>Ga0268283_1001486_pt1 | contig 11456 bp, 10 predicted proteins | sample saktaG_13_FD_190140 | JGI IMG/M metagenome (GOLD analysis project Ga0268283, IMG submission 190140) | Saline water microbial communities from Sakinaw Lake, British Columbia, Canada - sak_2013_06_06_36m | ecosystem: Environmental > Aquatic > Non-marine Saline and Alkaline > Saline ... | reverse complement strand
CCGTATCCGCTTGCCCGAAAGTTGCTGGGGCCAGGGGCCATTATCGGTTTATCGGTTGAAACCCCGGAGCAGGTTGAAGCGGCGGAAGCTTTTGACGTCGCCTATTTAGGCGTCAGCGCGATATTTGTTACACCGACAAAAACCAACACCCAGCATCATTGGGGACTCGACGGTCTGCGGAAAGTCAGAGCCATGACCCATCACCCCCTGGTCGCAATCGGGGGCATCAACGCATCAAATGCCGCCGAGGTCATGCAGGCAGGAGCAGACAGCCTTGCCGTTGTTTCCGCGATTTGTTCCGCGCCTGACCCGCAACAAGCTGCGGAACACCTCCGGCGGATCATCCTCGGAACAAGGCGCGAATACCAATCCCGACTCCTGACCCCATGAACGGCTAAAACCAACCTGTGAAAGGAAGGCCATGAAGTATTACAGACTCCTGACCATTGCAGGCTCCGATAGCGGCGGCGGCGCGGGAATTCAGGCGGATTTGAAGACATTTTCCGCCCTGGGATGCTACGGCATGTCCGTGATCTGCGCCCTGACCGCTCAAAATACTCGGGCAGTGACCGGCATTTATCCGGTTTCGCCGGAATTCATTTCGCTGCAGATTGATGCCATCATGGAAGATATCGGCGTTGATGCCGTAAAAATCGGCATGCTGCATTCCGCGGATGTAATTATCGCCGTTACGGAACGGCTCAAGCACTACCGTGCCCCGAATATTGTCGTTGATCCGGTAATGGTCTCAACCGGCGGAGACAAACTGCTTCAGGATGATGCCGTGGATGCCTTGAAAACCGTTCTTTTTCCCATTGCCGCAGTGATCACGCCCAATTTGCCGGAAGCCGCCATGCTGTTGAGCCAACCGGTTGAGTCTTTACTCGGGACCGACAGTTTCCAACTTGAAGCCGCATGCAAAAATCTATCCGCATTCGGTTCGCAAGCGGTTTTGCTGAAAGGCGGGCATGCGAAGTCCCAACTGATGCTGGACTTACTCTATACGGCAAAGGATGGTCGGATGAGACAGTTTAAGTCGATAAGAATTAATACCGGCAATACCCACGGAACCGGATGCACGCTATCCTCCGCAATTGCCGCCCATCTGGCAAAAGGCCTTCCGCTTGAGGAGGCCGTCTCGCAGGCAAAAACCTATATCACCGGGGCGCTGGAGGCCGGCGCGGCCTATCAACTTGGAAACGGGCACGGGCCTGTCCATCATTTTCACCGGTATTGGAAGGGTTACGATACCGATTCCCCACTTGGGGCATAAGTACACACTCTGTTTCTGCCGGCACTTTTGGCAAGATACAGGGCTTCATCCGCCTGACGGATAAGCTCTTCAATATCCAGTGATCCGGATGCGGTGCTGCTGACGCCGAGACTGACGGTAACCTTCACGGATCTGCCTTCGGGCATACGAAGTCCGGCGGCTTCAATGCCTGCCCTAAATCGCTCGGCAATCATTCGGGTGTCGGCCAGAGAAGTCTTTGGCAAAAGGGCCAGGAATTCTTCCCCGCCCCAGCGCCCGACCAGGTCGTAATCCCGTTTGTTCTGAAGCAGGGTTTCCGCCACCAGACAAAGGGCCTTGTCTCCCGTCGGGTGCCCGTAAGCATCGTTAACGGATTTGAAATGATCGATGTCCAGCATGATCAGACTGAGCGGACTGTTTTCCCGGACCGATCGGTTCAATTCGGTTTGAGCGCTGGTATAGAGCGCTCTGCGATTCAGCAGGTTTGTCAGGGTGTCGTGGGTGGCCATTTGTTCCAGGCGCTCTTCCAGTTTCAGAATGCGCTCGCCGATGGCCAGCCGTGCCATGAGTTCATTGCGGTCGAACGGCTTGATAAGATAATCATCCGCGCCAGCCTTAAGCCCTTCCACGATGCTGTTCTGGGCGCTTTTGGATGTCAGCAGCACCAGGTACGTGTAATTGGGCAGCTCGGCAGCACGAATTCGCTGAATCAGTTGCAGTCCGTTCAGGACCGGCATCATCCAGTCGGTAATGACGATTCGAATATGTTCTTTTTGAAGAATGTCCCAGGCTATCTCACCATCTGCGGCAGCCACCACGTCTCTGCCGCTTTGGGCCAGCATCACCTGAAGGAACCGGCGCTGCATCAGGTCATCTTCCACAATCAGTATTTTCATGTTATTCAATCAGATTGCTTTCGGCAAAGCTCCAGTTGATCAGATGATCCAGATACGCCTGGACATAGTCTCCTCTGCGGTTCTGATAATCCAGATAATAGGCGTGTTCCCATACATCCAGGGTCAGAAGGGGGACCCATCCCCGCGTCATCGGGGTGTCGGCATTGGCGGTTTTGACCACTTTCAGAGCCGCTCCGTCTTGAACCAGCCATGCCCACCCGCTTCCGAACTGTGTCAGGGCAGCTTCCGAGAACGCCTTTTCAAACTGCGCATGGCTGCCAAATGATTTTTCAATCGCCTGGCCGATGCGCCCTTTTGGCTCCCCGCCGCCGCCGGATTTCATGCTTTTCCAGAAAAACTCATGGTTAAAGGACTGGGCGGCGTTGTTGAAGATGGCTGTCTGGTCGGGTTTTCCGCTGGATTTCTGAATGATCTCCTTGAGTGAAAGCCCGCCATATTCGGTTCCAACGATCAGTTTCCGGGTATTGTCAATATACGCCTGATAGTGTTTGCCAAAATGGAATTCAAGCGTTCGCGAAGAGATATAGGGTTCAAGGGCATCTTTGGCATAGGGCAGAGATGCCGGGCTTACGGGCGAATCCGCTGCTGCTGCGCGAGAAACAGACCACTGATCCGGAACGTCAAGAAAAGCCATTGCGCTCAGACTTAAAGACAGTTTCAAAAAAGCTCTTCGATCCATTGCGTTACCTCCTTATTACCCTTCCTGAAGATGCCGGACAAGATGCCCGAGTTCTGGGAATATCAGCGCATTGCAGGCCAGTTTGCAGGCATTCAGGCTGCCGGGCATGCAGAACACCAGCGCATTGTCTATGACGCCTGCCATGGCCCGTGACAGCAGCGCCGCAGAGTCGATTTCCTCGAAGCTGAGTTGACTGAACAAAACGCCAAAGGCGGTCAATTCCTTGGAGAGCAGGGGCCGAATTGCCTCGATGGTGACATCCTTCGGGCTGATGCCGGTTCCTCCGGTTAAAAGGAGTGCATGGGGAGAATGATCGCGGAGAACCTCCAATACCGTCTGTGCGATAATCGCCGCATCATCCGGAATCACCCGGTGGCACACCACTTGATGCCCTTCTTTTTTGGAATGTTTACTGATCCAGTGACCACTTTTATCCTCTGCCAGGGTACGGGTGGTTGAAACGGAGAGAATGCCGATGCTCAGATTTCTGGGCGCTGTCGCCTTATGCTCTTCAGTTCCCATCTTCTTCCCTTTCTTCTTCAAGGACGATCTGATCCAGGCCGTCGCTTTCTGAAAACATGACATTCACGGTTTCCGCGCGCCGGGTTGGCAAAGATTTCCCCACATAGTTGGCCTGAATGGGAAGCTCCCGGTGACCGCGGTCCACCAGAACGGCCAGTTCAATCCGGTTGGGGCGTCCGAAATCGATCAGCGCATCCATTGCGGCCCGAATGGTTCTACCGGTAAACAGGACATCATCAATCAGGAGGATATCGCGTTCATCCACCGAAAATGGAATGTCTGTCGCCTGAATTACCGGATGGTGGCTGATACGGGTCCAGTCGTCCCGGTACAGGGTAATATCCAGAATACCCACGGGAACTTCAACCCCTTCGATCGCATGAATGCGCTTCTGAAGCCGCCGGGCCATATGCACTCCGCGGGTTTGAATGCCAATCAGGGTTAATTGCTCCGTTCCCTTATGCACTTCGAGTATTTCATGGACCATACGGGTCAATATCCGATCAATGCCGGACGCATCAATGATGATATGAGGTTTCATGGGCAGGGCTCGTCATCCTGTTTATAAATAATGATAAAAATGTTCATTATAAAATCGATATCTTCCTTTGACCCCACTCTGGAAAAGGGGGATCGTGGGGGGCTCGCTTTTTTAGAGTCTGGTGCTGCCGTCCCCAGCAGGTAAACCTGTCATTCCAGTTGACTATTTCGATGTTTATCATATCATGCAAATACTTAAGATCAAGAGCATTATTGATAACTTTGTAATTGTGGGGGTTGTTATGACATTTAGAGAAGAATCGGACAGCATGGGAATGGTGAGGGTTCCGGAAAGCGCCTATTATGGTCCCTCGACCCAGAGGGCGGTTGACAATTTCCGTATCAGCGGTATATGGCTGCCAATTTCGATGATTCGTGCGCTTGGCCTGATCAAAAAATGCTGCGCAGGGGTGAATGCGGAACTGGGCCTTCTGGATTTGAGGCTGGCGGAGGCCATTGGAGACTCCGCACAAGAGGTCATGGATGGCAAACTGGATCCGTCCTTTGTGGTGGATGTGTTTCAGACCGGCTCCGGAACCTCCACACACATGAACGTCAATGAAGTCATTGCTTCACGGGCAAACGAGATGCTGACCGGCAAAAGGGGCGGGAAAAGCCCTGCCCACCCTAACGACCATGTTAATCTCGGACAGTCCAGCAACGATGTTTTTCCCTCTGCCATGAACATCTCCGCGCTGATGGAAATCTCCGCCCGGCTGATTCCCGCACTGGAGCAGCTGAAGGCGGCTCTGTCTCAAAAGACCCACGAATTCAAGGATATTCAAAAAATGGGGCGAACCCATCTTCAGGATGCGGTCCCCCTGACCCTGGGACAGGAATTCTCCGGTTTTGAAAGGCAGGTGGAGCTGGGAATCCGGCGCGCGGCATCGGTTCAGACCAGCTTATGCGAACTGGCCCTGGGGGGAACCGCCGTCGGTACGGGGCTGAACGCCCATTCGGGTTTTGCCGGACGCGTCATTTCCCGGATTGCCGAGGCCACGCATCTTCCGTTTATCGAGGCGAAGAATCATTTTGAGGCCCAGTCTACCCGGGATGCCGTGGTGGAAACCAGCGGCGCATTAAAAACCATCGCCGTCAGCCTCATCAAAATCGCCAATGACATTCGCTGGCTGGCCTCAGGTCCCCGTTGTGGCCTGGGGGAAATCCATCTTCCCGAACTTCAGCCCGGTTCCTCCATTATGCCGGGGAAAATCAATCCCGTTATCCCGGAAGTGGTGGTGCAGGTTGCGGTCCAGGTGATCGGAAACGATACAACGATAATGCTCTGCGGCCAGGGTGGTCATTTCCAGCTGAACGCCATGATGCCGGTGATGGCATACAATCTGCTGCAATCCATTTCCCTGCTTTCCGCATCCGTTGCCGTGTTTGCCGAAAAATGCATCACGGGCATTCGCGCCAATCCGTCTGTCTGCAGGGCAAACGTGGACAAGAGTCTCTATATGGCAACGGTTCTGGCGCCGATCATCGGCTATGACCGGGCCGCCGATATTGCCAAAAAAGCATTTGAAACCGGAAAATCGGTTCGGGACGTGGCGGAGCGCGAAACAGATCTCCCGGACATTCCATGGGATCATCTATGATCGTAATTATCGCCATCAAGCTCGCCGGGCTTGATGGCCCCCTGTTTCACGTGAAACATCCGCTTATCAAAAAGCCTGAATAGCGCCGTCAATTCGCTTCAAACCCATCAGTAACTACCAAGAACTTTTAAATAATCAGTTTTGGATTTCAGGTCTTCAAGAATCGATGAAAATTCGGTTGAACGAACATCAGCTTCCAGATCCGCGTAAAACATGTACTGCCAGGGTTTACCGTGGATCGGACGGGATTCCAGCTTGACGAGATTGATGTGGTTTTCCTGGAAGATCTTCAAGGTTTCGTAAAGCGCACCAGGCTGGTTGCCCACCGAATAAACCAGGGACGATTTTCTGGCCGCTCTTTTGCTGGCGGGCGCGGCGGCAATCACGGCAAACCGGGTGAAATTCATCGGGTTGGTTTCAATTCCCTCCTCGATAACGTCCATACCGTAAAGGTCGGCGGCTTCCTTGCTGCCGATGGCCGCAACCGAAGACCCTTCACCGCGGGTGATCTCCCGAACCGCGCTGGCCGTGGCGTTTACCGTAACGATTTCCCAGTCGGGGAAGCGGTCCAGGAATTGCCGGCACTGTTGAACCGCGGGTCCTGCCGAAATAACCCGGCGGATATCCTCCAGGCTGCTCCCCGGGCGGCCGATCAGATAGTGTACGATGCGCAAGGTGATTTCCCCCACGATCTCCAGATCATATTCCAGCAGCAGATCGTAGTTTTCATGAATGCTTCCGGAAAGAGAGTTCTCCAGGGGAATTACAGCATAAGCCGCCTCTCCTGACTTGACCGCTTCAAATATGGCACGGAAATTCGGCTTTGGCGCCGGATCCATCTTCTCACCAAAATACTGCAGGCAGGCCTTATGGCTGAAGGTGCCCAGTTCGCCCAGAAATGCAATGGCCTGCGGGCTGTGGCCGTTGGCGTCCTGCCATCTGGCAGCGCTGGTTGCCTTATCCAGATAGTCGAAATCGAGTTGCTTCCCGACAACCGGGGCAATCACATAGATATCGCGGGTCAACTGGCCGAATTGCTTGGGATAAAGGCTTTGGGGGCCGTCGGAAAGGGCATGATCCGGATCATGGTGAACCTCGATCATCAAGGCGTCGGCGCCCGCGGCAATGGCGGCCCGCGCCATGGGGCTGACCTTTTCACGAATACCCGTGGCATGGCTGGGATCGATCAGCACCGGTAGATGGGTGAGTTTTTTAAGCACGGGAATGGCCGACAAATCCAGGGTGTTCCGGGTATAGGGTTCAAAGGTGCGAATGCCGCGCTCGCACAGAATGATCCGGTCGTTTCCCTCGGACATGATATACTCGGCCGACATCAGCCATTCTTCAATGGTGGAGGCCAGACCCCGTTTGAGCACCACGGTTTTTCCCATCCGGCCCACACATTTCAGCAGCTCGAAATTCTGCATGTTCCGGGCACCGACCTGCACCGCATCCACATATTTCATCATGACATCAGCCTGGGCCACCGAGGTGATCTCGGTGACAACCGGAAGACCGGTTCGCTCCCTCACCTCGGCCAGAATCTTAAGACCCTCTTCTTCCAGGCCCTGAAACGAATAGGGGGATGTCCGGGGCTTGAAAGCGCCGCCCCGGAAAACCACCGCTCCGTAGCGCTTCACTTCCCGTGCAATAATCAACGCCTGCTCGCGGCTTTCAACCGCGCAGGGACCGGCGATGATCACGATGCGCTCTCCTCCCACCAGCACATTCCCGATCGGTACCAGCGTGTCCGCCGGATGCCACTGCCTGCTGGCCAGCTTGAAGGGTGTGGTAATGGGTGTAATGGTTTCAACTCCGGGCAAACTTTTTAATAACGCAACATCCAGATTGCTTTTGCCCAAAGCGCCGATGATGTTCTGTCCGGCATCTTCGGTCTCGCGCACGAAACAGCCCTTGTCAAGGAGCATGTTGCGAATATGACTTTTCTGATCTTTGGTAATGTTTTTGTTGAGTACAAGAATCATTTACTGGCCTCCTTTGTCGTGGATTTCTGGCTATGACAATGCAGATGATTTCATGCAGCGCCGCCAAAAATAAAAAAGCCCCAAAGGTAGGGACCCTTCGGAGCTTAAAAATAAAAAAGCCCCGAATGGACAGATTGAAGTCCATTCGGGGCGGCTATTGTTCAGAAAAAGCTAATGCGCCGAATGAACGCTTCTAAAGCTAAAAAAGAAGCGTCCGAAAAAAAAGTCTTTCTGAATCAGAAAATTGCGCATGTCAAACCGTTCCTCAAAATTTTTTCTTATTCAATACGTCAAGGCAGGCAGGCTGTCAAGCATTCTTTTTTTTCATCCGGTGAATAACAACTTGATTGGTCTTACAAATAAAGATACATTTAAATACGAAGAATCATGACATTCCGACCGCCACCAGGCATGAAAATCCCTATGTCCCAAAGGGAACGCTCCTTGGCCAAAACAGCGATCCAATCATAACAAGCGATGCGCCACTGGCTGGAAAAATGCGATCGGATCGACGATAATAAAGAGGCCATCATGAAAACACTGCACATTCAGGGGAAAACCGGCAAATCGACCCTTCTGGTCGGAGAGCGCCTCCAGCGGCTTGAACACTACATTTCGGGCCGGCCGGCCGTGATTATCACGGATCACCAGTTGCTGGAGCTTTACGGGAAAGATTTTCCCCGTTGTCCGGTTATCACCATCGGCTGCGGAGAAACGATCAAGACCCTGGATACGGTAAGCCGCATCTACCAACAGCTCGTGGATCTGGAGGCGGACCGTTCAACGGTGATTGTGGGAATCGGCGGCGGAATCGTCTGTGACATCACGGGCTTTGTGGCCTCCACCTATATGCGCGGAGTGAGCTTCGGGTTTGTCGCCTCCACCCTGCTGGCCCAGGTCGACGCCAGCGTGGGCGGGAAAAACGGCGTCAATTTCGGCGGCTTCAAAAACATGGTGGGCGTCTTCAGCCAGCCGGAATTTGTGATCTGTGACATGAACCTGCTGCAGTCCCTTTCTAAACGGGATCTGTTATGCGGGTTCGCCGAGATTGTCAAGCACGCCGTTATTGCTGATGCGGATATGTTTGTCTATCTGGAAAGGCAGTGGCCGCAAGCACTGGCGCTGGACAGCGACGTGATCGAGAAACTCGTCCATGATTCGGTCGTCATCAAGTCCGGCGTGGTCAACCGGGATGAAACGGAAAAAGGCGAGCGCCGAATTCTGAATTTCGGACATACCATCGGCCATGCCATCGAAAAAACCACGGGCGTTCCCCACGGCGAAGCCGTCAGCATCGGGATGGTTGCGGCAGCCGCCATTGCGAATCGATGCGGGCTGCTGTCCGAAATTGACGCAGCACGCATCGAAGCCCTGCTGTCCCGAATGAATCTTCCCACCCGCCTGAGCGGCCAGCGGGAAGCCATCCTGTCCGCCGTGCGAAAGGATAAAAAACGTGAAGGCGAGGAAATTCTTTTCGTGCTTCCGGAAGGCATCGGCAAGGCTGTCATTCGACCTCTGTCCCTGTCCCGGATCGGACAGCTCACCGACGGGCTGATTTAAAACATGCTTCAAAAGGAAAAGTTGAAATGACGGATCTGCTGACATGGAAAGCGGAATACTGTATCGGCGAGCCGCCGCCGCTTCCATTACGGATTCGGCCGCAAATCATGTAAGACAACCAACCACCGAAAAAGGAGAAAATCCATGTTTTGTTATCAATGTGAACAGACGGCAAAAGGCACGGGATGCACGGTTCAGGGCGTGTGCGGCAAGCAACCCGAAGTGGCGGCGCTTCAGGATCTTCTTCTTTATACGCTCATGGGGTTATCCCAGGTGGCGACAGAGGGAAGAAAAGTGGCGGTCATTGACCGAGAAGCAAATGTTTTTACAGTAAAGGCAGCCTTCTCGACCCTCACCAACGTGGATTTTGACCCCGACCGTTTCTTTGGGCTGATTGGCGAGGCCGTCACACGGCGCGATCAGCTCAAGGGAAAAGTCCGGGCTGCCGGCGGGAATGTCGGCTTTTCCGATGGAGCTGCCACGTTTCAGCCATCATCCACCCTCGAGGGGCTGATCCAGCAGGCTCAGAGCGTCGGGTTGAAGTCCTATCCCGGGGACAATCCCGATATTCTGTCTTTAAAGCACACCGTTCTCTTTGGCATCAAAGGCGTCAGCGCCTACGCCGACCATGCCCTGATTCTGGACAAGGAAGACGATAAAGTCTTTTCATATATCCATGAAGCGCTGGCCGCCATTCAGGGCAATGATCTGGGACTGGATGACTGGGTAAAACTGGCCCTGCGGTGCGGTGAAGCGGCTCTTTTGGCCATGGAGCTTCTGGATGCCGGAAACACTGGTACCTACGGTCATCCGGTGCCGACCCGGGTGCCGCTGGGACACAAAAAAGGAAAGGCGATTCTGGTGTCGGGGCATGACCTGAAGGATCTCGAGGAGCTTCTGAAACAGACGGAGGGCAAGGGCATCTATATCTATACCCATGGGGAGATGCTTTCCACGCACGGATACCCGAAGCTGAAAAAATATCCCCATTTTTACGGCCAGTTCGGAACGGCCTGGCAGAAACAGATCCATGAATTTCCCGATTTCCCCGGCGCCATTTTAATGACAACCAATTGTATTCAGCGGCCCAAGGCCGAGTATAAGGACAATCTGTTTACCAGCGGCATGGTCGGCTGGCCGGGGCTTCCGCATATTTCCGATTTGAATTTCAAGCCGGTGATCGACAGGGCACTGGAACTGCCCGGTTTTCCGGAGGATGAAGTGGGGAAGGAAGTTACCGTGGGCTTTGCGCGAAATGCCGTTCTGGGGGTTGCGGACAAGATCATTGAAGCAGTGAAGTCCGGTGCCATTCGTCATTTTTTTCTGGTGGCCGGATGTGATGGGGCCAAGCCCGGAAGAAATTATTACACCGAATTCGTGGAAAAGGTTCCCAAGGACTGCGTGGTGCTGACCCTGGCCTGCGGCAAGTATCGTTTCTTTGATAAAGAGCTCGGGGATATCGGCGGCATCCCGAGGCTGCTGGATGCCGGTCAGTGCAATGACGCCTATTCAGCGGTTCAGATTGCCGGCGCCCTTGCCAAGGCATTTAATGTCGGCGTCAATGACCTGCCGCTGTCCTTGATCATCTCCTGGTATGAGCAAAAAGCCGTATGCGTCCTTCTGGCGCTGCTTCATCTGGGAATCAAGGGCATTCGCCTGGGCCCGTCACTGCCGGCCTTTCTGACGCCCAATGTGCTGGAAACCCTGGTAAAAACCTTTGACATCAAACCCATTACCACCCCGGATGCGGATTTGAAGGCGATCCTGGGATAATCCCTGTCCGATTTCACCCCTTCCGGTAATTGGACCGGATCGGGTGATGGGCTGGGATCTCACAACTCATTCTGATAAATCCCTTTGATTTCATCAGAGATGATATCCCCATGTTTTCCGGAGTGAATGTGATCCGTATTTGCCTGTTAAATTAATCTGCTTGCACCATGATTTTCATGGTGCGAACAATTCCCTGATACCGCCCGAGGATACGAATGGCGTCGCTTTTTCCCGAAGTATACTTGAGATCTCCAAAACCGGGATTGTCGGCTTTGAGCACAAGCGCATCAGATGATAAATAAACGCGCTTCAAGGTAGCCTCCTGCTCAATAAGAACAGCAGCTATTTCCCCATTCTCAACAAAGTCCTGTCTCTGTATGACGGCAATGTCGCCGTTTCTGATTCCTGCGCCTGTCATACTGTCACCCATCACACGAAGCGCAAAAAGCTCACTTCCGCCAAACAAAGCAGGAGAAATGGGCAGATAGCCTTCAAAATTCGGTGATGTCACCATATCATTGACATAGTGCTGGGTAGGCCAGCAGTTCAGAAAACGTCCATAGATGATCCACCACGCTTGCTGCCATGGCCGGGGTTTTGGGCCGGAAGATCCGATCCTTGCCGCGG
>Ga0268283_1001485_pt1 | contig 11465 bp, 9 predicted proteins | sample saktaG_13_FD_190140 | JGI IMG/M metagenome (GOLD analysis project Ga0268283, IMG submission 190140) | Saline water microbial communities from Sakinaw Lake, British Columbia, Canada - sak_2013_06_06_36m | ecosystem: Environmental > Aquatic > Non-marine Saline and Alkaline > Saline ... | reverse complement strand
CGGGGCGTTATCTGACTGCCGTGCAGGAGCGGGTTCCGGTGGGGCGGTTTGTGCCGGGAGGGGTTCCCAAGTACGGACTTGGAAACCCGCATTAAGTCGGCATAGGGATGCCAACCTACATCTTATCTCCCCACCGTCACACTCACCACATCACTCCACTGCCCGACTTGCTCATCATGCAAGCGGTAGATGGCTTTGTAGTTCCATACCGCATTCGTGCCGGGGGCGGGTAACGGGGTGGGGTCGGTGTTGATGACGAGGAAGACAAAGCCGTTGCCGTCGTTGCGGTCTACCCACCTCAATCGCGCTGGCCTTGCCTTTCGTCCACAATATTTTCTTTTCACCACGCGGGGCGTGGTGAAAAGAAAATAGATTGGGATAACTCGCACTGTTTGACAGGCATCTAGCCAGCATTGCGTGATGTCTAGCACTGTCCGCTAGTCGTCTGGCAAGGCTTGATGAACGTCCCGTAGCATTGGCTGGTTGTTCGGTAAACATTGCCTTAGCTTTTGTCGTAATAAAAAAATGGAATTTTTATCCTTTGTACACCTAGCAAACATAGAAGTCCAGCAATTCTCATTGTGGCGAAAACCCAAGGAGCAAAGGCATCCTACTACCAAACAGGAGAAGATGTCTCACGCAACGACGCAACGTAAATCGCCCTTCGTTGCGCCTTTGCGTCGTTGCGTGAGGCTTTCTTTGCCTTTGATTTTGGTGCGCGGTCGAAAACTCAAGCCGGAATGATGTGGCTATAGGCCAAACTGAGAATTACTGATAAAAGTCAAACGTAATCTTCGGACTGTTCGCGGCAGACGTCCAACACCGCCCCAATGACATGACGGCGGTCCGAATCAAGCGGCGGTATGTGAAAAGCCCGCCGCGTGCTCCAAACCGTCCGGGGACTTCAGCGTCCCCGGACATCCCTCTTCCACCCCGACAGGGCGCTTGCCCGTCGCGGGGAGTGCCTTGCCCCAAAAGCAAAGAAGGCATCCCCCTATGGTCAACCTCCCAGGAAATCTATACATACGCGAAGTCAAGGGCCGCAACGGCGGCTTCCCGGTCGGCCGGCTGGTCACCGACATCGGCGAATTCGTGCTGCGCGACCCGTTCCTCGGCCGGTACGGCGAAGGCTGTTACCGGGGCGAGTTCGGGATCGGCGAGGTACCCCGCCAGCTATGTGGCGGGCGGCCGCTTAGGTCTACCGAAATCCGCGCCACACTGGCCTCGCTGGTGTTGGCGGCGGTCGAAGTGCCGGACGAAACGGATGTGGACCCTGCCGGTTTGGCGGGCCAACAACCCGTAGCCAAACTTAAGGAAAGTACAGACGGGATCGTTGATCCCAAGCCTGAATCCGACCCGGTCAAGCCGGACACGGCGACTCCCCCGGAAGAGAATACTGTTGAATTAAGGATTTTTCCGTTCGCCCTGAGCTTGTCGAAGGGTGAACGGAAAATATTAGCCTATTGATAATTAAGCCGTTCATGCTTCGACAGGCTCAGCACGAACGGCTTAATTCAACAGTATTGCCTCTGGCCGCTGGGTGATGCCGTGAAGCTGGACACGTCGGTCAACCGGCCCCTGTTCCGCCGCCAGAAGGAGCGGATCAAGGCGCTGGGTTACGCGTTCCAGGCGTCCGGCCAACTCTGGGTGCGGGCGTGAAAGCGCGGATGCCAAGGCCATGCCTTGGCATCCGGCAACCGGATTTTCCAGCGTGGCGGCTGCGTTTCCAGCCGCGCCCTTTGCCGCCGTGTGCCTGCGCTTCCGGCGGCGGGTTCCCCTCGGGAATCCTGCAGGCGTCTTGAGGCCCATTGACGACGGTCTGATTTGGGACGACACCCGGCGATGCCGCTGTTGTACAATAGCTTCGAGGAACAGGGCAAAAATCTTGACTGTGAAATCCATACTGTGGAAGCCTTTAGCTAACAGGATTATAATCGCTTGACAATTATCCGATAATCCCTTATTTTTTCATTAGTCTCAAATTTTCTAAGTAATGAAACCAAGGATATGCCATGACTTCGAACCGCATTGATGCCGCCTTTACCGCCGAACAACGCGAAAAGGCCAAAGCTGCCCTCGCCACCTTGGCCGAGACGCTGCCTTTCCTGATAGATCTAACTGCCGAAGACCGCGCCAGTTTACCCAAGTTCGGCGAAAAGAACCGCTCCTTCGTCGTCAAGGCGCTGGCCATCGCCGAAGGCCACCCCGAAATCTTCCCGGTCAGCTTTAGCCTTGAAGAATTCCGCACCGACGTGGAACTGGTCGAAAGCCTCTACCCCCTGCGCAATGCCGTGGAAGCCCTGTTCGGCAAGATTGACGACACCTACTTTGCCGCCGGAAGCGAAGCCTATGCCGCCGCTTTGCTAGTCTACCAATACGCCAAGCTGCACAACCTCGCCAGCGGCGCATTGGAAGATAGTCTCGACGACCTAGGCCGCCGGTTCGCCCGCAAGTCTAAGAAAGCCGCCCCTCCTGCATGACACGGGAACGGCTCCGCTCCCTCTCCTGAACCGGCGATGAATCAGGCAAAGGGAGGCACGGTTGCCGAAACAGGATCGGCGCTCCCAAAACTATGATCCGCCGATGAATGGGAAGGAACAATCCATCGGCGGGATGGAATGATGGATGCGGAAGATCGAAAGTTCGATGAAAAACATGGATCGTTCCATGTTTTTAATAGAACGTTCTATATGGTGTATGGATCAATCCATCTGGGACATGAAACGATGGATGCGCGGCATGGATAAATCCATGGAAAATGTTGAATGTTCCGTGCTGATCATTGGATCGTTCATATGGGGCATGAAACGCCCGGCTTAATCATATCCACCTTGTTTGCATTGAGAAAATCGAAATGACCACCATCAGAATTGCAGGATGGCTAACGTGTGAGTAGTCGATTCCTCGCCGCTGATTGTCTTGGGCAAAGTGGGACAATTGGAACTGCTGCCTAAGCTGGCCGGGGTATTGGTGGTTCCAGCGGTGGTTTTCTGCAAGCCGGGTTGTGCGGGGCTTTATCATGCCCAACGTATCCAGAAAAATAGGGCAGCAAAACATTGCACGACTACCGTGATTTCAAATTAGATTTCTACGAAAATTCTGAAAGGAAAAAACATGATCAAAGTATTTTTATCTCATTCAAGTAAAGATAAAAAAAATTATGTTGATGTTGTTGCTAACAACTTAAAAAAAGAGAATATCGTGTATGACGAGTTTTCTTTTGAAGAAGGCGAAAGATCTCTTGATGAGATATTAAAAGGTCTTGATGCCTCATCTATATTTGTTTTATTTATCTCTAACAATTCATTGGAATCAAAATGAGTAAATATGGAGTTAACTGGGGCAAAACAAAGACTAGACACTGATTCTATATCTAAGATATATCCTGTGATTATTGATAGGAACATCAATTACAAAGATACAAGAATACCCGAATGGTTGCGCGATGAATATAATCTAAAATTAATTGCTAGACCTTCTGTCGCCGCTCGAAGAATCCATCAAAAGCTTAGAGAGGTAAGCTGGCGGATCCATCCAGATATCAAGGCAAGACGAAACTTGTTTGTTGGCCGCAATGATAAATTAGAAGAATTTGAGCAGAGATTAGACGATTTTGACATACCAAAGCCAAGATGTATTATTGCATCAGGTCTCCAATCAGTGGGTAGGCGTACATTTCTAAAGAATGCCATAATTAAAAATAGTCTTGTAGATGCTGCTTATACATGTCCGAAACTATATCTTGAGCGAAATGATAGCATTGAGGATTTTATTTTGAAGATTAATGATTTTGGTTTTGCGGAAGATGATGCTGAAATACATGATCTTCTAAGCAAGACTATAGAGCATAAAATAACCATTGCAGTTAGGCTTTTAAAGGCGGCGCAGGAGGCAAAAGAGATAATACTCATCCTAGATGATGGTTGTGTTGTTAATTATAAACGAGAACTATCTCCATGGTTTGTATCGTTAATTACTAGCCCAAACATCAGAGATTACCCGACTATATTATGTGCCGCAAAATATAAAGTTAGATTTGGTGAACGGTGGCATAAAGATAATATGTTTTATATAGATATACCTGAGCTATCTTTCTCAGAACGAAAAAGATTATTCAAGAAGCTATTAGAAATTCATAAGATCGACCTAACATCAGAAGATTATAATCTCTTCTGTGAGCAATTCTATGGATTCCCAGATCAAATATTGTTTTGTCTTGATCTTATAGGCCGTTGCGGGATTAAAAAGGCCAAAAATGATATTTATCAGATAACTGAATTTAATAGCGATAAAGCCGCCATTTTGTTGAGAAACTATGAAAACAAAGAAGACTGTCTAGAGGTAGTCAGACTACTTGCACAGTTTGAATTTATTAGTAAGGATTTTCTTTATGATATCGTAGATGAAGAAATTTATGCCCCTTTAATAGATCAACTTGTCGCCGAGAACATTTGTGAATATATTGGTGCTGAGGCTGAGTTTATTAGGCTCAATGATACTATCCGTGATTATATTAAACGTAATAGGATTGAGATTAATAGAAAATATAAAGAAAAAATTGTGGCGCATGTTAAAAAATTTCTCAGAGAAGATGATCATCTAGGTAGAGATTCATCAGATTATATTTATTCAATCAAAGAGGCTCTTGCTAGAAATATTGATGTTGATGCGAGCAAGTTAATTCCTTCGCATTTCTTACGTTGCATGAAGGAACTATATGAAAAGAGAACAAATTTGACGAAAGTGGTAGAGCTTGCGGATAAAGTGTTACAAAAGCAAGAGTTTATTGAACCTTCGCTAGTTGATGATATTAGATATTATTTATGCTTAGCGCTTGCTAGAATGAAAAATAGCAGACTCTTGCAAGAGGTACAGAAAATTCATGGTGATGAACATAACTTCATGCTAGGCTTTTACTATCGATTAGTAGGTAGGCATAAAGATGCAATTGATAGATTATCTAAAATTGTTCATGCTCCGTATGTTAACGCCAGAGCAAAAAGAGAGCTTGTTCAGGTTTATGTGCAAATTGAAGAATATGATATAGCTTTGGGTTTCGCAAAGCAAAATTACGAGGAGAATAGAGGAAACCAATTTCATATACAAGCATATTTCAACTGCCTGATCAACAGCGATTCATATTTAGATTATAAGGATACGCTACAATCACTTTACAAAGAGCTTGAATCGGTTGGATCACACCAATCAAAAGAAATGGCTTCAATTACCAAAGCCCTATTTATGGCTAAATGCGAACACGATGAAGCTCAAGCATTTAATATTATTGATGATGCCATATCAATATTTAATGATTCAGCATATCCGATATTTGCCAAATTTGACATTGGAATGATATTTAATAATTACATAAAAATGACTGAAGCACTCCATCAAATTAAAAATTTAGCACAGGATAAATCAGTTACTCAAGGTACATATGCAAAACAAAGAGCTTATCTTGAAGCTATGAAAGGAAATGATCATAAAGCCATTAGCATCATCAGCACAGAATTAAGTCAATATCCCGCTGAAACAAAAGAAAAAATAGTTAAAAAAATTAATTCCTTAGCGGCCAAAAGACCCTTTTTTAATCAGTTATGAATCTCTTGCGGATCGGGCATCGATATGGCGAATTAACTGGTGTGGGCAAATGGCTCTAACGCTTGCTACGCCCAACTATCAATAACAAGCGGCAAAATCGGTGGGCAAGAAAAAAACGCATTCCACCTTATTCGACTATGCCAACAAGCGTAAACGCGGTAAGGCGGAATAGCCGTCAGGCGTATTGCGCCGCATGGATCGAGGACACTCATTCGGCGGAATACGCTAAAATGCTATTCGCCCCACAGGGCCGTAGGGCGCAATAGCGAAGCGTATTGCGCCGGATGTTGAACATTGCCATGCGGCGCAATACGCGATAAAGCCGCTATTGCGCCCACCAATTTGGAAAACCTATCGCTCGCCATGTTCACCATCGCTGAAACCGCGCCATTTCAAAACAAAATTGGCGCTTTGAAATCGTTCCCACGCTCTGCGTGGAAATGCCGCACCGGACGTTCTGCGTCCCGAAACCACAAAGGAATCCCAAAACGCGACGCAGTTTAGACGCTCTATTTAATTTCTAAGCCCCTCTATCAGAGACAAACCATGCAAATCATCACCGAACTCGACCGTCAACACATCGAAAAACTGCAAACTTTGGAAAAAATACTCAAAAAAAACACCTCTGAGTTAATTTCATTTGCTATTGATGAAATATTTACCAAAAATTCTGACGTTATGCTGTGTGCCGAAATCGATGATGCTGTGCCGAATGAGAAAACCCAAGCCGCCATGTGGGATGTTCGCGCAAAAATAAATCTGGAAAACATCACGCTTGACCAATTGCAACGTGACTGTGATGTGCTATGAAATCGCTGTCACGCCACAAAACCTTTATCAAAGATATGCGCAATGTTCGCCTGACAGAAGCGCAAGCGACAAAACTTTTTTTGTACGTTGCCGGCCTATTAAAAAATGAAACCTTACCACCAGAAGCCAGAAACCATGACTTGCAAGGCGAATGGGGTGATTTTCAAGAGTTGCACTTAGGCGGCGATTTATTGCTGATTTATAAAACCGATGAACAACACGTCTATTTGACTCGACTGGGTAGTCATGCCCAACTTTTCAAAAGCTGTTAATTTTCCGAAGCGTGACGGAGTATATACCTAGTCGCAACGTTTGATGCGTGGCAAGATGTCGGGTATCAAGCTAGGAATTAAACGTTACGGACGGGCGCAAGCCCTGTCCGGCCTAGGGCCGTAGGATGCGGCGAGGAGCGAACCGCATCAATCGCGTAAATTCATTTTATAGTTACGCCGCAATTCACACATACCTTCTCACACAAAGAAGACCCGTCATGACTGACACTCGAAAAGGCTTTTACCGTAGCCTCGAAACTATCTGTGCCAGAGCAGGATTCTTTTGCCCGTTGGCCATTGTCTGAATTGGAATCGGAAAGTAAATTGGATGATCTGTTTGGCGGTTTTAAAGACTTGTAAACCAACTGGCGGACGAAGCGATTGCCGAACATAGACAGGGAAAAACCAAACGACTGGATGCTGATGCTTTGTGATTTGGTTTTGGATTGACCCGCATAAAGATTACGAAAAATTGCTTGCCCGCTTATAAAAACATGCAAATTAGCTCGGTTCCGACTTAACATAACAGAAGCCATTTATTTCGGCTGTTTGGACACGAATAATCCCTTCGGGATTGGCAAATCCTGCACTCATCGCCCCAATCCGAAAACCTCCTGCGGATTTCCCGCCAAACCTCCCCAATCCTTCCGAATACCATCCATCAACCCGCAAGAAGCATCAGCCATCGCGGAGACTGGCCGCCCCTCGCTTTGCAATGAGGGGGGGCCATCACATGGCATTAATGTTTCAGCGGCTGGCGAGGTAGTTGCGTCCAACGGCTACTACCCGACCGACGCGGACACCACGGGGCGGATATTGTCCCTGTTGCAACCCTGCGCCAAGGGTTCGATGCGCATCATCGACCCGTGCGCCGGGGAAGGGGTGGCGCTGGCGGAATGCAAGCACCACCTGGGTTCCAACAACGTCGAGGCTTATGGCGTGGAATTCGACAGGGACCGGGCCTGGCATGCGAAGACGCTGTTGGACAAAGTCATCCACGGGGATTTCCAGGAGACCGCCATCAGCTTCCGCCGCTTCGGCCTGCTCTGGCTGAACCCGCCTTACGGCGATCTGGTCGGCGACCAGGCCGCCACCGGCGACCAGGAGGCCAAGGGCAGGCGAAGGTTGGAAAAGCTGTTTTACCAACGCGCCCACCGGCTGTTGCAGCCGGGCGGCGTCATGGTCCTGATCGTGCCGCATTACTCGCTCGACAAAGAGTTTGCGGCATGGGTCGCGGGCCATTTTGAACGGGTCGGGTGCTTCATGGCCCCGGAACGGCGTTTCAAGCAAGCCGTGGTGGTGGGCATCCGCGCCCACGGCTGGCAATTCGGCGACACCGCCAAGGCGGTCCGCGCACGGCTGGAAAGCCTGTGCGCCGGGGAGGCCGACACCCTGCCCAGTCAATGGGACGGCATCCCCTACGAAATACCGGAGGACAAGGGGCAAACGGTCGAATTCACCGCCAGGCGCCTTGACCATGCCCAGCTTGCCGAGGAAATCCGCCGCCACCCCTGCCTGTGGCCGCAGTTTGGTCTGCACCTGGGGCGGGTGGGGAAGACGCAACGCAGGCCGTTGCGCGGATTGTCCCGCTGGCACCTGGCCCTGTCGCTGGCGGCAGGGCAGGTCTGCGGGGTGGTCCGCTCCAACGACGGCAGCCGGGTCTATGTGGTCAAGGGCGACACCTTCAAGGGGAAGGACGTGAAGACCACCTATGAGGAGACCGGGTCCGGCCATTCCGTCGAAATACGCACGGCGACCGACGTGTTCCTGCCGGTGATCCGCGCCTTGGACTTCACGCCGGGGAGCGGGACCTTCGGGCAGGCCCTGGTCATTCGGTGACAGTGGTTGTTTTTGTAATACAATGGCGAGCAAGCGTTGCTTTGTTTGCCAAACACATCACTGTTTTACCCGGCAATTTCTCACTATGCGGACTCTCTGATTATGATGGTATAAACATATAACTTCTGGAAATACCGAAATACAGCGTTTTCTATATCTGTTCGTTACTACGAACTGAATGTTACAAAGGGGTAGGAGTAGGCTTGCCTACGACCAATAAGGGCTATTTCCTTGAGTCTCTGAATCCTATTGTGGGCAAGCCCGCTCCTACAGTTTGAACGAGGTAACCGATTGATATTAAAAACGCTGTAACAGGACGGGTAAAAGTAAATTGGTAGTAATTTTGTTGGTAGTTCTCAGCCATGCAGGAATAAATAGAAATGATTAAAACTAGTAAGAATGAAAATATAATTCCTTCCTCTCCAGTCGATTTTGTAATAATTACCGCACTAGAAGAAGAAAGAGATGCGATGTTATCTAAACTAACGGGCTTTAGGAAAGTTGATAAAGAATCTGATGACATACACACATCATATTATGCGGAAGTCAAGAGTCAACGTAAGGATGGCTCGGTATATCAAGTCATAGTAACAAATTTACTAAATACGGGGCCACTCAATGCAACTGCTTTATCTGTTGCAACTGTAAATAAGTGGAAACCTCAATTTGTAATTCTTGTTGGGATAGCATGCGGTGTAAAGGGTGAAGTAAATTACGGAGATGTAATGATAGCAACGCAAGTAGCTGATTATACTCTTGCAAAAAGGATAGAGGGAAATAGGCATGTGAGATGGGAAGTTTTTCCATCAGGTTCCTCATTACTTGATAGTGCCAATAACATTAGTCATAAATGGATCAATAAAATCGTTCAGCCAAGACCAGAGTTAGGCAATGTAGAAAAGGTTAAAGGCGTAATTGCATCAGGGGGGGATGTAATATCTGATGATGAAGTAATTAAGGCATATTCTGAAAGCTGGCCGAAAATGATAGGGATCGAAATGGAGTCAGGTGGTGTTGCAGCAGGTGTACATCAAACACCTGATAGTCCCGAATTTATTATGATAAAAAGTGTTTCTGATTTCGGTAAAGATAAACATGATCCAGAGGTAAAGCCTTGGAGAAAATATGCTTGTCATACTGCTGCGGCATTTACTTTAGGACTGATTAAAAGTGGCCCTGCTCAAAGCTACTTATTAAGTAATAAAAAGGCAAAGTATATAAAAGACGAAGATGAAAAAAAAGAGGCGGCGGAGCGTCGATGGAAGTATATACAGAGCCATATTATTACCAGTATTGATATATTGATTTTTTTGACATCGTCTGTTGGCTATGATTGGTTCGTAGGATTATTCGATGATATATGTATTTCTTTCACACGAGAAAATAGACTCAAACTTAGTCATGTTTTAAAGCATTCTCCTAAACCAAATACACAAGAAATTGACCATAAATTAAGTAGGCCAATTAGTTCATTTTGGGAGATGTACGAGCCAGAAGATGGCATTTGGTGTAAACGAATAAAATCGGATGGTCGTTCATTAAATCTTGTCGCAGGATTTGATACTTCAATTCCTTGGAACCTCTTTGATATTCCTGAAATCGTAACTTTGCAAGATTTGGCAGCTTGCGATGATATAGGTGTTTCTTTTCCTCCTCAGCTTTTTCAAGCAGGAATAGAAGAAGCTATTTTTAGGGTTAATGGAGAAACGTTTTCTTTCTCCGTATATATGTCTGAAGACAAGCCATTGCAATTTTATCATGAAATGGCCAACACTTTTTATCGCCTTGATAGCAAAATTGACGATCCTATTCATTTTTCTATGAGTTTCCAAGGTGTCCAACTTCTTGATATGTTTCACAAACAGATAATGCCAGGATATAAACGAGTGAGTAAAAAACAGGGGTTAATGCTTGGACAGTCTGGGCCTACTGGGAATGCCATATCGTTTTATCCGTCAATGCCAATAAGCTTTAGCAAAACAAAGGAATCTGACGAGTATTCATTTAAAATAAATGTTCCTGGTCAAATTGATTACAAAAAAATTGAGGAAGATCTACTGCAAAAAATCAAAAAAAATAAGAATGAAGTAGATAATTATATCAATCTTGCTAGCTTATATTCAATGCAGCATCGATTTCCCGATGTTATTAGATTACTTACAAAAGAAATCAATCAGGTAAAACCGAATTCTGATGTACATGGAATACTAGGAAGTTCGTATGCTAATCTTGGACGCTACAATGAAGCTTTAGCCGAATTCAAAAAAGCCGAATCATTGGCTCCAGATAATTCAAAAGTACAGAAATTTATTGGTAATATTCTACAAGAACTAGGTGAAAACGAAGCAGCGTTAGTCCATATTGAAAATGCTGCTAATCTGGAACCTTTAAATGACTCTTACCAATATGATCTTTGCCGAATCTTGGCTGTTCTTAATCGAACAGATGAGGCGCTATCAGCAGCAAAAAAAGCTGTATATCTTGCACCTAACAATGCTGAAAATAATATCACCCTTGGCATGATGTTACATGTCAATGGTCAGGATGATGAAGCTATAACATATATGGAAACCGCTATAAATTTAGATTCAAAATCTCCAAGGGCATATCGATATTATGCACAGATATTGGCTAGCAAAGGTGATATTGAGAAAGCCATTAAGAATTATGAGCAGTCTATCAAGTTAAGAAAAGATGTTGCCTGCTATGCTGATTATGGCAGATTTTTATGTAATATAGAACGGTGGTCTGAAGCAGAATCTGTTATTCAAGATGGTCTATCGATTGATCAGAAAAATTATGATTTATTAGTCTATCTCGACTTTGGCCTTTTTACGTCACCGCCACGAGTTGATCCAACAAGGCATCCCAGTCATGGCAAGATAATTCCAACCGGTCGCCGCCGTTTTTGGAGTTGACGAAATACTTTCCCGCCCAGATGGC
>Ga0268283_1001484_pt1 | contig 11473 bp, 5 predicted proteins | sample saktaG_13_FD_190140 | JGI IMG/M metagenome (GOLD analysis project Ga0268283, IMG submission 190140) | Saline water microbial communities from Sakinaw Lake, British Columbia, Canada - sak_2013_06_06_36m | ecosystem: Environmental > Aquatic > Non-marine Saline and Alkaline > Saline ... | reverse complement strand
ATTGCAGGTTACTGCAAAAGCTCACGCACTTCATTGGTATGACAATATTTATAACATAGATACACTTTCAACTGAATTAAAACTTCCTTTTAACATACTTGTCGAAGAAGGCAAGCACGCAAGCTGTACAGACATAAACGGAGACGGAGTCTACACTCCGGGTTATGACGTAAACGTCAGAACAAACGATGCCTGGGGAATGCGCGACATCATACGCACGGGTTCTCTGTTCACAGCAGACTTTCAGAGCTATATGGCAAAAGTAAGAAGACCTCAGCACCGAGTATTTCCTCCTTTGCCCGACGATAGTCCTCTGAAAGAAAAATACTCCGTTAACGGTATATACTCTCCTGAAAATGCAATATACGAACTTCGTCCGATGCCGAATCCCGTTCTTGCTTTTCCCGATAAACTTCTGGAACATGATATGTCAGGTTACGCAGAAAGACAGTGGCCCCACATTAAAAAAGACACTGACTCGAGAAAATTTTTCTCCTGGTTCGAAGGTGACATGCTCATAAAATCATTTGCCTTCAACGCACGATACGATAACGCCTGGGGAGTATCCATAACGTTTCCACTCTTAATCTTAAAGAACGTTGAAACACCGTTAATTGGCGGATGGATGGTAAACAGAATATACCTTCAGAACGAAAAATTCCGTGACTTCGGATACAACCTTTTAATCACTCCTTCTGCATCACGCTTTATGGACCCTTACTTTGCCGCAGGTGTGGAAGTCGTTAAAACAGTAGACGACATCGGCAACATTGAGAGAAAAACAGATTTCGTTATGGAAACAGGACTGAAGTTCCGTGCAAACGTAATCTTCTCCCCGTTAAAATTCTTAAGCTTCATCACAGACTTCTGGGGAGTAAGAATCGGAATCAAAAATAAAGGATTCCCATTAATCAAAAACCTCGGCTACGTTTTCGAAATTGGTGCAGGAGTCTGGTAATAATAAGTCTATAAGAACCCCGTAAGAGAGTAAGACAATCTTCCAGATTGTTGCTCTTACCGACTTAATCATAAAGAACCCCTTTTCATTCCTAAAGAGAGTAAGACATCCTTCCATGTTGTTGCACTTAATGTTTAAATCATAAAGTTGCTCTTTCTGTATTATTCTTAAAGAATGTCGTAGACATTCCATATTTGTAGCAAAGAAGTATTCATCACCTCGGAATGCCATAGGTATTCCATATTAGCCCCTCATTTCTCTTAATATGGTAATCATCGAAATTCTTTATACAACAAAAAGCCCGCCATTACAGCGGGCTTTTGATTTATCTCACTTACATCCTCAATTCCTAGCTATTTCACAAGCACCATCCGCTTCACAGTAACAAAATCTCCACTCTGTATCCTATAGAAATATACACCACTTGCAAGAGATGAACCGTTAAAGTCCACCGTGTAATAACCTGCCTGCTTCACCTCATTCACAAGTGTTTTTATCTCCCTCCCGATAATATCATATATCTTTAAAGTTACAAATCCTTGTTTCGGTATTGCAAAGTTTATTTTCGTCGCAGGATTAAATGGATTTGGATAGTTTTGCGATAAAGAATAATTAATTGGTAATGAATTAATTTCCTTAATCGTTTTATTATCGGTTTCTTTTTGTGCCAACAATAATAAATCTTTTCTTATTCTTTCTCTTCTTTGTTCAGCATTCAGACTTCCTGAAATGCTAATATTATTTAATGCTCTGTTTTCAATTGATTTTTCGAAACTATGTTTCCTGTCTATGTCTGCTCGTGTTTTGCTAATATCATTTGATTTTTGCAAATCGAGATTTTCTTTTTGCTTTTTAGTCTCTTTTGCTTTAGAATATACTTTTAAGAGAATATCTTTTATTGGAGTTTTGTTCTCTTGTTTATTAATATTTCCTATTGCTTTAAATGCATTCTTGTTTTCCTTTGCACCACCGCCATTCCCTCCTTGAATTAATCCTTCAACGTCAATATAGCTTAAACTTGCCATTAATCTTTCTGTTTCTGATGAACTATTTCCAGCAATAAATTCATACCCGTCAAGTGCCATCGGATAACTCTTTATTTTTACTTTACACTTTAAAACAAAATCAAACGCAACACTGACAAATTCATCATTGTTTTCGTATTGTTGAATTTTATCTTCAAGATAGTTCTTCAAATTTCCAAATATCACATTTCTAAAACTTTGAGTCCTATTGGTGTCAGATCGAACATAACATTCGTATAAGTTAAAGACTGCGCTTCCAAGATGTTTGCTGTTAGGATATGTATTAATAAGATTTTTAAAATTTATAATTGCGGACGAATAATTCTTCAATTTCTGATTTTTAATTCCGGTTCCATAAAGTGCTGCATCATTACTCGGCGGTGGAATTGTGTTTGATTGAGTAACGAGAACTGTATCGAAAATACCATTACCCATATCAGTTATAATTATATCTACTAACTGATCATCCCAAGCCACACAATCACTAGGAATGCCCTCATATAACATTGGCATTCCCCAAGGTTCGGGCCAGCAATCATTATAAAGTTCATACTTCGGAATATGAGGATTGCCTTGAACATACCAACAATTGCCATGAGAATTATAAAAATATTCACATGTGTGTAAATATCCCTCCAAATGATTTTTAGAATTGTTATCAACAATAAAATTATTTCTGCCTAAATCAGTATAAAAATAACCTGGAATTTGATGAGTTGAAGCATAAATATTTTTTCCGTTAAATGATTCCAAATGATTCTGTCCACCTGACCAATTTAATTGATTATTAGTTTGAACAGGACTTAAATAAAGGAATGATTTAATAAGCGGCTCTAAATTATTATAATCACTCTGAATTGTATTATTTAAAAAATTAATATTGCTATTTGTTAAAACAATGCCATATGTGCCAGGATTTGGATAATAAATACTATTGTTAGAAAAAGATCCAACGGTTTTATTAAACCATATATTATTTATTCCATCAGAGAAATAGTTATTCTTTATATAAATTGATAATAAATCTGTTAATCCTGTAACACTCAGCTGTGAACTTCCATTGTGAAAATCGTTTCCAATTATATCAATGCTATTTGAAAAAGAAGCTGAATTATTATCCTCTTCCGTCGCTACGTTATTTACTATATTAATACCACCTCCCCACATTCCAGGCACAAAAGGTAGCCAAAAATGATTATTAGATATTAATACATTAATTGTTTTGGTCATATAAATTGCACATTGTTTAGGGTCATTAAACGTGTTGTTATCAATCATTAGAGTATTAGAACCATTTCCTAACGAATTAATCGGATTACCAATATCATTAAATATGCAATTTCTTATAAATGATGCTCCAGGTTGTGAAAGTGATATGCCACTATAAAAATCATTTGGGTCGCTGCTGTTAAATTCAGTTCCATTAGCTTCTATTGAAGCCTGATCTTGTATATATAATGTGAAAGACTGTGAAATATTAAAAGATGATAAATATCCTGAAACAAATTTTGCTCCTTGACCTGAAATCAAAATACTATTAGTTAAACCACCATTGACAGTGTACTTTTTCCCGCTGGCTATTGTAAAAACGCTGTTATAAAACTTAAGAGTTTTATCTGTACTAAGATTTGCATTAAAGTTAGTTACTTTTAAATTTAAATATACTTCTTCGGGAGTCTCGTGCCCAACATTTCCCGAGATTGAATGAGCATCAATAGGAAAATCGTGATATGGATACGGAGAAATATCATTTGCATAATCTGTAAAATCACCTTTGTTTGGAGTTTGAGATCCATGCCCTGTTCCCAATTGTTCCCAAACTTTTACTACCTGTTCACCTGCTGAAATTCTTGTGGTTGGATTTCCGCTATTATCTAAATATTTAAAATAAAGAACATCGTTTGGGTCGCAATCAATTACTAATCTATGATAATAATTCTCATTCGGAATATTAACACAATAATTTGCATCCGAAAAATCAACATAACACCAATTTACTACATTATTATTTACTAAAATTTCAACTTTGTATTTTCCATAACCGAGACTAAAGGAACAACCATTTATATTTTCCGTCCTATCAAAATTTGCAACTTTGAAATAATCGTTTGCACCTTGGTCATTTGATAAAACTACATCCTTTCCAAAAATATATTGATTGTTAAAAGGGTCTATCGGATTATAAGATTTAAGAGTATATTCGTAATAGCCACTGAAAACAGCACCAGAAGGATATATTTTAACCGTAATATTATGGCCACCGCTTGTTCCGGTATTATTAACCACCATAAATTCGCCCTGCTGTATATTTTGTGAATATAGTTTTGAAAAAACCATAAAAAATAGAACAAATAAAGCAATTGAAATCTTCATTGAATTTTTCATAATTTATTAATTTTAAAATTTCTAAAAATGTTATTTTATTAAAACTAACTTATTGCTTTTTCTTATGCTCTTATATTCAACTATAAATAAATAAATACCACTGCTTAAAGAATACTGATTTGTGTTGAATAAAAAGCTGTTTACACCTTTTATGCAGAAATGATTTCCCAAATTCAAAACTTCTCTTCCTAATAAATCATAAACTTTGAATTTCACATTTCCGCTTTCAGGAATATAAAACCTAACAGATGTTGAAGGGTTAAAAGGATTAGGATAGTTTTGATATAATTCAAAATTATCATTAATACTTTCAGGTATGTTTGAAATATTCGTTATTAATGGAGCATTAAATAAAGAATCTGTTTTTATGATAAGTATGAAACCTTTAAAGTTTATAGAAGCATTTCCTACCATTATAAACCCGTTATCATTTGTATTTGCAGAGCTTCTTGCTCCAATCAAAGTGTATCCTGGATGTAGAAATGTTTTTGTAAATACAGAGCTATCAGTTATAGACAATTTACTTATTCCAATAGTACTTCCCTGTAAAACAAAACCTGTAATTACAATACTACTATTAAAAACAGAATTAAGAGAATTAACTTGTTGAGGAAAAGAGTAAGTTTTTTGCCATATAATATTGCTTGAAGTATCGATGTAAGAAATTTTATAATAATATCCAATTGTGTCTAATGTTGAACTAAATGCAATAGTACTATTAGTAACTTGAACAGGATAACCGGCACCTCCATTTGATAATAGATACTTAGTCCATACAACATCACCATTACTTCTTAATTTTTTTGCATATCCATAAAGAACATTTGTTGTTCCATATACTGCTGCTCCCAAATAATAACAGCTATCGGGAAACTGTGTTACGCTACCAAAACTTGTATATAAAGAATCTACATAACTTTTTCGCCATTGTACGTTTCCTGCCGAATCGGTTTTTATTAAATATCCAGTAACTGTAAATGATTTATAAGCATCATAAGTGCCGCATAGAGCAAATCCGTTGTCAAGGGTTTTTGTAAAATCATAAAATCTTGGTTGTGATACAGCGGTATCGGGGTAATATTTTCTCCATAAGAAATTTCCATTTTTATCGGTTTTAAGAAGAAAATTGTGACTTGTAAAATCATAACCAAGCATCACAAATCCACTATCTTTAGTCTGAACGAGTTTGATAGGATTAATATTAATAATCGTATCATTTGGATATTTTTGCCATTGCAGATTACCAAGATAGTCAAATTTCATTAGTAACATTTTTTCGTCACCCGCTGAAACCCCCTTTATTCCCAATACCGCATACCCTCCATCGTAGGTTTGAACGACTGAAATTCCATCCATACTTTTAATAGAGTCTCCAATTATTCTTACCCATGTAACTGGCTGGGAATATAAATTAATGGAATTGGCAAATACCACCAAACTTGCAAATACGAAAATCAGAATAATTCTTCTCATAAGTAATGTTAAAACTCTTTTGCCCAAATTTAATAATAAAGTATTCAATTATCCAATTAATATTATATCCCATCGAATTGTATGGGTAATAGCTTATCAATGATTTCATCGCCGAATATCACAGGTCAAAAACAACCGTATATTCATGCGCAGCAAAAAATACCACATACATGGATTTAATCACAAGTGGATATGAATTTCCTAAACGCCTTAATAAAACGGGAACGAAAGGATCCGATTTATTATTAATGCTTGTTATTTATTCATGCAGCTTATTTTATTAAAATCATACGTTTCGTCATCACAAAATCTCCGCTTTGAATCCTATAGAAATAAACACCCGAAGCAAGCGACGAGCCGTTAAAATCAACCGTGTAATAACCAGCCTGTTTCACTTCATTAACAAGTGTTTTTATCTCCCTCCCTATAATATCATATACTTTCAAAGTAACAAATCCTTGTTTTGGCAATGCAAAGTTTATCTTTGTTGCAGGGTTAAACGGATTTGGATAATTCTGCGATAATTTATACGATGTTGGAAGATTATCGTTAAATGTATTACCTTTTCTTATAAGATATTTAGGCTTTATTTTGTTCAATGGTCTGTTTGCCGATGTATAATTCATCAAAGATTGTTCAAACAGCTTTATCTCTATCACTTTCTCAAATAAGTTTATTAGTTCTTTGTTGCTTAATAGTTCTGTGTTAATATTCTGTGGGATCAAAAGTCCTCTGATGTTGTCTATATTCTTTTGCTTTAATTTATACGAATCATTTTTTGAAACATTATTTCCGTTAATTGATTCTCCCTTATCGTTTTTTGTCGTCTTCTTTATTCCGTTATCTTTTGTTCTGGTAGCGTCATTTATTGTGCTCTTTTTGATAATACTTGAAGTATTGCTCTTTACATAATTTGTTGTCAGCATATTATTGATAATATTACTGATTTGTCCGTTTGAATAACTTAAAGGATTATCCCCTCCGCCTGTATTTAATAACGTATCAAGCATAAGGCTGATAGACCTGAGTTTTTCAATATTTGCATAGTAAACTTCATTTGGCAATTGTGAATTATCTATAATACTCTGAAACTCATTAATTGCTTGTGGGTATAAAGTTTGTTCAACATTAGAGCCGATAGAAAGAAATGTTGCATATCTGTTAAAAGCAGTGTCTGTCGTGTATTGATTTGCTGCACCAACCAGATAAGTATTCAGTTCACCAAAACTTAAATTAGATTTTAAATAAGTATTAAACAGTTTTGCAAGAATCACCTGTTTTTTCGAAGCGTTGTTCGTTGTCCCTATATACTGTTTGTATTTATTTGACGCCTGAACATAATTACCTGAATAATCATTGATATTTGCGCTTCCAAAAAGTAAAACGCTTTGCGGCAAATTATCGTTGTTTTCGTTAGCTAATACAGGAAGACATTCATTTGTTGTTTCAGGATCATTTAAATAATCGGAGTAATTAACCGAACCTTCAGGGCTAAACATTCCGTTGTCAGGTGTTCCTCCCCAATAATTGCTTTGTGCATCAAGAGCAGGGTTTAACGCATAATTTATGTTTATCAATGTTCCATAATTAACATCATCATATATAGTGTTAAATCCTTTTATTAAATAAGGCAGACTTCTTTGTGACGATTCTTCATTATTACAAAATACTTCTTCGTATAAGTTATTATAAATCTTGTTATAGCCCGCATTGTACAAACTTTGCGTCTGCGAATATGAAGGCGACAATATTGGGTTTGAATTATTCGTCAAATACATTCCATACCCGTTATTCCATATCTCATTGTTTAAAAAGTAAGGCGAAGAATTGTCAAGTAAAACCCCATTGAAGAAATTTGTTGGACTGTTGCAGCCAAAGAATCCGAAACTCTGATAACAGTGAATTCCTGCGTATGGTGCTGCAGTTGGACTCGTTGTGGCATTTATATTATTATTTGTCACAACAGGGTTTGAACAATAAAAAAGCGAAATTCCTGTTGTATTAACGTCACTAAAAGTATTATTGTTGATATTCATAGCAGAAACATTGTTCATTCCTACATTAAACAACTGTGTAGTTGTTCCTGTAAAAGTATTGTCAGATATGTTTCCCGGTGCATCACTTTGATTCATATTATCAAGTTTAATGTCTGCAAATTTGTTGTCCGTGAAGTTCGAATTAATAATATTTACTTTATCCGAGGCTGTGTATCCAATTGTTATTCCGCTCAGTGTATTTTTTATTATTGCGTTGTTAATATAAACATTATTAGCTGAAGAGCAAATAATTCCTTTCCAGTAACCCGTATTTCCTATTCTGTCAAGTGTAACTGTTTTTGGTTCTATTTGACCTTGTCCATTACAATAAATTTCTCCTTCGCAATTTAATCCGTACTCATCGCTAAACTTTAAAGTTAGATTTTGTGTGTTGTCTGATGTAAAATATTTAAATTTTCCAGTATTTTTAATGTTTATATCTCTATTAATATTTAAATCACCATTTAAAATGAATAGTCCTTTGCATAATATATTAAACGGAGTTACAAAATTGATATTTGTTAATGTTTGAAGTGCGCTTTTATCCTTAATAAAAAAAGTACAATTTGTATCGATTATGAAATCATTTCTAAGATTAAATTTCCAGAATTTGGACAATTCAATTTTGTTTATCTTATTAGAATCGTAGACGGTTAAATTGGCACTACCTTGTTCGTTCTCCCCTCCAAAAAGTCTTAATGTGGCAGAGGTGTCCGGAATATGATTATTATTTAATATAATTGGAATATTAATTTGATTAGACGATATTGAAAATAATTTGGGCTCCGATAAGTTTTTAATGTGACAATTAGAAAAGATTATTGAATCTGTTAATGCATTTGTTGAAATAGATAATGTTGTATAGCTCACTCTGTTGTCTTCAAACCCTGCTCCTTGAAAAATAATTCTTTTGGCAAGACTTCCATGTGCTTTAACCCCGTTTATTCCAATGCTGTTTTTTCCCGACTCCACTACTGTTCCCGCTTCTAGCGAATAGACGGCTTTGTTTTGTTGTTCGTGATAATAAACTGTGTCATGTAAATTTATTATATTATTAGTATCATTTTTTGAATAGATTACAAACGAATAATTTGGGGGTTCTTTAATTGAATAATCTATAGAAAAACTTACACCACTATTGCTTGTTTGTAATTGATTAATATTGCTAATTAATATACCTGTTCTCAAATTATAAGAAGAATATGTTCTGCTTGAATCAAGATTGTGATACATTTGCATTGTTTTGTAACCGTAGAAATGTTCAGAGGATGCAATATTGTAACAAAGATTATAATCTTCTAATGCGGGATTTGGTAATTTAAGTTTAAAATTCTTTTCAAGAAGAACGTCAGGGCAATTATTACCTGGGATATTGTTGTATGGTGAAAATTGCCAAATCAGTAATCCTCCCTTAAAGTTGGCTGTATCACCAGCAAAAAATATATTGTCATCAATTTTTCTGTCAAATCCAAGCTTACGTCTATTCTCTAAAACATAATATTCACCTGTTTGAAAGTCAGATGACGCAGATGGTTTTCCATAAATTGTAACAATTCCGCATTGTTTAGATGTTTCGATAGGTTGTAAATCATCAATGTCTTGATTTTTATTATAAGATATAGGATTTACCCAACCCTGTTGAATTTTAAAAATTGGATTAAAATGAGAAGGGCAGTCCCAATGTGTTGCACTTGAATTAGGATTCATTACGCAATATCTGCCTGAGTTTGTATGACCAAAATTAAAAGGTGGGTTATGTCCTATTTCATGAACTAAAATATGTAAACCATCCATTCTTGTTTGCTTATTATTTATATGGTCCAAGTCATTATTGAAGTTCAAATTCATCGATCTTGCGGTTAAATATTTTTGATGAGCCTCTCCCCCAATCGCGTTACTTCCACCCGCAAATATTATTATGATTTCCCCATTAAATCCAGCGGTATCAAATTCTATTTCTCCGATTGAATGTAAGTAGACTAATTCTGTAATTGCATCATTTGCTAATTCATCATGATTTGTTGTTGAATTTTGACTTAGAAAATACGAGTTTGTTCCATATTTTCTCTTTGGTAACATTATGCTTTTTATTAGTCGTCTTCCATTTAATAATGTATCTCACTACTGTCCCGTTAAAAGTCAAACAAAAACAGTTGTTTAGTTTTGTCATCTGTACTATTTGTGATAATTGAATTTTTAAATAGTTCTTTTAACAATACTTTGTTAAAACTGTTTACACTCAAAATCTGTAAAATAGTGTATATTTCTTCCTGCAATTTTAAGCTTTTCTTTATTGTAATTGTTATTACATACATTGCTATCGCTGACCATATTTGTATTTTTATTGCATTCTCACTTAAGCCATAAAATGATTTTATTCGTAAATGTTGCTTTATCCATTTGAAAAACAATTCTATCTTCCATCTTTCTTTATAAAGTTTTGCAATTGTTATTGCCGGTAAAGAATGATTGTTTGTTAAGAATGTAAATTTTCTGTCGTTTTCTTTATCATAGTATTTAACCCTTCTGAGTTTATCTTTATAATACTTAGAGCTAAGAGGGCCTGTTAACTTTATAGTCTGATCAAATAGAATATTTCCATTCTTATCAATCTTATTAGAATAAATTCTCCTATATGCCAGATTCTCTTTTGCTCTGGTGACGAAGAATGCATTATGGCTGTTTAATTTATTTAATCTTTCAAAATCTATATATGCTTTATCCATTATGTATATTGCCATTGGTTCAAACTCAATCAAATCTAGACTGTTAATATCATGAACAGCTCCGGAGGTAATGTTTATAAAGCGTGGCAGAGATGTTCTTATATCAAGCAAAGTGTGAATCTTAACTGCCGATTTATTCTTTCTATGCTGTGCCCAAGGAAATAAAGCCAAACATAAATCTATGGTTGTAGAGTCAAGAGCATATAGAGCATTATCGAGATCTTTATAAATATGTTCCTCGCTATTTAAAAGGTTGATTGTTTGCTTTATAAGATGATGTGCAAATTGTTCAAATATTCTCCAATCACGGTTTTCATTTGCCCTGGATAAATTAGTCCTTGATATGTGACCTTTAATTCCCATGTGGTATAACTTTGATGAGTTTGATTTTAAACATGCTTCAATATCCCGAAGACTTTCTCTGTAAGTTAACTGAGCAAAAGTCAAACAAAGAAACTGATCCCAACAGGAGAATGTTCTTGCACGATAATTTCCGTTATATTGTAACACTAATTTATCAAAATATTTCTTTGGATAATAATCTATTATTTGTGAGAATATAGTTTTGCCTGAGTTCATATATAAATTTTAAGTTCATTGTCTGAAGATAAAACTTATTAGAACTTTTTAAATTCAAATCGATCCTGACATAAATCTTTATAACACACATATATTATTACAACTTAAAACCTTAAGTAATTTTTAAACGGGACAGTAGTGAAACAAAATATGTAATCTCTGAAAAGTCAGTATCAGAATACTCGTATTTATTCTTCAGTTCATTAAACTTAATCACTGCTATCATCGCGTGCCTTTTCTCTGCAATATCGGCATATTGTCTTGAAATACCATCATACCTTGAAATAATAT
>Ga0268283_1001483_pt1 | contig 11477 bp, 5 predicted proteins | sample saktaG_13_FD_190140 | JGI IMG/M metagenome (GOLD analysis project Ga0268283, IMG submission 190140) | Saline water microbial communities from Sakinaw Lake, British Columbia, Canada - sak_2013_06_06_36m | ecosystem: Environmental > Aquatic > Non-marine Saline and Alkaline > Saline ... | reverse complement strand
CTCCGGGAAGAAAAGAACTTAACGGATGCCCTGACAGGGATAATGATAAAGTTGCTGACAAAGACGACAAATGTCCTGATGTTGCCGGCAAAAAGGAGTTAGCCGGTTGTCCTGACCGCGATGGTGACGGAGTGGCTGATAAAGATGATATATGCCCTGAAAACAAAGGCCTTGTTGTTTTTAAAGGATGCCCTGATACTGATGGTGACGGGATTCCTGATTACAAAGACAGATGCCCGAAAGTTGCCGGGGTAATTGCCAATTTTGGTTGTCCTGTAATACCGGTAAAAACAGAAATACCGGTAAAAACGGAAATCCCAGTTAAAGCTGTTATTCCTGTAAAAACAATTATACCAGAAACACCTGTCATTGCTAAAAAAACCGAAACATCTATTCAGCGAAAAGTAACTTTCAATTCGGGTAGTGGAGAGGTATTTCCTTCGTTTAAGAATATGTTATCCCTCGATGAAATTGTTAAATATATAACTGAAAATCCGGATGCGAAAATTTCGGTAGCCGGATTTACTGATAATACGGAACAAAATGACCTGCAATTATCTGAGAAGCGTGCAGATTATGTGATTGATTACCTGAAGAAAAAAAGTGGTAAAGCGTTAAAAATTAAAAAATCGTTCTTCGGGAAAAGTAAACCGATTGCTAATAATAACACTGCAGAAGGACGAAATCTTAATCGCAGGGTAGAAATAACGATTATGAAGTAGAATGGATTTCACTCAATAAAAGAAAGCTATTAGAAATAACAGCTTTCTTTTCGTTTATACCTGTTATTGTTTAACAATTTTCGTTCGGCGAACTCTAACTAGAAGCATAGAGTTAAGATATTTTCAAACCGTTACCATTAAAATCTATTTCAATTTGCATCGCTGCTACTTGCCTGGTCGCTTCTGGGTCGGTTAATCTTTAAAGTACAGTAGTGTGCCCATAATTCTCGTATAACTACCTAAATGCCATTTTGCTGATATAAAACACGTTGCGTTTGTTGTTCTCGAGGTAATTATTCCGGATAGTCTGATACCCGGTTGCAATAAAATAATCGTCGTACCAGTGTTCAATTGTGCCCAGGTATTCATCATAGGGCTGGTCGTTGCTGCGTTTTGGAGTGAGGGTGGTATATGAAGTATTTTCAACTATTGTACTCCCTTTGATAGTTTTAAACGCTATTTTGTTGTTGGCATTGTAATAAAGTACGATTTCATCATTTTCGAACAGGCAGTTCAATTTACGATTCAGGAATTTGGTGATAATATCTCTCATCTCCATACCGTTATTCCAAACCATATTTCCGCTGCTGTCAAATCCTGCTACAAATGCATGAGAATATCGAAACCCGTCAAATACCTGGTACGACGATGGGAAAGCACGGCCATAGTAATCGTAGGACATTTGCGTATTGGTATGGTACTCTGGGGAATAAGCTTCTGATGCAATAATAAATTGCCCGTTGTTTACTAACACCTCATGTGTTATCAAACGGAGATTCAGGGTTTTGTCACTCTCAATGTCCGTTCCCGAAGTTTCATTTTCGGTGGAACTTTCTTTCTTCTTTACTGGTTTGGATTTTATACGCAGTGCATTTGGATCAGTAATGTACTTGTATGCATTATTAAATCCGCTGAAGTTGCAATACTTAATCTTGCTTGCAACTCCATTATATACAGAAGCGGTAAAATAGCCATCCGAAACGGGAGTTTTGTCTTCATTGGCATCATAATCAGACTGCCGTGAATAATAGGGCGAATAATAATTGTAATAGTAGCGATTATAATAATTATCATAATAGTCGTATTGCCTGCGTGTATTTGTTACGTTAAAACCATACGTTCCTGCTAATATTCCATTGCTTTCATTCCGGGGAATATATTGAGCAGAGTTGAAATTCTTTTTCTCGACCTGCTCAGTAAAATCCAAAGTTTTTTTCAGTATGCCAGCCGTATTGTATTGGTTTACGAATATATGGTTCCGTGTTGATGAATACTGAATTTTATAAGTTGCATAAATATCATGCCGGGCAGTATCAACAGAAATATCAAGCAATAAAGCGTCTTTTTCGGAAGTGATTTCATATTTCTGTTTTTCACCTGTTACCAGCGAGAATCCTATTATCCCAGGCTGGCTTTTCCTACTGTTGTAACCTATATATGCAACGTTATCAGTTATTTCAAAATCAACCACTTCAGCCTTTTCAGGAATACTTCCCCTGTGTTCGGTAATTACCTGCAGGCGGGGGATAATCATAAAAACAATAATATTTCCTTCTTCATTTTGTTTGGTATCATGAAAGAGCAAATAAACAGCATCTTTGGTGGACATGCTTTTCAAATATGTAACATCCTTATGCAACGGAACCAGTTTATGCCATTTTTCCTTTAGCTGATCATCTGTCATCATGAATGACCAGCTTATGCTATCCTTACCAGTTTCGTTTACGGTTGGAAAAAATATGCAGATTCCAGACTTCCCTGCAGTTACATAATTAAAAGGATCGCTTCCTGTTGGTGCAGGTATTTCTAAACGCAAAGGATTGTTGCTCTGAGCCCATAAGGCCGAAGCTGTTGTTATCAGGAACACAATTATAAGTAACTTCTTCATAGGCTAAAATTCACATCAAAAATAACAATTATGACAGCACTAATATTTTATTCATGGAATAAAAAATAAGGGCCGCCTTTTTAACAAGACTGCCCTTTAAGTAAATCTGCGTTAATTAATTAATATTCAGGCATTTTTTACACAAACTTTGGCTCCTGAACTTTTGAAAGAAACATTGCCTTTTTATATAAAAAAGAAGAACTGTCAGTTATAGGAAAATTCCTTCTCTTAATTGAGATACTGACAGTTCTTCCTTATTATGCTATTGACCTTATGCTTAGTTCAAAACTACCTTTTTAACCTGGATTGATTTAGTAGCTTTATTCGTAATCTTAACCAGGTATATTCCTTTGGAGAGAGTTGTAATGTCAAGTGAAATTATACCATCTGTAGAAACAGTTGATTTTACTTGTTTGCCAACTGAGTTATAAACTGCAATCTCTTGCTTTTCGGTGGCTGGGTTAGTAACAAATAATCTTCCGTTTGTAGGATTTGGATAAATTGAAACAGATGAAGGTAAGGTTGATAAACCTACTCCGCTTTCTACTCCGATATAGTCCGTCTTGGTAAGTGTACTATTACCGTATGCGTTGGTAGCCTTTAGAGTTACAGAATAAACACCGGCAGTTGAATACTTGATAAGCGGATTTTGGTCAGTTGATGTTGATGGAGACCCACCAGCGAATGTCCATTCCCATGATATTGGATTAAAGCTTGACAGATCAGTAAACTGAACGCTTTCCCCTGTAAATGCTGTTGGTGTAGTTGTTTCAAAAGCAGCAACGGTTGGTATCATCATATCCGACCACGAACGGGCTGTAATTTGCATTTGAGCGTTGTATTGTCCAACAAGGCAAATCGATGAAAATAGACCAACAGGTGCCTGACCTCCAATATAGTCGGATTCAGCAAATATTGTCCTGTAGGCAACAGCAAGACTGTCGTATCCATCAATACCGTAGGTTAAAGATTTAACAAATTTCCTGGGTGTTTTGAAAGCGAAATTCTCAATTTTTACCAGCTTGCATTGATCAGCGGATGTTAAACTTGCAAGTGTGCGGACTTCAGGAACTATTTCGATTCCGGTCGCCGGTTCACCTGTGATTGCTGTTGGTGTAAATTCAACAAGTCCTCCATAAAGTACGATCTTACCTGTAACGTTGGTAATTCCATCGCCGATATTATAGGTTCCTGTAATAAATCCGGGGGCTGTGGTAGGATCATCTATCAAAACTGCAGCAGTGGCATCCTGGATATATTTCTGGTTGCGGGAGGTCCTGGAAAAAGTAACAGTTGCGATACCGGTATATTTTACGATCGCATCTTTAGGTTGAGCGCGTAAAGTTAAAAGGTCATTTGCAACAGCAATAACGGTGAAAACAGCACTTTCGGCATTTGCATTTGATCCTGTTGCATCCGATACTCTCACTTTATAACCGGTATTATATGGCAGTGTTGCAGGAAGTGTTACACTCTTGCTGCCGAAATCTACAACCATATTTGCTAAAGCTGACCAGGTGGAGGTAGCCGGATCAAATAATTCGATGTTAACAGCTATGATTTTGTTTGCTACCCAGTTTACCGTTATGGCGTCACCGGCAAAGTATGGTGCAGTTTCAGTAATAGTAACTGCGCTCAATGCCCCGATAATGGTAAATATACTGCTTTCTGCTGTAATAGAAGCATTTGCTAAATCGGTAATGCGTATTTTATAATCAGTACTATATGAGGCGTCTAAAGGAATAGTAAATGTTTCGGAGCCATCGGATGGAGTGGTGGGGATAATTATTTCCCATATACTTGAGCCTGGAATCCAGACTTCAATTTGTACGTCAGTAACGTTTTTTGATACCCAGTTCATTGTAACCATATTGCCTGCAGTATAAGGTGCAACTTCGGATATGGAAACATCACTGATTACAGGAGTTAAACTTGCCGCAGTTGTAAAAGTGATATTCTGGGCGACAGTAGCATTATCACTTAGTCCTTCAACTGGAGCAAGAGTAGCGTAGTATACCTGTTCATCTAATAAATCTGTATCAGGGTTTATTGTAATCACTTTTTTTGCTGCATCAATTGTAGCTGTAAATGGAACCGGTGTTCCGGATGCATCGGTAGTATTTAAAGTGAGCAACGATGCTACATTAGCATCTGTGATTTCTGAATCATCAATATTTCGTACAGGAACATCCATGGTAATGGTGATATTTGATCCAATAGCTACAGACGTGGCAGCATCCAGAGGATTAAATGTTGCAACTGGTGCAGGAGGAGCTATAATACTGAATGTGCCGCTCAGCCCGGTCGCTGTCAGAGGGTTATCGGTAATACGGATTTTGCTGTCGGTGCTTAAAGCCTGGCCGGCTGGAATATCCCATGATGAGTATACTCCAGGGCTAGCATTAGTACTTATTATCTTAACCCATGTTGGGGTAGGATCAGAAGCATTGGCGGTATATTCTATCAGCACAACGGAACTTGTCCCTGTAGCAGTCCAGTTAATATCGTGGCTTGTTCCCTGTGTCCACTGGTAGCCGGCAACAGGTGAAGTGACTGTGATAGTGGGCGTTACTGCAGCAACAGGTGTTACATCAGCCCAGGTTTCTCCAACCCTGATTTCATCGATAAAAGCTTTTGGCGATGCAGCATTATTTCTAAGGCATATCGATCCAAATGATGCAAATAGTGCAGTTCCAGAACTGTTTGAAACAGAACCTGAAGGTTCTGTCCCACCTAATGAAGTAGGATTGACCCACAAACTAGCTACTGTCGGGACTGCGCTTCTGTCGTATTTAACAACTATAAGGTAGGTAGTTCCAAAACTCAAATCTGTTCCGTTGTCAGTAAAAGTAAGTGTACCAGTAGATGTGTTTTGGATTAAAAAGCGAAAATTTGCTCCGGTATTTACAGATTTTATACCAAGTCGTCCACCTAAACTTCCTGCAGCTGCACCAGATGTGGCCCCGATGTTCATGAAATAATCCCCGGCAGCAGTAATCTGGCTATTGTCTGTAATATTAACTAATACAGAATAATAAATAGCAGTAGCAGATGAAGAAAAAGCTCTGTTTATATCTCTGTCGGTAAGGTTTGTATTACTAAAGAAATTCACTTTATTCCCATTGGAGCTTTTTAATCCGGTATAAGTCAAGTTGCCATCTGCAATATCAACTGTAGTTATATGACCGGCTGTAACACTGTGGGTTGTCCAATTATTAGATGTTGTCCCCGTGTTTCCATTACCACCAATATAAGCTGGTGTTGCGTAATTAAAGTCTTCATAAAGGACTTGCGACCATCCTGCCAGGCTCATGCCAGCTAGAAAAACAACAATGATCAGTTTCTTAAAGTGTAAATTTTTTTTCATACTGAGGAGGTTTAATTAGTTTTAAAATTGAAGGTGCAAATATTGTATTTTTTTAATATGAGTCGACAACAGGTACTAATTAATAATGATTCTTAGTAATGAAATGGAATAAAAAAAGAGGCTGTATCATGTTTTGATACAGCCTCTGAGATATAAGGAGCAACGATTATTTTACTTCTTCAAAATCTACGTCAGTAACTTCCTGGTCTGATGGTTTAGCCTGATCCGGACCTGGCTGGCCTGGTTGTTCAGCACCGGGTTGACCTGCTTCCTGTGTAGCTTTATACATCTCTTCACTGGCAGCCTGCCATACACTGTTTAATTCTGCCATCGAACTGTCAATTCCGGCAATATCACGGTTTTTGTGCGCTTCGCGAAGTTTATTCAGAGCCTGTTCAATCGGCTCTTTTTTATCAGCTGGAAGCTTGTCTCCGAATTCCTTCAACTGGCGTTCAGTCTGGAAAATCAATGAATCAGCAGTATTTATCTTATCAACTTCTTCCTTTGCTTTACGGTCAGCTTCAGCGTTAAGTTCTGCCTCTTCTCTCATTCGTTTGATATCGGCATCGGTAAGTCCCGAAGACGCTTCAATACGGATCTGCTGCGATTTCCCTGTTCCTTTATCCTTTGCTGATACATGTAGTATACCATTGGCGTCGATGTCGAAAGTAACTTCAACCTGTGGAATACCACGCATAGCCGGTGGAATGCCATCAAGGTGAAAACGGCCCAGACTCTTGTTGCCGGTCGCCATCGGACGCTCACCCTGCAGAATATGAATTTCAACCGAAGGCTGATTATCTGAAGCAGTGCTGAAAGTTTCCGATTTACGGGTTGGAATTGTAGTATTGGATTCAATAAGTTTGGTCATTACACCACCCAGAGTTTCAATACCTAAAGAAAGTGGAGTAACATCAAGCAACAACACATCCTTAACTTCACCAGAAAGAACACCGCCTTGAATTGCAGCTCCGATTGCAACTACTTCGTCAGGATTAACTCCTTTTGAAGGTGTTTTGCCAAAGAAATCTTCAACAGCTTTCTGAATTACAGGTACACGGGTTGAACCGCCAACCAGTATCACTTCGTCAATGTCGGCATTGGTAAGTCCTGCATCGCGCATTGCATTGCGGCAAGGCTCAATAGTATCGCGAACCAGATCGTCAATAAGCTGTTCAAACTTAGCTCTTGTTAAAGTGCGTACAAGATGCTTAGGCATTCCATCAACCGGCATAATATATGGCAGGTTGATTTCGGTTGATGAAGAACTTGAAAGTTCAATCTTAGCTTTTTCGGCAGCTTCCTTCAAACGTTGCATAGCCATTGCATCCTTATGAAGATCAATACCTTCATCTTTTTTGAATTCTTCAGCTAACCAGTCAATAATACGGTGATCAAAATCATCACCACCCAGGTGGGTGTTACCATTGGTTGATTTTACTTCAAATACGCCTTCTCCTAATTCAAGAATCGAAATATCAAAAGTACCGCCACCAAGATCGTAAACAGCTACCTTAATATCTTTATGTTTTTTATCCAAACCATAAGCCAGAGCAGCAGCTGTTGGTTCATTGATAATACGTTTTACAATAAGACCTGCAATTTCGCCGGCTTCTTTTGTAGCCTGGCGTTGCGAATCGCTGAAGTATGCAGGAACCGTAATAACAGCCTCTGTAACAGTTGTCCCAAGATAATCTTCAGCAGTTTTTTTCATTTTCTGCAAAATAATTGCTGAAATTTCCTGCGGAGTATATGTCCTATCATCAATTTTTACACGTGCTGTATTGTTGTCGCCTTTAACAACTGTAAAAGGCATACGCTTTATTTCTTTTGTAACCCTGTCGTAGGTTTCACCCATAAATCGTTTTATCGACGAAACTGTTTTTGTTGGATTGGTGATAGATTGCCTTTTGGCCGGATCACCAACTTTACGTTCGCCATTTTCAGTAAAAGCAACTATCGAAGGGGTAGTGCGTTTCCCTTCACTGTTTGGGATTACTACAGGTTCGTTGCCTTCCATTACGGAAACGCATGAGTTAGTAGTTCCAAGATCGATACCAATTATTTTTCCCATTATATTCTATTTTTTCGGTTGTTCATTTTTTTTGTTGACGCAGACTTTATTTCAATCATTATGCCATTGCGTATGCAATTCCGATTATTATTTCGAAAAGAAGACTGACTATCCTTAATAATCGAATAAATATTCGTGTAATAAAAAGTAAATCAACACTATATGTTTATCGATCACATCAATGGAATCTTATGTTGAAATTGGGAATTCCGGATTGTCAGATGCATTTGAGTTGCTGACAAAACGGCAGAAAAGGGTGTTTTCGTCACTAATTCATGCCTGAAATAAATCATTTCTCCGGTTAGAGTACTATTCTGACAAACTGACTGAATTTAAGCCTGATGAAATAATACCTTATTTAATTGTTATTCTTTGTAATTTTGGTGGCATCAAATTCAGGTGGTATTTTTAAAGACATCTGTTTTTAAATGAAAGGTCAGCGCCAATTCATTAATCAAAATAACTAAGTCCATGTTAGCCAAACCAGGAGTAGTTTCGAAGGTTACCACCCATGTCCTTCAGGAGATGAAACACAGGGGTGTAAAGATATCAATGCTTACGGGATACGATTATTCAATGGCCCGGTTGCTTGATAAAGCAGGAATCGATATTATTCTGGTTGGCGATTCCGCTTCCAATGTTATGGCCGGCTTCAGCAGCACTTTGCCGATAACACTCGATAACATGATTTACCATGCATCATCAGTGGTTAGAGCTGTTCACCGTGCATTTGTAGTGGTTGATATGCCTTTTGGCACCTACCAGGGCAATTGGAAGGAAGCACTTTCGTCAGCAATCCGGATTATGAAAGAGTCGGGTGCTGATGCAGTTAAACTGGAAGGTGGTGTCGAAATTATTGAATCTGTCGAACGAATTCTTTCTGCTGGAATTCCGGTTATGGGACACCTGGGTTTGACTCCTCAATCGATACATAAATTCGGAACATACGTAGTTCGCGCTACCGACGAAAAAGAAGCGCGCAAACTTGTTGAAGATGCACGATTACTCGAAAAAGCAGGCTGTTTCAGCATTGTTCTCGAAAAAATACCCGCAGGTTTAGGCGAAGAAGTGGCACGAAATGCCAAAATTCCGGTTATTGGTATAGGTGCCGGCCGTGGTGTTGACGGACAAGTGCTTGTTTTACATGATATGCTGGGAATAACCATGGAGTTTTCTCCAAGGTTTCTGCGCAGGTACATGAACCTGAGTGAAGACATTGTAGCCGCCGTACAGAATTATATTACAGATGTGAAAACCGTTGATTTCCCAAATGAAAGGGAACAATATTAAAACGCCGGAATCAATAGAAAAGTTGTTAGAGAAAAACATCCTTTTTGAGGATAATCATATCATTATAATTAACAAGTTGCCTTCGCAGATTGTGCAGGGCGACAAAACCGGTGACAGGCCATTAGCTGACCTGGTAAAAGATTATATAAAGGTTAAATTCGAAAAATCAGGTGATGTGTTTTTGGGCGTGGTTCACAGGCTTGATAGGCCGGTGAGTGGTGCAGTTATTTTTGCCCGAACCAGTAAATCACTTACAAGGCTCAATGCACTTATTAAGAACAGGGAAATTAGCAAAACATACTGGGCAGTTGTAAAAAACAAGCCACCCAAAGAAAGTGACACACTGGTTAATTTCCTCCGCCGCGACGAGGCCAGGAATAAATCATTTATAACAGGTGAAAACACAAAGAATGCTCAAAGTGCTTCTTTGTCATATACTCTGGTCGGAAACAGCGATAATTATTATTTACTTCAGATTGACCTTCAAACCGGCCGTCATCATCAAATCAGGGCACAACTTGCCGGTATCGGTTGTCCCATAAAGGGAGATTTGAAATATGGCTACCCACGTTCAAATAGCGATGGTTCAATACATTTGCATGCCCGGAAACTAAATTTCAAACATCCGGTTACGCTGAATCCGGTTTCAATTGTAGCATCTGTACCAATAGACCCGGTTTGGGATTATTTTGAGCAGAACTTCAATAACTTCTGATATTTTTACTCTTCTTATTTAAGTTAGTGTTCACAAAACACCAAATATCCTGTTTGGTATTTTCAAAAGAGTTCAACAATAGGTTTTTTTTTTCAATATGGGACAGTTCTTTTAGGGAACTTTTCGTTTATTTGTTGTATGTTGTTGATAATCAAGGTATAAATTAATAGGGCATATTGTTTGTTATTTGGAGAGCAGGCTTAGGGAAACATTTTTTCTATCCCATTCTCACTGCAAACGCAACAAACACTACTAGTATGTCTGAAAGAAATTATAAATCGGGTTTTTTAACAAAGTTGTTATTCATAGCAATAGTTATGGTATTTTACTTTGTGCCTGATACTTTCGGCAGGAATGGTTTGAAGTTGTATTCAGTGAGTAACAATTCATCATGGAGTTCAGCATCTACCTGGTCTTTAACTGAAAATGGTCCATCAGCTGGAATAGTACCACAGAATAATGATACTGTGGTTATAAGCACCACTGTATTGCAAAACCTGGATTTTACCTTTTCCGGTAATGGAATATTAGAGGTTATGAATACAGGTGTACTGAATGGTAATAATCAGAGCCTGGTTTTTTCAGGTAAATCTGTTTTGAATTGCAATGGTGAATTAAGAATAAACAATCTTAACATTAATGAGAACTCAACTTTCCTTGTTCAAAGTGATGCAATTATTTTAGTTAAGAATGCATTAGACGTTAATTCCTTATCCAACCATGTGGTTACAGGAAAACTTTCAGTAACCGGAGTTCTTACAATGGGACCTTTTGTGAATATTTCCGGTAATGGTGCCATTCAATCAGCGAATTATGAAGGAACTGGTTCAGCTTTCGGTATTAATACTGCTTCTTCAATCCCTGATGGTTCTTTGATTTCAGAATATAACTGGGTTGGAACACTGGATAACAACTGGAATGAACCTATGAACTGGGCCGGTAAAAAAATACCTGGTAATGGTTCAAATATTTCAGTAATGTCATCGGTTCACAATCCTGATATTACAGCAAAAGCATACTCCAATAATTTATATGTTAACTCGGGTTCTTCAATTACAGTTTATCCTAATGCAGTTGTTGAAATCAATGGTAATCTTTCTGTAATCGGAATCGGTAAATTTCTATTGAAGAATACAATCACTGAAAAATCTTCACTTGTACTTAATGGAAGTGTTACTGGCAAAATACAAGCTGAATACCCAGTTTTAAAAGAACAAAAAATCCTAATTTCATCACCTGTAGAAGCGGCTTATTCCCAGACATTTTTAAATATGTACCTGCGTACTTACGATGAGTCCGCTTCACAATGGGGCGAATATATTGTACCTACCAACGATCCTATGCCGGTTATGCAGGGATATGAACTTTATTCTTTATCCAATGATACCAGGATTTTTGAAGGCACACCCATTCATGATCAG
>Ga0268283_1001482_pt1 | contig 11502 bp, 7 predicted proteins | sample saktaG_13_FD_190140 | JGI IMG/M metagenome (GOLD analysis project Ga0268283, IMG submission 190140) | Saline water microbial communities from Sakinaw Lake, British Columbia, Canada - sak_2013_06_06_36m | ecosystem: Environmental > Aquatic > Non-marine Saline and Alkaline > Saline ... | reverse complement strand
CACGCGCAGGATTCCTTAAGAATAACGGAGTAATAACCGACCTCAATGGTATTGATCTATTATCGTTTGTAGGTTTAAGCGCCGGAAATTATTATATAGTGATCCGCCACAGGAATCACATGCCTGTAATGAGTGCCGGACCGGCGCCTGTTTCTTCATCAAGTGCCCTCTACGACTTCAGTATTGGTGCGGGGCAGGTATATGGAGGAGCTAACGGTTACAAAAACATTGACCCTGTTTTGTTGAAATGGGGAATGGTAGCGGGTGACGCATCAAATGACGGAAGAGTTTTCAATAGTGATTACACTGACTTCTGGGTTCCGGCTTTTGGTACTATTAACGTATATAACCGCGCTGATTTTAAGATGGACGGGAATGTGTTTAACAGCGATTATACGGATTACTGGGTACTCAATTTTGGAAAAGTTAATTTGTTGCCGTAACGAAAAAGTAAATTATGAATGGTAAAGAATAAATAGCAGGAAATATTGAAAAGCAAATCAATTTAAAGAAATGGGTTACAAATTGAAATTGGTATTATGTTTAAACCTCATGATGGCTTTTAGCTTTTCAGGATGTTGGCAGGATATCCATGCCCAGAATGCACCTATTACCACTATAGCGACAGTCGGCAACGCTGTTTCAGGGCAACAGGTTACTGTTCCGATCACTGTAGCAAATTTCAATAACATTGGCGCCTTATCGCTGAGCCTGGATTATGATAATTCAAAACTTCAGTTTGTTTCAGGGAGTCAGAATCCTTTGCTCTCCGGAGTGTTCAATATGGGGGATAATGATTTAGGTTCATGCATTCATCGGATTATGATTGGATGGTTTGGATCAGGTGCTTCGCTGCCGGAAGGAAGCTGGATCGTTAACCTTACGTTCACCTACGTTACAGGTTCACCGGCTTTGCAATGGTTTGAAATGGGACCGTCCTGCGAATACTTAGATGTAAATACCACTGTACTCAACGATTCTCCAACTCCCACTTATTATATCAATGGAAGGATCTGCGGAGCCATACCCAATCCGGGAACTGTGGCAGGAAGCAGCAGTATTTGCCAGGGATATCGGGGAGTGAATTATAGTATTTCTCCCATGGCAAATGTAATTGGCTATAACTGGGTATTACCCCAGGGAGCAACCATTGTAAGCGGAATTAATACAAATTCAATCATTGTTGATTATTCTGCAACTGCCGTATCCGGTGATATCACTGTTTGCGGAGTGAATGAATGTGGCAGCGGGCCGGTTTCGCTATTGTCTGTTACTGTGAATCACCTTCCTGCGGCTAATGCCGGTAATGATACAATTATCGGGCACGGGACATCTGCCCAGCTTCATGCAGCTTCAGGGGGAACTGGAACCTATAACTATCACTGGTCGCCAGAAGACCTCCTGGTAAATCCTGATATGCAGAATACGCAGACAGTTCAACTAACCTCATCTGCACTTTTTACCCTGGAAGTAACAGATGTAACCGGTCTTTGCCAAAGCAGCGACCAGATGGCCATCGCCATTTCCGGTGGTTCTTTGAGCGCAAATCCTACCGTACTCCCCACCGAGATATGCCAAGGGCAATATTCACAACTCTTTGCCAATGTGGGTGGGGGCTCCGGCGTATATTCCTATGCCTGGACTTCAGTACCTCCGGGTAATCCTGCCTGGAGTTCATCATTGCCAAATCCGGTGGTTAGCCCTGATGCAACTACATCTTACCATTTAACGGTTTCTGATGGGTATAATGCAATCAATGGTTCCACCACTCTTACAGTGAATCAATTACCATCTGCAATGGTGAGCGGAGGAGGCGAAGTTTGTGATGACGGATCCCAGGCTGGTATCCGGATTGATTTTACCGGAATTCCTCCATGGTCCTTTAGTTGCAGCAACGGAATTAATTCGGTCACGTACGCTTCCATCTTAACTTCCCCTTATTGGATATATACAAATGTTCCGGGAACATATTTTGTAACTATGGTGCAGGACAGTTACTGCTTTGGGACTTCAACTGGAATCGCAGTAGTGCAGGTGAATCCTGTACCTCTAACACCTGCAATTTATCAAACTGGCACCAACCTTATTTCTGATGCTTCCACCGGTAATCAATGGTATTTTAACGGACAGCTTATTCCGGAAGCCACAGGTCAGATATTCGCTCCAATGCTTGATGGTGCATATTCAGATATCGTAACAAATAACGGATGTTGTTCTGATACATCAAATATTCTGGAAGTATTGATAACCGGATATGATATAACGGCTGAAAATATTGTATCGCTTTACCCTAACCCTGCATCAGATCAGGTTACACTAAAATTTGGAGGATTTACTGAAAAGGCCCTGAAAATCACTCTGCTGACAAGTACCGGAGTCCCGATAAAATCTTTGATTTTTTCAGAAAATGAAACCGGGAATGAAATTATTGTCAATACCAATGCATTGGCAACAGGTATTTATTTTCTAAAAATTAACACAGGAAGAACTTGTTTTTGCAAAAAAATACTTATCTTTCGCATGTAATAGATAATGCAGTTCAATAAAAAGTTGATAAACAATTGATAATGAACGAAATAAACAAATAATTATTTGATATATCATACTCAAAACCCAAAACCAATGAAGACAATTATTTCTTTCTCCCTGTGTGTCATGTTATCCTTAAACCTTATGGCTGCGGAAACTTTAAGTTTCAAGTTTTCGAATCCTCAAGTCGTATTTTCTGATCCAGATAATTACCTTGTTTTTGATGTACTGGTCAAAGCAAGTACCAACGGCACTTATCTCTATTCTTCTCAAGTTAATTGCAACATTGCCTTAGCCAATTTCAATACTTCAATTGATCCATTTATTGTTAAAGGATCTTTTATTGATGGAACATATGACCCGCCACCAAACCCGCCATTTACACCATATGAGAAATATAGTGTTATTGCCAACTATAATTCAGGAAATCTAAATATTTCTGTTCTGGCAAATAACAGCTTAAATGCGTATTTGGTTAACGGTCACTCGCCAGTCTCTTCATCCTGGCAAACATTGTGCACAGTGTGGTGCACAATGTCCGATGCATCCGGAGTAGCAGGTATTAGTTTCCAGCCTACTTCTATGAATGGACAGCAAAAATATGCAACCGGAGTTGGTCCATTATATTCAGCAGAATATAATAATCCAAGTCTGTATGAAGGATATGATTTTGCTGATCTCTATCTGGCAAGGATATTCAGTGGTTTATCAGGATGGTCGCAGGCTGGGGGCACAGTTGACTGGACGTTGCCTGTGAATACTTCTGTATGGGATACTACAACGACTGCAGCAGTTGTTGGCAGCGTAATTGTTCCGAATGCAATGGCCAATAACCTTACAATTCACCCGGCAGCCCGCCTTGTTGTGCCTGTAGGTAGAAGTATCACTTGCTCTGGTAATTCAGCTATTAAAAAGCCCAGAGGCCTGGAATTGTCAGCAGGTGCTTCCGGTTTCGGCCAGTATATAGATAACGGGATTACTTACCCGAATGGCGGAACTGTTGAAACTCAAAGCTATTTTGTCCCAAATAGTTGGCACTACTACTGTATTCCTTTGCAGTCGGCTTCAAGTACTCCCTATAAGGATGTTTTTATGAAGTATTACAAAGAACCCGTGCATAAATGGTGGTGGGTTAATGCGATTGACAGCACTTTGAATACAAAAATGTTAGGTTATGCCATGTGGGCAACAGGTTTAACAGGTAAAACGGTTTCTACCATCGGGGTGCTTAATACCGGAACCACCTCACTTGCAATGAGTAAGACCGGCACTGATGGTTATAACCTGATAGGAAATCCATACCCAAGTGCAATCAACCTGTCGGTAGCTGGTGTAAACTGGGGCAATTGCCAGCAAAAAGCCTGGTTTTTTGATCCGGGGGCAAACAATTACAAGGTATATATAAAGGCTGGTGGAGGAACCCGAGCTTCATCCTATTGTTCTCCACAACAAGGGTTCTTTGTGCGAGCAAACTCCGCCACTACATTTGGCGTTGACAATTCAACAAGGTGCATTAATTCAGAACCATTTCTGAAAGATGGGGAAAATCTTGCTGATATGCTTGAAATTACTGCAAGCTGTTCAGTTAATTCATATTATGATAAAGCCGTTGTAAGGTTTGCAGCTGAATCTTCAGCATCCTACGACGATGTTTATGATGCGTATAAAATGCCAGGTGGCTACGAAGCCCCTCAATTATTCACGATCCTGAACGATTTATCTAAAGTTTCAGTAGACACACAACCATGGACCAGCCAAAATGAAGTGGTTCAACTGGGTTTCCAATGTGGCATGAATGCTACATACACAATAACAGCAGATAATCTCCAAAGCTTCAATGCTGATGTATCGATATCTCTGGAAGACAAACTCCTGGCAAATACTCAGGATTTACGCACGAATCCATCGTATTCCTTTACAGCTTCAGAAGGAGAAAATCTGAACCGTTTTTACCTTCATTTTAATAACACCACATTTGGAGTTGATGAGAATGCTCAGGCAAATGTTCGGATTTATGCATACAGTGACATTCTTTATGTTAAAAACACGAACGCGCTTAATACTAAAGGTGAAATCTATGTGTATGACTTACTTGGAAATAAGGTATTTCAGGATGATCTGCAAAACAATCAGTTGAATGCTTACAAGTTGCAATTGTTAAAGGGATATTATTTAGTGAAGGTGGTAGCAGGCAATTTTATCAAAACTGAAAAGGTATTGTTCTGATAAAAAGGGTTCGCTTCATGAACATTCATAATTTAACCTGAAAATTGCCTGTTTGCTGATAATTAAAAATTAATCTGAAAATATAAATGCTCCGCATATGAAAAGGATAAAATCAATAATGCTAATCATTGCTTTAGTTCTCATCCCTGTATTTATGTCATTAGCCCAGACCGAACCACCTCATCCTGGTCAGACTCCGGAGAATACACCTGCGGCTCCTGTTGGTGGTGTTCCAGGGGGAGGGGCTCCAATAGGTGATGGCGGCACTATTTTAGTAATGTTAGCTGTGGCTTATGGTTTAACTAAATACACCAGAAAAGTTGTTTTAATCAAATGTAAATCCAATTAAAGATCAGGGATCTCAAAATTGGCATATATAATTCTCTTATGATTTCCCGTTGGTTCTTCATAGGGTGGATTCTTGTCATCTCCACCATTGTGAGCGCACAGAACGCTCCCGTTACAACTGTAGCGAGCATGTTTAATGCAATTTCAGGGAATGTAACAATTCCGGTTACCGTTAATGGCTTTTCAAACATAGCAGTTATCTCCCTGGATCTGAAATATGATCCTTCAGTATTGACTTTCGTTCAGGGAATTAAGAACAGTGCCTTCTCTGGTTCATTTCTAATTGGTGATAACATTCTTCCTAATGGTATGCGCCATCTCATTATTTCCTGGTTTGGATCTGCAATAAGCTTGCCGGATGGCACTTCAATATTAGATCTTAAATTCAATTATACAAGTGGCTCAACTGAGCTTGTCTGGACAAATAATGGGGGTTCCTGCGAATATGCTGACAACACTTACAATGCATTAAATGATCTCCCAACTGCTTGTTATTACAAGAATGGAATTGTTACATCCAATAAGTGTCTCAACCTTTCATTGTTTCTGGAAGGCTTGTACGATCCGATTCCCCATAAAATGAATTCTGCATTAGGTTCATCTTCCGGGTTGTGTACTGATGGCATCGCTGATAATATTCTGATAGAGCTGCACAATGCTTCTGATTATTCCTTGCTTCAACTAGCGGTAGGGAATATTGATCTTTCTGTTCAGGGGTTGGCAAGAGTGCTGATTCTTCCTGCATTCAACAGCACCTACTACATTACAATAAGACATCGTAATTCAATAGCTACCACAAGCGCTCTGCCAGTTTCATTTGCCGGAAGTGTGGTCAGCTACAATTTTACCAATCTGGCTTCTAAAGCTTTTGGCAATAACATGATTCAAATGAGTGATGGTGCATGGGCTTTATATGCCGGAGATGTTAACCAGGATGGCATTATTGATTCCGGCGACATGGCTCCGGTTGAGAACGAAGCGGCCATGGCAACTTCGGGATATATATCTGAAGATGTTAATGGCGACGGACTTGTTGACTCATCCGATATGGCAACAATTGACAACAACGCTGCAATGGCAATTGGAGTTGTGCTTCCATGATTCGCTAAAAGGCAAAAAAATGTCTGAACTGTTCAAATGTCTGAACTTTTTCAGGCTTAACCAGTTTGGTTGTCAAAGTGGTCTTTATTTCTAATTGTTTCAGGTTTCGGAAACTGACCTTTTCATTCTTTTCTCTTTTCCCCGCAAGAGCATTGACAAAATCGTCAGTTTCGGTTTCGTCTGATTTCAGGAGTGATATCCTCATCAGCATTATGTTTTACCAACTCTTGTTCGGGTAAACTCACCTGCATTTTCCCCTCACTCAATAGGACTAAAATAAATCGCATAACCGGATAAGGGTAAATCCTGTTTCAACTGTCTTATATGAGTACTAAAGTAATAAGTACTTCTCGTCTTGTCCGGATCTCTCTTTTGGATGTATGCTGCCATCCGCTGCCGCAGCAAAATATAAGTTATAATGGCAATTCTTTGATTTCCGGTATATTCTTTTCAAAGGTTTCAATTTAATTGATAAAACGTGAAGAATCCTATTCAGATCAAAAACCTAATTCTTCTTTCAATCTTAGCAATGATGTGTGCTTTTGCATGCAAAAAGGATAAAACCATACATACCGTGCATCTTGACGATTTCATCATTGCCGGTAAAGGCTTGGGACAAGGTATTAAGTATGTTAATATTGAGCCTGATATCATCATTTCACTAAATCCATGGTTGAAACAGGACACAAGCATTTCGCTTGATCTGAATGCTGATGAGGCTGATGATTTAAAAATCACTATTCATAAATCCAACCCCGGAATGTTAGGCATGGGGTTTTCTTCAAACAACCTTGTCCCTTTAGGAAACAATGAGGTTTGCATCGTAGCAAACAACATTGACACAATTTCCGGAAACTGTCATCATTCCTCTTTAACATGGATTGACACGTTAACAGCATCAGATACGATAAACGGGCATAGATTATGGTCCACAAATGAATCTCTTTTTAGTTCTTATTTGTGGGTTATTACACAATGTTCCATTTCTGACGGCCTGTGGCAGAATGTGATACATACGAATGAGAAATACCTTGGTTTAAAAATAGTTAAGGGAGAAAAGGCATACTATGGCTGGATTGGATTGTTCATGAGTGGCGGAGTTATTACTATTACAGATTATGCTTTTACAGAAGAATATGAAGAATAGGAATTTAGCAGGCATAATCCTGTTTTAATAAGGCTAATGTGGTATTTGGATCTTGTTATTAATGGAAAGCAATTATTAAATTCAGGGTTGAAAAACCCTATGGAAGGAATTCTTCATTTAAACCAATAATTATGAAAAAGTTATCGATTGCACTTTTGATGCTGTTTTTCTTCAATAATATAGTATTCTCCCAGTCCTGCCTGCCCGAAGGAATAACATTTACTTCGCAGGCCGGGATAGACAATTTTCAAATTAATCATCCGGGCTGCACACAAATTGAAGGAGATGTTACAATAATGGGTTACGACAACGATATTAATAATCTTGACGGATTAAGTCTAGTGACTTCTATTGGCGGAATCCTTTATATCGCAAATACTAACCTTACTGATTTGGCCGGACTAGGTTCCCTTACGCATGTTGGTGGGGACTTACTTCTTCATCAAAACATTCCTCTTCAAAATTTAACGGGACTTCATTCATTAAGCTCAGTGGGGGCAAACTTTGAGTTGGTCCAAAGCGGTTGGCTAACTAGTTTGACAGGGCTTGAGTCCCTTACTTCTGTCGGCGGGGATCTTGAAATAACAGGAATGAATCTCATTACAAGCTTAACCGGATTAGAAGGCCTCACTTCTATTGGAGGTGAGTTGACCGTTTCTTATAACAATTCCCTTCTCAATTTTTCAGCGCTTGAGTCTCTCAATTCTATCGACTCAAGTATTAACATAATATGGAATCCTTCACTTACTGATTTGACCGGACTGCCTGCTATGACTACTATTCATGGAGACCTTCATGTTGAAACTAACATTAACCTGGCCAGTTTATCAGGAGTGGATATGGTGACCTCTATTGAAGGAGACTTTTCTCTGTATAACAACAATCTTTTAACTGACTTTTCTGATCTTAAAACGTTGGATTCTATCAAAGGAAGTTTAATCATTCAGTTTGGAGCTTTTACAAATTTCTCGGGACTTGATTCATTAAAATTTATCGGAGGCGGCATATTTGTTAGCAATTGCAATGCTTTTACAAGTTTTACCGGACTTGATTCGATAACATCTTTAGGAGGACCCCTTTTTATGCAATACGATAGCACCCTTGTTGATTTTACCGGACTTGGATCATTAAAAACTATAGGCGGGCAACTTTATATGGAATACAATCCAGCCATAACGAATTTTACCGGATTAGAATCTTTAACTACAATTATGGAAGATGTTTGGATAAATGATAACGATGCGCTGACAAGTTTGACAGGTTTGGGCAATGCATTAATTGGCGCAAATAATAACACAGGCTGGTTAACTATTAACAATAACGACGCATTAACAAGTATCGAAGGACTGGATACTCTTAATATACAGTCATTGATCGGGGTCCAAATAGGTTCCAATCATTCACTGACTACCTGCGCAGTTCAACCCTTATGTGATTTGTTATCAAAGCATAACCAGAATATTTACATTTATGACAATGGTAGTGGATGCAATACAAAAACTGAAGTGGAAGAGCTTTGCGGTGTAGTTTCGGTGGAAGATTTAACTGCCGAAAAGGAATTCTCCATATTCCCGAATCCTGCAAACCAATCAATAATAATATCCTCTAAAAATGGAGCGCCGATTGGAGAAGTAGCAATTTACAACCAGGTCGGGCAAAAAGTTATGCATGTGAAACCGCTGGATTATACCGTTGATATTTCAAAACTTCAGAAAGGAATGTATTTCGTAGAAGTGTTATCAAGGTATAGCAAAAACAGGGTTAAACTGATAGTTGAATAAGAATTTTAACTATGTTGTGAGGGCTTACAGTCCTGTTACTTTCAATCTGTTAAATTATCTTCAACTAAATCGTTTTTCCCATGAATAGTAATTACACAGGATTTGCCCGGTTAATCATAGTTATTTTAGTTATAGCCATCACTTCAACCAGTGTTAAGGCGAAGCCTGCCGCAAATGCTTTGCAGCAATTTCCGTTAAAGACTGCTGGTATTTTCCCATTGGATGACACCTTGTTCCCGCCGCAGAACCTCTATGTGGATGATATGGCGCTTATAGCCACTTGGGATGCGCCCACTTCGCAGGTACTGCCTGTTTCAGCTTACCATGTGTATCTTGATGGTGACTTTCTTGCTACAATTGATACAACGGTTTATGCTTTTAACCCGGATATTTTTTACTATGGTTCAGCCCATCTTGTTGGTGTAGACGCTGTTTATACAACAGGGACATCTGCTCAGGATACTTTAAGTTTCAGAAGCCATTACCTTTATCCTCCGAAGAATCTTATAGGTACATCTGTCGAATCTGATTGTCATCTTACATGGCAAACACCTGTTGGTGCCGGTGGTGTTCCTTTGCCAAACCTGCTACGATATAATATCTATGAGGATGGTACTCTTATTACCAATATTTCGGGCACTGAAAATGATTTTTGGGTAATGAATCTTCCTATGGATTCAACTTGTTTTGAACTTTCCGCTATTTACGACCTCACTCCATATGGTTTCCCAGGTGAAACAAGCGAATCAATAAAAGCCGGGCCTGCCTGTATTTCTATTAGTTTCAGCAATATGCCATACAGAGAAGATTGGATAACAGGATCATTTGCTACAAACGAGTGGATTGCAGATTCCAATTGGCGGATTGCTGAACAAATGGGCAACCCCATGCCATCTGCTGAATTTGGCTGGGATCCTCCTCAAACAGACTATACCCTGGCTTTGGAGAGTTATTATATTTATCCTCCATCCATTCAATCTACAGCATTTTATAAAATATGGGCAGATTTTGATCTTTTACTAAACGATTCTACAGTATCAGGTTCTGAATACATGACCTTTGACGTTTGGAACGGCGCCACCTGGGATTCCATAGCTTCATTCCAAAATAATGGTGATACAAGCTGGGTAACCAAACATCTTAATATTTCTTCATCTGCCAAAAATCATCCCTTCAAGATCAGGTTCCGCGCCCAGGGTGAAAATTCCGGGAACATCAAATATTGGCTGGTCGATAATATAGATGTTTATATAGTATTTATGCCACCGCGGAACCTTCTAAGTGAAATTACTGGTAATTTTTTGGATAACGTACACCTTACTTGGCAAAGCCCTGAATCTGCTCCTTCAGGTGCATGGATCCATTATGACGATGGCGAAAATGCCGACGGTATCGGAACAGGCGGGGCTGCTGAATTTAATTTAGCAATGCGCTTCACACCTTCACAATTAGCTGACTATGATGGTTTGGTAGTCAAGAAGATCAAGTTCTTCCCAATAGAAGCAGCGTGTACTTACGCAGTGAAGGTATGGTCAGGTGCAGACGCCGCCAACTTATTAGTTGAACAGGCAGTTGCATCACCAACTATTGGTGAATGGAACGAAATAAACCTCAGTACTTTTGCAACTATTGATGCATCGCAGGAACTGTGGATCGGCTACAGTGCCAACACTACCACCGGTTACCCGGCAGGTTGTGATGCAGGCCCGGCCGATGCAGGCTTCGGCGACCTTCTTTCACAGGATGGAGGAGTTACATGGGTATCAATAGCAAATGATTATGGTTTGGACTACAACTGGAACATCCAGTGTTATGTTGGAAGGATTGATGATTCACTTAGTTTAATTTTGCAAAAGGAAATAAGAACCTATCCTGTTGCAACAATACAAGATAAACTAAAACTTAATCCGAACAATGCCACTAGTACTGATAACATTGTTCAGCGTAGAGTCAATAAAACCTTTGGGATACCAAATAGCCATGCAGTTATAGGTTATAATATCTATCGTAATAGTTTCCTTGTACCGTTCACTTTAATTGGAACTACTACAGCCACCGAATATAATAACCCGATACCTCCAAATGAAGATTGCTATGACTACTATGTAACCGCTATTTTCCTCGAGGGTGAATCAATACCTTCGAACATTAGAACAGAATGCCTCGATATTGGTATCAAAAAGGTAAATGTAAATCATGTCAATCTTTACCCCAACCCCGTAACCACCATCCTCACTATCGAAGCATCCCAGTCTGTAGCCCACCTTTCCGTTTTCAATATCCTCGGAACAGAAATTTACAGCTGCCACTTTTCCGGAGAAAACAAGATACAACTGAACACGTCCGGCTATCCCCCTTGTAGTATATCCT
>Ga0268283_1001481_pt1 | contig 11506 bp, 15 predicted proteins | sample saktaG_13_FD_190140 | JGI IMG/M metagenome (GOLD analysis project Ga0268283, IMG submission 190140) | Saline water microbial communities from Sakinaw Lake, British Columbia, Canada - sak_2013_06_06_36m | ecosystem: Environmental > Aquatic > Non-marine Saline and Alkaline > Saline ... | reverse complement strand
CAAGGTAGGTTACATTCTGTATGCTCTCAACCGCTTTGCGAAATACCGGACTGTTCCCATAAACGGAATCCGCAACGACATATCGAAATGGTATTTGACTGGATTGTGCTATTTCTTCCAACAATTCGGCTGCAATTTGAGGCTTTGTTTTAAATGTTAGATCTGCCGGAAATCGACAACGCTTTCTTCTTCCTGCGTATTCGTCAGAAAACCAGATTTCCGGTACAAACAATCGGGACCCCAATAAACAATAACCGTGCCGGGTTGCATAACCGACATAAACACCGACCTGGCAATTTTCAACTTTACCAATGTTACCACAATACTGTCTGGCTACTCCGGCAGATTCGTTTCCTTTTTTAACCATCCCGGATTCATCAAAAATCAATACACCATCCGGTTCGCCCATATCATTATTAACCATACTACGATATCTTGATAAAATTTTATTATCATCCCAAAATGCGTCACTGACGAAAAACTGCATGGCGCGAACCTTGGCATTTTCAATATTCAATGCAATCGGTTCAATGGATTTTCTTTCAAGGGGACTGAGCTGGCCCACCATATAATAGAAAAAATTCTCTCTGGGCTCGCTTCTTAAAAAGCAGTCATTAAATTGCTCGTGGAATCCCTTTAATTCATCAACAATGCCCTCAAGGTCATCAACAGTTATATCAAACTTTGGGATCAAATATGGATCATCGGCTATTCTACAATCAGGTAACATGTCTGCCTCCTTTCGATTTAGTTTTCGAAAATGTAGCAGAATATATGCTATTGATCAATAATTATTTATCGTTGTAGAGCTAAAACCATCAGCATCACTTTTAACCAGGGCCTGGCCGGTTTTCGGCTGGGCCTTCATGTTTCTAAACAACTTTATACAAAGGAGAGCAACTATGAACAGACAAATCCTCGAAAAACCATTTGACCAGAACCAGATCAAGCAGCGCGAAGGCCACTTCGGCAAGATGCTCGACTATATTGAAGGTCATGCAGTAATCCAGAGGCTCAATGATGCCTTTGAAGCGGATTGGTCATTCACCATCATTCGGCACGAAATCCTTAAGGAGACTGATGAGGTAATCGTTCTGGGTGAACTGAAAGCTGGCAATGTGGTCAAAATGCAGTTCGGTTCGAGCCGGATTACCCGTTCGAGGGAGAGCGGCGATATTATTTCACTTGCAGATGATCTCAAAGCCGCCGCAACCGATGCCGTCAAGAAGGCGTCTACCCTACTTGGCGTGGGGCTGCATCTGTACCGTAACGATGTGCCTCAGCCAGGAAATCGTAACGGAGATAATCTGCCCGACAAGGGACATCGTAATGACGGCAACGATGGCAATGGTTCAGGACATCAGCGCGGAAGTGGCAACGGCAACGGAAATGGGAGCGGTGGCAATAGACATGGCAGCAGCAATGGTTCCGGTGACAACCACAATAATGGTAATGGTAATGGTAATGGCCGTCTTTCTTCCAAACAATACAATTACGCTCTGACACTGGCAAAAGATCGCGGCATTACAAGGTCCGAGCTTAACAACCAGTGCCTGGAAGCGTATGGGGTTGTCCTGGAGCATCTATCCAAGCGTGATGCATCCAGCATGATCGAAGGACTCAAGGGCGAGTAAACAAAAACATACAATCTACCAGGGGAGGCACATCATGTGTTTCCCCTTTTCATGAAATGAGAGGAGACGTTATGACACGAACGCAAGCGATTCATTTGCTAAAAGATTCACCGCAGCTGCACATCAGCTACAGCCAGATATTTACATACCTGGGATGCAGCCTCAAATACAAATTCCAATACGTCGAACAGCGTCCATTCGAGCGCATCAGTTCCAATCTGTTCTTTGGTAGTGCGATCCACATTGCATTGGAACGTTTTTATCGGACATGGAAGGAAAAAGGAACACCTGAAACGCTCATGAACATCACAGAGCTTTTCTGCGACTCGATCAACACGGATCTGGACAATAACGATCTGCCCGTCCTGTTCAAACGTGAGGCACCGGATCGAGACGATCTTATCCAAATGGGTATGGCAATGCTGGAAGCCTTTTATGAAAACATCGATCTTAATGGATATCAGATTGTCGATGTAGAATTACCTTTGGCAGCTACTTTGTACACTGATACCGGTGTACCAACAGACTTCAAGCTGGTCGGCGTTATCGATCTTCTCTTGATGGACAAAAACCAGGAATTGTTGGTGGTCGACCACAAAACTGCCGCACAAACCAAAAGTCAGGACGCGGTCGATAATGATTTTCAATTCGCATCGTATGCATACGTTTTATCATCAAACCGGTACACCTTCCCTACAGCGCCAGTGAAATGTCGAATGGATGTCCTGCGGAAGCTCAAAAAACCGAAACTGGAACACTATCAAACCATACGAACCGCACAGGATCGAAAGCGTTTCGCCAAAATCGCCAATGCAGTTCTTACGGGTATTGATAACAAGGTGTTCATTCCAAACCGTTCATGGCTCTGTTCCGACTGTCAATTCACTTCCGCTTGTGCCAACTGGTAAACATCGATTTGACATAAACGGCAAGCTGTAAATCCAATAACCACAAGAAGCCCTGCTTCCTGATCTCATACGGTCAGAGGCAGGGCCTTTTGCATTTTTAGGAGGACCCATGCTCATACAAAGAATTTGTGCCTGGTGTGGACGTTATCTGGGCTCTAAGGAGTGCCAGTGTTCACCCCACCAAGCTGTCAAGGAAACAATCAGCCATAGCATCTGTCCCGAGTGCTTTGAGAAGGCTTTGGCAGAAATTGAATCAATCACCGCAGTAACCAACCAACCCAACATTAAATGAAAAGGAGCCTTACCATGACAAGAACAGCAACTTTGGAAAACGTGATCACTACTGTCCATCAACAATCCCAACATTATTTTGACGAGGTCATCCCCGTTCAGGATATGGAATTCGACAGCTTGACCCAAATGTGGGTTTCTGGCCGGCGGGTAGAAATTTTACCCAGCGCGCAGAAATTGATTTCAAATAGATTGCGAGTACCCCATTCATACCTGTCCCGCTGTCCCAAAAATTTGCAGGCTGAAAACCTCAATTTCTGGATCAGGGAAGAAGCAAAGAACCGCCAGACCTTCTTTTGTCGGTTCGATTCCAATCGACTTCGTGCTGTTTTTACCGAGCGATATACTACTTCTATGGACCATATGGAAGTTTTAACCAAGATGCTGGAATACGGATTTGACCCGGCCGGTGAAATTCAATTCGCCCTGGACGCTGAAATGATGGTACTGAAAATGCCTGAATATGAACGGGCCTTTTATCTGGCGGAAAAGGACAAAATCGTACCGGGAATTTCCATCGCTAATTCTGAAGTGGGCATCATCGCTTTGTCCATTGAGGCTTTTTATTATAGGCTGGTGTGTTCCAATGGTTTAATTCAAAAAACCGCTGTAGATGCCCGCTACAAGCACATCTCACGCAAGGTAATGGAAGAGTTCCCCGACATTCTGAGAGGCGTTATCAGCCAGTCTCACCGAGGACGCGATCGATTTCAGATTTCCACCCAGACGCATGTGGACAATGCTGAAAGCACCATCGACACTTTCGCCAGGCAGTTCCAAATCCCCCAGGAAGAGACTCAAATCATCAAACAGGCGTATTACCTGGAGCAGGGGGCTACGATGTTTCATATCATAAATGCTTTCACCCGTGCTGCACAGGATAGAAGCCTGTCTGCATCAGGTGCTTACCGGCTTGAGAAAGCGGGTGGTGCCATACTGGGTATGGTGAAATCTTAAACGACTGAATCAAATGACTTGTGTGAGCCCTGCTGGATTCCGATCCGGTGGGGCTTTCTGTTTTTAAAGGAGGCACATATGACAAATGAAGAAAAAGAAAGATACCAAGGCCCGGAACTGCTGCGAGACATTTTAAAGCGGGCACTGAATGGCAAGAAGTTTCGCCTGGATTGCGGACACCACGTCACCTTCGGTCAGTTTCTGGGCAACGACGTGACCATCCGCAACGGAAAAGAATACAAAATAATTTGCTCACTGTGCGGGCATTAACGCACAAATTGGAAAGGAGCCTTTCGCAATGAATGATTTCATAGATAGTGGAAACTGGGCGATTATCGGAGCACTCTCAGAGGACATCGCCAATGAAGAACTGGAAATAGAGAAAGCACGCAGAGACACATTCGGGGAGAATTATATAGAGCCTGAAGACCCTGCCACAGATATGGATGACGAAAGTAACGACACGGATTTCGACTTTGACCCTGAAACAGATTGACAATTTTATCGTCTGGATAGTCCGATCGGCTGTTGTTGGACGATTGGGCGGTCTGGACGGCTTTCAGAACTAGGGGCTCTGATTCCTTGCCCTGAGGTAAAGAAGAACGTTGTGATGCTGGATGCTGGATTCTGGACACCGTACCTTATTATAATCCAATAGGCTATCCTGTCCATTTTATCTGCCATGCCAATCTTTCACTTATTTTCCGAATAATCCTGACTGCCTTCTTTCTATGAGGTTCCCATTTTGTTCGAGATTTCAAAAAAGAAAACTGTGGAAGGTTCTGGTTCTGGTTCTGGGTCTGGCCTGCCTGGGGGTCTTAATTTGTCTTTTGAAAATTCAGAATGGAGGGAAATGAAGGTTTCTGGGGTTTTGTAATCCGGGTGCATGCTCCTTCTGCGATTTCAAAAAAGAATATGGTGGAGGGTTCTGGGTCAGTTGTGGGGTGGCAATGCGGTTTTGGGGATTTCAAAATAGAATTTTTTGGCCGGTCGCTTTAATTCCCGCCGAAATTTCAATCCGTCCTTTCGGTTATGGCAATGCCAGGAATAAACTGACCTTCGTAATAAGTAAGAGGGATTACATTTCCCTCAATAAAATTACACGGAGGGAAAAATAATGACAACAGAAAGTAAAAAGACTTTCAGTATCGGTGACACTGCAAAAATGACCGGAGCGACACAGAAACAAATTCGAAATTGGGAGGCGAATGGCTACATACCGATAGCCGAACGGGTCGTCTCCGGTGTACGGGCTTACCGCCGGTTTAATATTGAGCAGGTGGAAACCATTCGCAAGATCAAAGAATATCTTTACGAAGGATTCACCCTTTCTTCGGCTGTAAACAAGGCTGCCGGCAAAAATCCGAAAAAGGAGGACTGCGGTAATGAATAAAATCGAAGGCAAACACTGCCCATTGACCAATCAGCCGTGTCTGCTGAATGGATGCACCTTTTTCAATGAGCGCCTGGACGGCTGTGAAATCAGCATCATGAACTACAATTTGTATCTGCTTAAAGAACACATCCGGGCTCAGCTTGCCCAAGCGAGTGAGGTGGGACAACCTTTTTCGCCGGCATCATCGACAGGTCGCAGTTATCCTCGACCCGTTCGTTAAAGTAGTATGGGTGTGGGTTAGGCCGGGAATCATGAACCCGACCGAAAAAGGCGCCTCTCCGCCTCCACCCACACCTGAATCCAAAATAGAGAGAGAATAATGGATGAGGCATTATGCAAGCACAGGAAATTGACGAAATTGACGAATTAATGAAAGTATTGGAGTGGGAATCTTCCCCCGAAGATGACAAAAAAGCGGTCGAAGACCGAATGAAGGAAATTGAAGACGAGCAAAACTGCACGATGCTGTTCGACCCCACCGAAAAGAAAAATCTTACTTACGCCCATTGCAAAATAAAATACGGACAGGACCTCGCCGACAAGATGCTCCGTGCCAAAAAGGAAAATAACGGACGCATTGACAAAGAGGACTACGCCAAGCTGATGAGCCATCATCAAGGCATGGAGGAACAGGCGGCACCTGCTTTAAAACCTGCGACAGCAAGAGCTCCATTCGTCATGCTGGACCACGCGAGCATCAAAAGCCCGAAGGTCAGAAAAGTTATGAATAAATCCATGATGCTGTACCTACATCTGCGGACATACATCGTCCGAGAAAAATTTCCCGGCGACCATTTGAACCTGTACGAGCGGTATTTCAAAAAGGGCAAACTCGCCGCCAGCGTCTCAATCCGCAAACTGGCTCATGACTTTGAGATTGACCATAAAACCGTGACTGCATATTTGCATAAGATGGCCAAGCACAAGGTGATAGAGATCGAGAAAATCCCGGCTGCCGATGCCTACGATAACCAGGTTCACAATGTCTATGTGTTTGGTCGCCACGATTTCAGTAAGATGGAAAATTACCTTATTCAGGAGTTGGCGACCAGTGACAGCTGATACAGGGGTGTGGGAAAATTTCCCACGGGGGTGCGGGAAAAATTCCCGCAGGGGGTGTGGGAAAAACTCCCACATAGAATAGATTAGTTTGAATAAAAAAGAATAGATCCTGAAAAGCGGTTTCCTGCATCAAGAAATCTTAAAAAACTGTTTCCAGCATTCCGGTCAATACTCCTGTCCAGTGCACCGCTTTGTCAAAATTGTTGCAACAGGTCATTTAGTACAGGATAGGTACTGTTCTGTTTTCCATCCCAGTTCTCCGCCCCGCTATATTCATCTTTGATACAGTTATTTCTGAAAAAGCGGCTTTAGCAAGACGATTGGTCGAACGGCATCCAGAATTCCGGATAGCCAGGGTCAGTGTCCCCTCCAGTCATATCTTTGATGCAGGCCGTCCTGATAATGAAGCTTTTGCAATTGTTAATGGAGGCGGGGGTGTCGCCGGCTTCGATAGAATTCCGGCTTGGGCATATCACCCCCTGTCCCAGGTAAAACGGAATGTTGTGGAGTTCTGTAGGTCTCAACCCGGATATTTTTTTAATGCTCTTGCGGATGCAAAATCGATGTTTGTGGCTGGGTTCTGGAGACCATAGCCAGTATGGTTCCGTTACACGCCAAATTTTTTGGACATAAAAATCAACAACAGGAGGTGATGCTTATAGGAAATAAGTTTGCCGATTATGAGTCGGGTTCAGTTCGAGTTGAAATTTTGTTTGCCCCGGTTTCCCATGGTGGGAGGTCGGGGCTTTTTTGCCTATATAAAAAGGGTCATTAAAGCAAATTCTTTACATTCCTGCGACGTGCGAAAAAGTGAAAATGGAAAAGCAATAATAAAGGGGTGTAATTTCAATTTATAAACAGCGGGAGACCGCTAAGGAGGTTTTAGTATGAGCAAAATTGGGAAGGTTGAAGTGACGGATTGTAGTGATGATGAGTTAGAGTTGGTTTTAGTACTTAACCATACGGCTTTGTATCTTGCGACTAAGGAGAAAAATACTGAGCGCATCGATGAGTTAGTAGGTAGGTTGGATAGTCTTATGATCGAAAAACGTAGAAGGATTAGAGCACGTCATCAATAACCTATAGCTATGAATGGGGTGGAGGTCGCTCTGCCCCGCTCGAAGGAGGATTTAAAAAGTATGAACATAGAAGCACTGAAACTTTATGGTGAGAACCCAGGATTTTGCCGACTGGTAAACATGCATTGCGGTTTTATTGAGGAAGTAGAACCAGAAATCTATGAAACCGAGGATGAACTGTTCCAAATCGCACTGGAAAGGACCTATGACGATTACCTGGAAACACTGGAGCAGGAAAGAAATGATTTCAAGCGGTACAAGGTGTCCGTCGAGGTGCAGATCGATCGACAGCTTGATCCCAAGAAGTTCTTTGAGATTGTATTTTCGGATTCCAATGGTACCCAGCACTCGTTGCGTGAGGTCCTTGAAGTCGAAGAAATTGCGTTTTAGCGGAACCCCCCACCTGTCCTGCCGTCGCTCTGGCGGCAGGATATCCATCAACTGGCATTCGCACCGGCGCATATGACAGTAAAGTTGATCCCATCGTTCTGATTTTGGGTCTAACATTTCCGGGAATAAACTGACCTGTCTAATAAGTAGAGACCCTGTTTTTCGAACGACTGAAGGCCCGTTCCATGTAACTACGATCTCACCAGCGGAGTGCAAACTGTTGTAAAACGCCTGCAACCCTGTAGGCACATGGCTTCCAATAGTGGGAGTCAAATTCAACCTCATGGAGGATAATGAAATGGCAATATTAGAAAATTTGGAACAAGAAATATATGAAGCAAGAGAAGATTATTATCGCATACCTAATGTCGATTCGTCAGAGGAAGATATTATCGCTGCCGCTCATGTTGGGAATTTAGCATTAGTGGAACATCTTATTGAAAATGGTGTAGATGTAAATGTAGTGAATGATTATGGAGAAACGGCCCTGATAGAGGCCGTCTCTTGGGGGCACAAAACTATAATCGAAATACTTTTAATGAATGGAGCAGATGTTAATCATAGAGAAAACTTGGATTTTGAACAATTCATCTGGGGGTGTTCTGCAATACTTCATGCGGATGACGAAGAGGCTATTGATATTCTCTTAAAGTATGGTGCTAATATTGACGACATCGGACCTATTGAGGGTAATGGACTCTTACATAAAGCAGTTGAACAATCAAATCTCGATAGAATCAACTTTTTACTGAGTCGAAATGCGTCCATCGATCTTGAAATGCAAAACGGAATGACTCCGTTAATGATTGCAGTGAAAATTGGTAATCTTGAAATTGTCAGATTATTGGTAGGTAACGGTGCGGATGTAAATCATCGGGATAAAATCGGATTATCTGTTTTGCAGTTAGCCAAAGTGCTTGAAAAGAAAGAGATTGAAAAATATCTTTTTGAGAATGGTGCATTTGATAATAACCCTAGGCTGGAAAGTCTTACTATCTACCAGCCTGATGGCTACGGAGTCGAAAATTATTTTATGATGGCGACGAAAAGAATCATAAATGATGATGGCACTATTCATATATTTTCCTACGGAACGGGTTTCACCAGCAGGTGGAATGATTTAGCAGCGTGTAGGCGATTATATTTTTGCGTTAAAGACAACAAGCTGTTGTATCATTTCGCTGGATGTGAACATGAGTGGTATCATTTTGTAGAATACGATGATGAGGGTAATTCTAAAGAAATTCGTTTGAACAATGGGAGTAAAGACCTATTTGGGAATTTTTCAGACATTCAAAAGAAACTCAAAGATTGTAAGCTTCCCACAAAAACCATAGTGAAATTCAAGCCGAATAAAATAGATGGTATTGATATGGATGAAGAATTTGCGTCTCTGAAAAAATTCTTCAATGAATATGTAGAAATCCATGAAATAGAAGTCATAATTCCAGACAGCAATTTTACCTTCTATTATCCAATGTTCCGATTTACCGAAAAAGGTGCGGACTTCTGTGGCGAAGCAACATATTCCGAGTCATTAAATGATCCGCAGAATCTTCCAAAAAACTATTATAGGGCCTACGGCCTCTATTATCATAGTTAGATTCGTTGCTTTCTTCCGCATTTGGAAATGATTGACAGGCACCACTCGAAAATAAGAGGGCTACCAACTGCCCCAAACGGAGTCCGACTCACCTCGGGCTCCACAAAGTTGCCGGAAAAAGCGCGCGACAAGGGCACCGCCGGGATGAATTGATCATCCCCTGGAACAGACCAGTAAAGGGCCTGCCATATCGAAATTCGAGGAGGTGAAGACAATGTTGGATAGATATGAATGTACCGAAGATATTTTGGGCCGGGCTATGGTGCTAAGCGAAATCCTGCAAACACACATACTGGATTTGGAAGATCATCTGAGAGACTGTGGTGTATCAGATGAAATGGTTGATAAACTGGAAGCTTTGTCATCTGAAATTTTTAAGAACTATGACAGCTACATGTTTATGGTCGATGACATTATTTGTACTCAATAAATCTAAAAGAGGTCGGAGCTGTTTCCCGATCTCAAAAGGTCGCCAAATAAAGCGACTGGGCACGCCATGGACGGCACAGAACTGTCTTCTGGAACCAACCAGCAAAGGGCCTGTCATAAAAACAATATTGAGGTGTTTAATTTATGAATGAGAAGAAAAGAAAGGAAAGCTTATGGGATGTTGAATTATTGACGCAGAAAGAGGTTGCTGATTATTTTAGGGTCACACAAAACACGGTTATTAAATGGAGGAGGTCTGGTTTATTAAGCTTTTTCAGGCCCCCTGCATCGACAAGGGTTTTGTATTACCGGAATGATGTCGAGCAATTCAAATTAACCAACACAACAGAAAAGAAAGGCGGTGATAAGCGGAAAGTAAAATCAGAAGTTGAAAGGAAAAAGCTTGATATATCAGCCACCCCAGATAATGAGTGGAGGGTATAACAATGGCAAAGAACAAAGACCACCATTTAGAGAAACGCGGTGATGTTTGGTATTTTGTAGCAATGGTCGGGGGTAAGCGTATCAAAAAAGCCCTCTCAACTTCGGTCACAGAGGCTAGGAGGTTCAGGGATGAACATCAGCGGGATATTAATATCCATGGAGATATTCAACGTCCCGAGCCGGAGAAGGAAAAAATCCCTTTTGGAAAGGTTGCAAGTCAATGGGTAAAAATTAAATCCAATAAGGTGAAAGCTTCAACGCTGCGTGATTATCGCGGGGCGATGAACTTTTATATTCTGCCACGCTTCGGCAAAGTTCCCATTGACGAAATTACCTATCTTGACATCGAGGAGTTCATCAGCGGCCTTAAATGCAGCCATAAACGGATCAACAACATTCTGGTACCGATGCGTTCCATGATGAAATTTGCACTGAAGGCTGAGATTATCGATAAAAACCCAATGAGCTTGGTCGAGAACCTCAAAGTGACCAAACCTGACATCCATCCATTATCAATGGATGAAGTTCAAAGATTTCTGGATGCTGTCAACCCATACTTTCGGTCATTCTTTGTAGTTGCCTTTTTCACTGGGATGCGGTTCGGGGAGATGGCTGTGTTGAAATGGAAAAACGTGGACTTCAAGCATGGTGTTATCAAAGTCAGGGAAACCAGGGTGAGGGGTGAGGAGGGGCGTCCAAAGACTCCTGGCTCAACAAGGGATATCAGAATCCTCCCCCCTGTCGCTGAGGCCTTACGAGAGCAAGAGAAAGTAACAATGGATAAGACCGAATACGTGTTCATAAACATGAAGGGTCGGCCATTGTTGCCGAATTCCATTAATTATCACATCTGGAAGCCCGGATTAAAAAAGGCGGGACTAAAGCCGCGATCTCTGTACCAGACCCGACATACGTTTGCCACCCTGATGCTGGATGCCGGAGAATTGCCCGGCTGGGTCCAGAACATGATGGGACATGAAACGCTGAAGATGATTCTTGAACGCTATTATTCCTACATACGGAATTACCAGCGAGATGATGGGTCAGCGTTTATGGCGAATGTATACGATCCGAGTGTGGGTGAGGCAGAAGCCGAGATATGGGACAAGACTAAATGATTCGGAAATTTTACACCAAATTTACACCAAAGCAAAAATAGGTAGTTGGATATTTTATCTAACTATCTGATATAACATATAAAAACATAGCATAATAATGGTGGAGGCGGCGGGAGTTGAACCCGCGTCCGAAAACTTTCCGCTTTGACGTCTACATACATATCCTGAAGTTTGATTGTCACCACTTACGGCTCC
>Ga0268283_1001480_pt1 | contig 11508 bp, 13 predicted proteins | sample saktaG_13_FD_190140 | JGI IMG/M metagenome (GOLD analysis project Ga0268283, IMG submission 190140) | Saline water microbial communities from Sakinaw Lake, British Columbia, Canada - sak_2013_06_06_36m | ecosystem: Environmental > Aquatic > Non-marine Saline and Alkaline > Saline ... | reverse complement strand
TTTAAGTCTAAAATCATTCATAGATTTTATATTATATGCTTTTATAGTATTTTCTATTAAATCATCTATTTCTTTAACTAATGTCATTCTTGGTAACTTATTTATATCAGTAACATTATGAACATCTTCTAATGTTAAAAGATATAATGCAGATTCTTTTATATTTCTTAATTTATTATCAACTATTTTTCTAAATGACCAATTTCTTTCATCATCATTAAAATCAATATTAGTAATCATTTTTAAATGATGATCAATTGAATAAAACACTTCATGAGTAATTAATGATGTAATTTTATCTTCAACTTTATAAGTTTGTAGTTCTTTACTTAATCTTTCAATCTCTAAATCTTTATTATCTTTCTTAACATTTTTAACAGGATTTTCTTCTTTTGGTTTTAATCCAAAAAATTCTTTCCAAGTTTTTAATTTAACTTGAGATAAAAAGTAACCACCAATTCCAATTGCAACAGCAACCATAACAATAAGTATTTGAGCCCATATAGGTAATGACATAAGATACCCAAAAAAATCCTTCATATTTTATAATTGTTTTTTATCTATAATTCAACATTACAATTGACTAAATAGTATGGTGATATATATTAAACTAAAAATGTGGAAAAATGTTAATTGATAATATTTTTTTTATATATTATTGATTATCAACAACTTCTATATCAGAAAAAATATCCTTTTTTACTTTTATTATAGTGTTAAATATGGATGTATCTACAATTTGTTCCATTCCATGATTTACGATGATAATATTTATTTTATGTTCTAATGCAATTTCTTTTAATACTTTTAATGTAATATTTATATTATTGACATCAATACCATCAAAAATTTCATCTAAAAACATTATATTTGAATGTTTTAACTCTAAAACCATTTTTAAATAAGATAAGGCAATAGCAATATTTACTTTCTTATCTTCACCTTTTGATAATGTTTCTGGATCAATCTCTAAAACACCTAACTCTAATATACTTGCATCAAAATCTTCATTCAATACTGCAGAATATTCAGAATCTAAACTTTTCAGAAAATAGTTTAAATGTTCATTGATTGGTATTAAAGCATTTTTAATCATTGATTTTCTTATACCATCAACAGAAAACATCTTCTTCAAGTCTGTATAATGTTCAGATTTCTTATTCAAATCAACTAATATATCTTTCTTATCTTTATTTATTGATTTTAAATCAACTATCTTACTTTCTAACGTGGTTGTTGAATTATCATCTTCCTGTTCTTTTAATGACTTGTATTCTCTATTTAAAGAACCCAAATCAGTCTTTAATTCAGTCAGAATTAACTGCAATTTTGTTTTATTTCTATAAATAGAATCACTTGAATTTCTTAACTTCGCATCTTCTAATATACATCTTTCCAAATATTTATCACATTCAGAAATAAGTTTTTGTTTATCGCTTATTTGTTCTTTAATGATTTCATAATGTTTCTTGTGTATATCATCAATCAAATGTGTATCACAAGTTGGACAAATACCAGAATCATAAAGTTTTATTCTTTCATCTAATGTTTCTATCTCAACTTCTAACTTTGTTTTTTCTCTTTCCTTTGTTGATTTTAATGTGTTTAACTTGTTAAATTTTTTACCAAGTTCCAACTTATCATCATCTAATATTTTTATTTTATCTTCAATGTCGGTATATAGTGGCTTTTTAGATATGATTGAATCTTTCAACTCTTTCATTCTTTCTTCTTTAGAGAATTGTTGTTTACTTTTTATATTGGTAATAGTTTCTCTATATTCTAATATTGTTTGTTCATTTCTGTAGATTAAATCATCTAACTCTGTTATAAGTTTTGAGTTTTGTATATCTAAATCTTTTGTTATGGAATATAATGTATCTAACTCGTTTAGATTAAATAGTTTGTTTAATAGATTTTCTTTATCTTCTTTTGATAATGATATAAAGTTTTTAAAATCATTCATATTAAGTGATATAAAAGATTTAAAAACTTCGTAGTTATAACCTATAACTTTTTCACGTTCTTTCTCGTTCATAACTTTAAATCGTTCTGCGAATGGTTCTTCATTGACAAACATTTCAAAGTTATTTGGTTGTATAAATCTTTTCATTACAACATTATCCATAACTTGGTTTTTGAACCAGACACCAGTATAAAGATTTCCATTTCTTCTATTTGGTAATTTTGTAAGTGCTAATTTTTTACCAGATTTACCTTGAACTTTTCCAAAGGCGCAAAGTTCTAATGCTTGTTTTATGGTCGATTTTCCAAAACCATTACTCCCTACCGCTAAAATCAAACCACCATCAGTTCCAAATGTAAGTGTCTGTAAATTATTACCGTAAGAGTTTAAATTTTTAAATTCTAATTTATCAATTATCATTACATATTCTATTAAATTTTTGTTCTCTTAAATACTTATCAATTGTTATTACGACACCATCACAAATATCTGTATGTTGAATTGTTGTTGTATCTCCGACATTTACTTTAATATAAAAATCATGTCCATAAAAATCTTGTAATAGTTCATAATCATATTCTATTAAAAATAGACAACTATCATTATCTATATTATCAAGAAATACATTAAGTAGTTTTATGGCATCTTTTTTAGTTTTTATATCAAAGTATAGATTCATTTACTATTCTTTCTAATTTTTTCTGGCGATATTCTGTTATTTTTCTACTATAAACATTTGGTGTAATGATTCTTATTAATTCATCTTTTACATCATTTAAGTTTTTGAAAAAACTATCATTAAAATTAATAGTATTAGTAATCATATAACCATTACACGACCTTATAAAGTATCTATGTCCATCATAATTAAAACCTATATTATGTTGTTTATCATCACAATATACTATATCACAAAAAGTAAAATTTGATTTTAAGAATTTGTATAACTTTATATCATCTTCATCTCTACTAAATGTTTCATTAAAAAAACTATTCACTTTCATCTACTATTCTTTCTAATTTTTTACCACGAAGTACATAGGTATATTCATTTTCTAAATCTTTGAATGTTTTGAATTTAACTCTATGTTTGCAAGTTTTTTGTAGTTTTATATCTGACCAAGAATTACCATTTTCTTTAAAATCTTCATTTAATGGTAATTTGTATAAATACATAAAATTTAAACTACCATCACTTGTATATTTTTTATCAATTAAATATTGATAATAATTCATTATTGCAGATTCATAGGTAGTCCATAGAGAATGAATCTCTGGACCACCTTGATTTCTTTGACATGACATTATGTAAATATGTTCCATTACTTCATAATAATTTCATTTCTATCTGGACCAACTGAAACGATTTCAATTTTTACACCAGTATAATCTTCAATATATTCAACTAAATTCTTTATCTGAATAGGTAAATCACCATAATTTCTTATATCTGATGTTTTAGTTTTCCAACCTTCAAATGTTTTATAATTTGGTAATAAATCTTCATCATTTTTGAATTTCATTTCTGGTTTATCACTATTTGGATAAGAATAAGATTCACAAACTTTTATTTCTTCAAATGTATCTAACACATCAACTTTTGTCATAATTAAAGCATCAACACCATTAATCATACATGCGTATTTAAGTGCTGGTAGATCTAACCAACCACATCTTCTTTTTCTTCCTGTTGTTGAACCAAATTCGTGTCCAATTTCTGCAATTTTATCTCCTATTTCATCGTGCAATTCGGTGCAAAATTGTCCATTACCTACCCTGGTCACATAAGATTTAGTAATACCATATATTTTACCAATTTTATTTGGTGCAACACCAAGTCCTGTGCATATATTACCACTTACAGTATTACTTGAAGTCACATATGGATATGTACCAAAATCAACATCTAATAATGTTCCTTGAGCACCTTCGGCTAATATCTTCTTACCATCTTTTAATAAATCGTCTATAAGATATTCGGTTTCTACTATGTTTAATTTTGATAAATAGTCAATAGATTTCTTCCAATCTGTTTCAAAATCTTTTAAAGTATCTTTTAACTTATCAGTTATAATATTTGAATGTACATTTAGAACTTTTTTATATTTTTCTTCAACTAAACCTTTTTTAACATCTTCAACTCTAACTCCGATTCTTGATGCTTTATCAGTATAAACTGGACCTACGCCTTTTTTTGTTGAGCCAATTTTATTTTTACCTTTCATTAGTTCAATTTGTTCATCTAACATTCGGTGAGCAGGTGTTATTAAATGTGCTTTATCAGAGATATACAATCTAGATTTTATTTCAATTCCTATTTTCTCTAATGAGTTTATTTCTTCCATTAAAGATATTGGATCAATTGCTACACCATTACCAAGTATTAAAATTTTATCTGTATACATTACACCTGATGGTATTAGATGAACTACAACTTTTTTACCATCTACAAAAATTTGGTGACCAGCATTCGATGAGCCGTTAAACCTTGCAATTACATCATAATCTTTTGCAAAAAGATCAACAATTCTACCTTTTCCTGAATCTCCCCAGGATGTGCATATAACACAATTAATTTTATTCATAAGTATTCTATTTAATTTTTTAGACCTAAGGTCATTTTTATACACTGGTTCCACTTTATCATTCCAATAATTTTTAGGATACCATATTCTTCTCATTTTAGTATTCTTTTTAGTTTTTCTTCTCTTAACGAGATTTCAAATAATTTTGGATTGTGTTCTAATATTTTAATTGTAAAACTAAGTTTGTGAGTATCATCTATTGTTTGAACGAACTCTGCTTTAATATATTTTCCATAAAAATTCCAATATGAGGTATTACTAATATTTAACATTGGATTACCTGTAACTCTTGATAAACCAATATATTCAGCTTTTATATGTTTTGCAATTTTTATTGCATCATCTTCGGTTGTGTACATAAATCCATCTTCGTGAATCATTTTAAAAAATTGTTTTTACATGATTATACAATATAAAAAATATAATGTTTAATTTTTAATATATAGTAATAGAAAAAGAATGGAACAATATGAAACGTATATTATCTTATAGTTTATTTGAACTTAAAAAATACAATAAGATTCAAGTTAATAGTATAGAAGAACTTGAAAGTTTATTGATGAAATATAATATTCCATTGGAAAAATGGGGAACACAAGGATTTAAAACCGTTGATCATTTATTTGGTGAGTTACAAGAACACGAATGTATATTGAGTGATGTAAATGGTGAATTACATAGAAATGTTGATTTTGTTGGTGCAAAAATTATCTATAAGAAAGATGGTGTAAATTATCGTTTATGTGAAGATAGAGCCGTTTTCAAAGATGGTAGAATAAGAATTAGACCAATAGAACATTCTATGGCTGAAAAATTACATGATGGTGAATCACATTCAGACGGTTTGATTCGTGGTTTAAAAGAAGAATTAGGTATGGAAATTGATAAGAGTCAAATCGCATTTTATAATAAAGAAAAATTTGAAGATAATACTGATTATCCAGGTATTCATTCATTTCATAATGGTTATTCTTATATGGTTACAATAAATGATAGTCAGTTCAAAAAAGAATATATTGAACATCAATCGGACAAAGATATTTATTTTAAGTGGAGAAAAATGGAGAAAAAACTTGCTGGATATTATCCAATTCCACTCGGTGGAGACACAGCATTTGAAAAAAGAAAACCTAACATTTAGTTAGGTTTTTTAGTTCTGTAAATCAATCACATACAAAAAAGGTGCAAGATCATGATATAATACTATATTATATTATTTAATATTTACTCCAATTTCTTTTAATTCTTTATTCCAGTCTGAAACATCTTTATTAGATAGTTCATCTAAATCGTCTTTACTTATGTTAAAATCATTATCATAATGTTCTATCATATCACCTGTAACATGAACTCCATTTAATGCTGCTGAAAAAATAACAAATTGTGTGTTTAATGGATTGTTACTTATGTTTTTTAGTTTTTCAAGGTGTTCTTTATTATCTGACACAATTTCATCTATGCCTTGATATTCCCACTCAGCATACCATAATGGAAAGATCATTTCTGCATATAATTCTATATATGCAGCTTCACTTGTAACATAATTTTTAAATGTTTCCTTATCGTATATAATATCAGATATGTAAATTGTATAATCTTCTATATATTTTTCGGCATCGTATTTATTTTCAAAGTTTGTCCCAAAATTATCATTAAATGATTCTAAACTATCTTCTAAAATATCATACATATCATCTTTATTTGTATGATTCGATAGTTCATCCATTGTTTCTGGATAGTCTTCTTGATTATTTTCTATTTCATATATAAACTTTTGAAAATTTCCATCTGTATATCTGGTATATTCAGAAAAAATTGTTTCAAAATAATCATCAAAATCTTCTAATCGTTTTCTTGCTAATTCATATGGTTCAGATATATTATGATATTCTAACCAATCATTATAAGTATAGATTAATGTTTCACTTAATTTTTTTATGAGGTCTTTTGATTTATTTTCAATTAAAGATAAAATATTGTTTTTTCTATCTTCATTACCAAAAAATGGATAACTAGATATGGTATTATATTTATATTCTAATTCATATAATAACTCATACGCTTCTAATAACTTTTTAGTATCATGTATATCTAAATTTTTTGCATCAAAACTTTTAATATTTGATGTCGATCTTTCTAATAAGAAATCATTATATTTTATTTTCATTTTGTCTATCTATTTTTAAGGTTTTATATTTCATATTATTCTATTACTATTGATGTACCAATTCTATCCACGTATGGTAATACTTCTTCAACTTGTTCTTTACCTCTAATACCGCCAGAGATTTTTATTTTAATATATTCTGGTAGAATTTTTCTCATATATTTTATTTTATCTACTTTATCTTCAAAAGGTTTCATTGTTTTTGACATCCCAGTACTTGATTGTATAAAATCTGCACCTGCTTCAACGCATATATCACAAGCCATTTTTATTTGGTTATAATTAAGTTCTTCAACTTCAATAATAACTTTAAGAACAGCACCATCTTTATGACATGCTCTTGCAACTGATTGAACATCGTCTAAGAGTTCTTTATATAAGTCTGTATATTCTTCATCTTTAACAATAGATAGTTCTTTAAGTTGATTATAATTGAATACCATATCAATTTCATCAGCACCATCTGTTATAGCTTTAAGAGTTTCTCTAACTTTTGAATTTGTTTTATCATCACCTTTTGGAAATGAGATAACGGTAACAACTTTCACATCTTCATCATCAAGGAATGCTTTAGCGGTAGACACGAAATCTGGCATAACACAAACTGCATAGAAGTTGTTTTCAACTGCTTCTTCACATAGTTTTTTAATATCATCTATGGTAGCATTTGATTTAAGATAAGTATAATCTATAAGGTTGTTAAAATTAGATTTACTTTCATTTATTTTATTATATTGATTAAAATTGTATATCATATTCTTGTTTTTATTTTTTAATTATATCTGTCTTCTAAATAATCATCACTTTCCCAATCAGCGATTTCTCTTGCAAATGCGTTATCATCTAAAAAATTATATAACCAATTATACATCTGTTTATCTAATTCTGTATTTCTACCGTATAAATCTTCAACATAATCTTTTGCCGAATAATCTTTATATTGTTCTTCAACTGCTTTTTCATTTATTTCTTCTTCATAACCTAAATCTTTAATCATTTCAATTAAATCTTCTTCTTCAATTTCATTTAGATAATCAATAATCTTAGATTTTTTATCTTCTTTTTCTTCATCATCTAAATCTTCATCTTCATCTATTTTATTTTTCAAATAGTCAATATATTTTTCACTTGGTATTATTTTTCTGATATATATTATCAAATCATCATATGAAATACTTTCAAGTTCAGCATTTTGTTTTTCATTTTCAATAACATCTTCCATAAACTTTTCATCATCAAGATTGTTATAAAAAACACTTGGATACAAATGCGCATATTCTTCAATATCATATTTAATATCATCATAATACATTTCTCTCATTTCTTCAATAGTATAACCTTTTGAACCTTCTATATAATCAGGATTTTCTTCTTCTAATTTTTGGTATAGTTCAGGACTTAAATCTTCTGGTAAAAAATCTGTTTTTCTATCATATTCTGATTTAAATTTTTCAACTTTAAGTTCAATTATTAAATCAACAATATATTTGTGGTATCTTTCAACAGGTTTATTATTACCTCTGCCTTTTATTTGAGTAAATTTATTATCATCTTCATTATATGCAATAGTTACATAAGGATATTTGTTTCTTCTTAAAGATAGAATAGTTGTTCCTTCGCTTGTGTTACCACAATGACCCATTGCTGCCGCTTCTTTTTCACATCTAGTTGTTTGTAAATCAATCCAATAGAAACCATCTGGGAAAGTCATAATCACTTCACCATCTTCATCTTCAATTTGTTTACCTTGTGTTTTTTCAATTTCTTTATGCCATTCATCAGATTTTGCGATTGCATCATTCAATGATAATTTATTAATATTAGGTTTAACTGTATGAAGTGGTGAATTAACATAATCTAATACTTTTGTAAAATATTCTGAAAGTATTTTAATAGTATTATCGGTAAGTTTATCTAAAACTTGGGTTTCACCATTAAGATAACCTGATATATCTTCATCTGAATATCCTCTTTTTTTAGCATCTGTTTTTATTGCAACTACTAGTTGGTTAGCTAACCAAAGAGCCATATCAGAGTCTAAATTATTAGCCCAGTTTACTATTTTATCATTATTTGCGAATTTTCTAATTTTTTTAGTATGGTCACGTTTTTCTAAAATATAATTAGAAAAGTTTGATAAGTATCTCATATTATAAACAAAATCTTTTTTATTATATATAAAAAATAAGTTATTGAAAAATGATTTTGAACGGTTGTTTTTTGATATATAAAAATAAAAATTAAACTTGAAAACAATAAAAATAATTGATAATTTATTTAGTCATGCAAAGTATAGTACAGATTTTCAAGAATCAAAATATATTACTTGGGATAGAAATATAATACAAAGTGATAAATGTTTTTATACTGATACATCACTTAATTTTATACATAATTTCAAAAAATTGCATAATAAAAATTATGCTTGGTTAATAGAATCACCAGAAATAACAAAAGGTAGTTATGAATGGATAAGAACAAATAATCATTTATTTGATAAGGTTTTTACACATAGTAAAAAATTACTTGATAGAGGTGAAAACTTTATTTTCAACCCAACTGGTGGTTGTTGGATCAAACCAGAAGATCAAAAAATACATTCAAAAAATAAGTTAGTTTCTATTATAGCATCTTCTAAAAGGATGACTAATGGTCATAATTTAAGGCATCAAGTTATATACACTATGAAAAATTTAGATGTTTATGGTAGAGGTTATAGTCCTGTTGAATATAAATTAGATGCACTAAAAGATTATATGTTTTCTGTAACTATTGAAAATTGTAAAGAAGATTATTATTTTACTGAGAAATTGATTGATTGTTTTAGAACAGGCACGGTTCCTATTTATTGGGGGTGTCCAAGTATTGGAGATTTTTTCAATATAAAAGGAATGATAATAATAAATAGTATTAATGATATTTTAAACCTTGATTTAACAGAAGAAAAATATAATGATATGTTACCTTATATACAAGAAAATTTTGAGAAATCTGAAAGATATTTAATATCTGAGGATTATATGTTTGAAACATTAAAAAAACAATAAATAATATGAGTATATTTAAAAAATTAATGGTAAATAGTATTGATAATAATGATAGATGGTTATTATTAGAAAATATGTATGATTTATATAGTGTTTATAATAACGAACAGAATATTCCAAAAATTATACATCAAGTATGGTTAGGTGGTGAAATGCCAGATAAATATAAAAGATTACAACAAACATGGATAGATAAAAATGTTGGTTGGGAATATAAATTATGGACCGATAAAGATGTTGAAGAATTTGGTTTAGAAAATTCTGAAATATTTAATAAATTAACAAATTTGGGCTCAAAATCCGATATTTTTAGATATGAAATTTTATATAGATTTGGTGGTGTTTATGTTGATACGGATTTTGAATGTGTTAAATCTTTTGATAATTTTACGCATTTAGATTTATTTACTGGAACTGGTCAGATGTCAAATCCATCAATATTTAATGGTTTAATTGGTTGTTGTAAAGAAAACAAAATGATAAAAAGATTGATAGAAAATATTAAATTAGATGGTGATAATAACAATTGGAATGATATAATGAAAATGACAGGTCCAGATTATTTCACAGAAGAATTATATAAATATATAGAAGAAAATGATGATAAAATTGTTGTATATCCAACATCATATTTTTATTCATTTCCTGCAGTGGAAAGATTTAAAATAAGAAATGATAGTGAAATAGAACAAAAATATTATAGATCGTTTAGTAATGAAGAAACATATGCCATACATTTATGGTATACAAGTTGGCAAAAATAAATTTAAAATATGAATATAATAAAATTTGATGAGAGTATTAATGAACGTGGTTTTTTTTCTGTGGTTTTACAAATAATAAGTATTTATGCTAGATATCCAAATGTACCATTTTATATTGATTTAAAAAATTGGAATATTTATCAAGAAAAAGATGGTGATAATGTTTGGGAATATCATTTTGAACAATTTTATAATACTTATAATACAGATTATAAAATAACGAATACTAATACATATGTTAATTATGTTGAAAGATTTTCCATTTTAAATAAAATGAGAGAATATTGTAAAGACTTAAAAATTAAATCACATATAATAGAAAAAATTAAAAAGTTGGATATTTTTGATGGTAAAAAAGTTTTGGGTGTCCATAGAAGAGCGACTGACACTAAAAATTTTCCTGGACATGTTAAATGTATCTCAATTGATAAATTTATAGATAAAATTGATATGGTAAAAGATAATTACGACATAATATATTTTATTAGTGATGAAAAAGAATCAATTGAAATGTTTAGAAATAGGTATAAGGATAAATTTTATTGTTATGAAGATTCATTTAGAAGTGATGACGATAAGCCAATACATACAAGTATAAATGGTTGTAATAATTTTAAAAAATCTGAAGATGTGTTGATTGAATCTATATTATTATCAAAATGTGATGATTTATTTTTAGTGGATTCTAATGTTGGATTTTTTTCAATATATTATGGCGATTCAAAATTTAATTATATTGATAATACTATAATAAAATAAAAAATAATAAAAAATAATAAAAAATATGGAAGAAACAAAAGCATTTTCAAAAGATAGATATATTGCGGATGATGTATTAAAATTAAAAAATAAGTTTAATATAAATATAGCTATAGAAACAGGTACTCTTGGTGGTGAAACAACTGAATGGTTAAGTAAAAACTTTGAAAAAGTTTTTACTGTTGAATACAACTCTAATAATTATAATAATTGTTTAGAA
>Ga0268283_1001479_pt1 | contig 11515 bp, 10 predicted proteins | sample saktaG_13_FD_190140 | JGI IMG/M metagenome (GOLD analysis project Ga0268283, IMG submission 190140) | Saline water microbial communities from Sakinaw Lake, British Columbia, Canada - sak_2013_06_06_36m | ecosystem: Environmental > Aquatic > Non-marine Saline and Alkaline > Saline ... | reverse complement strand
CGATTTTTATAAACGAGCAAGTTTGGATAAGCAGCTTTTAAAACATCTGCAAAAAATCATTCATCCGTTGGGATCAACTGACATCGACTATATTGGCCTCCGCTATATTCCACAAACAACAGAGCCTCAAGAAGACTGGCAAAAAAGTTTTGATTATGTTTGTGGTTGGCTTGAGAAAAACGAGAAAATCATATGAAATCTGCGATACAACTACGCAAAGCCCTCAATCAGAAATTTCTTAAGCAATTTGAGCTTGATGTGGGGGCTGGTGGTTTTGTTCTCCTTACGATTATCTCAGAACAGTTTGAAGGAAAAGCAAGGTATGAACGGTTACAGCAAGTCGAGCCATTAATTGAAGAAGCTGGATTAGCGTCTGGTATTATTGAATTATACACACCAGAAGAAGCGATAAGTGACGGTATTTCTGTTCAAGCGACGATAGATAATGTGCCGCCTTCATCATGGCAAGAAGCAATTGAGATGTTATCCTCTGGCAAAAAAATATTAGCTAAAAAACCTAAACACCCAATTAAACGCGTAGTGTTTTATTCTTATAAGGGTGGAGTTGGGCGTACTACCGCTTTAATACAAACTGCATTTCAATTGACACGTCATGGAAAGCGTGTGGTTTTAATCGATATGGATGTCGAGGCACCAGGATTGCAAGCATTATTACCACCTACTGATACCTCAGTTGAAGAGGGTTTAATTGATTATTTATGGGAACGTCAAACCTGTTTCTTCGATGATAATCACCCAGCGAAAATCCATCTAAGCGGCAGTAATCAAGGTAAGCGAACAGGCATTGTTTACAGTGTCAACGACCCTGAATCACGCCGTGATTTGTTTATTGTTCCTGCTGGAAAAATAGGGCAACGTTATATTCAGCGGTTGTCGGTTTTATCAACTGCCCACTTATTCGCAGCAACAAAAAACTCTTGGTATCAATTTGAGCAAGACCTTTGGGAACAATTTCAACCTGACATTATGCTGATTGATGCACGGACAGGATTAAATGAATGGGGTGGTTTATCTTTATTGCGTCTCGCTGATGAAGCGTTTATTGTTTTGTATCCTAGCGATCAAAATGCTGAAGGGGTGCGTTTTATTCGTGATTTATTAAAAGAATTAGGGGGGAGTAAGGCTAAATTAGTTTTATCACCTATTCCAGAAGGAGTGATAGGTGATTCATTAGTAAAAAGAATTAAACCTTATTTAGACTTGTATGAAAATGAAGAGCCTATTTCTATTCCTTATCATCCAAATATTGCTGGTAGCTATCAATTTCCTGTAGAAACGGCTTTGCCTTATTACGCGCCGTTAGCACATAATCTACTTGAAATCGGTGGCATTGAAGAAACGGCAGTGATTTTGGCAGAATCCAATCGACTGGAGTTAATTAAATCCTTAAATTTTCCAGAACGCGATGCAGCAAGTATTTTGGATGCTGATTTTGACGCTATTTTTCAAAAAACCGCTGATTTTGAACGCTGTTTAGATGATCAAATTTGGGTAATTAGAGGACGTAAAGGAACAGGAAAATCAACTTTATATACTTTATTAACCAAATATAAAAAAAATGCCGAAAAATACTCCAGAAGAAGCTTGAATTATATTGATATTATTTCAGGACACGGTAGTAGTAATGAATTTAAACTAACATTGAAGCATTTTTCAATCATTCAGAGTGAATTGATAAAAAAAGAAATAGATTGGTTAGCGGTATGGCGTGCTTATGCAATTGTACAAATTTATCGTAACTATCCATATTTAAAACGTATACTGGACATTTTAGAGATGAAGCCTTTAGTCTCTCAATTAAATGATTATTTCAATATTACCACACATAATAATTGGGAGTTAAAGCATACAGAAAAGCTTTTAGAATTTGTTACAGATAAATATTTAACTGATTTATGTAGCTACGCACTGATACTTTTAGATTCTGGTCTTAGAGAGCAAAAAGACAAAATTTTGTGGTTACTTTATGATGACTTAGATCAAGATATTCAAGAGAATAGCCCTTGGCAACAAGAAGCCTTAGGCGGTTTAATGCATTTTATTTACGACGCAAATAATCAAAATTTATATCAAATTCGCTTTAAAATATTTTTACGAGAAGATATTTGGAGTAATTTAGTTTTTACCAATAAAAGCCATTTTGGTGAAGAACGAACCTTAAATTTACAATGGGGAGAAAGAGATTTCTTTCGCTTGGCTTATCGCCTTACTATCGGTGGTTCATCCGAATTCAAAAATTTTGTTAATCGTATTATGCCGTTAGCCGATAATGAATTAGATGAAAGTGACGAAGAAACTTTACGTCAAGCTTTGTCGCCACTTTGGGGATTACGGCAACGAAAAAACCAAAATGCTTATGTTGCCCAATGGGTTTATTCAAGTTTAACTGATTCCAGTGGTAATACTTATCCACGCTCATTGACTATTTTATTAAGGAAAGCAAAAGAGGTAGAGTTAGAGCAAAAACAAGGGAAAAATGCACCTAGTGATCATTTATTGCGTTGGAACTCTTTAACAGACGGCTTAGATGCTGCATCTATAGAGCGCTGTGATGCCATTAGAAATGAATATCCTGACCTATCCGAATTTTTTAATCAAATTAGCACATTAAAATCTTTATTTAAAGAAGAGATACTAAAGGAAATTTGGCAAAAAACTATAGCCAATAATCAACCTCCAATGCCTTTTGATGCTTTTGTAAAACGCTTAAAGGCTATTGGCGTATTAGAAAGTAAAAAATATAATACTAAATATGATTATGCCATTGCTAAGCTCTATATACATGGTTTTGTTACTCGGATAGCTGGACAACGAAAATAAGCCAGCCTAAATACGCAGGTTTGGCTAAATGTAATTAAGCCCAGTATGGGATCGAGAAGGCATTGATATCCGAACAACTAGACATCCTTATAACTAACCAATCTCTTTCCCTGCGCGATCATTCCATTTTGTGGCATCCTTGTACGCAAATGAAGGATCATGAAGCCTTCCCGATTATTCCCATAAAAAAAGGGCAGGGTGTTTGGCTGGAAGATTTTGACGGCAATCGCTATCTGGATGCGATCAGTTCGTGGTGGGTTAATCTGTTCGGTCATGCCAATCCCGCTATCAATGCGGCGCTAAAAGATCAGCTTGATACTTTGGAACATGTTATTTTTGCCGGATTCACTCATGAGTCTGCTATCAAGTTGGCGGAAAAACTGGTGGCAATGACTCCCGAAGGTCTTAATCGTTGTTTCTATGCCGATAACGGTTCGGCAGCGGTCGAAGTGGCGCTTAAGATGAGCTTTCACTATTGGCGTAACTACGGGCAAACTCAGAAAACAAAATTTATAACGCTGGAAAACAGTTATCACGGCGAGACCTTGGGAGCCTTGGCGGTAGGTAATGTGTCGTTGTATAAAGAAACTTATGCGCCGTTATTAATGGATGTGATAACAGTGCCGGGGCCTGACTGTTATTATCGTGAACCGGGTGAGTCATGGGCGGATTATTCCACGCGCCGTTTTACGCTCATGGAGCAGGCGTTACAAGAAAACGCAGAAACGGTATGCGCCGTTATTATTGAGCCTTTAGTGCAGTGCGCCGGCAATATGCGCATGTATGATCCGGTTTATTTAAAATTGTTGCGTGCCGCTTGCGATAAATACAATGTGCATTTAATTGCCGATGAAATTGCTGTTGGCTTTGGGCGCACGGGGACTTTATTTGCCTGTGAGCAAGCCGCCATCAGCCCCGATTTTATGTGTTTATCCAAAGGCTTAACGGGCGGTTATTTGCCCTTGTCGGCCGTATTAACCACTAACCAAGTCTATCAAGCGTTTTATGATGACTATCAAAAACTGACCGGTTTTTTGCATTCGCATAGTTATACGGGAAATGCGCTGGCGTGTAGGGCAGGGCTTGCAACGCTGGAAATTTTCCAGCAACAGGCGGTTATCGAAAAGAACCAACAGCTGGCTGTGATCATGGCGAAAGTGGCTGAGCGTTTTAACGAGCATCCTCATGTTTCAGAAGTTCGGCAGACCGGTATGATACTGGCCATTGAAATGGTCAAAAACAAACAAACGCGCGAGCCGTATCCATGGCAAGAACGCAGAGGCCTTAAAGTCTATCAATACGCGTTGTCAAAAGGGGTATTATTACGTCCGCTAGGCAATGTTATTTATTTTATGCCTCCTTATATTATTACTGAGGAGGAGCTTTTAGTTATCGCTGAAGTGGCTTGGGATGGCATACAGCGAGCGGTTAAGGATTAATATGCGGGTTTCCAGATTATATACGTCAGCGCATTTGGCGGCAGGTAAAGAAATTGAATTGGATGATGATAATGGCCATTATGTCAGAACGGTATTGCGTTTAAAAAAAGACGCCGAAATCATTTTATTCAACGGGACGGGGGGTGAATATTTATGCACCGTTGCCGAAGTCAGCCGAAAAGCCGTGCTGATTAGGGTTGACACATGGCTGGATCGTAGCGTGGAATCGCCGTTGTTGGTAACGTTAGGCTTGGGTATTTCTCGTGGTGACAGAATGGATTTGTCCGTACAAAAGGCGGTGGAACTGGGTGTTAATTTTATTACGCCGTTATTAACCGAGCGTTGCGTGGTGCAATTTAAAGGCGAAAAAAAACCGCAACGTTTATTGCATTGGCAAAAAATAGTCCAACATGCCGCCGAACAAAGCGGTAGAACCACCGTGCCGGAACTGACTGAAATCGAACAATTGCAACAGTGGGTTGGTAAACAGCAAGGATTGAAAGTGTTCCTTGATCCTTACGCAGAAAAAACCTTGGCAGATGTTGCGCCACTAGACAGGCATGTGACTTTACTTACCGGCCCGGAAGGTGGTTTTTCCGGTCAGGAGCGTGATATCGCAAAAGCAGCCGGATTTATTCCCGTGCGCATGGGGAGTCGTATATTAAGAACCGAAACGGCATCACTGACCGCCTTGGCTGTCGTACAGATGTTGTGGGGCGATTTTGGAACGCCGGCGTTACCTGTGTTGCCTTCTTCTTTGGATATTAAGTAATGCGTTATCTTTTTTATACGGTGGTACCGCTATTAATTTTGCTGGCCGCTTTATCGCTGGCTTGCGTCGTGAGCTATTTTATTGTGCTGGGCATCGGGGATGCCATCTCTTTTCGTCAACTCATCAACCGGTTGGCACAGTTGTTTTTGATGCTCAGTATTTTTCCGGCGATGGCTTATCTAAAAATCAGCAAACAAGAGCTGGGGTTTGCCCAACGACCCGTTTTTTTAAAACAATTGTTACAAGGGTTCGGGTTGGGTTTTATGACCTTGATACCCGTTTTTATTGTCCTTTATGTCCTTAAAATCAATGTGCTGGATGAGACTCAAGTCTGGACAATTGGGCTTTTGGCTAAAAACATGACTATTAATTTATTAATTGCCCTGTTAATCTCGCTGATTGAAGAACCGCTGTTTAGAGGGATTATGTTGGTGTCTTTAAATAAGAAGTTACCGGTCATGGCGGCTATTTTAATTAGCTCGATTTATTATGCAGGACTGCATTTTTTTAGCAGCAATACTGATATACCTGTTCAGGATATTAACCTGTTTAGTGGTTTTAGATTGCTGGGCGAAGCGTTTACCCACTTGATGAATCCGGCAATTTTATCGGCATTTTTTGCCTTGTTGATGGTAGGTATTTTTTTAGGCGTACTCAGAACGCAAGTAAAGGCGAGTCTCGGTTTATGCATTGGTTGTCATACTTGCTGGGTATGGCAAATAAAAATGAGCAAAAAATTATTCGACACGGATTATAGTTCACCCTATCACTATTTGGTTAGCAACTATGATGGCGTTGTCGGGCCGTTAGTGGCGGGTTGGCTGATGCTGGCAATTGCCGTTTATTTTGTTTATCAACAGGTTAATAAGGCTTAACGGATTAAAAGATTATCACCACGAAGACACGAAGGACACGAAGAAAATACCTAATGCCGTTAAGTTAAGAGCCTCTTGGCAAGATAAATCGTTGGCTGAGCGGAGTGCGGAGTCGAAGCCTGTAAAAACGCTTCGACTCTGCTATCGCGTCGGGTTAGCGACAGCGTAACCGGACGCATTGGAGCCGCAAATGTTGGGTTACGTTATCTCGCTACGCTCAATAAGCTAACCCGACCTACAGAGATTATTAGCGTTTTTTGTGATAAAAAAATGTCAACTACTTTTGAGTTTCTATGAAGGGTGCCGTTTATTTCTTAATTTCTAATCCCTAAAATTATCGTATTGTAAGGGCATTTCCAGCTTTTCGTCTTTTAGCATTTGAATAACCTCTTGCAGGTCATCGCGTTTTTTACCGGTGACTCTGACTTTGTCGCCTTGAATGGCCGCTTGCACTTTAAGTTTTTTATCTTTAATTAATTTAACGATTTTTTTTGCCAGCGTGATTTCAAGACCTTGCTTTAAGGTGATTTCCTGGCGCATCAATTTTCCGCTACCTTTGGCATCGCTCACATCCATACAGCCAACGTCAACGCCGCGTCGACTGAGTTTTGTACAGACAACACTGAATATTTGTTGTAACTGAAAGGTGGATTCAGAGATCATAATCAGCTTGTCATCAGTTAGTTCAACGGATGAATCTGTGCCTTTAAAATCAAAACGGGTGGCAATTTCTTTATTCGCCTGATCAATAGCGTTTTTAACTTCGTGGGTATCAAATTCGGAAATAATGTCAAAGGTAGGCATGGCGTTAAGTTAAAAGTAGTTAATGGATAGGATTATTTTACAACGGTTTACAGGCATTGATAACCTCGGTAACGGCTTTAATGCGTAAGCGACGAATGGCTGTGCCGATTTCCACGCCTTGCAGGTCGCTGTTTATAATCGCTGCCGTGTCCACAGATGCCGCCGCTTTAGCCGCCCGCTGTAGCATTTCTGCCTGAGGGTAGGGTAAGTGTTCCAAACCGGTTCGGCCTTTGGCATCCGCTTCACAAGCCAATAAAAAATCAGCTAGCGTATTGTTGGGTTTAAACGCGCCTAAGGCAATTAAAACATCCGTTAAGGTTGATGCACGTAATTCAAAAACTTTATGGCAATGGGTATGATATTGCATGACGTGCATCGCTAATGCCCTAAATGCGTTAGGCACACGCAAACGGGCACATAATTTTTCCAGAATCGGCAGGCCGATTTTTTCATGACCATAATGATGCGGCCAATTTTCTTTTGGGGTCATGCCTTTGCCTAGATCGTGAACCAATGCTGCAAATCTGACTTCAGGATTGGAGGATAAAAGAACCACCTGCTCCAGACACAGCATACTGTGTAAGCCGGTATCAATTTCTGGGTGGTATTGTTCCGGTTGCGGAATGCCAAACAGGGCATTTATTTCCGGGAATATTTTTTCCAGTGCGGTACAGCTTTTTAATGTATAAAAAAATGCCGTGGGTGATGGTTCTTTAAGTACCTTAAATAATTCTGCCCATACGCGTTCAGGTACCAGATAATCGACTTCTCCGGCTACAACCATGGCTTGCATCAGTTCTCTGGTTTCTTCTGCCAGGGTAAAACCAAGATGTTGGTAGCGTGCCGCAAAACGAGCAACACGCAAGATGCGCACAGGATCTTCAGCAAAGGCCGGTGAAATATGCCTGAAAATTTTATTTTCCAAATCCCGTTGTCCGCCATAAGGATCAATAAACGCTCCTTTTGGCGTCATTGCTATGGCATTGATAGTCAGGTCTCGGCGTATTAAATCCTGTTCAAGACTGACATCAGGCGAGGCATGCACGATAAAACCTTTATAGCCGGGTGCGGTTTTTCGCTCTGTTCTGGCCAGTGCGTATTCATCATGGCTTTGTGGATGCAAAAATACCGGAAAATCCTTGCCAACGGGCTTAAATCCCTGCTTTATCATGGAGTTAGGCGTTTCGCCCAGGACTACCCAGTCTTTTTCTATGACAGGAAGCCCAAGCAATTTATCGCGCACTGCACCGCCAACCAGGTATATTTGCATTAATTTACTATTAGTTATTTATAGGTTGCGCCTAGAATAGCACAAGCTGAAACAAAACAGTGGCATAAGTCAGAGCGAATGGCCGATGTACACAGTATGATGCTCATGTCGGTTACTAATAATTAAGGATTGTTGTGATAGAAATTTTTTTGGTAAGTATTTTGTTGGGTATCGTCACCGGGTTATTGGCCGGACTATTTGGGATTGGTGGGGGGCTGGTTATTGTACCGGTTTTGGTCATGTTGTTTACGGCGCAAGGTTTCCCTGCGGAGCTGGTGATGTTAATGGCGGTGGCAACCTCGTTGGCTGCGATAATTTTGACCGCCATTGCTTCCGTGTCGGCGCATCACCGATTGGGAGCTGTCGTGTGGGCCAAAGTATTCTCCTTAAGCCCCGGGATTATAATCGGTGCTGCGCTGGGTGCCTTGGTTGCCAAGCACATAAGCGGCGATACCTTGCGCTACATTCTGGTTATCTTTTTATTATACGTCGGGTTACAAATGGCTTTTCAGGTAAAGCCAAAACCTGGCAAGGTAACACAATCCAGGGCGTTGGATTTTTTGGTAGCCAACTTTATTGGATTGCTGTCGTCCATTGTTGGCATAGGAGGCGGTACGCTCACCGTACCTTATTTGGTCAGTGGTCAAATGCTGATGCGCAATGCGGTAGCGGTAGCAAGTGCTTGTGGTTTACCGATAGCGGTTGCCGGCACCGTCAGTTATGCCTTGTTGGGCTGGAATGCCACACAGCTGCCTGAATGGAGTTTGGGTTATGTCTATTTACCTGTATTTATAGGGACAGGTTTGAGCAGTATTATTACCGCACCGATAGGCGCAAAATTGGCTCACAACCTGCCGACTGCAAAATTAAAACGTTACTTTTCGATGTTGCTTTTTATTATGGCCACCAAGTTACTGTGGCACTAAACGTTGGTTAACGCACTAATACCGTGATATTCAGGTCAAGAATAATCAGTAAAAATAACCCTGTAAAGTTCAGGTACATCAACGGAATAAATTACTCGTCGATAGGTACTGCTATAATCATTATAGCAACCAACAACGAGTGACAATGCAGGCGGTATTGAGTTTTGGCAATGGCGTTTTCAGGGTAGTTGTTCACACCCCCTTTGAAAAAGGGGGATTTATCTAATAAAATCTCCCCTAACCCCTCTTTTTTAAAGAGGGGTACTGAATAATTACTTTTCAGGGCGTAGATTAATAATTTGAATAGCAGGATAAATGTAGCATTATGATACAAAAAACACACACCAATGACGAGCAATGGCAGGATAAATTAACATCGGAACAATTTAGTATTTGTCGCTTAAAAGGCACCGAAGCCCCTTTTACAGGGAAATACAACGACTGTAAAAAGGCGGGTATTTATCATTGTATTTGTTGCGGTACGCCATTATTTGATTCTGATACCAAGTACGATTCCGGTTCAGGTTGGCCCAGTTTCTGGGCTGATTTACCCGAAGGCAGTGTTGCAGAGCATGTTGATACCAGCCATGGGATGCGTCGAGTTGAAGTGACCTGTCGCGTTTGTGATGCACATTTGGGTCATGTGTTTGAAGATGGCCCGCAACCCACCGGTCTAAGGTATTGCATTAACTCCGCCGCACTGGATTTAAAAGAAAAATCATGAGCGCCCGGCAACAGATTCAAAACTTGCTGGATTTTATTGATGCCAGCCCCAGTCCCTGGCATGTGGTTAACAGTGTTGTCATTCAGTTGGCAGCTTTTCAGTTTGTAAAGCTGGATGAAACAGACCAATGGGACTTACAACCGGAAGGGCGTTACTATGTTATCCGTGATGATTCCTCCATCGTTATTTTTGTGCAGGGGCAAAAACCGCTAGTTGAAACGGGCTTTAAAATCATCGGCGCACATACCGATTCCCCCGGCCTAAGAATAAAACCCAGTGCCGGTACGGGGTCGGATGGTTTGCTAAGACTCGGCGTAGAGATTTATGGTAGTCCTATTCTGGCAACCTTTACGGATCGGGATTTAAGTCTGGCCGGAAGGATCAGTTATAAAGACGATAACAATACCATGGTTAGTCGGCTGGTTAACTTTGACCGGCCTTTATTACGATTACCCAATCTGGCTATTCACATGAATAGAGCCGTTAATGAAGACGGCTTAAAACTCCATAAGCAAAATGAATTACCCTTGATTTTATCGGAATTAGCAGAAGAATATTTATCGAAAGCTTATTTCTCACAACTTCTTCAGCAGCAAGCCGCGTGTGAATCCGAGCGCATTTTATCTTGGGACATGGCCGTGTATGATACCCAAAAAGGTGTTTTTTGGGGGGCGGAAAACGAGTTTTATGCGGATAGTCAGCTCGATAATTTAGCCTCTTGCCACGCCGCGTTACAGGCTTTGCTCGATGAGGCCGTGTTGGAAAATGATCATACCCTGGTTTGCGCCTTTTTTGATCATGAAGAAATTGGCAGTGAAAGCAATAAAGGCGCAGATGGCAGCTTTTTGGCAGATGTGCTGCAACGTATTGCTTTAGCGACTGAAAAAAATAAAGACGATTTTGCCAGAGCCCTGGCAAAAAGTTTTATGATTAGCGCAGACATGGCGCATGCCTATCAGCCCAATTTTCCGTTAGCTTACGATGCAGAACATAAAGTGGCCGTAAACAAAGGCCCGGTGATCAAAGTTAATGCCAATCATCGTTACAGCACAGAAAGTATTTCACAGGCCTTGTTTGTTGACTGGTGCGAGCAGGCGGGTGTGCCTTATCAAAAATACTCGCACCGTACAGACCTGGCTTGCGGCAGTACCATTGGCCCGATAACCTCAGCCAGATTGGGGATTCGTTCGGTTGATGTCGGCAATCCACTATGGGCCATGCATAGTATCAGGGAAAGCGCCGGTGTATTGGATCATGCTTATATGATAAGAGTGCTGAAAAAGTTTTTATCAGTGTCAGTTTAGCAATACCTTCGCCAAAAGCAAGGCAGCCCTGACGTGAGTTCAGCCGATCTTTGTGGCATTGATAATTTGGTTGTCGATTAAAAACTCACTTGGCAAAGTCGGGTAAGGGAAAGGCATTACTGCCTTTCCCTTACCTAAGAACCGTACTTGAAAGTTTCCCCTCATACGGCTCAAGTCTCTGCTAAGCCTCTATCGAAGCCGGTTTCACTACTTTTAAATCTTGGCTGTGTATTTGGCCTCCGGTGTACTCCAGATTGTCCCGTCCACACCGGCGGTTTTCTTGCCTTGATTTTCAGTCACTCGTTTAACAGCCAATGTTTTCGCACTGCGTGAGTGAGTTAGCAGCCATTGCAAGGCTTTCACCCTACGCCAGCGGCATTCTTGTGTTGCCTTTACAATACGCGCTTGCATCTTCCTAACCTTTTCGTGACATTTGTGGCTCTTCTGACTTTGGCGTGATCGCGTAATATCAAAAAAATCAAATGGTTATGATATATTTTAAAATCTCTGTGGATATGCACTGTAACCATTTTTTAGCACCTAAAATGCTATCCAAGGGG
>Ga0268283_1001478_pt1 | contig 11516 bp, 16 predicted proteins | sample saktaG_13_FD_190140 | JGI IMG/M metagenome (GOLD analysis project Ga0268283, IMG submission 190140) | Saline water microbial communities from Sakinaw Lake, British Columbia, Canada - sak_2013_06_06_36m | ecosystem: Environmental > Aquatic > Non-marine Saline and Alkaline > Saline ... | reverse complement strand
ATAAATGTCCGAAATGTTTTAAACTCAAAAATATAAGGGAAAATATTAAATGAAAGTAGCAATCCCCTCAAATGCGGGAATAGTTGAAGACCATTTTGGTAATAGTGAATATTTTACTGTTTATACGATAAACGAAAATAATGAACCTGTTAACGAGGAAATCATAGCATCCGCTCACGGTTGCGGCTGTAAATCAAACATTGTTGAAACTCTTTTTAATATGGGTGTTCAGACAATGCTCGCAGGTAATATGGGTGACGGTGCAGTAAATAAACTTAACTCCTTTGGTATCGAGGTTATCAGAGGCTGCTCAGGTGAAGTATCTGTAGTCGTTAACGATTGGCTCAAAGGAAAGCTTTCTGATTCAGAAGAAACATGTAACCACCACAATCACGACGGTGGAAACTGTAACCACAATTAATTTAATTTATTAATTACCCACGGTCATATCCGTGGGTAATAAAATTTTGCTAAACCAAACTTTTTTACATCCTGTATTTAATAACCAATACTCTAAAATGATTGTAGTGATTATTAAATCTAATTACAGTCATTTTCGTGTCCATGGCGATGTTGATGCTGTTGTCCGTGTTCGTGATGATGTTCATGTTCTTTACAAACTTCGCCATTGTCTTTGACGTTTCCATTTAACCATTCACTTAATACAGTCTTTACATCACCCGAACAACCTCTGACTACTGTAATCCCATATTCGTTTAATTTGTTAACAGCTCCACCGCCTATATTACCTGCAAGCATAACTTTAACACCTATTTCTGATAACTTCTCGACTATATTGGATTTACATCCGCAGCCGTTTGGTGAAGCAATTAGTTCTTCGTGTATTATTTCTTTGCTGTTATTTGTCGTGAATACTTGAAAATACTCACAATGACCAAAATGGTCATCTACTTTTCCTGAGTGTGTCGGAATCGCTACTTTCATTATAAAATCCTTTCTGTTTTTGTTAAATTTAAATATTGTCTTTTCTTATATTTTCGCGAGCGCCTGTTCAAGATCATTTATCAGATCATTGACGTCCTCTATCCCAACCGAATATCTTACAAGTCCATCTGTAATCCCTGCTTTTAGTTTGTCTTCCTGAGATACTTTCGAATGTGTCATTGAGGCAGGGTGTTCGATAAGAGACTCTACTCCGCCAAGTGAAACAGCAAGCATTGCCATCTTTACATTATTCATTAAAGTCTTCCCTGCGTCAAAACCGCCTTTTAAACCAATACTAATCATCGACCCAAACCCATCCATTTGCTTTTTTGCAAGCTCATGCTGTGGATGTGATTTCAATCCCGGGTACTTTATCCATTCTATTTTTGGATGCTTTTCAAGAAAATTTGCTATCTTCATTGCATTCTCTTGTGCCCTGTCTATACGTACTGCTAATGTTTTTAATCCTCTTATAACTAAATAAGCCTGGTGCGGGTCCATATTACAGCCAAGATTAATCATCGTTGAGCGTAATTTCTTGTACAATAATTCATCTTTTGCAACAACTATCCCGCCGACAATATCAGCATGTCCGTTTATAAATTTTGTTAACGAATGTAATACTACATCAGCACCGAATTCCAACGGTCTCTGTAAATAAGGACTTGAAAACGTATTGTCAACTACCATTATTAAATTGTTCTCTTTTGCAATCTTTGCACAGGCTTCCAAATCACTTATCTCTATCGTTGGATTGGCAGGCGTTTCTAAATACAATACTTTTGTATTAGGCTTAATTGCCTTTCTTATATTGTCCAAGTTTGAAGTTGTTACATAAGTTGATTCAATTCCAAAACCCGAATATTGATCTTCCATTACAACTCTTGAAGGTCCATATACTGCATCCGAACTTATTATATGGTCTCCTTGCTTCAGCAGTCCCATATAGACTGTATTAACTGCCCCCATACCAGAGCTTGTGCCGATTCCACCGTATCCTTTTTCAAGATCTGCTATAATATTTTCAAGTACTTTGATAGTCGGGTTTCCAAGACGTGTGTATATGTAACCATCACTTTCGCCATTGAAACATCTTGCGCCTTCTTCGGCACTTTCAAATTGAAATGTTGATGATTGATATATCGGGACATTCACACTTCCGTATTTATCTTTGTAACCGCCTCCGTGTATAAGTTTTGAATTAAAACCGAGATTCTTTGTTTCCATAATTTATTATAATTTAAAAAGTTTTATATTAACTAACTCTATGTCAGTGAAAATCAGTCGCTATCGTTTTTTATCAGCATGCCATTTTTTTCTTTTCTTTGTTTGTAACTCTAGGCTGCACCATGTCCTTTGGTGAATTAAAATATATTTATCATTCATACAAATTATGTTCTCTTAACCAGTCGTCATTATGATACTTCGATAAATATCTTTCTCCTGTATCACAAACAATAAATACTACAATAGCATTTTCATCAAGCCCCTTTGCAATCTCAAGTGCCGCATATGCAGCCGTTCCTGATGATGCTCCGCAAAATATTCCTTCTTCTAATGCCAGTCTCTTACACATATTAATCGAATCTATATCTTTAATACTAACTATTTCATCTACAGAATCAAAATTGGTGATCGGAGGAATAATATCCGTTCCAAGTCCTTCTATTTGATGAAGTGTTGTCTCACCAATCTGTCCTGTTTCTTTGTATACTTTAAAATTTGAACCTACAGGGTCTGCCCCTGTTACTTTTATGCTTGGATTCTTTTCTTTTAAATATTTTGATATTCCTGTAATAGTTCCCGCCGTTCCAACGCCGCAAACAAAGTGCGTTATTTTACCTTCCGTATCTTTCCATATTTCTGCCCCCGTCCCTAAATAATGGCTTAGGGGATTTGCTTCGTTTGAATATTGATTTAAATTAATAGCATTCGGTATTTCCTCTGCAAGTGATTTTGCTTTATTCCTGTAATAGTCAGGTGAATCTGGCGCAGCTTCTTTTGGAACTATCACAACTTCCGCTCCAAGTGCTTTTAAATAATTTCTCTTTTCCTGTCCTATCTTGTCTGTCATTACAAGTATTACTCTGTAACCTTTGACTCTTCCCGCAAGTGCCAGTCCTATACCTGTATTTCCGCTCGTCGCTTCTACTATCGTATAACCGGGCTTTAACAAACCTCTTTTTTCTGCATCCTCTATCATAGCCAAACCAACCCTGTCCTTAACACTTCCCCCGGGATTGGAAAATTCTATTTTGGCGAGCACTGTTGCCTTAAAACCTTTTGTAAGATGATTTATCTTTACAAGAGGAGTATTTCCTATTAACTCAAGAATATTGTTGTAGTACATTTGAGTGAAATTATAAATTGTAAATGTTTTGCTCTTGACTTGTTAAATAATTCTACATACATTCATTATGAACATATGTTCATAACAAAAGTAATAAAACTTTGTCATTAATCAAATGGAAATCGCAGTATCCTTAGAAAACAGCGCAACATAAATACCCGTTCATAAAGAGTAATGCATTTTTTCAAGGTCTGCAAGAAAGGAGCTGCAAATGTATAATACGAAACAATGGATTAAGAGAAGTATAGAGGCGTTTTGTTGTAAATTAGAGAAAAATATTCTCACAAATAAATTTCTTAAGTGTAAAGTTGTTTTCGGTCCGGTTCGTTCAAGAAGGCTTGGTCTTGTGTTAGGAATTAACAATATAAAACCGAACGTTTGCTCTTACAATTGTATTTATTGTCCCTCGGGAAATAAAACCTGTTGTTCTATTTGTACTAACAATTGTCTCAATCCGTATGAACTTCATATTTCAGTAAGACACAAATTAACCGATATTAGTAAAATGGACGACAAAATAAATTTTATTGTCTTTACTGGCAGCGGTGAACCAGCACTCGATACTCAGTTATCAAAAGAAATTTCCATTCTGAGAGAATTCGGATTTAAAATTGCCGTTTTCACTAACGGCTCGCTTATATGGAATAAACATATTCGGGAAAATCTGATGTTTGCTGATTATGTCTCAATTAAAATTGATACAGTAAATCCGGATACATGGCAGAAAATTAATCGCCCTCACAAAAGATTAAGGTATGATTTAATACTTGAAGGTATAAAAGAATTCTCAAAAGATTATAAAGGAATTTTATCAACAGAAACAATGCTTATTAAAAATATAAATGATAGTAACGCCGAAATAAATGGATTGGCAAAATACTTAAATACATTAAAAACTGAAGCATCTTATTTTACAGTACCAATATTTCCGCCTGAAAAAGGTTATGCAGTCAGTCCAGATGCAGACATTCTTGAGCATTTAAAAGACCTGATTAAAGAAAAAGTAGCAAAACCTGTTTTGTTATGCTGCCCCGAAGACGAAGAGTTCATTGCTACCGATGATTTTGAAAACGAACTTCTTGGTTTACTGGCAATCCACCCGGTTGGAAAAGATGCCGTAAAATACTATATCAATAATGAAAAAGATAGAAACAAGCTAAATGAAATGATTGATAATAAAATTATAAAGGAAGTTGAGTTCCATGGAAAATATTATTTTATGGAAAATGTGGCTTCTTAAATTACAAGCTAATTAAATAAGTAATCAATATGTTCCTAGACCCAGCGTGTATTCCTTGCATAGTAAAACAGGCATACAATTCATCAAATATGTTTACAAAAGGTAATAAGAAATTACAGCTTAAAATCTTAAAAGAGGTCTGTTTTGAAATTCATAGTATAAGCTCTAAAAATAGCGCCCCATATTTTTCTTCTAAAATTCAGACTATTATAGAAAAATATGTTGGCTCAACAAATTTATATGGCCCCATTAAAGAGAAAAATTTAAAAAGGATTAAAAGATTTTATAAATTTGTAAAGATTCTTATTGATGAATCAAGCGACAAACTCGAAACAGCAATGAGGGCCGCCATAATTGCTAATACTGTTGACTTGGGCGCAAATCCTGATTTTGATTTAAATTATGAAATTAATAGAATCTCTTCGTCTGATATAGATTTATCTGCTTTGGCAAGTTTTAAAAAAGATTTACATAAAGCTAAATTAATATTATACATAGGTGATAATTACGAAGAGGCATTGTTCGATAAATTTCTACTGAATGAATTGAAAAACATTAATACAGTATTTGCTGTTCGCTCAAGACAGGTATTAAATGATATTACTCTTGATGATGCTAAAAGGCTTAATATCCATAAAATATGCAGAGTAATTGAAAGTGGAAGTACAATAGCAGGAACAGATTTAAATGAATGTACTCCCGAGTTTCTAGATCTCTATAAAAATGCGGATATTGTAATCGCAAAAGGGCAGGGAAATTATGAAACCCTAATAGATGAGAAAAGATCAATCTACTTCCTTTTTAAGGTTAAATGTGAAGCTATAGAACGAAAATCAGGGTTCCCGAAAGGAAAAGGTATCCTTTTAAACAATCAAAATATTAAATCACAAAAAAGTAAATGAAGGAAAAAGTTAACATTGGTATTATAATCTGTGACAGGTATAAAAGTTGCGCAGGCGGTAAATGTTTCAGATCCATTAAAGAAAAGGCAGGAGCTTTTGATATTTATGAAGATAAAGATATAGAAGTTATTGGTTACACCTCCTGCGGTGGATGCCCTGGGGGAAATATTGAAAATAGTATGGAAGAACTCATTAAAAACAAAGCCGATGTAATTCATTTGGCAACAGGATTTGTGGTTGGTTATCCACCTTGTCCCTACATTAATCACTTTAAATCATTTATTAAAAATAAACACGGGTTAAAAGTTATTGTCGGAACTCATCCTATTCCTGAAAAATATTATTTAACTCATAAAGAAATTAAAACCTGGGAATCTGAGGAATGGTCTGATTTATTAAAACCCACTTTAAGCAATAAAGAAGCAAGACTGTCTTATGATTGATAAAATGAATGTTGAAAATATCAACCCGGGAATTATATTCGGTCCGGTACCCTCAAGAAGATTAGGAAGAAGTATGGGGATTAACAACATCCCTTTGAAAACTTGCAGCTATTCCTGTATTTATTGTCAAATTGGAAATACAAATATATTGTCAACCAAAAGAAAAGAATTTTACGAACCAGAAAGAATTTTTAACGAGGTTTCTGAAAAGGTTATATGTTTAAAAAATGTTAATGAAAAAATAGATTATATAACATTTGTTGCTGATGGTGAACCAACTCTCGATATTAATATTGGTAAAAGTATTGAAATATTAAAACCCATAGGAGTTAATATCGCCGTTATAACAAATTCTTCTTTGCTCTGGGATAAAGACGTAAGAAATGATTTAATGAAAGCTGATTTAGTCTCAGTAAAAATTGATACTGGTATTCCTGAAATATGGCATAAACTAAACAGACCACATGGATACTTGAAACTTGAAACGATAATTGATGGGATTAAAGAATTTGCCGATGTTTTCAAAGGAAAATTAATTACCGAAACTATGCTTGTGAAAGATATAAACGATAGCGTCGTGGAATTAACCCAAACAGCTAAGATTATTAAAAGAATAAATCCGGAAATATCTTATATATTGGTGCCTACCCGCCCGCCGGCAGAAAGCTTTGCCGGGGTTCCTGAAGAAGAGGATATTAATGTTGCATTTCAAATATTTAATGATGAATTAGGAAAAGTGGAACTTGCAATTACGAACGAAGGAACAGATTTTTCTTTTCTATTGAATTCAGAAAAAGAACTACTTGGTATTCTTGCTGTACATCCTATGCGATATGATGCAGTCGAAGAATTTTTGAAAAAATCAAATATGGGGTGGAATGTTATTAATAAATTAGTAAATCAAGGTATCTTGACAAAAATAAAATATGAAAACAATTATTTCGTAATGAAGAGAACAAAAAATTTATTGTGACTTTACATATTTGTATATTAATGCAAAATATTATACAACTTTAAACTGGAGATTGAAATGCCAAACTTAAATGGAACAGGACCCCTTGGAAAGGGATCAATGACAGGAAAGAAATTGGGGAAATGCAGGAAACCTAATTTAAATAAAACTGAAGAACCTGCAACAGATAATAACGATAAAACAATCGGTTTAAGTAGAAGTGGTTTAAATCGTGGTAAAGGTTTTAGAAAGAGGGGAGGCGGGGGCTTTGGCGGTAGGAAAGATTAAGTCACATGCTATTCAGAAAAGACAGCATTGCATTTATAGTATAAGTTTTGCTCTTGACTAGTCAATTAATTATCTGTAATTTGATTATGAACATATGTTCATAACTAAATATTTTAAACTTTAATCAAAAATCAAATGAAAATAGCAGCAGCCTCAGACGACGGTAAAACTATAACGGGTCACGTTGGAAAATGTGAAATGTTTGTAGTCTTTGACATTACTGATAAAAAAATCACTAATGTTGAAAAAAGAATAAACACGTTCACGATGCATAAAAAGGAAGGTCATCACCATGAACACGAAGGGCACCAGCATCACCATGAACAGCAAGGTGCCGGTAAGCACACAGGTATTATTGAAGGTCTGAAAGACTGCAATTATCTCTTTTGCTGTTCTGGCGGTCCCGGATTAATAGATGATTTAAATGCCAATGGTATCCAGGTATTTTTTACCGATGAATTGAGCGCAGAAGATGCTGTTAATTTATTTCTTGAGGATAAATTAAAAAGTGATCCTGATAAAAAATGTAAAGGACATAATCACTAAATAATTTGTTCGTCCCTGCTAAAATATTTTTTACAAAAGGTGTTGGAAGACATAAAGATTATTTGTCATCCTTTGAATCTGCTTTGCGGGATGCTGGAATTGAAATCTGTAACCTCGTAATGGTGAGTAGCATATTTCCTCCTGACTGTAAAATATTGACAAGAGAAGAAGGTCTGAAGGAAATATCTCAGGGACAAATAACATTTTCAGTAATGGCAAGAAACTTTACGAATGAGCCTAACAGATTGATTGCTTCATCAATCGGTGTTGCAATCCCTTCTGATAATTCACAACATGGCTATTTATCCGAATACCATCCGTACGGGGTTAAAGAAAAAATTTGCGGAGATTATGCAGAAGACTTAGCCGCTCAAATGCTTGCTTCTACTCTTGGTGTTGAATTTGATGCCGATACAGATTGGAACGAAAGAGAGCAGGTATTTAAAATGTCTGAAAAAATCGTAAGAACTTTTAATGTTACTCAGACTGCCAAAGGCGATAAAAACGGATTATGGACAACTGTCTTATCTGCCGCTATTCTATTGCCATAATAATTAATTTTAAAATAATAAAATCTTTGTAAATATTATTTATACATGAATACTAAAGAAAATACAAAGTCGTACCAGGAAGTCGAAAGAAGAATAAAGGAAACCATCTTTAAAATTAAACACCGTATTGCAGTATTTAGCGGAAAAGGTGGGGTCGGAAAAACCACAATCAGCGTTAATCTGGCATATGCCATGCAATCATTATGTTATTCTACTGGGATTCTCGATGCAGACGTTACTGGTCCTAATGTTGCTAAAATGTTAAATGTCTATGGTGATTTAATTTATATGGATGAAGTAATTATTCCTTTTGAAAAGTATGGCGTCAAAATGATTTCTGCCGCAAGTATTCTCGGTAAAGGTCAGCCTCTTATTTGGCACGGACCATTACGCTCTAAACTGATAAATCAGTTTTTGGCAGATGTTGATTGGGGTGTCCTCGATTATCTTATTGCAGACCTGCCACCGGGAACTGGAGATGAAATAATCACTATCGGGCAGGAAATGAAACCAGATTTTGCTGTAATAGTAACAACACCTCAGCAGGTTTCTGTTATTGATGCTGAAAGAGCAATAAATATGGCAAAACAACTTAATATTCCTCATATTGGTATAATCGAAAATATGGCTGGCTTTATTTGTCCGCATTGTTCTGCTGAAATTGATATATTCGGTTTTGGTGGAGGCAGAAAACTTGCAGAAGAAAATGATGTTCATTTCCTGGGTTCAATACCAATCGATATTCAGGCAAGAATTCTTGGCGATAAAGGTGAACCTATAATTATCGAAAAACCTGATTGCGAAGTATCAAAATCTATCATAGATATTACACGTAAAATTGATTTACTGTTAAAAGAAAACAAAAGTATTAATTAGGATCATACTAAATTATGGCAAGACCTGTTAAACAAAGAAAGATATTATCACCTTTCACAGATATTAGTCTTTTCCCGTCTGGAAATAATAAATCCGATGCGGATAGTATCTTATTCCTTGCCGAGGAATACGAAGCTATAAAATTAATTGACTATGAAGGCTTAAACCAGTCTAAGGCGGCTAAGTTAATGAAGATATCCAGACCAACATTCACAAGAATTTATAAAAGGGCTAGAATTAAATTGGCAGCATCGCTTGTCGAAAAAAGAGCACTGAAACTTTCGGGAGAAAATATTTATTACAGCGACAATTGGCATAAATGCCAAAATTGTGAGTGTATTTATAATATTATTGATAAATCAAATTCTGATTTTTGTCCTTTTTGTAAAAGTACTAATTTTATTAATATAGCAAACCCTGAATAATTTAATATGAAAGCAATAACCGTAAAAGAAGATAATATTAATTCACCAATTCAAGATTGTTTCGGAAAAACTAAGTTCTTCTGCTTCATTGATGACGATTCTGATAAGGTTGAGTTTATTCCAAACCCTGGTTATGATTTATTAAAACTTTCCGGTAAAAAAGCCGTTGAATTCTTACACTCAAAAGGTATATCCGCTGTTATGTCTGGTAATTATGGAATAACTGTTAAAAAACTTCTCGATAAACACAATATTCAAACAATCATAATTCCCTCTATGTACGAAAATTTATCACAACTCTTAAAAATTATAAAACCATAAATATTTAAATTACAATTTTTATGAAAACAAAACTCCAATATTTCCCCGTAACTGTATTCTCTATGGTTATGGGTTTAACTGGATTTACAATTTCCCTGGGTAAGTTTTACCATTTACAGTGGTTACCCGAAATATTTTATGAAGCTTTTCTCTTTTTAAGTTTTATACTATTTATCTTTTTAATAATTCTTTATGGATTCAAGTTGATATATTTTCCGGAGGAAGTTAAATCAGATTTTAATCATAGAATCCGTATAAATTTCTTTTCGACGATTTCGATATCTTTAATTCTTCTCTCTATAGCTTTTTACAGTTACTATCCAATTTTAAGTTTGCTTTTGTGGTGGCTCGGAACTATTCTTCATACTATACTCCTTTTTAAAACCGTTCGTTTCTGGATCGACCATAATTTTGAAATTCACCATTTCAACCCTGCGTGGTTTATTCCCGCAGTGGGAAGCATCCTTATTCCAATTACAGGAGTCGATTTGCTGCCTGCAATAATTTTGTATTTCTACTTTGCCGTCGGATTTTTCTTCTGGATCATTCTCTTTACAATATTTCTCTATAGAGTAATTTTCCATCCACAATTACCGGGCAAATTTATACCAACCTTTTTCATTTTACTCGCACCCCCTGCTGTCGGTTTTATTTCTTATATCCGTATTGCTGCAAGCTGGGACACGTTTTCAGTCTTCCTTTTGTTTATGACTTATTTCTTTCTTGTTTTATTAGCCTTTATGTATAAAAGCTTTCGTTCTTTAAATTATTTTCTTTCCTGGTGGGCTTTTACATTCCCATTAAGTGCCTCGACCATAGCTTCTGTGGTAGCATATCAGGTAACGAAATATGCAGCATTTAAATACATATCTTTCTTACTGCTGATAATAACAACAATCGCAGTAACTATAGTTGCCTGGCATACAGTTATACAAATACAAAAAGGTGAAATATGTATTAATGAAGATTAATTAATTTAAAAAATATTATTTATATGAAAAATAAAGTAAACTTAATTGTGTTTTTGTTATTTGGCATTTTGCTTGGCATTATTTTCAGCGGTGTTGTTGCAAGTCTATCCGTTGGCAATATGATGATTAAAGAAATGAAAAGCCCTTATGATTATGAAAAAACCGTTCAGACAATTACTTCCCGTGTTAACAATCAGCCCGGATGGCATGTCGTAACAGTATATGACCAGAATGCAGAAGTAATAAAGTATGGAGGAACTTCAATAGGAAAATTCAGTATCATAAAATACTGTAGTGGTGTTGATGCATCTAACATGCTGATTGCAGACGATAGAAAGAAAATAGGAGCTATGATGCCTAAAGCATTTGCAGTGTACGAAAAGTCCGATGGTCAGGTATATGTCGCTACTTCAAATGGTGCTGTTATGGGTAAATTATTCGGTGGTGAAACCGAAACATTAATAGAAGCCGTGTCGCTGGATGTGGAAGAAATGCTTCGGTTTATGAATTTTAAATTTTCAATTTTCTAAATTTCTCCCTGTTTTTAAAAAATCCTTCCGCAGTAACTCTTGCAGAAGGATTTTTATTTCCGTTGATTGTTTATGCCTATATTTCCTCTGTCTCCACAATCTTTGCCAGAATATCCGCTGAGGGCAATATCAGATATTTTTTCCCTTCAAAATCAATTTCTGTTCCCGAAAATGGT
>Ga0268283_1001475_pt1 | contig 11530 bp, 14 predicted proteins | sample saktaG_13_FD_190140 | JGI IMG/M metagenome (GOLD analysis project Ga0268283, IMG submission 190140) | Saline water microbial communities from Sakinaw Lake, British Columbia, Canada - sak_2013_06_06_36m | ecosystem: Environmental > Aquatic > Non-marine Saline and Alkaline > Saline ... | reverse complement strand
TAGGTGATTTTAACTTAATCACAGATTAGTGCTAAAATAGAGGTAAAGCTTAATAAAACTTTGCTAATAAATTTTAGAGCTAATCTATGACTGCTAAAAAACAAAAATCAAAACCCAATTACTACAATAAATTACCACGGAAAGTGTCTCAAAATGAGTTTAACACTTTTATCAAACCCTGTCTTTCTAAAAACAAACGTGGCCGGAAACCAAAACTATCTTACTACAGAATATTCAACTACATTCTCAAGGTTCTGCGGACTGGTATGCAATGGGATGAACTGGAAGCTCGTAATAATGAAATCTCTTGGCAGAATGTCTATCACTATCATAATCGCTGGAGTAAAGACGGAAGTTATCGGAGACTGTTTGAAAATTCAGTTATCACTTTGGACGCCCTAGGAAAACTAGACTTAACAATCTTACATGGAGACGGTAGCAACGTAGTTGCTAAAAAAGGGGCTCCGGTATCGGCTACTCGGGACACAAACATCAAAAAGGTGAAAAGGTGCTTTGTATAGCGGATAACAATGGGAACATTGTGGCACCATTTGCCGTCAATCCCGTCAACGTTTCCGATATGGTTTTGTTTGATCGCTCATTTACCAATCTACTCGAGCTGGCAGATGAGTTGCATTGGAATCTTTTAAAATCTTGCATTACTTTGGATGCAGGATTTTATTCAGACTTCAATCGTTCAATCATTCGCTATGCCGGAATGGTTCCGATTATTCGTCCCAATCCTGGCAGAACCAAAGATCCGGAAAAACTGGAAGCAATGTGGAATAACTTTTCTCCTGTGGCACATATTTACAAAGAGCGTTATCGCATCGAACGTTGCTTTGCTTGGGAAGATACTTACCGGAAATTGGCAGTACGTTACGAGAAATTGCAATGCACTTTTATGGGTTTCCGTTACCTGGGATATTCGATGATTAATTTTCGATCTGTGTTCGGAAAAAGGTAGTTATTTTAAATGAGCTCATAGAGCAAAGAATTACCCACGGCTGATGTGCCGGTAAATTTGGAAAGATAATTGATTGTTCCCGTGCCGGTGACCGGATTAGTCAGCACCGTTTGAAAAGCGGAAGCGTGATTGCCATCCAAAAGATCAGCGTTCAAGTTGGTGTTCATGGTAGTGGAAGTGACCGCAAAAGGTGAGGTGCCGATGGCAAGAGTGGAAGTTAGTTGGCCGGTCATCGTATCCCCCGCTTTTTCCACCCAAATATCCCCGGTTCCTCCGGCCACCAGACCGAGCGATGTTCTGCCGGTCGCCACCACCAAATTAGTTGATCCACCATCCCATTGAGCTCTTTCGCTGTAAGCCGTATTCCAATTAGCACTCCCTCCGCCTGAAGCGGTGATTGTGCTGGTGACATTCAGTGTTCCGGTTATGTTTGTGTCGCCATTGACATCCAACTTATACGCCCCCGGCCCAGTCGTCCCGATGCCGACGTTGCCCGCCGAAGTAGCCACGAAGGCGGGCGTTGCCCCCGAACCGATTTGCAAGAGTCCCAAGGGATTCGTCGTCCCGATACCGACGTTGCCTCCTTTAAAATAAATCCCAGCCGTAGAACTCGGTCCAATCCACGATTCCGCAATCGTGGTGAGAGGATTGATAAGTGTCATTGAGTTAGCCGCGTTGGTATAGACTCCATTGGTAACTGTGGACGCATTACCGACGAGAGTTGCTGTGATTGTTCCGGCACTGAAATTGCCCGATCCGTCTCTCGCCACAATTGTGGACACAGTATTGGCCGTCGCGCTGTCCAATCCATCCAAGCGATCGGCATTGAACGCATAGCCGGCGGCGCCTACTTTTTTGCGCGGAGTCATTTCCGCGTCCACACCCACTTGAACACCTAAATAATAGGAGCTGTTGAAATCCAAAGTGATTGGATTGTCTCCGGTCTCACCAAGCATAATGGAAAAAATACCATTCGCCACCGCTACGCTGCGCGCTGTCGGCGATCCGCAACTGCCTTGCGCGCTCCAAAGACAACTTCCTCCGCTGTCCGCGTCATAAATCCGAATAATCATGTCATAATTTCCATTCGCCACCGCCACATTGGAAGCATTAGTCAACTTGCCTTGATAGGAAATTTCCTTGGTAATCGTAGCCTGCGCAGAAAAAGATACGCTGAAAAAAACCATCGCCGCTAAAATTGAGAAAGCAAGGTATTTTTTTTGTGTTTTATTTTTTTTGAAAATTATTTTGAAAAACATTTTTTTTATTTTTTCTTTTGCACTTTGAGAAATTTTTCAGAACAATTAGATTAATTAGAATAATTAGATCAATTAGAATAATTAGAAATTTCCCCTACTGCTCCCTCTTCTCCCACTTTTATCCTGCCTCCGTTATAGATATCATATCCGCCGGTTTCATTGGGAATTTTGATCACTTCTTCCGGAATAAATTCGGCCTGCTTCGAGCCGTTATCCATTATCGCCACCATCCGTTTTTCCCAAACCAAATAACCCGTGAACAGAACGGCGGAAAAAACCAAAAAACCCAACCAGAGCCTGATTGCCAAAACTCGCCCGGAAAAAACTTTTTTCTCTTTGATGATCTGATTGGGTTTTTTCTCGCTGATATAGGCATTGAGCCACTCCACGCGGGTGAACCAATTGCGCCCGATCTTCTTCGCTTTCAGTTCTCCTCGACGCGCCAAAAGACTCAAATAATCCTGCTCATAGGGAGTTATTTTTGAGGCCTGTTTCATTGAGAGATAATTCTCTTGCATTTTGTTTTAGCTAAGATAAATATCGGATAATATCGGTTGCTTTTTATGCCTAAATAATAGCACAAAAAAAACAACTTATCAATAAGTTGTCAAGGGTTGTTTTTCAAGGTCAAACCTTTTGCACGCCAAAGGTTCGACCTTGAGGTTTTGGGTTACCTCATTTCCCACCTTTCCCACCACCCTTCCCACCTCCGAGGTGTGTAGTCACGCACCTTGGAGGTGTGGGACACCTCAGAGGTGTACCTAGGCGTACCTACTCTTCTAATAAATATTTCTGCAACTCTTTTTTTTCTTTCAGATACTCCGCGTTAATCTGACAAAATTTTTCATATTCTCCAATACTTTCCTCGAACTGACCGAGAATTGTTTCTTTTTGACATAATTTTCCGTTTCTTTTTCCGACATAATCCAGATAACTGCCATAAGGCCACTCCTCCATACGCTTATTATACCCGTGAATGAAATTATTACAATTAACATAGGCGGAAAGATAGAGCAGATACTCCCTGGAATTAATATGAATGGATTTGAATCTTCCTTGAAACAAGACCCCCGACCTTTTATTTTTGACATTGAAATACCTGGTATAACTATTACTTAACCTTGCCATAAAAAGAGAAATTCCATTCTCCTTATTTTGTTTAAGAATAAAATGAAAATGATTCGGATTGAGACAATAACAAATAATATCCACCAACCGATTCACACCTCCGAGGTGTGTTGCAACACACCTCGGAGGTGAAAGAGATGCGGGAAGTCTTTTGAAAGCAGCCAAGCCCAAATGGTTATTTTCATCATTGATATGTGCGATTGTTTCGAGGAATCGCTGATAATCCCTTCCAGCTAAAAAAACCTGGCGCTTGTCCACCCCGCGGTTATAGATATGATAAAACTCATTTTCACTAAATTGTATTTTTCTCATTGAAATAGCTTATTCTATTCATTCTATCCTTCCCCTATTATACCACATCACCGCCTTGACAAAAAGACAAAAACTTGCTAGCCTTTACGGTTAAAACTAACACACAATCCTATGACTGCACGAACCAAATTGGCAGTTTTTTTTATGCTCAGCACGCTCCTCTTCCCTGTTTTTTCGGCTCATTCGGCCGAAAACAGCGCTCCGGTCAATCTGAGCGTTGAAGTCCGGGAAGCTGTCAGTGTCGGCACTGAAAATAACAATCTCACTATTCAAACCAACAGCTTGGATGCTTTTTTTGTGTTGGTCTATGACGAAAACACCGCTAGCACCACCTATCTTCCGGCTGATAGCAACCTATCGTTGGAAACAACTAAAACCTACACGATCATTCCGGCGCCCTAAATTTTTTAGTCTATGGTTTTCGCAAAATTAATTTTGCCTTCGCTCTTTCCTTCCGCTTGCGCTTCCAACTACCCAGTAAAATGAAAAAGAGCAGTGTCAGCGCTTCAAAAAGCATCGCCAGATTCAACTTGCTTTCAAACATCAATTTGATCCGCCCTTGCAAATTGACACTTTCTGCCAGAGCACTGACCTTGAAACCAAGAGCGCTACCCGAGAGCTCCAAGAGCCCCACGCCATAGCAATATTTTTCTCCTGGCAAAACATTTTTATCTTCAAATTGAAAGCCATTGCCCCGATAAATTTCCTCTCCATCGGACAAACTTTTGGGACAACGATCTTTTTGGCGCACCAACACAATACTCTGCGTTTCGCTCAGATATTCATTTTTTTCCCAAGTAAGTTTAATTTCGCCCCAACCGGAAATGGCTTGAATTTTTTTAATTTCTTGACTCAGCTCTCCGGCACAGACGAAAGAAACCCCGAACCAAAAAAAGCCCAAAAAAAATAAACTGCCTATCCATGCTTTTTTCTTTTTTTTATTCATCTTTTTTTCTTCGCCAAAAACCCTTTTTGTTTATTTTCCAAAAAACAAAAAATAGTCCCGCCAAAACCAACAGCCAAACAAAAGAATATCTTCCGAAAATCCACCGCCTTGAAAAATGTCCCGCCTTGTTTCCGTCAACAAAATAAGCTTTGACAAAATAGACTCCCCAAACGGAACCGGCTTGCCAGTTATTCTCAAAAGTATATTTTTTACCGGGAAAAACAAAATGCTTTTCCAGTTCGATTTTTTCCGTTTTTTGCGAAAGTAAATTTTTCACATCAATTTCTCCGTGTGGAATATAGTGGATGTTGCCGGTATTCTCAAATTCCACTCTGAGATCAGTTTGCGTATCGGCGATTAGTGGTGCTTGAAAATTATTAATTTTTCCTCCGCCTGTGACCGCCCCATCGACATTTAAAAGAACATAGGTCCCGACCTGAGCGCCAATTAAAACTGTTTGAAAATTTCCTCCCTGAATCTCCGGCAACGCCCTGAAAAAAACGCCCGCATAGTGACTGCCCACTGTCGCGTCTTTCGGCACTCTGACTTTCAGTGTGACTTTTTTTGTTTCTTTCGGTTCAAAAATCCATTTTTGCTCTTCGCAAGAAATCCAGTCTTTCATGCCAAAAAGAGCATTTTCCGGCACAAGCAAACTTAATTGATTATTTTCTCCGAGCGTCAAATCGCTGAACTCCAAAGAGACTAGCTGTTTTTTGTCCAATAAATTACCGACATTGATTTCCAAGCTTTTCTCTTCTCCCGGCTTCCCGACCAAAGAAAAAACCGCCTGATCCAGCGCCAAAGAAACTTGCTGCTCTTCGTTCGCGAAAGTTAAAAGAGGAACAAAAAACCACAAAACCAAAAGGGTTAGACTTAGTTTTTTCAGCTGATTGTGACTATATTTCATCTTCGTTATCGTTCTTTTTCTTAATCTCAAAGTTTTTATCAAAGAACCGATAGATCGACCAAACAATCAAAATGAGCAGAATAATAGCCACTGTCGTCTTCCAAGGAATAACCCAAAAAGAAGTTTCTCCGCTCAACTTAACTCTTTGATCTTCCGACCAAAGTTCTGTCCTCACTCGATAAAAACCATACGCCCAGGGGCTGAACTGCCAAGTGTTTTCATAGTTTCGGCTCTTGCCCGGGTAAGCAACACGTGGACCAATATCTTGATTGTCAACTTCTTTGCCAAATTTAAAAATCCTAAACTTGCCCAGGAGCTTGTAGTGCAAATTTCCGTCGTTGAATGTTTCCGTGAACACTTTCGCCGGATTATCCCAAAAAATCTTTTTTTCCGGAAAAATTCGCTCCAATTTTCCGGAAAGATTGATCGGCTCAGCGCCTTTGACGGCCATCACTAAAAGAATTCCCACCCTTTGATTGATAATCACCTTGGAACTGTCTTGGCTGATACCATCATTGGCCAGTCTTTTTGACTTGAAAAAAAGTGCTCCGTAATAACCTCCCGTCGGAGCGCCTTGCGGAACTTTCACTTTGAAAAAAACATCCCGTCCTTCATTAGGTGCCAATGTCAAATTGGCGGGAAGCTCAATCCAGTTAATCACATCATAAGCATAGAGCGGATGCGTTGCGTCGGGAATAAAAAAACGCGCCTCTGTCGCGTCATCAGTCACATAAAAATCCTCCACACTGACTTCCACCGAATAAGAAGCATCGGAAGAATAATTTTTCAAATTCACCACCCCGGTTCTTTCTTCGCCGGAATTAAAATTCCAATCAAAACGCACCGGCGAAACTTGCACGCCATTTTCCGGGACACCCATTTCTTCCGCCCGAACCGGTTGAAAGAAAAAAGAGAGAAAGCCCAAAAAAAGAAAAAGAGAGAGCAATATTTTTCCACTAAAAATTGTCTTCATTTCCGTTCAACTGAAAAAATTAAGGCGTCATAACTAAGGTTTGGAAGTGACTTGATAGGTGACCGAACCGGTATAACTACCCGATTTTTGCGTGGCGGGCACGTCCACACGATAACAAATAGAGGTGGTGGTTGAACCGGAAGAATAGGAAGCGTGTTCCATAACATTAGTATAGGTTGTGGGAAAACCGGCATAAAGGTTATCAGCGTCATGGCAAGTCAAGCCCGTTCCCCACCAAGTCGTGTTTTTAGTCGCCGTGGAAGCAAAAACGGAAAAAGCCAAGCCGGTAGTGGCATAGGCTGCGGCATTGGGCGTGGTTCTGTTCCAAGCGGTTTTATCCGTGATATTAGTTGTAGCGTCCGTGCTGTGATCCATCGTCGTGTCCGCATCGTCTCTTTTGACCGCCACATCATAACCACCATTGGCATTGGTGGTGGTGGTACAAACCGATGAAGCGGAAACAGGCGTGCCGGGAGTCAGGGTGCCCAAATTGACATCCGCTCCACAATCCAAAGAAATCGTTTCCGCCACGGTCACGCTCAAATTAACCTGATCAGTCGTTGTTGCTCCTTGAGAAAAATTGGAATTCTGAAATAGAAAAAATATTATTACCAAAAACAAACTCAGAAAAAAAACACTGACCTTTCTTTTTTTATTTTTATTTTGCATAATCTAACATTTGTGATTAAGCGTTCCCATATCCACTACTATAAATATAGCACAAGTTAATTATAGCACAAGTCCATTATGCCGCAACTACAATTTTGCCATTGCGGTATAGGTGATGATATTGGAATATTGTCCCGATCTTTGCGTCGCCGGCACGTCTAATCGATAACCCACGGCTGTTTGATCCACTCCACTCAGATAACCGCCTTTGGCATGAAAGACGGTTTGACTGAGAGGAAAATAGGCATAGTTATAATTCGGGCTCGTGCCCCACTTCACCTCCACATTTGTGCCGGAATTCACCGTAAAGCCCAAGCCATTCCCCGACCAAGCGCAAGGATTGGCAATCGCGCAAGCATAATCGGCAATCGTTGTCACTGCGTCCGTGTGCGTCATCGCGTGATTTTGACTGACCAAAAGATCATACCCGCCCCAGGCATCCGTAATAACTGAGATCGTTGTCTGTTCATTGACCGGCGTGCCGGGAGTAATCGTGCCTAAGTTCAAATTATGCGAATCGACCGCCAGCGAGATGGAAAAATTAACCGTGTGCCAAAAACCTTCTTGCACTTTGTAATTCGTGCTCGTCCCCAGGCCGATCACTGATTGCCCCAAGGTGTCTGAGATATTATAGCTGGCCGAACCGGAAGAGTTCCCACCGATACCAATCACATCAGACTCAATCCGATAATTGGCACTACTCGACGCCAAAACATTCTCGCTAAAAAGAAAAAGGCAAAAAATTAAACTGCTTATTATTTTCATAAACATAGCTTCTTTACAATAAAATCATCCTAATCCTTTAATCAAGTAAATCAGGGTTTTAATCCATCACCCGCTCATAGTTATCCGCCCAATACAAAACTTTTTCGCCATAATTTACTCCTTTCGAATCGCAATAACTGGCCCAATTTCCGCCGGCCAAATAGACGCAATAAGCCTTGGCTTCGGCCGATTTCTTGTGCTGTTTCACGCCATCAACTTTGGTCAGTTTGAGCGCCATCGCCACCACACCATCAGTGAGACTCCACGGATCAGGTGGATTGTGTCCAGTCACAGAAGCAATCGAACTCTTATACCCCGCCCAAGTATCCGCCATAAATTGCGCCACGCCCATCGCACCACCCGTGCCCTTATACCCACTTGGCGGGCAAGAAACTTTCCGTTTTTTCCACTCATAATCCAATTCACTGCAAATATTTTTGAAAATTCCCAAGCGATAACTGCTCATCCGACTTTTATCCGCCGTACAACCGCCCGTGTATCTTCCCAGATTTGATTCCACCACCAACACTCCCAAAAGATAATCCTTGCGGATGCCCGTCACTTTGGATGCAAACCCGGCGGCATCAACCACGTTTTTGAAACTGACCGAACTGGAAAGCAAGCTGGAAAGTTCGCTTTTCAATTTATTGATTTTAGCATTCAGCTCGGAAAGTGTCGCTTGCGCTTGATTGATGTCCGTCTTTATTTCCACCTGCTGACCCTGTTGCACGGCAATCAATTGTTCGTGATCTTCTTTCTTCGCGTCAAGTTCCACTTTAGTTTTGGTAATATCCGTTTTTGCCGAACGAATCTCACCCAGTGAAGCAAGAATTTTTTCTTTGACATTTAAAACTTGGTCGAAATTCCCTGACATGCCAAAGTCGCTCATTTCACCTAAGAGCAGTCCTGCCAAAGGGTTTTGATCGGCATAATAGGCTTCTCTGATATAGTTCCCCAATATTTCTTGATTCAGTTTTATCCGCTGATTGAGATTTTTGACTTCTGCTTCTTTTCTCGCTATTTCACTTTGCGTTTTTTGCAATAAAGTTTTTGTGGTATTAAGTTCCGCGTTTTTCTTTTGCAACAATGTTTGAGAAACATTCAGAGCTTTTTCCACCGCCGCCTTTTTGTCTTCCACTTTTTCAATGTTATTTTGAATGTCGGTGGCATTATCCGCCGCGAAAACTCTCTCGCGAAAAGAACGCGCGTCAAAAATGACCAGCAAAGCAAGCCCGCCAAAAAAAATTATCTTCTTAAAAAAATTTCCATAAACCATATTTTTCATTATATCAATATTTCTGGAAAAATAAAAGCGGAGGCAGTTTTCGTCCTGTCTCCGTCAAAAGCTTTTTTCGCCTGAATCTATATTTTTTTGTCCATCACTTGGCTTTGAGCCAGGATCAACCGGAAACTTTTGGAAATTTCATCCGCCTGAGCAAAAACCGTCACGTCAAAATCAGCCGGAATCAATTTAATTTTGCTTTTTTCCACTTCCGCTAATTTATCATAACGCGTATAGACAAAAACAAATTGATCATTTCTGCTCAACTCTCGATCATCCGGATCACAAAGAGGAAATGGTCTTTGCCCATCCGCGCAAGTTTTCTTTCCCAAACTCGCTACCGGCACCAACTCGATGCGAAAAATTTCGCTATAATTTTCTTTTTTAATTTTTTTGACTTCCTTATCCGTAAGCGGTAGACCGAATAAGATGGCTCTGTTCGCACCCTTGGGAACAACTTCCTTGACTGCGTATCTTCTGCCGTCTTTTGGCAAGGCCAGCCTGAAACCCAATTCTTCGTTCGCATAGACAATCCCACTGTCCGGTGTTTGTTTTTTTGATAAATCCTCGTTGTTTCCGGTCTTGCTCCCCGGGGAAGTTACGCTGGAAAAATTTTGAAACAGCCCACCAATTGTTTGATTATTCAGATGCCGAATCCAGCTACCAAAAAAAACGGCTCCCACAACCACAACCAGTAAGGTAAGTAAGCTTGAAATATTTTTTTTCATTTTATTTTTTACCCGGTTAAATTGGCAAAGCCACTATTTAACTGGGTGAATTTTTATATCTATATTCTACCATAAATCAAAAACTTAGCAAACCAAAAAAATCAAACCCAGTCTATCAGCTCTTTCCAAATCAATTTCAACTCGCGCAAATCCTTTTCCGAAACCTCTAGTTTGGCAAAGCTGCTGATTTTATTTTTCAAAAAAATCTTCGTAAGCTTAATCGACGAATCACTGTTTCTGACTTTTTTTCTTTCTGTTTTGGCGCACTGCGCACAAAGCGCTCCGCCCCGCTCGGCGGAAAAAAAATTTGCGTTCCCCGCCACAATTTTTTGGCCACAACCGGCACAATATTCCACCCGGATTCTATAGCCCAGACTTTCGGTCAATCGAAACAAAAAGCCCAAGGTTACAACATCAAATTTATACTCCGCCTTTTTTTCCAGGCTTAATTTTTCCATCGCCTCCAAATATTCCAAGAGTAGCTCAAAAACACGCGCGTCTTTTTCTTGCTGAGTAATCAACTTATCAAAATGCGAGCACGCCCAAAATACCCGACTAATCGCCAAAAAGTCCGCCTTTACGGCCGAAAAATTATTGACGGCAATCGCACCGGTGATGTTGCCCATCCCTTTTCTTTTGGAAACATAGATTTCACACTGCGTCAGTGGCTCCAAATTTCCCGCCAGCTTGGCATTCGGTCGGCGCACGCCACGCCCAACCGCCTGAACCTTGCCTTCTTCCAATGTGTAAAAATTATAAATCCGATCAACTTCATTGATGTCACGTTTGGAGAGAATTAAACTGGTGTATTTAAAGTCCATAGAATAATAAATTTCTAATTTTCAATTTCTAATTTCTAAACAATTTTCAATTTTTTAATAACACAATTCTCCAAACTAATTTGAAATTCGATAATTAGAAATTGTTTAAAAATTTTTGCCCCAAGCTTATCCCGTAGGGGAGAAAATTAGAAATTGAAAATTAACCCCATTTTTCTAATTATAGCACAAAATAAAACTAAAAAACTTTGTCATCCTGAGCGGAGTCCTGTACTCAGGATGCAGTCGAAGGATCTGCCTTGCAACACTTTGGGCTTTAGAAATATAAACCAAAGCTCTAGATAATGGAAAGCAGATTCTTCGACTCCGTCACTATCTGTCACCGGCAGATAATGATACGCTCAGAATGACAAAAATTTTCCCCCAAAGAAAAAAGGGAACGAAAGTGCATTCCACTTTTTTCCCTTTTTGCCAAAAACCTTTCCTAAGGGTTTTTGGCAGTTTTCACAATTTGCATTCCTCCGACAATGACAGCAACCAAAGCTACTGATCTCCAACTCCAAGGCACTGTCGGATCAAATCCGATCCAAAGCAGGAAAACCAATCCGATCCCGCTCAAGATCCAAAGGCTTATCTGCTTAAGATTCGCCTCTCTTTTAAGCTTTATCACTTTTCCCACGGTACCTCCTTTGTTTTGAGCTCGAATTTTTTCTTCGCCCGAAAATTGAAATAACCCTTGCCGAGCAAAACTAGAAATCCCACAGCTACTACAATTATAAAAGTAGGACTCCCAACGATTGCTAAAAAACATTCAC
>Ga0268283_1001474_pt1 | contig 11533 bp, 8 predicted proteins | sample saktaG_13_FD_190140 | JGI IMG/M metagenome (GOLD analysis project Ga0268283, IMG submission 190140) | Saline water microbial communities from Sakinaw Lake, British Columbia, Canada - sak_2013_06_06_36m | ecosystem: Environmental > Aquatic > Non-marine Saline and Alkaline > Saline ... | reverse complement strand
GTCGCAGAGGTACTAGCCGCCAAGGCTGTTGAAACTCTGCACCTGGCAAATAAACCATACCCCCAAATAAAAGTCGCAGAGGTACTAGCCGCCAAGGCTGTTGAAACTTGGAATTGGAAATGAAGATTTAGCTATCTAAAATGTCGCAGAGGTACTAGCCGCCAAGGCTGTTGAAACTTAAAGGCATAGTCCGCCAACAGTCGGCGGGTGACCTGTCGCAGAGGTACTAGCCGCCAAGGCTGTTGAAACTTGGCAGAGCAGCTTGGTGATTTATTGCCTGGCAGGTCGCAGAGGTACTAGCCGCCAAGGCTGTTGAAACTCAGAGTCATCGAGATCAATACCGGGATCAGGCCGAGTCGCAGAGGTACTAGCCGCCAAGGCTGTTGAAACTCAAGGTATTCAAATGCCGAAAGGTCAAGAATGGGTCGCAGAGGTACTAGCCGCCAAGGCTGTTGAAACGCAAACAAAAGCCTGTCAAACCCAGCAGAAACCCTTGTCGCAGAGGTACTAGCCGCCAAGGCTGTTGAAACATAATAGAAATCGTCATTGTCAAATTTTATTCTATGTCGCAGAGGTACTAGCCGCCAAGGCTGTTGAAACGCTTTGTTAAGCTCTTTTTCGTACTCGGCGTTGAGGTCGCAGAGGTACTAGCCGCCAAGGCTGTTGAAACTTTTAAAACCCCCCCGGTTACCCGGGGGGGCCTTTAGGTCGCAGAGGTACTAGCCGCCAAGGCTGTTGAAACATTGTGTTGCAGCTTTTTCCTTAAGCCGGCCTGAGTGTCGCAGAGGTACTAGCCGCCAAGGCTGTTGAAACATTTTTGTACTCTAGGTAACTCGCTTGTGCATACACTAGTCGCAGAGGTACTAGCCGCCAAGGCTGTTGAAACAGACAACGTCCATTCACCCGCATTAACGCTCTGGATAGTCGCAGAGGTACTAGCCGCCAAGGCTGTTGAAACCTTTCCCCAGCTTTCGGTGTCCATCCGTCCCATCTGCTGTCGCAGAGGTACTAGCCGCCAAGGCTGTTGAAACTTGAGTCAAATCTCTGGACTAAGGCAGAGAAGTTATATGGGTCGCAGAGGTACTAGCCGCCAAGGCTGTTGAAACTTTTAATTATGGACATAACAATTACCTCGTAAATAGTCGCAGAGGTACTAGCCGCCAAGGCTGTTGAAACTACAAATAGCATCAGAATCAACAGAGCTAAAAAGTGGTCGCAGAGGTACTAGCCGCCAAGGCTGTTGAAACTGTGTGACTTCGCGACCAAAACCGGTGCCGATACCTTGTCGCAGAGGTACTAGCCGCCAAGGCTGTTGAAACTTTTTTTTTCTCCATAGGAGCACTAATGCCCATCCGGGTCGCAGAGGTACTAGCCGCCAAGGCTGTTGAAACTTTCAAATGATGCTTCCTTGCCTGTTGGGCCTTAGGTCGCAGAGGTACTAGCCGCCAAGGCTGTTGAAACCTTCGTATAACACTGTCCAACTCTTAAGATTTGCCAGTCGCAGAGGTACTAGCCGCCAAGGCTGTTGAAACGTCTTAAATGGTGTTTGACCAGGTTTTAGCATAAATAAAAAGTCGCAGAGGTACTAGCCGCCAAGGCTGTTGAAACTTTTTGTCCAAATATTAATATAATGGACATGATGGGTCGCAGAGGTACTAGCCGCCAAGGCTGTTGAAACCAAGAAGCGTTTTAACAAGGTTGCGGTTGATTTCTTTAGTCGCAGAGGTACTAGCCGCCAAGGCTGTTGAAACCTTTAGAAATTCGTTGTTATCCCCCTTAATGGTGGTTGTCGCAGAGGTACTAGCCGCCAAGGCTGTTGAAACGACAAGCCAATAATCACGTAAATCAAAGCGTTTTGATGTCGCAGAGGTACTAGCCGCCAAGGCTGTTGAAACAACTGGAACTTCCAGCACTGCATGGTAGCCATTTCGTCGCAGAGGTACTAGCCGCCAAGGCTGTTGAAACTTTTTTTAACAGATAGGAAGCCACCGTTCCTTTCCGGTCGCAGAGGTACTAGCCGCCAAGGCTGTTGAAACCTTCCTGAGACAAACTTATCCAATAATACGTTCGTAGTCGCAGAGGTACTAGCCGCCAAGGCTGTTGAAACTTCAATCGCTTGAACCCACACCTCGATGTGGGAGTCGCAGAGGTACTAGCCGCCAAGGCTGTTGAAACGAAACAGGTTCGTTAGTTACGTACATATTATCTCCTAAGTCGCAGAGGTACTAGCCGCCAAGGCTGTTGAAACTGGATAACCAAGCTCTTTCTCCACTTCCTGCACGGAGGTATGGTCGCAGAGGTACTAGCCGCCAAGGCTGTTGAAACCTTGCTTCATAACGTCGATGAGCTTCTTTTCGTCCAGGGTCGCAGAGGTACTAGCCGCCAAGGCTGTTGAAACGTGATCGCTATTGGCCAGTACTCGATGCACCCAACGTCGCAGAGGTACTAGCCGCCAAGGCTGTTGAAACCATGTATGAATTTCTGTGTTTTTCCCAACTACAAAAGGTCGCAGAGGTACTAGCCGCCAAGGCTGTTGAAACCGCTTGAACGAACTTGTTTTTCACCTTCACGAGTGTGTCGCAGAGGTACTAGCCGCCAAGGCTGTTGAAACTCGACTGAATCATTGCAAGCAGCGCCTGGTTTGGTGTCGCAGAGGTACTAGCCGCCAAGGCTGTTGAAACAACATCCTCTTTACCTCAAGCGCCTTCCTCCAGAAGGTCGCAGAGGTACTAGCCGCCAAGGCTGTTGAAACCGGCATGTTCGTGACCTTTTCTTCGTTTGAGTTTTACGTCGCAGAGGTACTAGCCGCCAAGGCTGTTGAAACATAAAAACAATAATGACAGCATAAACAAAGAACGAGTCGCAGAGGTACTAGCCGCCAAGGCTGTTGAAACGATGAAAATTTGTAGATAGAACCATAAAAGTATTGTGTCGCAGAGGTACTAGCCGCCAAGGCTGTTGAAACGAAGAATCCGATAACCTTCTGGATCAATCACAACGAGTCGCAGAGGTACTAGCCGCCAAGGCTGTTGAAACATGGATGCGACCAGCGTTTCGTGGCCGGGCATGGTCGCAGAGGTACTAGCCGCCAAGGCTGTTGAAACAGTTATTCCATTCGAAGTCCTTTCAATATACATTTTGTCGCAGAGGTACTAGCCGCCAAGGCTGTTGAAACCTTAGTACTGGAAGGAAGAAGCACTAGTACGAAAGTCGCAGAGGTACTAGCCGCCAAGGCTGTTGAAACATCATCGCGCCAGGCTTGGATTCTTCCTCGTTTATGTCGCAGAGGTACTAGCCGCCAAGGCTGTTGAAACTAAATAACTTTGTCGATGTTTATCGACAGCCCTATATTGTCGCAGAGGTACTAGCCGCCAAGGCTGTTGAAACAATACACAAGACCACCAAATAAAACACCTCTGCCATGTCGCAGAGGTACTAGCCGCCAAGGCTGTTGAAACTGGTTTCTCCGTAAAGGGAGGATGTTTCCCACACAGAGTCGCAGAGGTACTAGCCGCCAAGGCTGTTGAAACGGGTTGATGTGAACATGTGTCCTTGGTGCTGTTAGGTCGCAGAGGTACTAGCCGCCAAGGCTGTCAGCATTCTCCAACGCCGTCATTCCGGCAGGGATGCCGGAATCCAGTGCCAGGGACGGTGACATGTCGTGCGTTAAGTGTTTGAAAAAGGCTTGATAGTGACCCATGGATTCACATCCTTGTGACTGGATTCCGGCATCCCTGCCGGAATGACGGGTTATATTTCAACGTGTTTGGCACTAACCGCCAAGGCTGTTGAAACCGTAGGAGCGTTGCCATCAGCGCGATAATTCAAATCGCAGTAGTACTAGCCGCCAAAGCTGTCAGCATTCTCCAACGCCGTCATTCCGGCAGGGATGCCGGAATCCAGTGCCAGGGACGGTAACCTGTCGTGCGTTAAGTGTTTGAAAAAGGCTTGATAGCGACCCATGGATTCACATCCTTGTGACTGGATTCCGGCATCCATGCCGGAATGACGGGTTATATTTCAACGTGTTTGGCACTAACCGCCAAGGCTATTGAAACCGTAGGAGCGTTGCCATCAGCGCGATAATTCAAGTCGCAGTAGTACTAGCCGCCAAGGCTGTCAGCATTCTCCAACGCCGTCATTCCGGCATGGATGCCGGAATCCAGTGCCAGGGACGGTGACATGTCGTGCGTTAAGTGTTTGAAAAAGGCTTGATAGTGACCCATGGATTCACATCCTTGTGACTGGATTCCGGCATCCATGCCGGAATGACGGTGTTTTCCGGTTTTGGTCAACAGCCAGTAGGGCGGCAACCCTTTGCCGCCAACAGTTTCAGCAATCTTGCGTAACATCACTCACCGGTTGACCAGCCCCTTTTCAATGGCATAAGCGGTCAATTCTGCCGAATTGTGCAGATCGAGCTTCTTCATAAGGCTGCTCCGGTGGTTTCCCACGGTTTTTATGCTGAGATGCAGATACTCGGCTATTTGCCGGTTTTTGTACCCTTCGGCAATCAACTTGAGCAGTTGCCTTTCCCGCTGCGTTAGAGATTCCATAGAACTACCGGCAGGGTTGGGCTTTGCACCACTCACATAACCATTGATGACTTTGCCGGAAACCGCAGGGCTGATGTAAAACATTCCCGTCAATACACTCTTGATGGCGAACATAAGCTCGGCGCGGCTTGCGGTTTTCAAGATTTATCCATTGGCACCCCCCAGCAAGGCCGAAAGGACGTATTCCTCGGCATTATGCGAGGTCAGCATCAGAAACTTGAGCGCCGGGTGTCTTTTCTTAATTTCCTGCATGCTTTCCAATCCATTTAGCTTGGGCATCGAAATATCCAGCAGGATGAGATCGAGCGGGTGCGATCTGGCACATTGGATGAGTTCAAGCCCGTCTGCCGCCTCGCACACGACTTCGATCTTCTCATCGGATTCAACTAGCATCCGCAATCCCTCCCTCACGATGGCGTGATCCTCTGCAATGCAAATCCGATATTTAGGTTTCATGGCCGACAGTCTCTTTTATGTTACAACACCTCCGCCAGATTTCCCTTTTCCTCCAGCCAAACCTTGCGGTCCCCGGCCCTCTTCTTGGCCAGCAGCATGTCCAAGTGCTGGTCGGTTTCAACCCCATCCTCCAAACTGAGCTGGATCAGGCGGCGGGTGTCAGGGTTCATCGTGGTTTCCCTTAACTGCGACGGGTTCATCTCCCCCAAGCCCTTAAACCGCTGGACATTGACCTTCCCTTTGATTTTCTCCGCCTCGATCCGATCCAACACGCCCTTCTTTTCTGCATCGTCGAGGGCGTAATAAACCGCTTTACCCACGTCGATGCGGTACAACGGCGGCATCGCCACAAAGACGTGGCCGGCGATGACCAAGGGCCGGAAATGGCGCACAAACAGCGCACACAACAAAGTGGCAATGTGGTTGCCGTCGGAATCGGCATCGGCGAGTATGCAGATTTTGCCATAGCGGATATTGCCAATGTCCGCCGAACCGGGGTCCACACCCAAGGCCAAGGCGATGTCATGGACTTCCTGCGATGCCAAGACGCTGTCGGATTCCACTTCCCAAGTGTTGAGGATTTTGCCGCGCAACGGCATGATGGCCTGAAACTCCCGTTCACGGGCCTGTTTGGCGGAACCGCCTGCGGAGTCGCCTTCCACCAAAAACAGTTCGGTTAGGCGGGTGTCCTGCGAGGCGCAATCGGCCAACTTGCCGGGCAAGGCCGGGCCGGAGGTGACTTTCTTGCGCACCACTTGGCGACTGGCTTTCAGCCGCTTCTGCGCGCTCTCGATAATCAACGCGGCAATGCTCTCGCCCGTCGCGGGGTGCTGGTTCAGCCAGAGGCTGAAAGCGTCTTTGACCACGCCGGAGACGAAGGCCACGCATTCACGCGAACTTAAGCGCTCCTTGGTTTGACCGGAGAACTGCGGTTCCTGCAACTTGACCGAAAGCACGAACTGGCATTTTTCCCAGACATCTTCCGGCGCGATCTTGACACCCCTTGGCAATAAATTGCGGAAATCACAGAATTCACGAATCGCCTCCGTCAAGCCAGCGCGCAGGCCGTTGACATGGGTGCCGCCCTGCGGGGTGGGCACCAAGTTGACATAACTTTCCGTCACCACTTCCTTGACTTCATCGGCCCAGACCAAGGCCCATTCGGCGGCTTCGCCAGCGGCTTCCATGTTGCCGATGAAGGGTTGCAAGGGGGTGCATTCGACATGGCCGATCTGATCCAGCAAGTATTCGGGCAGGCCGTTTTCGTAATACCACACCGTTTCCTCGGCAGTGGCATCCTCGTTGAGGCTGATGCGCAAACCCGGACACAACACGGCCTTGGCCCGCAAAAGATGTTTCATCCGTGACATGGATAACTTCGGTGTGTCGAAATAACGCGCTTCCGGCCAGAAGCGGACGACGGAGCCCGTGTCACGCACTTTGCAAGTGCCTATTTCAGCCAATTCGGAGGTTTTGTCGCCTTGGGCGTAACTCATCGCATAGATTTTCCCGCCTCGGCGGATTTCCACTTCCAACTTCGCCGACAAGGCATTGACCACCGACACGCCGACACCGTGCAGACCGCCGGAGAAGCGGTAGTTCTTGTGGGAAAACTTGCCACCGGCATGGAGTTTGGTGAGGATCACCTCGACACCGGAAATGCCTTCATCCGGGTGGATGTCCACCGGCATCCCGCGCCCGTCGTCACGCACCTCGATGCCCCCGTCGGCGAGGAGCCTGACCTCGATGGATTTGGCGAAGCCGGACAATGCCTCGTCCACGCTGTTGTCGATGACCTCTTGGGCCAAGTGGTTGGGGCGGGTCGTGTCGGTGTACATGCCCGGACGCTTGCGCACCGGGTCCAAGCCGCTCAGCACTTCAATGGCGGAGGCATCGTATTGGTTGTTCATAGGGGGAGTCGATACTAAGGGAAAGAGGGGGCTTAGGCCCGTGAGGGATTATATCCCAAACGGCTAGGCGAAAGGGCGCGGGTTGGCTGGAACGGCGGGTTGCCATCTTTCATCGCTCATCGGGTTCATTGCCAATTTGGATTGTGGACCCGGCGGCGCAAACCTTGGAGGCATTTGAATTGCGCGCAGGCCGGTGGACGCTCATCAGTACGTTGAAGGAAGACGACACGGTCGCCGTCCCGCCGTTTGCAGCGGTTGGGTTTTCATTGGCGGATTTGTGGGCGTGACGATTGGCTAACCAACAAGAGGAATATGATGCCTTGGTTGGCGAGTTTGAAGCCACCAGCTTGATGCGGCTTTGCAGTTGCCGATTGACCGTTACCGGCAATTCTCTCGGAGGCTAGGCCACCCGGCAACGGGTCAGCGGACGAAAAGCCGCCGCATTATTAACTGAGGTTACGCATTGACCTAGGGCTGGGGTGTCAAAGCAAGCTTTGACACTCCATTTCCCCCCAACAATAATGACTCGGTGCGTAACATCAGTAAATAAAATATTCAGGGTGGGAGGTTTTTGTAGTAGCATTTGCAGTTCCTGCCATCGCTTTTAGGCCCTTTTTAGGAAAATACATGGTTCCCGGCAATATCCCATTAGACGATTTGTTGCGCTCGCTATGGAACTCGACTGATGCACAACTCAAAGCTTATGCGGAAAACTATCGTTTTGATGAACGCGTGTCGTCACCACGCCAAGAAGCTTATGAAAACGCCCTAGGCGCGGTGGCAGATTTTGCCGCTTGGGATCGCTGGCACAGAAACAGCTATCTTTGGGATGCCGTTCACCGCCCAGCGCCTGAAACCTTTACGGCACTGAACGCTAATGCTGCCCATGCCGGAGACATCGCCCCGCATCAAGACTTGCTGCGGGTCGAAGGTTTGGAACACGCTTTGGGTGAAATGAAATGCCCAGTGGACGAACTTGCAACGGTTTTGGCAGTGGCGCGGGGTGACGCAAAACCGGACAAATACTCCAAAGCCGAAGCCCTGGACAAGCTGCAAGACCTTTGCGACAAACTCAATGCCAACCCGTACAGTGTGCGCCCACGCTTCGCCGGGTTTTTGCAGGATGTGGAAGACAGCCTAGACCTGCCCGACTGGCCTAACCAAGTGCGCGACCGCTTTGGCCTAGGCCATTACGCCGCCGCAGCCAGTTCGACCATCCCTATCGTACTGATGCGCTATCCGGTCAAAGACGTGCTGGATTCCATAACAACTCTCGCTGACGTGGCTCACCCGGTCTGTATGCCAACAGTCTTGGATACGCAATTCTCCCAATGCTTCGTGCCGGCGCCCCGCGAACTGCCTTATGGGCGCACCTTGGACTTGGCCGATGACGCGGACTGTATGCGCAAAATCGCCGAGATACTGCATCCGCGCTTGGAATACCGGCCCGAGCATGTGTTCAGAATCGGTGTCATCACCACGGGCTTGGATACTTTGAAAAAGCTTGGATTGGCCGCACTCCGCGCCAATCATTTCACTTGCTTGCAACTCAACAGCGAACGCTATGACTTCGGCCTATCGCCGAAAGAGTGGATTACATCATGAATGCAATTTTAAACCGCCCATCGCCCCATCCTTGGCTGGAACAGTTCCGCGCCGACCCGGCAACGCAGTTGAACGAACTCTTGCGTGGCTTGGCTTGGATTCCGCCTTATGAACGCGCCACGCCCAGCGAGATTCTGAAACGTTTGTTTGGCGGGTTGCAGCGGGATGACACCGACCTAAGCCTGTTGGATGCAACCCTGCGCGGCTGGCTGGAGACACGCTGGATGCGATGGGATGCGGAACAGCGCGAAGCCTATGGCCTGCCGCGCTTTGTCACCGAACTGACCGATGCGCTATCGGTCGTCTGGTTGTTGGAACTGCCCGTCAGCGGGGCATGGTTGCAGGCGAATTATTTTGAACTGTCGCGCTGGGCCGCACCTATGCGCTTGTCCAAATTCTGGGATTTGCCCCGCGCGTTGGCGCAAGCCACCGCGTTGACCCAGAACGACCAGCGCCTGCGGCTGTATTGGCTGCGGCTATGCGGCGACGCAGCGCTCGCCTCGCGGCGCGTACTGATCGACGCGGCATTGTCGGGGCTGGCCAACCTGCCGGATGCCAAAGGCCACGGTGCCAGCCCGGAACTCATCGCCGGCCTTGCCCGTTTCGGTGCGGGTTTGGATGCCAACCCGCGCAACCAAGCTGATTTCCTGCGCCGTTGGCGCAGTCTGAAAGTACGTTTTCCTCGCACCTCCGGCACTTGGCACAAGCTCTGGCATGGCGTGTTGGAAGACAAACGTTACCAAGACAAGCCGTTTCGGCAGTGGTTATTGGAAAGCGATGCTTATCTGGCGCGAACTTGGACAGGAGGGGCATCTGTACAAATTCCTCACAATATCCCTGATATCATCCGCGATCTGGGCCGTCGCGCAAGGCAAGATAGCCAGCGCCCGGCTGTGCTAGATGAAGCTATAAAGTTGCTGAATCCCTTGGAGCGTTATGCCGAAGCCACCGGCGATGCCTATTTTTTAGTGCGTTCTGCTTGCAACTTAGGTAAGGAGCTGGTGGCCTGGATACCGGGCCATGTCTTGGCTTGGTCGCGGGTAGCCTTGCGTTGGGAATCGTCCAATGGGCAGGCTTGGGACATGCGTGGTCGTGCCTTGCTGCGCCTAGGCCGCGATGACTTGGCCGAGGCGGTATATTGGGAGGCAGCGCGCCGTCTGCCCGCCGATCCGGTGGTGAGGGTGCAACTGGCTTTGTTGCTGCAAACCCAAGACCGCAATACGGAAGCCGAGACGCTGTTCCGCGAAACCCATGCGCTGGATGCGAAAAACGAGGTGGCCCGGGTCGAACTGGCGCAATTGCTCTATCGCACTGGACGGGCGGAAGAAGCCGAGACGCTGCTGCGGCGCAGTGTCGATGAATTACCGGACAAACCCATTGTCCTTTATACACTTGCCTCTTTGCTGATTGCCTGGAACCGGCCCGTTGAGGCGGCTGCAATGCGCGAACAATATGTGCGGCGCTTTGGCCGGGATCATTGGACGCACACCTTGGATCGCCTGTTGGCTAAAGGTGCGGCGGGGGCGGATGAGAAACGGCAACATTTGGCCCAGCGTCATCCCAACGAGGAGGATAAGGGATCGGCCATAGCAGCAGATGCCGCCATCGCTGAACGCCAAGCCGAGGTAGAACAAGGCGGCGGAGAATCTTTGCGACGTTCGGCGACGGCGGGCCGCGCCGACCTGCTGTTCCGCCTCGACCAAAAAAATGCCGCAGAGGATGCCTTGGCCGGACTGCTCCGCGCCGATGACGATGATGTTTATGCCCGCGTGGTGTGGGCGTTGCATGAGCCGGAACAAAGGCCAGACTTGGCCCGGCGTTATCGCGAACAACTGGGCATCCTCGCCCCGCACCTCGCCGCCGCCGACGCGGACACATCGGCAGCACTCTGGCAACGCTTGCTGGAAGAATTTCCCGAACGCCAGCCGCTGATCGACCTCACCCGTCTGCTGCGCCATGGCCCCGACGAATCCGCCACGGAACGCTTGCAGGATTGGTTGGAAAAACCGGAACAAGACGATGAGGCTTATCTGCAAAAGGGTTTACGCCTAGCCTTATCCGCCGATAAAAGCATCGACCCGCAGTCGCCTGACGTGCGCAATCTCCTCAACGCCGCCATCCGCCGCGAAGTGGAGCTGCCCGAATCCGGCTTGCTGCAAGTGGCGGCCTAAAAACCCGGCGTAGTACAAGGCTTGCGGCTCATGTTGGCACGAGGTGAAACTGCCATGGCCTGGCCTTGCACAAAACGGCTGGGCAGGGATTACAAATCCCGGCCCGCTCCGTCCGCTCGTTCCCAAGCTCCAGCTTGGGAATGCGGTCTTTGAAGCTCCAGCTTCCCGAGAAACGACCAAGCGGGAGCTTTGCAAGACATGGGTTCCCAAGCCGGAGCTTGGGAACCAGCCAAGGTTTCCGATAAAGCCTATTCCTTGGCATTCCAATATCTCCCATGCGTCTCCCGATAAGATTCCGGCGGAAGCAGCCCCGGCTCGATAGTAATGGCCCCTGAGTGTGCGGAATCCAAAACTAACGCATTGATAGAAAGGTAGCGTTTCAATACATCGGGATGGGGGAAATTCCATCGGTTCAGATAACCTATCGGGATAAATACATAAGCAGGTTTTACGGCGGATAGGAAGTATTGCGTGGAGGAGGTTTTGCTGCCATGGTGGGGGGCGATCAGGATGTCGGTTTTCAGTGCCTCGCCATAATGTTCGACCAACAAGCGTTCCGCGCCTTTTTCAATGTCGCCGGTCATCAGTGCCGAACCCGATGGCGAACTGACCCGCAACACGCAGGAATTGTCGTTCTCGTTGCCCAAGGTGCCGAAGGGCGACAGCATGTCGAATGACACACCGTCCCATTCCCAACTTTGCCCGGCATGGCAAGGTTCTGTGGGGGCGGGTAGCATTTCCGGCACGCTGCTGATAATTTGCCTTACCTCGAAATGACGCAGCAAGGATTCGGCCCCGCCGATATGGTCGTTGTCGCCATGGCTGACCACCAAGG
>Ga0268283_1001472_pt1 | contig 11541 bp, 6 predicted proteins | sample saktaG_13_FD_190140 | JGI IMG/M metagenome (GOLD analysis project Ga0268283, IMG submission 190140) | Saline water microbial communities from Sakinaw Lake, British Columbia, Canada - sak_2013_06_06_36m | ecosystem: Environmental > Aquatic > Non-marine Saline and Alkaline > Saline ... | reverse complement strand
GCCAAGGCGAATTCCGCATCTTGCGGCAACGGCCCGCCGTCGGCCCGTTCCACTTTCACCTTGACGACGGACTTGTCGCGCACTTTGTAGACTTCCCGATCCGGTTGAACCTTGACGTTCAAGCGGTCGGGTGTCCAGCCTACGTCCAGTTGTGCGATGCCCAAGCGGAAGGCGGGTTTGTTTAAGTCCACTAGGGATGTGATGGATTTGTCCTCCAGTTTGAACCCCATCTTGTTTGCCAATTCCCTGAACCAAGCGAAGTTGTCCCTAGCCCGCCCGCGCACGGCCAGCACGGAAACATACACGTTCGGCGAGTAATTGGGCTTGATCGGCACTTCGACCACCGGTTCTTTACCGGAAATGGGTAAAACATAGGCGTCCAGCACACCTTCCCTTTCCACAGTCACCAGGGCGGTGGCCTCGCGGAAGGGCGAGCGCACTTGCAAACGCGCCGTCTGCCCCGATTCCCAGGCTTTCTTCTCCGGCAACACATCCATGCGGTCGCTGGGGCCGTTGTCGAACCAAAAGTCTTCGCCGCCCGTCACCCAGACTTCCTTGGTGGACAGCGCGATGTTGCCGTCGCCGTCTTTGGCAGTGGCGCGGAGGATTATGTCACCCGAAAGCTCAGGTTTTAAGTCGCAGGCAATGATGCCTTCTTGGTTGGTGCTGTCCGCGCAGGTTTTGTCCAGTTTCTTGTATTCGCTGTTGTCTTCGTAATCGTAAAAACCTCCGATCAGACGTTTGCGATAGGAATAGGTGGTTTTCTTGAACAATTCCACCTTGATATCTTGGTTCTTCAGGGGTTTGCCAGTAGGGTCCAAGGCGACGACTTTAAAGCGTAGCTGGTCTTTATTGGCGAACCAGCCTTCTTGCTTGATGCCCAATGCCACGTTGGAAGGTAGTAAGGGGATGGTACGCGAAACGGATAATAATTGGCCGTTGGCATCTTGGTATTCCAGTTCGGCCAGCAATTCCTTGGGGGTTTCCACGGCGGGCAAGGGAATGCTTGTCCGCGCCGCCCCGGCTTTGTCGAGGCTCAACGGAAGGACTTGGGCGGGCGAGCTTTCCCCGGTTTCCCCTTCGTCCGCTTGTCCGTTGTTTTCGACGCTGCCCTCCTTCACGTCGTTGCCGCCAAATTGAAAATCATCGTAGTCTGGGAAATTCATCTCGCGAGAGCGGATTTGGCTACGCAGTTTGACCGGCAATAGGGATGCCCCGCCGCCGGACAAATAATTGACGAATAAATCGACCTTGGCCTCTTTGGCATGCACCAGATAGTCGGCGGCAGGCTGAATCGCCGCCTTCATGGTTGGAATACGGAACTGCTCGACTCGGAAGGCACCCGTGTCGGCGACATAGTCCTCACCTTTGCGTAGCGAAACATCGTAGACGCCGAGTTTTGCCTCCTTGGGGATGTTCCAGCTTGCCTCGCTTATGCCTTTGCCGTCAAAGCTCACTGGCAGGGTGTATTTCTCGTCGCTACCCGCATGGCGGATTTCCATCGTGTCGGGCAGGTCTTCACCGTAAGCGGCAAAGCCTTCGGCGGTGCGTCGGCGCAGGAACAGTTTCATCGAGACCGTTTCCCCGGCGCGGAACAAGCTGCGGTCAAAGACTGTGTGGGCCAGTTTAGTCTCGCTTTCGTTGCCAACGGTCAGTTGGAAGTCATAAGGGGTGATGCCTTTGCTCCAGCCGGAAGCCACGAAACTCATGTCCTCGCCCGCTCGGGCGCTGACGAACAGTGGATGTGAAGATGCCCCGTCGTAACAATGATTACTGGAATCCATTGCAGGCAATACCCCAGTGCCGCTAATTTTAGCCGTTCCGTCCGCGCCAGTGCGCCCTCGCCAAAATTCGGCCCCGGTGCAGAAGTCACTGACGCGAACCTCCGCATCGGCGACGGGTTTGGCTTGATCCAGCGTGGTCACCCAGGCCATCGAGGACTCCCTCCCCCATTTGAAATGCACGGACATGTTGGTGACTAGGGCGGAAGTGGCGACGTAACGGGGCCGGTCCTCGCCAAGCAGGGCAACGCCGAGGCGCGGGCTGGCCAGTTCCACCACGTAAAACCCAGGCTGTTTCAGCGGGATGCCCACCACTTCGAAAGCCTTCGCCCCTTCCGGTTTGGGCAAGTCGAAGGATTCGGTTTTTTCCTTGCTTCCAAATACCGATTCGGTTCCGGTGAGGTTGCGAAACCGGGTTTCGTCCTCTTCCTTTGCCTTGGGGAGTTCTTCATAGCGTTCGTCACCTGCACTGTCTACTTTGCGCAGCCATGCGGCGATGATTTGGTCGTTTTGTCCCAGCCTCTGCATTTTGCCGGGAATGCCTTCCTGTCCGGGCAACGAGCGCTTTGCCGCCACGGCAGCTTCCAGATTGCGCAGGGTGACTGGCAATACGCCCCCCTCTTTCCATTCGATGATGCCGAACTCGCCATTAAATTTGGCCAGGGGCGGGTATTCGTCGGTTTCCACGGCAAGCGGAAATTGGCTGGCATTTTCCAAGCGTCTTCCGGCGTCGTCGGTCAAATCCGTAGGCAGGACAATCCTGAAATGGGTGTTTTCCGGGAATGGCCCTTTGAACTTGATGGCTTCCACCGTCAGTTTTTTGGCAGTGTCGAATTCTTCGGCGGGGTAGGGCTTGCCTTGGCTATCGAGCAATTGCACCAGCTTGGCTTTTTCCGACGGTACGGGTGCGCTGAAATCCAGTGTCATCGGCAGGAAAGGAATGCAATGCGACTTGGCGTTGACCTTTTCACATTGAAAACGGGCCGTGAAGGAATCGCGAACCTGATAACCCAACACTTGATCCTGTCGGGTGGCTATGCCGGACGCAGAGGCAATGCCCGCCCCCCACACCAGACGCACTTTTGACTCCGGCGGGAAGTTGCGGCGGCATTGCAGGACCAGCAACCGGTCATCGGATGCATCCTCAAAAAAATAGTCGTAGCGGTCCTTTACCGGCCCTGACAATAGTTTCGCCCTTTCATCACCTTGGATTTGATTGGTTTCGATGCGCTCTTCCAAGCCATCCACTTCGCAACGGGCGTGTCCGGCGATGGATTCCGGCGTGGCCGGGGCATCCAGCTTCAGTATGAACAGAGGGTTTTCGTCAAGGTCGTCGCTGTTCTCGTCCGGGAGTGTGCCGATGATGGCAGGGCCGCCCGTGTCAAAGCTGAAACTATCGGTCCCGGCGACAGGCATGCCCGACAAGGTCTTAATGCCCGGTTTCAACTTGAAAGAGCAGCGGACACCCGCAGGCAAGTCCCGCTCGAAATCGAAAACCCAGTTGCGCCCATCCACCCATCTTCCCGTGCCTTTGAACGGGCACTCGGCTTCAAAAGGCGCTTCCAGCCGCAGATCGCCAAAGCGTGCCATGGCTTGTGCAAAACGCGCCGACACCTGGCGGACGTTTTTCACCGTGCCTTGGGGTGAAAAGAATTCCACACTGGGTTCTACCAGTTCAGCCGAAACTGCCGAAACCTGGATCGCCAGGAAGAAAAACATCAAAATGAGGGGGATAGTGCGCACGGCCTTGCCTCGCGTCGGTTAAAAAAAGCTTTGATTAAGTTTTTGTCTGAATGTGGGGGCGGTCAACAAGCTTGATGAAGAGGACAGTGCCCTTATATTTCCGAAATGCGCTGTTCGGATTCCCGGTAGTGATAGGCGCTCCCTCCGACACCTCGCATGTTCAAGAATTTGAACCCAATGCGGTGAACGTCGTTTAGACCAGAGTCTTTTCACACCGTGGAGGCCACGCCTTCCATTTTCAACATTGGAAGGCGCACATAGACGATATCGCCTTTTTCCAAGCTGGCAGCCTCGGTATAACAGGCATGAAAGCCGTCGAGTGACACATCCTTGGTAAAAATGTGATTTCGTTGGAGCCAACCACCATGGTTCCGTCCACTTTGAGGTTTTTGCGGTAATTTTGACGGTTTCTGTTCATACGATGGCACCTTCGAAAGATGAAGAAAAAAGCCACTTGATTGTAGCCTTGTTAAGCCCCTAAATATATCCTCAAAATGGTTTTTCTTCCAATTCAAAGCGATTCCAAAGGGTGGCTGAAGCTCGTTAATGGGGCATTACGTAGGTTTTTTTACATTTACCACAATCGCAGGGGCGGATCAACCGGTACAATTGACCCCCTAAAATGGTTAACTGATGTTACGCAGTAACGGTTCTGGGTTGTCGTAGGGCGGCCTTCAGGCCGCCAAGCAAGCCCCAAGTTTCGCATTACCCACCGAAGCGGCCTGAAGGCCGCCCTACAGGTGCTAACTGCGTAACATCAGTGGTTAAAACATTTTTGGTCGATCACTTATGGCCGGGAGGTATGGCAAATGACCGAGTTGTTCCGTTTTGAAAGTCAGAAAGACCCCATCGGCTTAATCACCGAAGTCCATGGGCCGGTGGCCGTCATCGCCTGTAGCCGGTTGCCGCCGTTGCGGCAGGCATTGTGCGCATGCATCGACGGTGAGACCTATCTGTTCGAGGTACACCAGCACTTGGACGAGCAGCATGTCCGTGCCATCACGCTGCACCGCACCTCCGGGTTGTGGCGAGGCATGACGATTTATGATTTGGGAGGCCCGTTGAAGGTGCCGGTTTCCCCGGAATGCCTGGGCCGTTTGCTGAATATTTTCGGCAAGCCGCTGGACGGCAAGGGACGGTTGCCGTCGGTGGAGTTCCGCAATATTCATGGCAAGCCCGCGCCATTGGACCAGGCTTTGGGCGTGAGCGGGGTGTTGGAGACGGGAATCAAAGTCATTGATCTGCTCTGCCCCTTTGTCAAGGGCGGCAAGACCGGCTTGTTTGGCGGGGCAGGGGTGGGCAAGACGGTGCTGGTGATGGAATTCATGCATGCGATTGCCGCCATCCACCAAGGTTTTTCCGTGTTCGCGGGGGTGGGCGAACGCATCCGCGAGGCCCACGAACTTTGGCACGAGATGGAAGATGCCGGCGTGATGCCGCAAACGGTGATGGTGTTTGGGCAAATGGACGAATCGCCGGGGGTGCGTTTCCGCATTGCGCTGTCAGCCCTGACCTATGCGGAATACCTGCGCGACACGCTGAAGAAAGAAATATTATTTGTCGTCGACAATGTGTTCCGCTTCGTGCAGGCGGGTAGCGAGATTTCCAGCCTACTCGGGCGGATGCCCGCCACGGTGGGGTACCAGCCCACGCTTAGTTCCGAAGTCGCGGAATTGCAGGATCGCATCACCTCCACCCAGGCGGGCGCGGTCACCTCCGTGCAAGCGGTTTATGTGCCGGCCGACGACATGACCGACCCGGCGGTCAGTGCCATCCTCAGCCATCTTGACACCACCGTCATCCTTTCCCGCACCCAGGCCGCCAAAGGCATTTATCCTGCCATTGACCCATTGCGCTCGGGCAGCAAGCTTATGGATCGCCATTCCTTGGGCGAGCGGCATTATGCCGTGGCCGAAGGTGTGCGCGAGCATCTGGCCCGCTATCAGGAATTGGAGGACATCATCACCATGTTGGGTTTGGCCGAACTTTCCGAGAAGGACCGCCGCATCGTCCTACGCGCCCGCAAGTTGCAAAAGTATCTGACCCAGCCATTTTGGGTGACCGCCACGCACACTGGCATCAAAGGGGTTTCCGTGCCGTTGGAACAAACCCTTACGGATTGCGATAATTTCATGGCTGGACGCTTTGACGACTTGAGCGAAGAGCAATGCTATATGCGCGGGACGATGGGGGTTGGGGTGTAGGGGTCAATACTGTTGAATTAAGGAGTAGGTCGGCATCCCCATGCCGACAATGAACTTGTTCTTCCCTCGGCGGCAAAGGGTTGCCGCCCTACGGATTCTGTTGCATAGGCTTAATTCAACAGTATTGGGTGTAGGGGTGGGTTCCAAACCCACCCGAATTGGGATATAGGTATTGGTTTGTTGAACTAATTTCATACCGAACCGGACTTATTGGTTGGAGAAACAATATTGAACAGCTTTACATTAATTTTACGCGATTCATCTTCCGTCACCCGCATCGACGGGGTAGCCTCTTTCGTCGGCGAGGATGCCTCCGGCAGCTTCGGCATCTTGCCGGGGCATGCCCGATTTATGGCCTGTTTAGAACTCGGCCTCGCCCGCTTCCGCCGCCATGACGGGGTTTGGCAATACATTGCCATGCCGGGGGCGGTGCTTTATTTCAAGGACAATCTGCTGAGTTTGTGTACACGACGTTTTTTCCTGGATGACGATTACGAACGCATCACCGATACCCTAACCCGCCAGCTACTAGCGGAAGAGGAGGCTCTGCGGGAGGTTAAACAGAGTTTGGTGCAATTGGAGCAGGAGGTGTTGAAACGGTTGTGGAACTTGGGACAGGAGTAGGCCGCAATGATAGGAGTAGTGGGCAAACGGCACCATCGTTTGCCCACGCGGAAACGGCTCAATCGGTGGGCAACAAAAAGCCTGTCCTGAGCCTGTCGAAGGGATGTTGCCCACCCCATCTTACCCGGCTCAACCGGAATTTTTATCGACTTTTCTGGTTCTTCCCTTGTGGAGACTGTATTATAGGGAAAAACACATAAGCCCATGCTGTAAATTGATGTCAAACAATAAGGCGCGGCTTATAAAATCAAGAGAAGGCTCATATGAACATCACATTAAGGCAATTAAAAGTTTTTGAGCAAGTCGCCAGGCGCTTGAGTTTCACTCGTGCCGCGGAAGACTTGTATCTGACCCAACCCGCCGTGTCCATGCAAGTCAAACAATTCGAGGAAACTATCGGGTTGCCTTTGTTCGAGCGCTTGGGCAAAAAAATATACCTTACCCATGCGGGTGATGAACTCTACACCCTCAGCAGAACCATATCCCGCCAGATTGACGAAGCGGAAGAATTGATTGAGGAATTGAAAGGCACCGAGGGTGGCCGTTTGGTAGTCGCCGTCGCCAGTACGGGGCATTATTTTGCGATAAGAATGTTGGCGGAATTTTGCCGGCGTTATCCAAAGGTCAAGGTGAATTTCAAAGTGACCAATCGCAAAGGCGTGATGCGGTTGCTGGAGGACAATGAGGCCGACATTGTGTTGATGGGAAAGCCTCCTGAGGAGATGGATCTGGTGGCCGAGGCATTCATGGACAACCCCTTGGTCGTCATCGCCCCGAAGGGCCATCATCTGGATGGCCGGGTTGGCATCAGTCTGGAAGAATTAATATCCGAAACTTTTTTAATGCGTGAGCAGGATTCGGGTACGCGGAGTTCGGTGGAGAAAATTCTGGTGGAAAGGGGGGTGAGCCTGTCCATCAGCATGGAAATGAACAGCAACGGTGCCATTAAACAAGGCGTCGAAGTCGGGCTTGGGCTAGGTGTTGTGTCCTTGCACACCATCGAACGGGAGTTGGAGGATGGCCGCCTGGTCGTATTGGATGTCGAACCATTCCCCATCATGCGGCAATGGTATATCGTCCACCGGGCGGGCAAGCGCCTGTCCGGCGTCGGCTTGGCGTTTGAGGAATTCGTCAGGGCCGAGGCGTCGAATTATGTCAGGGTTGATTTGCAGAACTTCAAGCCTAGTGATATTTCCAGCGCGGGGCGTTGAAAATATCAAAATACGACAAACCTCGAAATGCATGAAATACATAGAAGATAAATCATATTCTTCCTGCTGTGGTTAACAACTCCTCGTTGCATTTCCATTTTTAATCAGGTAGGTTCAATCTCAGTCCAGTCATTTCGTGATGATAAAAAATGTGATGCGCTGAGGTACGAAGCGCATCATTCGCGTGACCTTGATTGATGCGCCTCCTTCGCTGGCACATCCTCGCTGGCTAGAAAAATGGGTAGGATTATCTAAAAGAAATATAAGGGAGAATCATGAAACTTGTTTTACAGATTACTGCCGGTATCATCCTTGCCATCATCATTCTAGCAATAGCCCAATGCTCAATAGTTATAGGCACATTCGCCACGATAAGCAAAATTGGAGAAACAAAATTAGAAGAAGCAAAAATCAAGGAATCAATCAAAGAACATGAAATGCAAGAGGAACTTGCAATAAAAGCCCAAAAAGCCATTGAGTTAGAAAAAGCAAAGCAAAACCAACAAGAAGAAAAGAATAGGGAACAAGCGGAAAGAGACCGAATAGCGAGAGTAAAACTAGATACAGCAGCAAGAAAAAGCGCGGAATTCAAAAAATGGTATAAACCTTTGCCAGAATGTGAAAAAATATGGAAAGACTGGGAAACTCTAATGAAATGTACCAATGACAAAATGGTAAAGGAGAAGGAATTTTTTGAACGTCAATGAATATAGAAAAATGAATGATTCTAACCCTGTAATGTGGGCAAACGGCTCTTTCGTTTGCGCACACGGAACTGACGGGCCGCATGATCGGATGCCCGGCAGGAATCTACCACGCTAATTTTCGTTAGAGATTTGTGAGGCTTTTATTTTGTACAAACAGTATAAATGGATGAATTATTATGGGTAAAAGTACAAAGGCCCCAATACCGGAAGATATACGCGAAAAAGTAAATCAGATCGTGACTGATTTTAATAAACGTGTTGTGAGAAATTCGGAATGCTTTTATGTGCATCGATATGATCGAAATTATTTGTATCTTGACCGACGAAATTATGGTTCAATCGGGCCAATTGCTCGCCTGAAATATCAAACTGGAATGAATGATTGGGAATTTGCGATTTATAAATACAGCCGGGAGCAATATGATCCTGACGAATGGCTTTTTCCAGGTTCTGAACTTATTGATGGCACAATTGAAGGGGCGCTACAAGCTGGATTAAAAGCTTATCCTTCGCGCGACAAGAGCATCAAGAGCTTTCGTTTGTTGGGACGGATTCTCGCTTTTTTTACGGGCGGCAAAAGAATATAGGAATACAGGCCCGTAGAAGGATGTGCTGAGGTACGAAGCGCATCATTACATGACTTGATTGATGCACCTCCTTCGTCGGCACATCCCTCATTGACAACGCAGTTATGCGTATACCTAGCTCGTAAGGTGCAATAGCTGTCAAGCGCATTGCGCCCTAAACTTATACTATTGGTAGTTATCTATGTTTCCTAAAAAACACTTTCCCATCCTTTAGGGCAGGCATTGCTTTATCGTTTCCACCAAATGGTGGGCAACAAAAAGACGTTGCCCACCCTGTCGGGCTTTCAGACAGCTTAGTAGGTTGGGCGCGTCTCTTTGCGTTGCGCCCAACCTACAAAGCTTAACCGTTCAACTTGGCCTTCAACAAATCATTCAACTGCTGCGGATTGGCTTTGCCGGCAGTCGCTTTCATGGCTTGGCCGACAAAGAAGCCTAATAGCTTATCTTTGCCTGACCGGTATTGTGCCAGTTGTTATTCTCGTTCCCACGCTCCAGCGTGGGAATGCAGACATTGGCGCTCCTGCGCCACATACCCGCTGGAGCGGAATAAAACCAGTTCCCACGCTGGAGCGTGGGAACTAGGACAAAAAGCGACCCGCCAACCTATACCAGCCCGCACCGAATAAACCGGCATGGAAGTATTCAGCTTTTTGAATTCCACGCTGGGATGGCGAGGGTTCTGCTTCCATAATCGGTAGTTTTTTCTAGCGGTTTGCTTGACCCGCTCCGGTAGATCGCGGAACAGCCCTAAAAACTCCTTGGTCAGTTCAGATTTCATCGAACCCCTTTGCGAGTGTTTCCCCTTTGGCAGACTGGCGCAACGCTTCTCGTGCCAGTTCTGACAACTGTTCTTGTGGTTGCTGCAAGGTTTTCTGCCAGTTCATTTCATTCTCTATGTCTTCCAACCATTGTTCGGCTATTTTTTCCTGAATAACGATAGGCAAGGTTGAAGCTTGCTGAATAACTTTCTCAAAACGGCTTGACATATTTATGCACCTTGATAGATTGTTTGTATTGCACTCTGCCCCTTGTCGCAATCTGTAGCTTGGTAGATCGGGCAATTGCTCCATCGCTGCCCGACATCCGAACTATTACGTTGCGTCGTTGCGTGAGACTTTCTTTTTGCTTCCTCGCCATGCTGCTTGGCCCATGCCATTGATCGATGATTTTTTTACCTCACGCAAAGGCGCAACGTTAAACACCCATAGTAAGGATGTGCCGGCGAAGGAGGCATCAATCGAGAAACGCGAATGATGCGCTTCGTGCCTCAGCGCATCCTACGGCCCTTCAAGCCTAGTGATATTTCCAGCGCGGGGCGTTGAAAATATGAGAATACGACAAACCGCAAAAGCATTGACTGGTTCCCAAGCTCCAGCTTGGGAACTCATGTCGTGCAAGCTCCTGCTTGAACGTTCCTCTGGAAGCAGGAGCTTCAAAGACCTCATTCCCAAGCTGGAGCTTGGGAACGAGCAAAAACGGTGCAGAGCCTCTAAATAATTTGATCAGGCGATGGCAAGTATGCGGTTATGATAGCCAAATATTATTCTCGTTCCCACGCTCCAGCGTGGGAATGCAGACATTGGCGCTCCAGCGTCGCATACCCGCTGGAGCGGAATAAAGCCAGTTCCCACGCTGGAGCGTGGGAACTAGGACAAATAGTCTAAGTCGTAGTCAAAAATGGCTTTTTCCAGCATTTCAACAGGCTATTTATTTTGCGTTTAAAGATAGAATCGTGTATTTCTGCGACCCCTACGGGGTCGGTTTTTAATTTACATACCATCCGGGGGTGTCGCTTCGCTCAACCCCCGGCTAATGGCTTGAACCCCTTCGGGGTTCTATTTGCCCCCACAACAACTTGTGTATAACGGCGAGGGCCGTGGGGCGCATTCGCGGTTTAGAGTAATTCGCCGAATGGATCACCATCCGGTGCTACGACACTACTTCCACAAAGATATGTGAAAAGCCATCGTTTAATTTATTTACGCTTGTTCTACTTTTCAGCGTATTTTAGGAATATGTCCTTGTGTAATGATTGTATTTTATTGACTTTTATCCAGTCTTCTATGTCTTTACGAGAGTAGTTAAATTGGCGATGGATATTCTTAATTGATAACTCAAACAATGCCTGAGACGAACCTTCTGATCTTCCGGCTTCTTGAGTAATTAAATTGTTATCCTCATTTCTTATGGCTACCAAGCATGTTTGTGTACTCCACAGAAGCCTTGATGCCAGAGAATATAATTCCAAGGACTCAGCTTTTAAATGTTGCTTTAAAGTGTATCTCTGGTATGACTCATATATTGCGATAGTGGTACTAACAGCAGTAATAAAATAACTAATAACTTCAGATGTTGCCATAACTAATTTTCCTATGTGTGGTTATCGAAATTGCTAAATTTGCTCTCGTTCCCACGCACCAGCGTGGGTGAATGGAGGCATCGGCCTTGGCCGCGAAGCAGCGGCTTGCAAACATTAGACTTTATCGGAAACCTTGCAACGTATTTTGATGTTGCTGCACAAGTTGAAAGGTTTCCGATAAAGTCTATTCAGAAACATTATCCCCTTTCCCCCCCACTCCTGACATGGCTTTGAAATCCGACCAGGCCCGGTCGATCATCTCCAAAGACAGGTTGCCTTCAATGCGTTTGAATTGTGGGTCGTCCCAACTGCCGGTGACCGCATA
>Ga0268283_1001471_pt1 | contig 11545 bp, 5 predicted proteins | sample saktaG_13_FD_190140 | JGI IMG/M metagenome (GOLD analysis project Ga0268283, IMG submission 190140) | Saline water microbial communities from Sakinaw Lake, British Columbia, Canada - sak_2013_06_06_36m | ecosystem: Environmental > Aquatic > Non-marine Saline and Alkaline > Saline ... | reverse complement strand
GGCTTAATCGGCAATACCGTGCGCGGGGTAGTCGTTCTGGGCGCATTAGATACTGGCCCCTTTGAACCCTTTGCTTTTTGGCCTATGGGATTACTCTGCGGACATGAACTGGCATCCATTGCTGAAAAAACGCTAGTCGAAAAAAGGGGGGTTGTGCTCCTGGACCGTGACAACCAGAGACAGGATAGTGTGCTTTCAATGAGCGGTCGCATAGGTTATCCGCTTATTATCGACAATCACCTGCACGGTGCCGTTGCTATCGAAGTGTCGAAGTGTAATGAGGTCGTTCTGCAGCAGGCGATGAGAATGCTGCAGTGGGGCTGTTCCTGGTTAGAATTATTGATCCGGCGACAACAAGCGGGTGACGATCAGTGCGTCAAGGAACGGCTGATGACGGTTCTTGATCTGATAGCGATTACACTCGACCAAAATACCTTTCAGGGTGCCACGGCGGCGCTGACGACTGAATTGGCTAACCGACTTCAGTGTGATCGGGTCAGTTTAGGCATCGGTAAAAGACAAAAAATTAAAGTTGTGGCGATGTCGCACACTGCCAAATTCGAAAAAAAAATGAATCTTCTCAACGCCATCAGTTTGGCAATGGAGGAAGCATTTGATCAGAAGTCTGCGATCCAGTTTCCACCGCCAGAAGATAAAGATGTTTTTGTCACCCGCGATCATGAGCAACTGTCCAGGAAACACGGGAACGATAATATTTTCTCCGTGCCCTTTTTTCGTGATAACGATTTTTCCGGGGTACTTAGTTACGAGCGCCCCAGGGGCTTACCTTTTACCAGCGGTGATATCGAGCTTTGCGAATCGGTTTCTTCACTGTTAGGCGCGATACTTGAAGATCGTTACCTGAATGACAGAGCGGTCTGTATAAAAGTCATTGACTATTTTCGTGGTCAGCTTGAGAAAGTGCTAGGCGCCAAGTATTTAGGTAGAAAGCTCGCGCTGGCTGCGCTGGCTACCCTGATCATTTTCTTTACTCAGGCGACTGGTGACTATCGTGTCACCGCTGATTCTAAGCTTGAAGGCAGTGTACGTAGAGTTATTCCTGCCCCGTTTGATGGCTTTGTGTCGGCGGTTTCTGCCCGCGCCGGCGACATCGTGAAAAAAGACACGGTAATGGCGGCAATGGACGATCGGGAAACTGCGCTGGACAGGTTAAAGTGGAATAGTCAGCGCGAGCAGTATGCAAAGCAATATCAGGAGGCCATGGCTCAACATGAGCGGGCCCAAGCGATGATTTTACTGGCTCAGATCCGTCAGGCCGAATCGCAGATGAAACTTGCTGACCGGCAGTTGGCACGCAAGAATATTATCGCCCCCTTCGATGGCATCATCGTAAGTGGTGATTTGTATGATTCTTTGGGGGCAGCCGTACAAAAAGGCCAGATACTGTTTGAGATTACCCCATTGAATGCGTATCGAGTCATCGTTCAAGTCGATGAACGGGATATTGCCGAACTTGAGACGGGGCAAGAGGGTTTTCTGGTGCTTTCTTCAATAGCAGATAGTCACTTACCCTTTCGTGTCGGAACGATTACCCCAATTACGACAGCCGAAGCCGGACAAAACTTTTTTCGTGTCGAGGCTATCCTTAATCAGGCTTCGGATCGAATCAGGCCTGGCATGGAGGGCGTGTCCAAGATTTCTATTGGCGAACGTAAGCTATTTTGGATATGGACGCACCGACTGGTCGACTGGTTCAGGCTATTTACTTGGACATGGTGGCCGTAAGTCAACGGTAATAAATTATGAGAAGCTCACTATTCAGTTCATCCTGGTATCGCGTAGCCCCGTTGCGGTTTCGGTTAAGGAGTCATACCCAGATTCATCGTCATGTGTATCGTGGCGAAGTGTGGTATGTATTGCAAGACCACGCTTCCGGCCAATTTCATCGCTTTACGCCGACTGCAAATATGGTCATTGGTCTCCTGGACGGCAAGAGAACTTTGCAACAGATTTGGGAAATCACCAGTTTACGGCTGGGTGATGATGTTCCCTCACAAGAAGAGATTATTAACCTGGTTTCCCGACTGCATAAAGCCGATGTGTTGCAAGGAGATGTCACGCCGGATATTTCTGAGGTAGAAAAACGGAAGCTCGATGCGATCAGTAATAAAATTAAACAATACTTCAAAAACCCGCTTTCTCTACGTTTTCCGTTGCTAGATCCTGACCGCATTCTTAACCTGCTTACGCCGTTGGTGTTGCCGCTATTCGGCTGGTTCGGTTTTATATTATGGCTACTTGTGGTGGGCTCTGCCTCGATTTTGGCGGCAGCCCACTGGCCCGATTTATCCGAGGATATGTTGGATAGGGTATTTGCTTCTGAAAACCTGGTGTTGATGTGGCTGGTCTATCCCTTGGTAAAACTATTTCATGAGTTTGGTCATGCCTTTGCAGTTAAAGTCAGGCAGGCTGAAGTCCATGAAATGGGTCTTATGTTGCTGGTGTTGGTGCCGGTACCCTATGTTGATGCTTCTGCGGCCAGTAGTTTTCGTGATAAAAAAGAGCGCATCTTGGTCGGCTTCGGCGGCATGATGTTCGAAATTTTTCTGGCCTCGTTGGCGATGTTTTTTTGGGTTGATGCGCAGCCGGGCGTTGCCCGTGCTTTTGCCTATAACATCATGCTGATTGCCGGTGTCTCAACACTGATCTTTAATATCAATCCTTTGCTACGGTTTGATGGCTATTATATGTTGTCGGATTTGATCGAAATCCCCAATCTCGGCGCCAGATCTAATCAGTACTTGAGCTATTTGTTAAACAAATACCTCCTACAGTCGAAGAACACTCAGAATCCTGAAGACTCGACCGGAGAGAAGATATGGTTTGTGATGTACGGCATCTCGTCTTTTGTTTATCGGATGCTGGTATTGTTTGCGATCGTATTTTTAGTGGCGAGTAAATTCTTTTTTGTTGGCGTGTTGCTGGCGTTATGGTCAGTCTATACAGGAATTTTATCCCCGGTTATCAAGCAAATCAAATATTTGGCGTCCAGTCCCATGCTTGTTGGGCGCAGAGCGTTTGCAGTGACACTGGTTTCTGGGGTTGTTTTAGGTTTGAGCTACCTATTGTTTTTTGTGCCGTATCCTTCGATGACGCTGAGCGAGGGTGTGGTGTGGGCTCCTGAAAAATCACATGTTAGGACTTTTCAAGAGTGTATTATTGATCAGGTGTTGGTACAGCCCAATGTGCAAGTCAAGACCGGACAGGCTCTTTTTATGTGCAGCGATCCCGAACAAAATGCTAAGGTTCAATCTTTTGAGGCTCAGCTTCAGGAAATGCAGGCAAAGCAAACCGCCGTGCAACAATCCGACCAAGTGCAGTTGCAGGTAATTACTGAGGAAATAAGGCATGTCACAGCGAGATTGGTTGATGCGCATCGTAGCGCCTCAGAAATGACCATACGCAGCCCGGAAGATGGTTTATTTATGATCCAGCAGCCGCAGGACTGGGTTGGCAGGTTCGTACACAGGGGGGAGTCGTTGGCTTATGTGTTGACTTTTCCGCTAACGGATATTCAAGTCGTGGTTAAACAATCCGAAGTGAATAGGGTCAGGAATCTGACGCGGAATGTGCAAATCAGAACGGTGGATAACCTGTCCGAGGTGATCACTGCTCAGATTACCAGAGCGGTTCCTGCCGCGACTGACAAGCTGCCCAGTATGGCGTTGAGCCAGCAGGGTGGGGGGCAGATCAGTCTGGATCCGACTAAGCCTAGTGACAAGATAACCTTGGAGAGCCTGTTTGTGTTTAATCTTAAACCGACTGGAGTTGCCCAATTGAAGTCTCTTGGAAGCCGGGTTTATGTAAGGTTTGAGCATCAACCCGAACCTTTAGGTTTGCAATGGTATTGGGATTTTCGGCAAATGATGTTGAAAAAATTTAATGTATAGCGAGTCAGCCTTGCTGGTTTCAGGATTGCATCTTTATCCTGAGCGTGATAATCCACTGCAAGAGGGATTATTGGCTAAGGTGGAAGTTTATTGTACGGTTTTTATTGAAAAGCTGCGTGTGAATCCCCGGTATTTGCAACGCATGGTCAAGCATATTAATGCTCAGGCAGATATTTTTGACGCCATGACCTTGGCTGAAGTCGGTCATGCATCGCGGGAAGTACGCCGGGAGTTGCGTGGTGGCGGATTTAAACAACAGCATATCGCCAAAGCCTTCGCTTTAATTCGGGCGGCGTCCTATTTAACTGTCGGCATGCGTCACTTTGAGAGTCAGTTGATGGGCGGACTGGTGCTGTTGCAAGGAATGGTAGCGGAGATGAATACCGGCGAAGGTAAAACGCTGACAGCAACCTTAGCTTCCTGCACCGCAGCGTTGGCGGGTGTTCCGGTGCATATCATTACCGTTAACGATTACCTGGCTAAACGTGATGCTGAAACAATGGCTCCGCTCTACGCTTCATTGGGCTTGACTGTGGGCGTGGTTCAGTCAGACATGGAGTCGCATGAAAGGCAGGCGGCTTACCGTTGTGATGTCACCTACTGTACCAACAAAGATGTAGTATTCGATTACCTCAGAGATCGGATAGTATTGCGTAACAAATCTAGCCCGATTTATTTGCAGATGAAAAAATTATACGGTAACGATGTGAGCTTTAATGAATTGTTGCTACACGGACTCCCGTTTGCGATCGTCGACGAAGTTGATAGTGTGCTGGTGGATGAGGCAAGAACCCCGTTGATTATTTCAGCAACAGTTGATGCGGGAGAAGAGATCAAGATTCTTGAAGAGGCGCTGGAAATTGCGCAGAAACTCGAATTGGATGTGGATTTTAGCCTTATTGAACATGGAACCAAGGTTGTGTTGCATAAGCAGGGTAAATCTTCAATTGAGCGCAATGCCGAACCGTTTGGTGGCTTATGGAATGGCACCCTGTTTCGTGAAGAGACCGTCAGTCAGGCTTTGTCGGCATTATATTTGTTTCGAAAAGACGAACATTACTTGATGCGTGACGGTAAGGTGCAGATCATTGACGAGCATACCGGTCGCGTGATGGAGGATCGCTCTTGGGAAAGAGGCTTGCACCAACTGATCGAGCTCAAGGAAGGGTGTGAATTGACTAATCGACGTGAGCCTTTGGCAAAAATAAGCTATCAACGGTTTTTCCGCAGATATCTGCGCTTGTCAGGAATGTCGGGTACCGCGCAGGAGGTGGCCGGTGAGCTTGGCTCAGTATATGGGCTCCCAGTGATCAGGGTGCCTAAACATAAACCCTGTCGTAGATTGTATTTTCCTGAGCATGTTTTTCTTACCGAAGCGCATAAATGGCAAGCAATAATCGAGCGTATAGCAGAGCTTCATAGACTCGGACAGCCGGTTATGTTGGGAACCCGTTCCGTCGCAGCATCGGAGCATGCCAGTCAGTTGCTGACGGAGCAGGGTTTGATCCACCGAGTACTAAACGCGAAGCAAGATAGCGAAGAGGCTGAAATTGTCGCGATGGCGGGTGAAATCGGAAAAATTACCGTGGCGACCAGTATGGCCGGTCGCGGTACAGATATTAAAATTACCGCTGAAGCTGCCGCTCTCGGTGGATTGCATGTGATTCTTTCCGAGCGCTATGATTCAAAGCGGATAGACCGCCAGCTTGAGGGGCGTTGCGCAAGACTGGGCGATCCCGGTAGCTTTGAATCCTTTCTTTCGTTACAGGATGCTTTGGTTTCGGTCAATTGGAAAGGGAGGCGACTTAACATATTGAAAAAAATGATAAACTTCAGAATATTGCCATTGCGTTGGATAGGATCAACCGTTATCCGAGGCGGACAGCGTAAAGTGGAAAAAATGCATGCTGTAATTCGTAAGAGCTTACTCGTTAGCGATGACAAAATGGCTCAAAATTTATCATTCTCAGGACAACAGGAATAAGTTAAAAAATCAATGAATACTAAACTAAAAAACCGGTTATTAATTGCACCCATGCTATTGGCCTTTGCCAAGCTTGCTGTCAGTGAAACGCCAAGCGGAGAATACGAGTGCATTCTTGAGCCTCATATAACCGTTAATATTGGTAGTCCTTCTGATGGTGTTTTGGAGAAGGTTTTGGTCGATCGAGGGGATCACGTCAGCAAAGGTCAGCTATTGGCGAGGTTGACCTCTGGTGTGGAAGCGGCCAGTATTGAACTAACCAAGGCTCGGCTGAAATTTAGCGGGATAAAGGTTTCCCGTAACGAGGAACTGGCCAGTAAGAATTTAATTCCCGCGATTGATAAGGACGAGATGGTAATGGAAAACAATGTCAACCAAGTTACGTTGCATCGGGATGAGGAGGTACTCAAGATGCGGCATATCTTTAGTCCGCTTGATGGTGTAGTGGTGGAGCGTATCTTATCTGCGGGTGAGCATGTGCGCCAGGATAAGGCGCAGATAGTAAAACTGGCTCAGATTGACCCGTTGAATGTGGAAATGGTTCTGCCGGCAAGTTTGTATGGGGCAATTAAGGTTGGCATGACGGCTGATATTTTTCCTGAGGCTCCGGTAAACGGTGAGTATAAGGCCAAGGTTGTCGTTGTGGATAGTGTAGTTGATGCAGCCAGTGGAACTTTTGGCGTAAGACTCAACTTGCCTAACCCCGGAAACCAAATTCCAGCAGGTTTCAAATGCAGAGCGCATATTGGTGGATTAAAGGTTAAATAACCTAAATCCTGAAAGCCCTGAAAAATAGGAAAGTAATTCCTGCTTTGGGACGCTAAAATTTTATTTTTTAAACCCGTCGACGCGATTCTGCTTATATATTTATGGTATTTTATCCTCTACATATCCGAAATTACACGAAATTACGAAGATTTTCTGGCGACAGGCCAAGTCTGACCTTAATCCTCCTTCCAGAACAAAGGTCAATGGCAATCTATTGATTTTGTTGTTTTTGTTTGTCTATAGGATCATGATCTGGCTACCAACTTAAGCCGGGACATCTTGTAATTTCAAAGGGTTGCGTATCACTCGTTGACGCGCTTTTCGAGGCAAAGGAATTTCATCCATGTGCATAACCAGCCAGCCAAAAAGATCGGGAAAAGCCGTGCCATAAAAACGTTCGGCAACTGTTGTGCTATCACTGCGTTTTATCCCATAGTTGTGAATGACAGTCGAACCCTTCAAGCGGCTTTCTGTGACACCTCGCCCGTGTCCGGCAATTATGGCGCGACTGGTTATCAATAGCTTGAGTTGTCGTGTTTTTTTGTCATTAGTTCATGATATATGAGAGAGGTCATTCAGTTCCTATCGAATTTCATTTTGTAGCTCTGCAACTGCTCAAGTGCCCCGGCTTAGTTGGTAGCCCAATATTCTTGTCGCTTGACTTTAGGTATCCCTTAGAGAGGAAAACAGATGGCCTGGTACAGGCTAATAGTGATGTCCATGAATACACAGGAAAAATGCACATCCAAATAAAGGGGGTACTGAGTATGTGCTTAAGTTCGGCATCCGATAGATAGCTAAGTAACTGCTTGGCATAAGTTTTATGGCGGATAACCTTATTACAGTTTAGCGCTTGAGCTGTGTTTCTACAAAACAGGACACTTCGGGTCTGGAATAATCTGTAGTATAAATCCACGGACAAAGGGCAGTTTAACGAGTACCGGTGTGAGTCTGGCAGGAAACAGGTATATTTCCCGACCCGACCCGATTTAATTTTTAAAATACTTCCTTGTCAGTGCTACACAGATGACCGCAACCAAAGATGCTTTTTTATTGCCTGAATTGTTGGCAAGTGTTGCTGTGGTTTATTTTTCGATGGGACAGAATTGGGACAAGAGGATTTAGAAGAATGCTACAGTACAACGAAAAATGGCCTAGAGAACAGTTAATATTCTCTAAGCCATTGGTTTCTTTGCACAACTCGGAAACCTGAATTTGGTACCGAGGGCCGGAATCGAACCGGCACGAAGTCACCCTCACCGGATTTTGAATCCGGCGCGTCTACCAGTTCCGCCACCCCGGCAAAGAAAGGACATTATAAAGACACTTGTTTAAAAAAGCCAGTTTATTTTTAAGGTGAATTCATTGGCTTAACCTGATACTATCACCAGCTATGAAAAAAAGTGATTTTAACTACCTGTTACCCGATGCGTTAATTGCGCAAAAACCCTTGGCAGAACGTGATGCCAGTCGCTTGTTGTGTATGGATCGAGATACCGGTGAAATAGTCGATCGGCTATTTACCGATTTTATTGATTTAATACATGAGCAAGATTTGCTGGTTTTTAATAATACCAAGGTGATTCCCGCCCGACTGTATGGCACCAAACAAAGTGGTGGTAAAGTCGAGATTCTGATTGAACGTATTCTTGATGATCATCACGCTATTGCTCATGTTAAAGCCAGTAAATCATCAAAGCAGGGTACGTTGATCAAGCTGGATCAAGGCTATCACTGTGTCGTGCAGGGCAGGGCGGATGATTTGTTTGAACTGGAGTTTGCCGATGTGAATTTACTCTGGCTATTGGAACAAATTGGTCATATCCCTTTGCCGCCTTATATTACCCGTGAAGATGATGAATCTGATTTAACTCGTTATCAAACGGTGTTTGCCAAAGAATTAGGCGCTGTGGCCGCACCGACAGCGGGTTTGCATTTTGATCTGGCGATGATGGACAAAATTAAAGCCAAAGGCACACAAACGGCTTTTGTGACCTTGCATGTGGGTAGCGGAACCTTTCAGCCGGTGCGAGTGGAAGATTTATCCGAACACTTAATGCACAAAGAATATTTTGCTGTATCTCAAACTACTGTGGATGCGGTACGAGAAACCCGCGCAAGAGGCGGACGGGTTATTGCCATTGGTACAACGGCAGTCAGGGCATTGGAATCCGCTTCTAAAAGCGGTCAGCTTGAAGCCGGATTTGGTGATACGGATTTGTTTATTACTCCCGGTTATCAATTTAAGTCAGTCGATGCCATGCTGACTAATTTCCATCTGCCTGAATCGACCTTGTTGATGCTGGTTTCAGCGTTTGCAGGTTACAATTCTATAATGAACGCTTATAGTCATGCGATTGATGAATCTTACCGATTTTTTAGTTATGGCGATGCGATGTTTTTGAGTCGGTGAAATATTGAGGTGGCTTAGGCTTGGGCGGCTATTTTAATTAAAAGCTGCTCATAATTTGTTTTAACTTGTTTTGTATGGGGATGGTCTTTGCCTAAGGTGGCTTCCAAAATCGCCAAACTTCTTTGGAGCAAGGGTTCTGCTGTTGCGTACTTGCTTTGCTCATGATAAAGCCCCGCCAAGTTGTTTAAACTGTTGGCAACTTGAGGATGATCTTTGCCTAGGGCTTTCTCTCTAATAGCTAAACTTCTTTGGTGTAATGGCTCTGCTGCTGCGTAATTGCCTTGAGTATCATAAAGCATCGCTAATATGTTTAAACTGTTGGCAACGTTAGGGTGATCTTTGCCTAAGGCGTTTTCTTCAATAGCTAAACTTCTTTGGCATAAGGGTTCGGCGGCGGCATAATTGCCTTGGGTACTATAAACTAACGCTAAATTATTTAAAATACAGGCCGTGTGGGGATGGTTTTTGCCTAAAGCTTTTTCCAAAATGACCAAGCTTTTGTGGTACAAGGATTTAGCTTGCACATACTTTCCTTGAGCATAATAAAGCCCCGCTAAGTTGTTTAAACCTATGGCAACATCAGGGTGACTTTTGCCTAAGGTGGCTTCCCAAATGACCAAACTTTGCTGATACAAAGGTTCGGCAGCTACATAATTGCCTAGCTCTTGATGAAGCAACGCCAAATTGTTTAAACTTCCAGCAAAATCAGGGTGGTCTTTGCCCAAGGCTTTTTCTCTAATGGCCAAACTTTGTTGATGCAGAGGTTCGGCTTGTGCGTACTTGCCTTGTTCTCTATAAAGCTCTGCCAAATTGCTTAATACCGTGGCCATAGCTGGCGTATCGTTAAAACGCTGTTTCAAAATAGACAATGTCTTTTCTAAAAGTGTTTCCGTTTCAGTTAAGTGTCCACTTCGAAGATACAGCAAGGCAAGATTATTGCTGGCAGCAATCGTGGAATAATCATTTTCACCTAACAATGCTTGATAACGGTTTAAGGCTAGTTGGCCAAAATCGATTGCTTCTGGATATCGCCCCAAGTAATACAACAAATAACTGAGTTTATCGGCGGTTTCAGCCATAAGGCGCTGAGTATCAGGCTGGGCCTCATCTTCTGAGGCATAGTCAGATAATAATTGCCGATATAATTCTAATTGACGCAATGCTTCCTGATAATTATCAATATTCAATAAATTATTGAGCCAGTCACCGACACCATAGGAATGGCTTGGTGTTAATTCAATGACGTTTAATTTAGAAAAATCAAACGTCCCTCGCCGTTGTGCCCAAAAATGCCCTGCTTTTCTGGCAATTTCACCGCGTTCATTTTCTGTTACCCAAAAAATTAAACTGTGTGGATAATCCGCAAATTTTTCGCGATTAAAATCCAGGGATTTAATGGTTTTTTCGCCGCCATCGACGGTATTAATCAATGACACTAGCGCCCGCTGCTGTTTTTGTTCTTCGCTTAAATCGCGTAAGTAATCAATCGGATAAGGTTGTTCCTCACTGTATTGCCAAGTAAAAACAGGCAGGTTTATTTCGGTTTGCAAACGCTTAATGATTTGCGCTCTGGCACTGGCCTGATTATAAACAGCAAATATCCAGCACCCGCGTTCTGCATATTCTAATGCAAAGGCTATTTCCTTAAACTCGTTTTCGATTTCTTCCGAGAAAACAGTCATCACGGTTTATAAAACTTGCGGAACGCGCTTTTCTACTTCTGGCCAAATAACGGGGTGGACGTCACACCATAATTCGCCGTTCTCATATTCCAACAAGGCAAGAGATTGTAATAAAGTTTGCGTATCATCATCGCTGGTCAGTTGTTTATCTTGGTGCCGGTTGAATAACAAGGGATAGTCCTTGCTTTCCAGCATGGCAATAAAATCACCTCTTTGTCGATTGATGGCATGTTCAACCTGCACTTTATTAATAATATCGCTTTTTTCAATAATGGCTCTTGAGGCAGCACTTTGTATTAAACTGATTAACGATCGAATTAAACCGCCGCTGGCGGTAATTAATAATGCTTTGGCATCATTGGCAAACAGATGTTTTTTGGCGCGGCAATCAATTATTTTTTCTAATAAAGCCCTATTAGCGATAACCGCTTGATTATCTTTAGTTAGTAATTTGATATTGGGTAAACAAAGGAATTCCGAAAAACTGGCTTTGGTCGCATTAAAATCAGAGTTGTAGCGTAAGCTAATATCGATGACATAGATGGCCGAAGCGCGAATATTAACCAAGGTATTGCTGTGCTGATAAAATATTTCCTTGGCATTTTTTAGATCTATTTTGTCGGCGTCTTCAAAAATAAATAAAACAGGGCTGTTATAGTGAGTGCGTATGCGTTCAGATAATACATTGATTTTATCGATTATTTCCGCCAATAACTTTTCACTTTTTGCTTTAAATTCCTGGCGCGATTGCGGTTCTGTTTCAAACTTGGCTTCAAATTCGGTTGCT
>Ga0268283_1001470_pt1 | contig 11549 bp, 23 predicted proteins | sample saktaG_13_FD_190140 | JGI IMG/M metagenome (GOLD analysis project Ga0268283, IMG submission 190140) | Saline water microbial communities from Sakinaw Lake, British Columbia, Canada - sak_2013_06_06_36m | ecosystem: Environmental > Aquatic > Non-marine Saline and Alkaline > Saline ... | reverse complement strand
TTGTAGCCCAAAAGATTTATGATTGAAACAATCGTCTCAGGGTGTAATTCTTCTTTGCTATTCTCAATGAATTTTTCCAATTCCGTAAGTACGGCAAGAGATTCATTAAAATACTTGTTCTCATAAAGTGTATGGGCTTCCGTGAACAATTCTTCAATCTGTTCTTCAAGACTTTTTTGAGCGTTCAAAGAATTATCGCCAGGCGCTAAACCAAGCATTTCGTTTACCTTCTTGAGCCCTTTAACGGCTATCTGATTATCTGGATCATTTTTAACTCCCCACTCATACATGGTTTTTGCTTCGACATCTTTACCATCCAGATAGAATATTTCACCGAGTCCCGCACATGCAGTTGAAGAGTCTGGAAGAATATTTAATGATTTTTCAAATGATTGTCGTGCCATTTCATTGTTTCCTAGAGCCAAATAATTAAAACCGGAAAGATTAAAAACCGAAGCTGCTGTATCTGGCTTGATTTCTTCCGAACTATTGAACCTTGATAGATTAATTGCAAATAATATATTCGAATATACAAAGAATTCGAAGGGCAACTTATAGATTAATTGCAAATAACGCAATCTATGCAGGAGCGGTAAAGATCTGTGGGGTTGGAGGTTAAGTGGCTACAGAAGCGATTTATGAGCTAATTTGGGGTAATTTTGGACAGTTCTTGCAATTATATCCTATCTTTCCATGACAAGAAAAATTGAAAAATACTGCGAAAACGACATAAGCGACATGCTTTTTTGCGCTAAAAATGCGGTTATGTCGTTTAAAAAATTGGGGAATGTCGCTTTTGGAGTCTGACATTATGTCAAACTAGGCGGCGTTTTTGTAGTGTGCCGGGTTAAATTTTTCGCCGTATTCGAGGCGAACGTAATTAACAAGAGGAGTTAAATAATGCTGGCAGTTATACCCACCTAAAGAAGAAGCAACATCCAGTCCTTGGTGGTTATCCATTGCGCTTAATTCTGCGAGGGTATAAACGCGTTTGAAGTGATCTCTGCAAAATGGTCTTGAGTTAGCTGAAATGATGCCATCGTACATATAATAGATAACATCAGCTTGAGAAGCTACCTCTGCCATGTAGCCATTATCTGCTTGAGCTAGAGCTGTATTTGCGAGAGTGTATGCCTCATCTGATCCGAGGCCGGTATTCTTTAATTTTTGTCGAAGAGAATCAAAACCTAAATCTCCATTTATTGCTTTTTTTGCTTCGTTTGTAACCGCCTTTTTTACATCATCTTCAAGCGAAGTTTTGGAGAAATCTATCGAATTAACTGCAATTAATTTTTCGTAATTACCGTTCGGGATATCGAAATGATTATCCCATGTTTGAGCTATTTGTTTTTGTGTGGTTTGAAGATCTCCAAGGAGAAGCTTGTAATCTTTATCGCTTAGTTTGAAATCGCGCAGGAAGGTTGAGGCGAAGTCTTCTATGTTGTTACTGCCGCTGGCGCGGTAGAGCTTATCTATTTGTTTAATTATAGCTCTTTTATATTGCATACCGTTGGCGAGGATATCTTCCCGGAGTTGCTCTTTTAATTGCTCGATATTTTTGCGTGCGCGGTTCATCTATATTTTCCTATTTAAAAAATCTTCTACATCTTCTTTTTGATCTTGTAATTTTTTTGTGAGAAAGAAATCCTCTAAAATATCTCGCGCCACTTTAGAGGGGTTTTGGTTTAACTCTTTGACCAAAGATTCTAGACTCTTGTTTAATTCAGCATCAATTCTAATCTGTAAAGTTTTTCCTTTTTCTTGTATTACAGTTGTATGTAGTACGCAATCGTTTTGTTTCTTGTGTTTGCCATAATAATGAGTAAATACCAATCTTTTTCTCCTTGTAGCTTAAGTATTAGTTATGCGGATGTGGCTTTCAGGGTTGAATATGTTTGGGTGAATTAAGAATACTATCATATTCTTTCATTGCCTCTCTCGCATATTCTTCGACCTCTTTAAGTTTTACATTTCCGCTATTAAAAGTTATTACCATTGATTCAATTAGTTGTTTCAACCTTTCTGCTCCGGTTGTTCCAAATCCTTTACACGCACTACATTGCCTTAGTTGTCCCATATTTATTTTTGGTCTGTTCCAATCTATATCAACATAGATATACCCTCGCCCATTGCATTTTTTACAAGTCATACCGCCACACCGCATAACAAGCAATTCAAGGCGAATGGCAAGTATGAGCTTGTTAATGTAACATATAGCAGAGCCTCACTCTTGGGAGGATGTGTTTTTTTACGTATCAAAACTTGCCATCACCTTAATTGCAACATCGTTAGTTTGACCTCGCCTCACGGTTTCAACATCCACTTGATTACGTAATTATCTCTTATCCCAAAGAGTAATTCTTCTTTTTGTGTTTCGTCATACCACCACTTGTTTTTCTTCCAAAGAAATATTGCGTATCTGCCATCTTCTAACACAACAAGATAATGTCCTTTATTAATTGGTTTTATTTCCTTATTATCATTCCACGTCCGGCTCGGCAAACTAACAAGTTGCTCAAGCCGATTTGCTGCTTCGGTCATTGTGTTACCATATCCGGCAATATTAGCATCTGCAATTTCTTTAGATTGTTGTTTTAGTAAGTCAATAAGTTCTTGGTCTTTCATAATTTTATCCTTTGTTAAATTTATAAAATTCTTGTGTACGCAAACGGCTTAGCAACCACATCGTTGGGCAGAAAATTAAAACAATACAAGTGGTTTATTCTCCTCAATAAGTTTTTCTGCGTTCTCTGCGTATTTAATTGCTTCGTAAAATGCTTCATCTATGGTTTCTAATGGCTCACCAGTAAATTCTTCTCCATTCTCTACACATAACTGCGGCGTATAACCCATAAATGTCATTGTAGCATTATCAAATTCCGGTGTATAAAATGGGTATAAACCAAGGGTGGCAAAATGTTTTAATTTCTGCCCAACCCCCGCGTCAAACGGACAAAAATTATTCATGCCGTTTTCGGGTTCTTGGGTTTGTATGTTTGTGTTTTCTCTCATATTTTCCTTAATCATTTTTGCCGTTTACGCTCGATACGTTATGCAGAATTTTTGCTAATATTCCACTCGCCATTTTTTGGTACATCTTCTTTTGATAAATCAATGATGTTCTTCAATACTACATAGCATATCGGCTCAACTTCCTTGCTTTCTCTGTGGTAATTATTTATCACTCCGCTTAGTAATACTTTGTCGGGTGCAACTCCATCATTGATTTGGCATTCATCATAACCAAGTATTATTACTGTTTCTTCGTCAATTCTAATTCGTACCATTTTTGTTTTCTCCTTTACTTCCGCCAAAATCTGCATAACCAGCAAATCAAGCGGAAGAACTTTTATTGTTTATTTTTTTTAATTGCTAAGTCTATATCGTCTGCCCATATTACCCAAACTGCTCTGGGGTCTGCGTTTTTATTTTGTGGTAGTGCCAAAAAACATAGTCCGTTCCATTTGTCGTCTACCCAAGTGGCTTCTGTTAACAACATGCCATTCTTATAAAGTAAGTATTGTTCTCCTATTTCATATTCTTCCATTTACGTTCTCCGCTTATTTGCAAAATCGTTATGCCTCACGGCGGCTATCATTTAATATCAATTAAAAACCTAAACGCCATTGCGGGCGGAAGGGAGAATATCGTTTGATGTTTTCTTTATCACTCATTATTCTATCACTCCTCCTACCTTCTTCAGTTTTTTATTAACAACAAATTCTTGAAATTCTTTTAACAAATTATTCTCGGTTAAAAATGTCCAGTAATCGAAATTGCTGTAAAGCATCTTCGGATCGGTGATTTCTTTCTTTACATAAAACGGATTACCGGTTGGGTGCTTTATCATTTCAGCAACCCAGCCGCATTTGCGGCAAACCTTACCGCTTATCTGGAAGTTGTCTCCGTAGTGAGGCAACGGCCCGATCGTTGTGCGATTGGTCCCGTTTTTCTCATCGTTGGAGTCTGAATAATCTTCTCCGCAATTTTCACAAATCATTTTTTACTCGTGATTGATTTTTTCTTTTGTGAATTTTTGTGTGTAGCGCGGCGCGCCGGTTGAATTTTTGTATTTATCAGTTGCGATTATTTTATTCAGCGCAAGCCCGAACGCAACGCGTTCACTGTCAACTTCAGTTTCAACTGTTGACTTAACCGCCTCTTTCATTATCCCGGTAGTGATAACAAATTCAAACGACCATCTAAAGTTCATTGTTTTTTCTTCAGCCGGAGGATCAGCTTTAAGCTGTTCTTCGGTTGGAGGATGAGCTGGAGCGAAAGTCTCTTCGATGAATTTTTCGGCGGACAATTGTTTTTCTAACTGATCAGCCGGTGGATCATCTTTTGTGAAATTAACGTCGGCCGTTGTCAATTCATTCTCCGGTTGTTGTTGAGCTTTGCCGGTGATAATGGATTTTATTTTTTCATTTAACTTACTCATTTGAGTCTCCTTTGATAATTAGTTTTTATTCTTACTTGTTTTATTTTGATCCCGTCTTCGGTAATTATAATCGGTTTGTTTTCTTTTTTGCCGAAACAGATCAATCTCATTTTTGCAATTCTTTTTTTAGAAAGTTTTGCAGTGTTGTTATTTTTGAACCGCGAGATTTCATCTTTACGAAATCCCGCTTCTTTCAATTTATCAATTTGTTGTTTGGTTAACTTCATTAAGAGTGATTATCAACATCAATTGAATTCGGTTCAATAAAAAAATTGTCCGGCGTTTCAATTGCTACGCCAACTCTTCTCGCTTCATCAAGAGAGATGTCGCCAGCCATTATGGCCGCTTTCAATTCATCCTTGGCTATCTCTTCTTTTATGCGTAAAAATGTTTTGAATTTTCCGCCAACTTTTTTGATTTCATCTTTCACATCTTCCCAGCTAAACTTTCTTATTCTACCAAGCTTGGTTGACTGGCGGAAACCGAAAGAGCCGTGGAGAACATCCCAACTGCGCTTAGTTGTAAGATCATCTTTATGATCGAGCGCCCAGAGTTCGATATCAGATTCGATGAGCAATTTTGTTTCGCGCAAACTTGTAAGTTCCGGGGTGAATTTATTTTCGAGCTCGGTGCGTTTTACGTTTAGTTCGGCTTGCGCTTTATCCAGCTTGGCGTTTGCCAGTTTTAGATCAGCAAGTTTTAGGTTAACATCGTCAAGCGAATTGAGCGTTGTTACTTTTTTGAGTTTGGTGGCCATGTTGTTTTTCCTTTGTTAAATAAATATTATAATATCTGTTGTTTACCGCGCCGCCGCCGTTTTGTTGCTGCCGGGCGTTTCTTTTTTAACGCTTTAATTTGAGCCTGGCGTTTGGCAATAAGCCAGTCGATTTTTTTGTGTTCGCACTCGACGCACAAACCGGTTTCGCAAACACCCCGGAGGTCTTCAAAAGAGTTGCCCGCGCAGTGAGGGCAAGTGTTGTAAATGGATGACTTTTCATAGTTGATGGTTGACGGTTGAAAATCATCTTTACACGCAGCATTAACATTGCGGCGAACGCCTTTGCTACTATTTTTACCGGAAATTTGTTTTCGCTTTCGGGCTTCCATGTTTCTCCTTTGGTTACAAAAAGTTTGTCGAACTTCAACTCTACAGTCGCGAATCCTTCAACGGTTATTATGCTTATTATAAACGTCTTCATGCGGCTACGTTGTTATTCGCCGCTTCGTCTTCAGCGAGCGCTTCGTGATTTTCTTTGAACAGCGGGAACATCGCGTCTAAATAATGATCATCAACATTTTGCAGAAAAGTTATTACGGTGTTGTATTCTTTTTCTTTCTGCTTTCTTACTTTATCGAGACCGTGAGCTTTTTGCATTTGCGTGTTGTACTCTTGCACAGCCGGTTTTAACGTTGCGGCGGTTTTTTTTATTAGAAGGATATCGTGGCTAATCGCTTCAATTTCTTTTTTCTTTGACAACAGATTATCATCTAAGTTATCTCTGTTGGATATCGAAATATTTTCGTTCATGATGGCACCTTTATTATTTAGTTATTAATAATTCTTTTAAAAACGGAATAGCTTCTTCTACGGACATAAAAATGTTTTTGGGAAATTCTTCTATTTCCCTTTCTTCGTAACCCCTCAAATCTTCCATTGCATTTTTTGTAAACATTGAAGCCATTATGTAAATCCGGCTTGGGTGTTCACGCGCGTCATCGATCCAGTGTTCGCAAAAATGTTCAAGCATGCTGTTGCCCACACTCATACCACCCCAATCAAAAAATAAAACATCAAACTGCTCGTCCCACGGAGGATTGCTCGTCGTGATTATATCTAAATCTAATCCGGCATTTTTTAATTTTTTCTGAAGAGTAATTTTCTCTTCTTCGATATCGTTAAATGGATCAGCGAAATAAATTGCTTTCATGATGGCACCTTTGTTATATTTTTGTTGAATGTTTTAATTACTGTTGCAACCGCTTGTGTCTTGTAGGAGACATAGCAGTCAATCAATTCATTCTGGTCCGGAGTGAAAAAGTCTGTACGATTTTCAGCAATGAAATTGCCGGGTAAAACCCGTGCATTTCTTAACCCGGCGGCGGCTTCCCACAAAGCGATGGTCCTTAACGTCTCTTGAACCCCCTCTGTGTCTCCCCCTTTTTCAAATGGGGAGAGTTTTATATTTTCATCCATTAGTTCCTCGCTTCCGGTTGGAGGAGTGTTTCTATTCCATTTAACAACAGCGCGGCAAGTTTGTGTTTAACGAAGGCGGTTTGTAGCTTTGCCGGAGTATTCGCGGCGCGAGAAATTTTGCCTTGCAAATACAAATATTGATTCAACTGCGTTCGAAGGTTGTAGCCTTCAAATTTTTCTTTCGCTTCCGCAACGATATCGGAGAGAAGAATAAAGTCCGTCTTAGGAATTATTTTTTTCTTAAGGTATTGCTTTCCCATTGTTCCAACCTTTGTATTAAGTGATGAGCTTCCGCCATTGTCATGTTAAACGGATAAACTTTTCGTTCGAGTGTTTTCTCGATATATTTGATTAGATCTCCGTAGGCTAATTTTAAGTGATTTGTATTTATAGCTACAATCTTTCCGGTTTGATTTTTTGTAGCCATTAAAAAGTCTGATGTTGATGCATACTTTGTGTACTTCATTTGCAGCATTGTAATTGCTTGTTCAACGGTTAGAATGTTTAAGCGGTTGAGCGCGGTCTCAAGTCCTTTCATATCGAGTGATCTGCTGGTCTCAACCGAGCAGTGATCCCACAAAAAAGCGCGTTTGAAATCTTCAATTAAATCTTCGCGCGTGCAAATGTGGAAGTCGTGAAACATTCTGTACACGATACGTTTGTGCAATCCCTTGCGCATGTTTGCGATGAGTTGTTGTTCTATCATTTTATTTTTGTTACTCCTTTTGATTTGTTTGATCTAAATTTTACAGCTTCATTCAGTTCTTCGATAGCTTCGCCAAGGCTGTAGCCGTAACCCGAAAATCCCAAATGGCAATCTGTACAGTTAGCGATGGCTTTATAGAAATAAAAACAGTCCTGTTCAAAAACCGGCAATTCTTTTTTACAAAGCGGGCACGGCAACTTTGTCATGTGTTTAACTTTTTAGTTGAAAGAATATCTTTTACAAAATCATCATTAGCTGATTGATTAATATCGATACCGGCATCTTTAAGTTGATCCTGGTAAGCGGTGCGTTTGCCAAGTAAGAATAAAACTTGTTCACCGATCTGTTTTTTGTGAAGCGATAATTCGGCTTTGCGCTCCAACTGTTTTGCGCACTTTAATTTCATATCTTCATTTATCTGCTTCAGCTCTTTTTCTTCATCGAGCTTAACGGTAATTATTTGTCCGATTTTATTATTTACAGTGCGGACATTTTTTACCAGCTTCTTTAGATCGGAAGTTGATAATTGAACGGTAAGGTCTTCGGATGAGTCTATCCCGATTTCCTTTAAGTTGAACGATTTTTCCATGATGAGCTCCTTTTGTTTATTACTGTTTAGCGGAGACACGCCGTGGCGTGTCTCTACGGTTATTGTTTTAGATCTTCGTAATCTTCATCTTCAAAATCTTCGAGAGAAATAGAAACACGCTTTGAGAATATTTCTCCGGAGTTTAGATCAATCACATCGCCGCCGGCTGTTACAACGGTTGAAGATTCATCACCTTCAACAGCTTCCGGTAATGTTTTTTCGTATTGGAATATTTTTGTACCGTTTAATTTTGCGTGCTCTTCAAGCGCGGCAACTTTCTGCCGGTTTAGCGTGTTGATCTTCCGTCTTATTTTACCAACTTCATTAGCGCGGGTTTTAGGCATAACACCAAGCAAGCGTTGATCTTTGCATGCACAGATAAGTTGCCCATCGGTTGTAAAAAACCAACCGGTGTAAACGTTGTATTGATTAACAAGCACTACTATTTTTTGATCGACAAACTGATAAGCTGCGCCTAAATCTTCCGGCATGTAGAAATGTTTTTCTAAAGAAAGTGGATAAATAAACTGGCACATTCCGCCGCGGAATTTTACTTTGTATTTTTCGCCGTAGAGATAAGCCAAACGGAATTCATCAATCTTGTTAGGCGTGTAGTTTGCGTAGGCAATATCAAACGCTTCTTTAATTGTTGTCGGGCGCGTTAGATTTTCGGGATGGACCGAAGAAAGCATCCGGTTATGGAACATTGACCGTTTGCGTAAAAGAAAATCGGTGTAAATAAAACTTGTTAAGTCATCGCGCAATTGTTCAAATGTTTTTGTTATATCCGGCGCGTTGTGGTAAAGCGTTGGTTTGCGGCTATCAACCATATTCGGTGAGTAGCTGGGAGAGAAGGCGCAGAATTCATCTTTAAGAATTCTAAAAGTTCTTTCAACCGGTTTTGTTTCGGGATGTTTAACTCCGGCGCGGATAACTCCGCCAACAGAATCGCGGTTGTGTAATTCCAAAGTCATTAGTTGATCATAGTCTGCAAACTGCACATTAACGCCGTCGCCAACTCGCTGTTCACCTTCGTATAAACCATGAATGAAACGTAAAAAATTATCGCTCTTCCATGTCTTACCGTTTTCAAATAACCATTTTTCCGGTCTGCCGTAATCGCGTACAAGGTGCATCGCACCTTTAATTGTGTCTGCTGTGGTTGTGCTATGCGGAGTAACTACAACGCTTAACGGATAGCGGGTTTTCATGTCCTGGAATAAAACGATGTAAGCAACCGCGCGGCTTGTTTCAAACTCCGGATCGTTCCAATGTATCCATACGCCGTACTCATCAACTTTCCATTCATCCGCAACAACGCAGCTTAATAAATTTTTGTTATCCATCCACAGATCGCGCGTGATGTGCGGAGTGTTTGAAGAATTAGACCTTTGGAAATAATGATGTTGTTCGTGTGTGCCTTTAAAAGCATTTGCCCATGTATATGCTTGCTGGTTCGGAATTTTTACGCCGGTATTCATTTCTGTTTTTTCAATGGCAAGAGCAACTTTACCTTGCGCATCGTGCAGGAGTAAATATTCAAAAGTGTTTCGGATACTTTTTTGTTTGTTGGTCCCGAGCGCTGCAAGCTTGCGGCTTTTACCTTTGTCCGCGCGTGTGGCTTCCGGTTGTTTGTAAAAATTATTTAGGTAGCGGTAAAGGTCTGTGTAGTTAAGCGCCAGGTCATCTGCAATTTTTCTTATATTTGGTTTGCCGTTCGGCTTTTGATATTTTTTTACAGCCGTGCAGTTATTAATAAGAATAGTTGTTTCGGCGGAGAACTTAAGAATGCCGCGAATTGGAACCCCCTCTTGGTCTCCCCCTTTTGGAAAGGGGGAGAAATTTGATTCTAAACCAACGGAAGCGGCTTGAGAGGGTGAGCCGCTTCCATTAGCGAGGTTACTGTTTCCAGCGGAAAAATTATGATGAGTGGCTAAAGTGGAGAAAAAGTCATTCATTGTTGTTTACCTAATTGTTCCTTGGTCCATTTCTTTAATAAAAATTCAATTTTTATAAACGATTTTTTAACGTTGGTTTCCAAAGGAGAGTCGATGATAAGTTTTGATAAATCATCAATCGCCAGAATTATTTTAAGTTCTCTTTCTGCAACCAACAATTTGAAATAACTTCGAAGTTGCTTTAACTCTAAAATTTCAAGTGTCGTAAGAGCTTTTTTATGATCTTCCATTTTATTGCTCTATATGCTTAGTTATCCATTGAGCCATTCCCGCCGAGAAAGGTTTTAATTCTTGTTGTACTTCTAGCGGAAGCCGCGCTTTTAATACAGCCTTGCCAAGATTTACATAAGCTTTTATAATTGCCATTTTATTCTCTGTTAAAGATTTGTTGGCTTTTTCTCTCTTCGTTTTTTCTGTTGCCGGTTCTTCTAACAAAGAAGTAATGTATTTTCTTAATTCATTTACCGGAGTTGCTTTTACATATTCGAGGCTTAACTTTTTGCCGTTGATATTTGTTTCGCCCGAAGAGAAAATTTTGTTTATATTTTCTTTGCCCAACCTGGAAAGTGAAATTGTTCTATCTCGTCCTAAAATTTCAATTTCTTGATAAGTAGCTTCTTCGGTTTCTGATTTTTCCGCACGTGCGGAAAAACTGCCATTCAAGAAATTATTTCCGTCGTATATATCTTCAAAAGCTTCTCCGATTTTTTTCAACTCATAGTATCGTTGAAAGTCTAAATCAAATTCCTTTTTCATAAAATCAGCTTCATTTATGTATTCAGCAGTTAAATAAAGTTCATTATCAATTGCGGTTTTAACTGCAAAGGCTTGCATCAATAATCCGGCATTGTACATCCGTTTAACGGTGCGTAAAAGTTCCTTTGGCGAAAGATTTCCAACCGGGTTGATTTCGTTTTTGTTCACTATTTTTAGATTGTTCATAAAAAATCCTTTGTTAAAAAATTAATGGGAGAAGTAATGGATGTAAAAAATTATCTTGATGAGTGCAGAGCTTACTATATTGATCACAATTCTGATCTATCGGTGCAAGATCATAACGAGATTGAAATAATGATAAGCAAGCCGGGGCTTTGGGATAATCTTGGTGAGCTGACCGCTGACATATTGAAGTATATGCTGCTGGACAAAAAAGAAAGAAAAAAACTAAAAGTAACCAGGGTGAAGCGCCATTGGCTTCAGTATTATTCGCTGGTTTTTCTTGAGGAAGTTTTTTCCAATATTTACGCACTGGGTTATATTTCTGGTACAATAGATGAAACATTCCCATCGCTATTGTACCATCTGGCGCGTGCAGCGATTGAGCTGAGATGCAGTAATCCCTTTTGGTGGAACTGATATTTTTGTTTATGCTTTTCATAGTTTCACCAGTAAAACAATAACGAGCAGAAGTATAATTAGTAAACCGCCGCAGCCGATACTGCAACTAAAACCAGAATCTGAATCTTTCATTTGTAGCTCCTTAATTAAAAAAATCGGGTTGATAAACTGCGTCTCGTTCCATCCAGTATTCTTCAGCGTTGTTGTGCTCTTTAACCGATGCGCTCTTGATCTCCCAACCAACGATCAATCTGTTGCGCATATCTATTTTTATATCTGCAATGCGCTGCGCTAAAGTCATGCAGTGGAACATTTGGTAAGCG
>Ga0268283_1001469_pt1 | contig 11552 bp, 8 predicted proteins | sample saktaG_13_FD_190140 | JGI IMG/M metagenome (GOLD analysis project Ga0268283, IMG submission 190140) | Saline water microbial communities from Sakinaw Lake, British Columbia, Canada - sak_2013_06_06_36m | ecosystem: Environmental > Aquatic > Non-marine Saline and Alkaline > Saline ... | reverse complement strand
AAGCTTTGGCTTACGTGTCAGATATCGCTTTATAATCGCTATTTGATGGAAGTGGCACATTTGTACAGGAATACTGCCGAAAGCCTTTGCCACGCCTCTCTTGCCATCTATAGTGACACCTTGAATCGCATAGGGTTAGTGTTTATCTTTTGTCTGAAGTTCGTATCGCAATCGAATCAGGTTTTAATCATGACTTCTCAGCCATCAATGCAATCCGGAAGGAAAAATGTCATTTTTTTCGAAAAATAATGCCCCTAAATTCAATCCCCATTTAGGGGATACAACCCAATGAATACGTGCATAATCATTTATGAAATTTTAAGCTGTATCAATACTAATCTATCGATTATTTACAATATATTGAAAATATAGCTATTTTATTGACCATAAATCTACTAATAACTGCTATACTTTCAATATATTAACACTGGAGTCTCTATGGACGATATTCGATCAACCATTGGAAATGCTATTGCATCCAGACGTACTGAAATCAATATGGAGCAAGAGCAGGTTTGTGATTATGCACAGATTAGCAAGACAACCTTGTCTACTCTCGAAAATGCCAAAGGCAATATTTCGCTCCTCAATCTGGAAAAAATACTTGATGTGCTTGGATTAGAGATCGTAGTGCGTGTTAAAGAAAAGGCGTAGGGAAATAGATGCAAAAAGGTGAAGTGTATCGCAATGAACGACTTGTTGGAATCGTATCAAAAGAAAATGGAGAATATCAGTTCATTTACGATCAGGGTTACTTAAATGACCCATTGGCACTCCCTATTTCAGTTGGGTTGCCTTTGCTAGAAGAGGGCTATATTTCACCTGTTCTTTTTCCGTTCTTCGCGAACATGTTAGCCGAGGGGAGTGCTAAAACCATCCAATGCAAAGCCCTTCGCATCGATGAGAATGATCTATTTACACGCTTGCTGAAAACGACGGCGAGTAATACGATAGGATCGATCACCATCAAAGAAGTCGGTAATAATGAGGATAAATCATGAAATGTTTTGGATGCTTTAATCCGATTGCTTCAGGTGAATATTGCCCGAAATGCAAAAAAGAGCTGTTTAACGGGCGAAATATCAATCGTTTGAAATTCGATATAAAAGAATTTTACGAGTATCGCCAATCTCAAGCAACACGTATCTCTATTTCTGGTGTTCAGGACAAAATTTCTTTACGGCTTGAGGGGAACGATCTCATCCCGACAACGGATAAAGGTGAGTTTATCTTAAAGCCTGTTCCTGCAACGCAGTTAAAACATTCCGAAGATATTGTTGCCAATGAACATCTGAGTATGCAGCTTTCCAAGCAAATCTTTAAAATCCCGACGGCGGCGAATGCGATTATCCATTTCAGTAACGGCGAAATGGCGTATCTCGTGAAACGGTTTGATTATGCCAAAGACGGATCAAAACTTGATCAGGAAGATTTCGCATCGATTATAGGCATGAGTGAAGAGACGGACGGAGCGAACTACAAATACGATTCGAGCTATGAAGCGATTGCTATGAAGGCAAAAGAGGTAATGGCTGCGAGTTCCAGCGCTGTAGAAGACTTTTATCGTCGAGTCATTTTTAATTATCTCATCGGAAACGGTGATGCGCATCTGAAAAACTTTTCACTCTATCGACCGGAGGGGCGACGAGATCTCGATTTCACCCCAAACTATGATCTCCTCTATACCAAATACCATATCAACGAAGAGTTCGGTGAAATGGGATTGGAGCTATTTACTCATCATGAAACGAAGTCTTATGGAGCTTTAGGTTTTTATTCTTTGGAAGATTGTGAGGTGTTTGGTCTCATGATCGGTATTCCTCCAAAGCGTCTTGTAAAAATTTACCAAGATATTTTTTCGAATGTGAAAACGGCAGAGCAAATGATCATGGAATCATTTATGAGTGAGCGTGGTAAAATTGCATATATCACGAATTTTACGGAGAGAATTCAAAAAAGATTGTGCTACACTATGTCACAACATGGTTTTGAGTTTGATTCCGTAATTAAGCCATTGGCTCAAGCCTATTTGGAACAGGTAAAAACTATAGCACGTTAAAATAAGTACATTTTTAAGTACATTTATTTTTTTAAACTCTGCACATTTCTCCTAAAATAGGCGTGAAGATCGGTTTAGTTTGGTGGTGGACGCCTCCACCACGACCTCAATTTACTCCTGTCTAATATCACCCATTTAACCCATTATAAACCCCATAAATATGGACTTTTACTACTATTTAGCCTCTAATACATATTTCTCCAATTCAATACGCCAATTCAAGTAGTAAGTGCAACACACGGTTAAGCTACAGAATAAGATTTCGTAATTGTATCAACATATGATTTCTTAATGTACTTTTTAACGTACCTTTGCGATAATGTACCTCAGTAAAAATTATTCTTCATCTTCAATCAATATCCCTTTTGTCCCACCGCGTTCGCAGTTATGTGCTTCAACATCTATTCAAATGGTTTCTTCGTATTGGCAATCAAAAACGTCCTATATTCCGAAGCTGTCAGTGCAAGAATTGGACGCTCGAACATTGATTCCTGCAAAAGGCGGTACTTTGCAGATAGAATTGGCTGCAACGGCACGTGCTAATGGTTTGATTGTTTATCCATTGGAACCAACTTTTGAGGCACTTTTTGCAGAACTTTCCCAACATCATCCTGTTATTGTTTTGGTAAACCGGAGTTATTCATGGTATCCGCTTTGGCACTATGCACCTGTGAGCGGGTACGATGGGGATAACCGAACCATGACGATCCATTTTTCCGATCAACCGAATGAGGCATTGTCTATCGAAACTTTTGCAGCACTGTGGAAACGAAGTGATAACTGGGGAGTGGTGCTGCTTCCCCCAAGTGAGCTTCCCGCATCTATTGCGCCGAAAACGTTTTTACGCTCTGCGTATGAGTTTGAAAAAATAGGGATGAGAAAAGAAGCCATTGTTGCCTATAAAAGTGCTCTGTTACGTTGGCCGGACGATTTAGACATTCTTTTTGCCTTGGGAACAGCATATTATCATTCGAATCATCTAGTGGAAGCTGAACAAAGTTATCGTAAGATTTTGTCGATACAACCGTCACATCCTCTGGCGTGTAATAATTTATCGCTACTTTTATGTCATCTTGGTAAGTCGAAAGAGGCTTTAAGTGTACTCGAAAAAGCGGTGACAAATGATATGGAGATCCAAAAAATTATTACTGCTACACGAGAAGAAATCCAAATAGGTTGTCGGTTGCCTTAGATTAAAAAATATGCAAACACAAAATCGATAAGGTCGGTATAGCTATTGAAATTTAAAACGCGATAGTATTAGAATCGTTCAGCACTTTTCCCTCATTGCGAAGGAGTTGCATGGTTTTTAATTCATGAATGATTGTAGGGGCGAAGAGTGTTTTAAGATGCATGGCATAGACCCTGAAATCATCTCTTTGACACTGTTGAAGTTCGCTTTTTAGAAGGGCAGGGGTCAAATGTTTACTGTCAAAAGCGAGTTTTTCAAAGCTTGAGGGAAATGACACTTCGATGACGAGCGTATGTATATGAGGATTTTCATCCAGTAATTCCCAAATACGGGGACATTTATAGGTATCTGCAGTAAAGAGTATCCCCGTACCATTTTTTTCGATTTTATAGCCACAGCTTCCATCTGTATGATTGGTTTTAAACGGAGTGAGGATTATTCCGTCGATTGGGTAAGAGTGTTCGGGAGTGATTTCGATGAGTTCAATGGTTTTATTCTCATGCCCGATGAGGTTGATTTCTTCAAAGTTTGGCCAAATGCGATGGTTAAAAATAAACATGCGTAAATCATCCAGCGTTGCTTTGAGCCCGTAAATTTTGAGGGCAATGGATTTTTGGGTTACAAATAAATCGGCAAGAAAAGGGATGTCGATAATATGATCTAAGTGGGAATGAGTAAGAAAAATATGCTCAATCGTGAAAATATCATCCCCAAGTGCATTGATAAGATTTCCCGCATCGATGACACAGTGCTTGGAAACACGAACGCACGTTGTCCCTTGTGAGGGAGTACGTGTTCCTCCCGTGCCTAAAAATTCGATAGAGTTCATTTTTATTTTGCCCCTCATAAAATTCAATTATAATACAAAAATGGTGAATTTATCCCTTGGGGTAAACTGTGTGTTTATTGACCATTAAACGGTCGTTATTTTAGAGAAATTTGTGCTATCCTTGTTTATAAACTTGCACAAGGAAACCCGATGTCGCTAAAAGTTGTTCTCTCTCATAAAACTCATTATGCATTTGAGAAGCCAATTAACCTTTCTCCTCATATTATCCGTCTTCGTCCCGCACCTCATAGCCGTACTCCTATCGAGGCGTATTCGCTCAAGATTAAGCCTGATAACCATTTTATCAACTGGCAGCAAGATCCGTTTGGTAACTATCTCGCGCGGGTTGTTTTTCCCGAAAAAACGACGGAACTTTCTATTGATGTCGAAGTTCTTGCGGAACTGGTCAGCATTAACCCTTTCGACTATTTTGTGGAAGAGAGTGCTGAGCAATTCCCTTTCAGTTACAACAAGGCGATGGAAAAAGAACTTTCTCTCTATTTGGAAGTAACTGAAAAAGGTAAAAAACTTAAAGAATTTGTAGACTCTATTGATTTAACCCCACGCACTATTAATGATTTTCTTGTAGGGCTCAATATGAAAGTCAATCAGCATCTTAACTATACTCTGCGTATGGAACCAGGGGTACAAACGTGTGCCGAGACGCTTAAAAGCAAATTGGGATCATGTCGTGACTTCGCATGGTTGTTTGTTCAAGTTTTCCGTCATTTGGGACTTGCAGCGCGTTTTGTATCCGGGTATCTTGTTCAGTTAGCGGCCGATGTAAAATCACTTGATGGTCCTAGTGGTCCTGCCGAAGATTTCACTGATTTGCATGCATGGACAGAGGTTTATATTCCGGGAGCAGGATGGATTGGTTTGGACTCTACGAGCGGATTGTTCGCAGGGGAGGGGCATATTCCGTTGGCATGTACACCAAGTCCTGAGAGTGCTGCACCGGTTGAGGGCGGCATGGATAAATGTGAGGTAGAGTTTACTTATTCCAACACAGTGACCCGCGTATTCGAATCTCCTCGTGTTACGAAACCATATCGTGAAGAACAATGGGAAGCGATTAAAGCTTTGGGATATGAAGTGGATAAAGAGTTGGTCGCAAATGATGTGCGCATGACGATGGGGGGAGAGCCGACGTTTGTCTCCATCGATGATCAAGAATCACCGCAATGGAATACGGATGCTGATGGTCCTCATAAACGTCAGCTTGCCAATATTTTGGCGCGTAAACTGCTCAATACTTTCGGCAAAGGTGGGATGCTTCATCACGCGCAGGGGAAATGGTATCCGGGAGAGCCGTTGCCAAGGTGGATGAGTACGATTTTTTGGCGTAAAGACGGGAAACCGATGTGGAAAAACCATGACCTTTTAGCGGGACTGGATCAAACATTTGATTATACCCATGAGGATGCCAAAAACTTTTTGTCAAAACTCAGTTTAAATCTTGGAATCAGTGACCAAAATATTCAAGGTGCATATGAAGATCCTCTTGTTGCCCTGCTGCAAGAATCACAACTTCCTATTGATGTCGATCCACTCAAAGCAAATCTTAAAGATCCACTAGAGCGTCGAGCTCTTGCCCAGCAGCTTAGCCGTGGATTGGATGTTCCTAGTGGATATGTATTGCCACTGGGATGGGGTGCAACACGTTGGATTACATCGGGATGGGAATTCCGTCGCGGTCATTTATTTTTAGCCTCAGGGACATCGGCAGTGGGATTACGTTTACCGTTGGATTCGTTAATGCTCAAGCCTCACACCGAATTAGAGCAAAGTTTTGAGCCTGATCTATTCGCCGCGTATCCGGAATTGGGTGAGTATCATACGGCAGTAGAAGAACGAGCTAAAAAAACCACTAAAGATACGAAAAACAGCACCGATTACGAGGCATTTGTCCGTACGGCGATTTGTGCGGAGATTCGAGAGCAAAAATTGTATTTGTTTCTCCCTCCGATACAAGAGGCTGAAGCCTTTTTGGATTTGATTGCTTCCATCGAAACGACCGCAGAGCAACTGAATATGGCGGTTATGATCGAAGGATATGAAGCCCCAAGTGATTTACGGATTGAAAAAATGCGGGTAACCCCAGATCCGGGTGTTATTGAGGTTAATATTCACCCTACAAGCAGTTGGGAAGAGCTCAACGATGTCATCGGGACACTGTATGAGCAGGCTCACTATTCACGACTAGGAACCGAGAAATTTATGCAAGATGGGAAGCATACCGGGACAGGTGGCGGAAATCACGTTACCATCGGAGGACTCACTCCAAGCGACAGTCCATTGCTTCGAAGTCCTGATCTGTTACGTTCATTGATTACATTTTGGCAGCATCATCCGGGTTTATCGTATCTCTTTTCGGGACCGTTTATTGGACCGACATCACAAGCACCGCGTGTGGATGAGGGACGTGCTGAAAATCTGTATGAGCTTGAAATCGCATTTTCACAAATTCCTCAGGGGCAGGATGTTCCATTTTGGCTCACAGATCGACTGTTTCGACATATGCTTACTGACATTACAGGGAACACGCATCGATCAGAATTTTGTATTGATAAACTCTATTCGCCCGATTCATCAACGGGGCGATTGGGAATTTTAGAGCTGCGTGGGTTTGATATGCCTCCGCATGCTCAAATGTCATTGATGCAGATGCTCTTGGTACGTACTCTTGTGTCTCTGTTTTGGCGTAAACCGTACAAGCATAAACTGGTACGTTGGGGAACACAGCTTCATGATAAATTCTTGATTGAGCACTACGTTCGAGAAGATATTAATGATGTCGTGGAATTTTTGCGCGGAGAGGGGTATGCGTTTGATCTAAGTTGGTTTGATCCATTTTTCGAATTCCGTTTCCCTCTTTATGGTATGAGCAATGTCGGAAATATCCATTGTGAGTTACGTGCAGGTATCGAGCCATGGCATGTATTGGGTGAAGAGTCAAGCTCACAGGGAACCGCACGTTATGTTGATTCATCGCTGGAGCGCGTACAGGTAAAAGTGCGTGATTTTGTCCATGAACGACATGTATTGACGTGTAATGGGGTCAAAGTGCCATTGGTCAGTACAGGGGTTGAGGGTGAATACGTGTCCGGTGTCCGATACCGTGCATGGCAGCCATGGTCGGCGCTCCATCCTACGATTGGGGTGGATACGCCATTGGTATTTGATGTGGTTGATACGTGGAGCAGACGCTCATTGGGAGGATTTACCTATTTTGTCTCTCATCCGGGAGGACGCTCGTATGACAGCTTCCCTGTAAACTCACTTGAAGCGCAATCACGTCGTATCAGTCGATATTGGGGCTTTGGGCATACACAAGGAGACGTAGAAGAACTGCGTCCGCCAGTCAAAGAACAAGAGTCTCATGACAAAGCGGAAACATCTCGTGTCGTATTGAAAAATCCAAATGTTAAAACCTTCCATTATCAAGAGCTGGAAGGAAGTCTTGAATACCCGCACACACTGGATTTACGTCGAAAGTGGAGTCCCAATGGGACGAGCAGGTAAACAGTAACGAATGATGTTTGAACACTATAAGAGTTCATCGTACGATGAAATGTTTGATGAGAATGGAGCTATTCGTGAACATTGGAAACAATTAGCTCACAATCTCGAAGAATTGGGACGTGACTCGTTGGAAGCAAAACGTCAAGAAATTGACTGGCGTTTGGAAGATAACGGTGTTACCTATAATGTCTACAATGATCCCAACGGTATATCCAGACCATGGAACCTCGATCCGATTCCACTTGTTTTAGAAATCAGTGACTGGAAAAATATCGAAGAGGGTGTTCGACAGCGTGCGACACTCATGAATCTACTCTTCAAAGATATTTATGGTGAGCAGCGTATTTTAAAAGAAGACATTGTCCCATGTGAGGTTATTTTTTCGCACAGCGGTTTTTTACGTGAAGTCCATGGAATGTTTGACCATTTAACGCATCCTATGATGATTGTCGCTGTTGATTTGGCACGAGGTCCCGATGGAAAGATGTGGGTCGTAAGTGATCGGGCGCAAGCTCCTTCGGGGTTGGGCTATGCGGTTGAGAATCGGCTTACGATGAACAGTGCGATGCAAGTGCTGTATAAAAATATTTCGATTCGACGACTCTATGTTTTTTTTGACTATTTTAAAAAAATGCTTTTAGGATTTGGAAAAAACGGTTCAAGCGAGCCGCTTAACGTTCTACTCTCCCCAGGTCCGCACAATGAAACCTATTTTGAACACTCTTATTTGAGTTCTTTTTTAGGTCTTACTCTGGTTCAAGGACAGGATTTATTGGCAAAAGGGGGTGCCTTATGGCTTAAAAGCCTCAAAGGTCTGCGCCGTATTGATGCCATTGTCCGACGGGTGGATGAGAGCTATTGTGATCCGTTGGAATTGCGCGCTGATTCCAAGCTCGGTGTTTCGGGATTGGTTCAGGTGCTGCGTAAAAAAGGGGTCTCTATGGCAAATCCTTTGGGGGCAGGGGTCTTGGAAAATTTAGGGCTTTATCCTTTTTTACCACGTCTTGCACGTTATTTTTTGGATGAAGAGTTGATTTTGCCTCAGATCGCGACATGGTGGTGCGGCCAAGAAAAAGAGCGTGATTATGTACTAGAACATCTCTCGACATTAATGATCAAAACCATCGACCGCAATGCAGATGAACCTTCTTTTTATTCCGGTAAAAATCTTTCACCAGAACAGCTTGATGTATTGAGAAAAAAAATTATAGCTCAGCCTTATCGTTACGTCGGTCAAGAAGAGGTTCAATTTGCGACTGCTCCGACGTTTATTGATGGTGAAGTAGTTCCGCGAAAAGTGGTTATACGCTCATTTGCTATCAAAGCAGAGGATTCGTATGAGGTTATGCCAGGAGCACTAGTGCGTGTAGGCAGCAGTGATGACGAACTGGTTGTTTCGGGTCAAGGTGGAGGAAGCAGTAAAGATTTATGGATCTTAAGTGAAGCCGATGTCCTGTTACAATCTTCTCTTGAAGTAATGTCACAAAGTATGGGAGAAGGGATGACGCAAAGCATGTCGTCTATGTCATTGCTCGCAACGTCACCTATGGCAATCACCAATGTTTTTAAAGCCAGAGGGGCATCCGAAAATTCGTTGGAAAATATCCCGAGTCTGCGCGCTGAAAATCTTTTTTGGTTAGGGCGTTATCTGATGCGCTCGATTACCAGCGCGCGAATGATTCGTATGACCCTTAAAAATCTTGCAAATGCGACACGCTATGATCGCCATGGGGATGAGCGGGTGGAAGAGATATTATGCAGTGCTTTAACGCATCTGAGTATGACCTACCCGGGATTCTTAGGGACAGAAGATAAAAAAGTCACCGATCCTCTAAGCGAAATATGGTCGGTCATGTCTGATTCTGGGCGTGTAGGCTCGTTGTCACAAGTGATGAGCATGCTCTCCAATGCCAGTACCAGTACGAAAAATCTTTTACCGTTGGAAGGGTGGCGAATTTTTGATCGATTGTTGCGTGAATGGAAAGAATTTACCCATCAAAATAAACCTTCACACAGAGAGATGATCTCAGGGGTGGACAAACTATTGGTTCATTTAATGGCATATAAGGCGCTTATTGAAGAGACGTTGTTCGCAGAACAGGGTTTGGTGCTGTACGATATTGGAGCAAGGCTAGAGCGTTCAACCTTATTGATTTCCAAAGCTCGCGCTATGCTCACATCCGCGTATGAGCCATTTGTTGAATATGAGGTATTGGAAACACTGTTGGGGACAAGTGAGAGTTTAAATGCTTATCGTGCCCATTATCGTTCTTCTATTGAGTTCGCGCATGTCTGCGAATTTTTACTTCTGAATATTCGTTTCCCAAAATCACTGATCAGTGAAATCAACCAATTGTTAAAGGCGTTACCAAAATTGCCAAAATTTAAACATGAAATGTATCTTAGCCGTTACGAAGAACCTCTCTTTGAAGCCTTTTCTTTATTGCGACTTGAGCGAATCGACCATTTGTGTATTCTGGAAAAAGATGCTTTTATTCGGGATAATATGGATGCACTATTGTCCTCCATTGCGGATAAACTGATCGTGGCAGCCGACGAACTGTCAAAAACTTATTTTTCCCATTATGATGAGTAGCCATGTTGTATCAAATTTATCATAGCACTCAGTTTACCTACCAGCAGTGGGTCAGTTTTAGTCATAATTTAGTCCGGTTAAAACCTAGAAATACTCCATCTCAAACCGTAGTTGATTTTTCTTTATCAACCGATCCCGTGGTGACTGAAATGGAAACTTATAATGATTATTTCGGTAATCATTTGTATCACTTGCTCATACGTCAACCGCATCATCATCTCAAAGTAACAGCCCGTTCATGTGTTGCAATGGATACTGAAGCAATCCAGAAGCATCGTGAATTGGCTGAATTTTCTAAAGTTATACGTTACGAACAAGCATTAAGTGCCTTTCGTAAAAATTCTCCCGATGTAATCGAGGCCAAACAGTTTTGTTTACCGAGTCGCTTTATATCACTAGGTAACCATGATCTAAGAGAGTATGCGCTGCTCTCTTTTTCGCCCGAAAAATCTCTCTATGAAAGTGTTGAAGAGTTTATGGGGCGAATTTTTAATGATTTTCAATTTGTATCCGGCTTCACGGATCTTAGTACGCCCGTTGATGAAGTCTTTAGAGAGCGAAAAGGGGTATGTCAAGACTTTGCCCATCTCTCTATTGCCGCCTTACGCTCTATTGGACTTAGTGCTCGGTATATGAGTGGATATTTAGAGACACTTCCTGCAGAAGGAAGTGAGAAGTTTTTTGGAGCTGATGCGTCTCATGCATGGTTTTCTGTCTTTATTCCGGGATTTGGATGGTTTGATTTTGACCCTACAAACAATATTGTCCCCTCACATCAACATATCGTTTTAGGATATGGGCGTGATTTTGGTGATTGCTCCCCGATGCAAGGGGTAGTTCAGGGGAGCGGAGTGAGTCATTTGAATGTCATGGTGGATGTCTCACGCGATGAATCTGAGGGATGAGTATTTTTTAATCACTTTTGTAGTGTAATGGTAATATTTTTGATTTATTATACGTTCTATGAAAGTGATAAAAAAAGATACAAATGCAACGAGTAGAAGTTGAATTTGTAAATTCTTTCTCCCAGCTCTTGACATTCCTTATAAAATCCCCTATAATTCCCGTCCACAAACACTGGGAAGCGGTTAAACGCCAACTAGATTTGAGTTTGAGATCATTGAAAACTAAGCAGAGATGACGGTCAGGCGGATGCTTGAAACCGACATTTCTAAAAATGTCAAAAACAATACAACAACCGTCTATTTACTTTGGTTACGCAAGTAACCACCAAAAAGTAAAATAGATAACAATTTATGAAGCCAATGATTTTAAATCTTGGGTCATAGGATTGAACACCAATTATGGAGAGTTTGATCCTGGCTCAGAGTGAACGCTGGCGGCGTGCCTA
>Ga0268283_1001467_pt1 | contig 11559 bp, 6 predicted proteins | sample saktaG_13_FD_190140 | JGI IMG/M metagenome (GOLD analysis project Ga0268283, IMG submission 190140) | Saline water microbial communities from Sakinaw Lake, British Columbia, Canada - sak_2013_06_06_36m | ecosystem: Environmental > Aquatic > Non-marine Saline and Alkaline > Saline ... | reverse complement strand
ATACCACCCTTAATCACGGTAAATATTGAGCGACCAGCCGCAGGGGCTTTTTCGTCAAAACGATAATCCTCTACTTTTACGCTGCTATTGTCTTTCAAGCCCAGCGCCTGGCCGTCCTGAAAGCGAACTACTACTTGACTGTCGGAAAAAGTAGTGATGCGAGCCCCTCGTCCCACGGGTGTCCCTACAACGGCAGGAACGCCATTCACGTTTACTTTCCCTTTTACGGTCTCAACGGTACCCATACTGGCAAAAGCCGTAGCGACTGTCAGAAAGAATGCAAGACAACTCAGCAATATATATCTATATAAGGACATCTCAACACCTCCTAGCCCCACCTAACATCGGTGATACATTATTAGGACAATGGTTAATTGTACACAGCCGTGACGAAGCGCCCTTGATCAGAAACCTCCCCCTGAGAGGGTCAGAATCTCCTGATTTCGCAAATATTATTTTGATACCAAATACTGATTTGGCCAGAACGATTTACTTAATAATCAATATATTACGAAATAGAAAACATATTCAACGCAAAATCCGCGCCATAATATCGAGGAAGCTACGTTAAATACGCATGGTCCCTTAGTAGTGTATTGATTTATTTGAACCAATCAGTATTTGGCGCCGAGGAAGAATTTGCGGGATCAGGAGGTCTATTTAGGGTGAGATCTGATCACCAAACGCCCGCAAGAAGCCCCGGCTTCAGCCGTGGGGAGGTAAGCGGGCGGTTTACAGTTGCCGGTCTTTCCCGACTGTCAGCCTGTAAGGGCAGCTCGACTTTCGCCGGTAATGTTTGCTTGGCAATGACTTCTGCGTTTTTTACACCAGACACCTTCGTTGTATCCCCATACACAACCACACGATGTACAGCGACAGACATGGCACACACACAGTGTAGGTGTCATGACGCAAAAATCGCAGATTACCTGCCCTTGCAGACAGGCCTTCCGAGCTTGATCATGAGCTAGGCTCTACAAGCCCTCAGTTTTAGCCGCGGGATTCATAAAAACGTGGCTAGAAAACCCCGCAATCTCGAAGAGTTACGGGGATGAATCGTCACCGCTGGGATGAATACCCGGTATCAGTAAAAACATACATAATCAGATAACGGCGTTAGGTGCCCTGTTTTTAATACCGTTAAGCCGAGAACAGGACAAACTCGTAGATCTTCTTCGCCAACGTTGAAAAGGCTTTTTACGCTGCACGCACCGACCATTTCCGGTCTTTTAACAAACAGCGACAGATCGTGGGACTAGAGGAGCATCCCAGATTGTCATGGCCTATCCAACGTAATGGATTAAAAACTTCTACTTAGGCTAATCAACCAGTTACCCTTGCGAGCCACCTCACAAGTCCCTCGATCCCGTAGAGTCGAGGGGTGATTGACTAAGGCTGAGCACGGAGGTCATTATAACACCTTGATGGTCGAGTGGCATAACGTAGACCTCCAGTATGGTAACCTTTTAACAATTTTATCAACCACTTCAGGAACGTAATGCAACGCTACCGTTCGCTAGTCCGTACGGCTTTATTCCTATGCTGTACCCCTGTCATCGCAGCAACCCCTAACCCGGCAGCTTCCATGACAGGCCAAACGGGCATCATTAACATGCCCGATGCTCGAATAGATGAAGACGGTGCCTGGCGCTTCGGCATCAGCAGTAGCTCGCCCTACGGTGCCCTGTGGTCAAGCTTGTCCATTCTGCCGTCGCTGGAGCTATCGGGACGCTTTACCCGCATGCAGGGTGTACCTTCAGAGCTCGGTGCGGCCTATGGTAACAACAAAGACAAGGCTTTCGATCTAAAACTAGTAGTTCTACCAGAGTCTCTTCACCTACCACAAGTGGCCATAGGTGTCCAAGATTTTTTCGGCACCCGGCTCTTTGGTGCCGAATACATCGCTCTGAGCCGCAACTACGGTTCCCTGGACCTTAGCAGCGGCTATGGGGCGGAACGCATCCGGGGCATTTTCTATGGTGCCCGCTACGCGCTCCCGTGGAAAAGTCTCTCGTTAGTGGCGGAGTCTGATGCTAATGACTACCGTCATGACCCTTACGGAAAAAAATCTGGGGCAGCACAACGGCCTGGTGGACTGAGCTATGGTTTGGAGTATCGTTCCCGCCTCGCAGGTCTCCAAGTGTCTCGTCAGAGCAGTGAATGGGGCATCAATGCCTATGTATCTCTCCCATTGATGGAAAAGGAATTTATGCCCAAAACTAACGAGCCACAGCCCTACACTACTCAACAAAAACAAGTAACGGTGGAAGAGTGGTTGGACAAACCAGTCTATCGTCAGACCTTACTCACCGCCCTTCACAATCAGGATTTTGGGCAGATACGCCTACATATAGAGGATAAAACCCTTCAGGTAAGCCTCAGCAACGACCGCATCTCACTGGTGGGTCGCGCTGTGGGCCGAGCGGCCAGAACTATCGTACTCGCCGGGCCGAAGGATCTAGAACGCCTTGAGATTACCTACAAAATAAACGACATGGCCGTGTTGTCCTATCAATTCCGTAGCATTACAGCGTTGCAACGCTATTTTTCTGGAAAAATTGGTGTCGCTACCCTGATGAATTCAATCGGTATATTTTATACCTCACCGGAATATGCCAAGCGCTTTTCTGCTGAAGCAGTACCGGAGTTAGGTAACCCACTGGTAAAGACGAGTGGAACGCGCTTGCTAGCACTCGATCAAGATAAAGATATCACAAGAACAATAGAATCTGTCAAGAGAAATAAAATCCTCAGAGAGAGAGAAGATGACGATTTTGCTGGCATGTTTACGTTCAGCAGCGTCAAACTTGATACGTACCTAAATGATCCGAGCGGATTCTTCCATTACAATATTTATACCCAGGGGAACTACTACTACCATATCACGGATGGATTATTTTTTGAGACCTCCGTACGCCTTACTCTTGCAGAAGATGTGAATAAAGTTACACAAAAATCCAACAGCTTATTACCTCACGTACGTAGTAATCTCGCCGAGTACATGAAAGCAGGCCCGCTACGTCTGCGTACCTTGATGCTAAACAAATACGTCCAGTTACGTAAGGAGGTGTATAGTCGTACCACACTAGGATATTATGAAGATATGTTTGCAGGTGCCGGAGGACAGGTGCTTTACTATCCTCAAGATCGCGATTGGGCAGTAGATCTATCCGCAGATGCCGTTCGTCTGCGAGATCCGGCCTCGCAATTCAGCTTCCGGAATTATAGTACGCTGACGACTATCGGCACTTTCCATTACCGATTTCCGTATTATGGTGTTACTACATCGATACGGGCAGGTCGCTTTCTGGCCAGAGACAGAGGTGTTGGTTTTGATGTTACACGTCGCTTCCGCTCCGGCGTTGCGATCGGAGTTTGGTACACCAAGACCAACGGAAACGATACTACCAATCCGGGTAAGCCTGGTCATCCTTACCAGGATAAGGGTGTATTCTTCTCACTTCCACTTTCCGCATTCCTCACCCGTGATACCCAAGATCGTGGCAGTTACGCTATGGCACCCTGGAGTCGAGATGTGGGCCAGATGGTTGATGCACCCGACTTGTATGGAATTATGGAAGATACTTTCCCGAAAAAACAATTTGATGCGTTATCAGGATTAGGAAATTAACAGCATCCACAATACTACCCAATGAACCACTTTTTTAGGAATAGTTTTTATGAATCGAGTAGCATTATTGATATTCGGGATCCTTGGATTTCACGGGATCATCGCGACAGCAGAATCTTCCACTCCTATACGATTTCAAGCGGAACTTAGGCAGGTTCTAGAGCAACTCCCCTCCCACCCCCTTGACCCTAATGAGCCAATTAATCGGAAGATGTTCCATTTCAATACCTGGTTGGTAGGGAATGTCGTAGATCCCACGGCCAATTGGCTAGATAGCACTTTGCCTGAACTTATCAAACAGGCAGGATACAATGCCTACGAAAATCTGGTCGAACCTGAATTCATTCTCACCAACACGTTGGTGGGAAACTATGAAGCGGCTAAAATCTCCACAAAACGTTTCCTTATCAATTCCACTATTGGCGTAGCAGGTCTATGGGACCCTGCCAAGAAAATGGGCTATCAACGCACCGAAACGGAATTTACCGAGTCGCTTTGCATTGCTGGTCTTGACCCTGGCAACTTTGTCGTCTTACCTGTGGTGGGTGCAGCGAGTAGCCACAGTGCTATGGCATTAACGGGCTTTTTTGCCGTGGAGTGGTATCTCCTTTCCTACCTCTCACCGATCATCGCTACTGCCGATCTCGTCATCGATCTCAGTGCCTCAGCCGCCAGCCTACGTTATGCTCGTGATGTACCCAATAGTGATGTCAAAGATCCCTATTTAATTCAACGCGCCGACTATCAAAACTACCTATGGCCACATTGCTCACCGTATCTTGAAAAGAAGCTTTCAAATCCTCTTGTAGAAATAGCATCAAGCAAAAAATAATCTTCCTTTAGAACAGGCACCCCTTCACAGAAAGGATACTTTTCTCCTCTCACAATTGGATGTTCTTACCCATTATCTTATGCAAGACAACAATATCAACCCATTCTCCTCAAAACGAACGACCTATCTTCTTTATTTGTTAATTATGTTCGGTTGTGTCGCTCGGCTTTGGGAAGTGTGGACGCACAATCCGATGGACCACTTGTTCAGCGACCCGTTGCGCCACTGGGAGCATGCTCGGGCAACCTTGTCGGCCTCGCCAATGGCTATTATCGATCCACCGTTCTATCAGATCTGGCTATCTATCATACAGAAATGGTCGCTGGGACTGCCGGTACTCATTGCTATTTACGCGGGCACACTCTCTGTTGCTACGCCCTGGTTGTGGTACCGTTTTCTACGAGAATCTTTGCATTCAAAAACACTGGCATTGACCGGCTGGGTGCTGCTGGTTTGGCTACCAACATGGATCGGTATTTTTGACTACTTCATGACAGAAACACTATTGTTGCCGTTACTCGGGGCCAGCTTGTGGACAACCTCACGTGCCCGACGTAAACACACTGTTGCAGCATTTGTCCAGATGGTCGTATTTTGGACACTTACTGGTTTTGCGCGCACCATTGCTTTTCCTCTGGGAGGGCTCGCTGGGTTCTGGGTGTGGACGAGTCATCCGTACAAACTACGCTGTATTGGTTGGACCACTTTGATCCTTGTAATCACGATGGGACCACTAGCCTACCGCAACAACTATTACACTCACATGCTATCTCCCTTTGGCAGCGGTTGGCTCAACAGAATCTACGCTGAAAGTGGAAAACGTACTATAAGCTTGCATATAATTCGCGACGATGCACAGTGGTATTACAGTTTTTCCTCGCCATCCATCAACAGAACCCCCTTATGGCCTTTTTCTAACTGGACACTTTCACGCACCGGCACAGTCAACGTCTTCGCCGATTTGAGTAATAGTGAAGAAGATTGGCGCAAGGCTTATGAACAAACGCGTGTAGAAGGTGCCGAACGCTGGAAACTCCACTGGGAAAACATGTTGATTGTCATGGTTGGGGACTCTTGGCCAGACGACAACCAGGCCTATCTGTCTGGTCGAGCCTCTGTTGACTTTCGCTGGCCGTGGATTCCATTGTTTCTACTGATTGTCGGCATTGGCATCTGGCGCTGGCGTGACACATTGCAGCGTCCACTGCTGCCGATGCTAATTGTAACGTGGTTTCTATTACAGGCATGTTCCCTGTTGGTCGTTAACGAAGGTCGTTACCGTAAACCCTTTGAGGGCCTACTCGTTGCTCAGTTGCTTATGATCATTGATCAAAAACGTCAGAGCACCGCACGTAAGTTATCGATAGGAATAACGCAGATCCAATTTTCGAATTAAGCAAATAGATACATTCAGTGTATCGGCGACATTTCCTACCGATTACTGGATTACAGACGTAACATCTTATAGCGTTACTTATGGTTCTAATCTAAGAGGAGTCTGCAATGTTACAAAGAAAGATGATAGCAAGGCTAACTGCCGTTGTTATTACCCTATCGATCTCGGCCTGTGGTATTACCCCTTCCGTACTGCCATCAGGATGGGGTGGTTGGGAGGATCTTGGAGGTCAGATCAAGGATTCTCCAACGATATCGTCATGGAGTCCCAACAGACTCGATATCTTTGCACGTGGTCAAGATGACGGAATCTGGCATATGTATTGGGATGGAATGGTCTGGAGTGGATACGAGAGCATAGGAGGTTCCTTTACTTCTGCCCCCACAGCTATCTCCTGGGGAGAGAATCGTATCGACGTTTTCGCCCGCGGAAAGGATGATCATGTGTGGCATATCTGGTGGGAAGACGGATGGAAAGCGTGGGAGGACCTTGGTGGAAAAATAAAAGATGCTCCCGCAGTTTCCTCCTGGGGAAAAAATCGGCTAGATATCTTCGCACGTGGTATGGATGACACTCTTTTGCACAAGCATTGGACCAATTCGGTTTGGAGCGACTGGGAGCAACTTGGGGGTCCGATTAGCTCTGGACCTACGGCAGTGTCATGGGGTCCAGACCGTATTGATATATTTGCAGGTGGATCGGACGGTCATGTTCTACATAATTGGTGGGACAATGGATGGGGATTATGGGAAGATTTGGGTGGACAGATCCAAGATAACCCTGCTGTTTCTTCTTGGGGAGCCAACCGACTTGATCTATTCGTGCGTGGGCAGGACAATGCCATGTGGCACATGTATTGGAATGGTTCTACTTGGAGCAAATTTGAAAACCTTGGAGGGGTGATTACTTCTGGACCTGCTGCAGTTTCATGGGGCGTGGACCGCATTGATATGCTTGCGCGCGGTAGTGATGCTCATATCTGGCATAACTGGTGGGGTCCACTAAATATGATACCTAGTAAATAGAAACTATTAGTCGCGATCTTGAGAATCAGGGACGATTGAATGATCGATCTTTTACTGCCGTGGCGGGGATGGTGGCGATTCATCCCCGCAACTCTCCGAGAGTTGCAGGGTTTTTCCGCCGTTTTTATAAACTCACTCGCCGAGTTTTGCAAGAGTCTTTTTATTTATGAGTCATGATATCAATCCGGAAACAAACCAGGTATTTGAAACTCCTGCAATTTGGCGAACAGCTAATGCTTTGGCAGCGGTAGCAATGGTTTGGGCGGTATGGTGCGTGATTGCTGGTACCACTGCCTACACGGATACCTTCACCAACGGTGCCACCGCCTTTATGCATGGCGAGAACACGGTCTGGGAAATTTCCCACGCCAACCTAGCCCGCAATATGGCCATCATTTTATCCATAATCTACGGCCTATGGTTTTTGGTCACCGGTGCCGGTGGCCCGGGAAAACCCCTGCTAGCCTGGCAGGCACTCATCAAAATGGTGGCCCATCCCACCGAACCAAAACTCAATCTAGCGGAGCGTGCAGCCGCACTCAACTGCGCAGTCAAGTGCTTCTTTATCCCGTTGATGATGTTCTTTTTAGTGAGTAATTGTGCCCACTTCTACAATGCTGCCTACAACACCGTGACCCAATGGGGCAGCATGCCCCTGCCAGAGATGTACTGGCGTCATATCCACTGGGCCGGTTTCTGGGGCATCCTATTGCTGGACGTAATATGGTTTTTCATGGGCTATCTGATAGAACACCGTAGCCTCGGCAACACCATCCGTACCGTTGAGCCCACCGCGCTCGGCTGGTTTGTCTGCCTAATCTGCTACCCCACGCAGGTGAGCTGGACCACCGACATACTGGGCTGGTACTCATCGGACATGCCTGTGGTGGTTTATCAATTCTGCGATTCCAAGATTCTCAGCCTAGAAACGGGCTATATCCTAACCATGGCGGTTGGCATTCCAATATTACTGTTGATGAGTGTCTACTCATACGCCTCAATCACACTGGGTTTAAAGGCCAGCAATCTCACCAACCGTGGCACCGTCGATCGCGGACCCTACGCCCTAGTTCGTCATCCCGCCTATATCTGCAAGACCACAGCATGGAACCTCTCCGCGATGGTGCCACTGACCCGAGCCGTCTACGACCAGGACATTCGCTGGGGGACGGCGATCCTTTTCTCCGTTATCGTCTGGACGTTCATCTACCATGTCCGCGCACTGACCGAAGAACGCCACCTATCTGCTGACCCCGATTATCGGGCCTACTGTGAGCGGGTGAAGTGGCGATATATTCCGGGGGTCTATTAATCTGACTCAAGTTTCCACCTACGACTCCTTCTGTCCATCATTCCGCCAGTCCACGGCAGAATAACGGGTAGATAGCAACTGGTTAACTTACGCAGGCTGGATACGCCGTTGGCTACCTACGCGGACGGTGCGAACTAGGACAAGTGCTGATTCATAATCAAAGCGCTCGATCAATCGTTCCAGCTCCGCAGCCTGTCCTCCTAATATAACTCGTAGGTGGAAACTGTTCTCGTGTAGAAATGCGTGCCCAACGTAGTCATTGGTGGCAAGTAAGTGTTCTAGTCGGTCCAACAATTCCTGCGCCTGTTCCGAAGTAACTTCCACAGCGATAGGAACCGCTAATGGTAGGGTAAGGATGCCAAGAACCAATTCAGTCAACTCCACTTCTGCCGCTGCACGCAATGACTCAACTTCAGCTGCCGAATTGTCACGACGAAGGGCCTTCTCCAGTTCTTGCACTCGTACCTTTAGCGAAGTGGCACCCAGGTTGCCGGTCACACCTTTAAGGGTATGGACCAGGTGTTGCGCCCCTTTTCGGTCTCCTCTGATCAGACTTTGGGCGAACCTTGCCATGTCATCACGGTGATAGTGAGCGAAATTGTGTAGCAGTCGGATATAGCCCTCGACCTGACCACGCTGGACCTTCAAACCTAAAGAGGTATCCAAGCCGGCAATGGCATCCAATGCTGCCGGCAGTAAAGGATCGATCAACACCACGGGCCTCGGACTGCTTCGAGGTATTGATGTTGAATTCTGACGAGTAGGTTTCGTGCCCACCTCTTTCTCCATCCTCCGATTCCGCAACCATTTGGCCAGACTGGCAAACAGATCTTCCGGGACCATCGGTTTGGCCACAAAATCATCCATTCCCGCCGCCAAACACTGGTGTTGGTCCTCGACAAAAACGTTGGCACTCATTCCCAGGATGGGGACATGTTCCCAGCCAGGCAGTGCACGGATGGCTCGTGTAGCAGCAAGCCCATCCATGACTGGCATATGGACATCCATCAGAATGAGGTCGTAGGCGTACTGCTGCACCTTTGTTAAGGCCTTAGCACCATCATCGGCCAAATCTACCTCGAAACTTACTCCCTCCAACAATTCCTGCGCTACTTCCTGATTGATCGGATTGTCCTCCACTACGAGAACTCGTATCCCGTGATAATCCTGAAACAACACTTGCTCTGCGTCCAAAGTCTCTCTCTTTACCCGTAGCACTTGTTCTGATCCCCGACGCAACCGTGCCGTAAGCCAAAAGGTGCTCCCCACCCCTGGGGTACTTTCCATACCCGTCTCTCCCCCCATCAGCGCCACCAGACGTCGATTAATGGCCAACCCTAATCCTGTACCGCCGTAACGTCGGGTAATAGAACTATCGGCCTGTTCAAAAGCAGAAAAAAGCCGTGAGCATTGATCGGGTTCGATTCCAATACCCGTGTCCTGGACCTCGAATTGTACCCACAGGTCGTTTTCTAATTCCTCCAGCACCCTAGCACGCAGAATGATCTCTCCTCGCTCAGTAAATTTCACGGCATTGTCCAGATAATTGAGCAGAACCTGGGATAGTCGAGTAGGATCGCCGTGCAACCAAGGTGGTAGACCATCTTGGTCGACAGTAAGAGTCAGCCCTTTATTACGTACTCGTGGTCCAATCATGGCAATGACCGTAGCCAACATCTCGTCAATTGCGAAGTCAGTAACCTCTAGTTGGAAACGGCCCGCCTCAATCTTAGAAAGGTCCAAAATGCCGTTGATAATGGATAATAGATGCTGTCCCGCGCTGGAGATCTTATCGAGTTTATCCAGATGGTCGGGGTTGTTCACCCCGCGTTGGAGTAGATGGGTAAGTCCCAAGATCGCATTCATGGGCGTTCGGATTTCGTGACTCATATTCGCCAGAAATGCACTCTTGGCCCGAGTAGCCGCCTCTGCCTCCTCCGCTCGATGCGCTAATTCGGCCCAATAGTGGCGATTGAGTAAGACGATTTGCTGTTCACGCCGTTTACGATCAGTATCGTCAAAAAGGGTGGAACGGCTATAAAGAAAATTGCCATTGACATCACAAACCATATCGGCATTGATGGCCACGGGCAAAAGTGAACCATTTTTACACACAAAAGTGTATTCAGCGTTTCGTATCCGTCCCGATTTAAGAAGGATTTGAAAATTTGTTGAGAATCGTTCTTGAGAATCCAAAGACATCAGGTCGCTGATATTCTTTTTCCCGATCAATTCTTCCCGGGTATAGCCAAGCATGGCCAACTCAGTATCGTTGACAGAAACGTAGTAACCCTGGGCATCCAACGAATGGTAACCACAAGGAGCATTGTTGTAGAGGTCAGCAACCTCGACTGATTTGTTTTCCAATATGCGATTGGCTTCTTGCAACTGCTGCGTACGTTCCTTCACCAATTCTTCGAGACGGTCACGGTGTTGATCGAGTTCATGGTTGAGTCGTTTCTTCTCGGTAATATCTTCCTTAATAGCTAAATAATGGGTGATGCAACCATCTGACTGACGAATAGGCGTGAAAATCTCGTGTTCAACGAAAATCTCTCCGTTTTTCCGCCGATTGATGAACTCACCCTGCCAGGGCTGACCTTGGAGCAACGCTGCCCAAAGCAATTCATAGTTTTCTGGTAACGTCTGCCCCGATTGCAGGACGCGAGGATTTTTCCCCTTTACCTCATCGAGAGTGTATCCAGTGATGCGAGTAAACGACTCATTCACATATTCAATCTCAGCGGCGGTATTGGTGATAATGATGCTATTGGGGCTCTGTTCAACCGCGAGCGAGAGTTTACGTAAACGGACCTCCGTTTGTTTACGTTCAGTAATCACGTCGAATACCAGCACAAAATGCATTGGTGCCGGACTATACACTGCTGCGGAGATCCACTGCTGTAGGGCTGCCACGTAGATCTCGAAACGTTCAGACCGACCGGAACGCACAACTCGGCCAAGGATCTCAAACAGTTCTGGGTCCTGCTCACGAATACCGGGAATGACCTCAGAAACTTGTCTCCCTACCACATTTTGAAGCCCAGTCTGGACCACGAAGGCCTCATTCACTGCCAGATAGACGAAATCTTCTGGCAGATTATCACGGTAAAACATCCGGCAGTAGGCAACACCGTTGAGCAGATTCTTGAACAGCGAATGGTAGATATGTTCACTCTCACGCACAGCTTATCTCCCGACCTGCTGCTTCAAATTTCATATATTCGTTCTCGTTAATCTCACCATTCGCTATAGAAACCACGCCTAACTCTAATTATATTTGTTTATAAACATGCAGTTACGATATCAAATGTTTCTTGGTGGGGATTCAGGTAAGTTTTGTACGGCCAGAACATCATGCTC
>Ga0268283_1001466_pt1 | contig 11563 bp, 12 predicted proteins | sample saktaG_13_FD_190140 | JGI IMG/M metagenome (GOLD analysis project Ga0268283, IMG submission 190140) | Saline water microbial communities from Sakinaw Lake, British Columbia, Canada - sak_2013_06_06_36m | ecosystem: Environmental > Aquatic > Non-marine Saline and Alkaline > Saline ... | reverse complement strand
ACCATGGGTGCCTTAATCGCTACCCTCAAGAGCAGGGGATGCAACATCCTTCTTGATGAGCGCGGAGCCCAATTTACCGACCAGCACGAAATACGCGTCAACACTCTCCAAGCCATCGGTGAGACCTGTGACCTGGTGATTGTAGTGGGCGGTGACGGGACATTGCTTAATGCTGCTCGCAGCCTAGCGAACTACAAAGTACCGATACTTGGGATAAATTTGGGGTATCTAGGCTTTTTGGCGGACGTCCCCCCTCAGAGCATGGTGGTGACCCTGGATGCAGTCTTTGCAGGCCACTATGCGTCGGAGGAACGCTATTTGTTGCACGCCACCGTTCTGCGTGGCGGTGAGATTATTAGCAACAACGATGCCTTTAATGACGTGGTGATCCACCGCTGGAATGTGCCACGGATGATCGAGTTTGAGGTTTATGTCAACGATCGCTTCGTCTATGTCCAACGTGCTGACGGTATCATCATTTCTACTACCACGGGTGCTACGGCTCATGCCTTATCTGCTGGTGGGCCTCTTATCTATCCCACCCTACCCGCTACCCTGATCGTTCCTATTTGTCCTCATACGGTGAGTACTCGTCCCTTGGTTATACCCAATGAGGCCGTCGTTGAAATAGTGATGACGGACAGCAACTACGAACACGCTCAAATGACCTGCGATGGACAGATTAACCTGGGCTTGGTATCTGGAGATCGAATCATCATTCGCAAACGTGATGGCCATGTTCGTTTAATTCACCCAGAAAGTTACGATTATTTTCGCATTTTGCGGGAGAAACTCAGCTGGAGCAAAGAGATTACTAATTCTCGGAACCTTTAGACTAGATACCTCTTTATGGTTGGTTCCATAGGAACTCTGGAACGTTGGGGCTATCACACAAGATACGAATACGGCCAACACCGTTTATCGGACACTGGTGTTCTGTTCCTAGTCTACCAAATAACATACACGTGTAATCTGTCTGTAGAAATGGAGCTCTCAATGTCACGATGGTTACAGAATACCCTGCCGATTCTAGTCGTGGTAGCGTTGTTGCTGGCCCTTGTCGTGGCCCAGCGCGAGTCGCCCGCTCCCACGGAGGTACCCGGGATGATCCTTCTGGAGCCACCCCGACCGTTGGTCCCGTTTTATCTCATTGATCAACATGGCGTGGCAGTTGATCGCGCTCGTCTCGAAGGACGTTGGACTTTATTATTTTTCGATCATACCCACTGTTCCGATCCCTGCCGTGCGACTTTGGCTGCACTCGCCGTTACTCAGGAACAGTTGTCAATTATCGAAGCGGATAGTGAAGAACTACAGGTAATATTCGTATCGATGGACCCGCGTCGAGATACCTCCGAGGTCATGACCCGATACTTGAGTCATTTTAATGCGGCCTTTATTGGGGTTGTCGCGGAGCTTGAGGCCCTAGCAGGACTTACTAATCAACTTGGGGTGACTCAGCAACAATTTGATCAGCCGGGAAATGACAACCTTGCAGAAGACAACGGCAAAGTCTTCGTCATCAATCCCGATGTGCAGTGGTATGCATCGCTTTTTCCTCCCTTGGAGGCTGCTCGACTCACCGAAATGGTGCGGGCGATCCGGTCGAAAGATAACCAGGAATGAGAGCATCCCTGCTCAGACTAGAGAAGAATTAGTAGGCGTCCAACAGTGACGTAACACAGGACACGCGTAAATACGTATCTATTCCCGCGTGTCTCGTTAACACGGTCAGAAGTTATGGGATGACCACAGCGGCCTTGCTGCTCAACTCCTGGACATAACGGCGAAGGAGCTCCTGTTGCATAGCGGAACGCAGACGCTCCTTGAGTTGATCAAACTCAGGAGGATGGGCCGGACGTTTGTCCATTATCTCCACAATCTCCCAACCCTCAGATACCTCAATAGGATCGGAGATCTTGCCTACATCGACCTTTGCCAATTGTTGGGCGATCGGTGCCGACATAGGGGCTATCCAACCAATATCACCCCCCTTTTTTGCGCTCTCGGTATCCAGGGATTGAAGTGCTAAATCAGCAAATGCCTTCCCCTCCCTGGCCTGGGAGGCAATGCGTCCAGCCTCGTCTTGGGTCTTCACGAGAATACGACGGACTTTGTATTCATCCTTCGGGAAATTCTTTGCCCAAGCGTCATACTGCTCGTGCAGCACCGACTCTTTAATGGGGTTCTCTTTCAAATAGTTATCAGCACCGGCAGCAAATAGGATCTGGCGAGTTTGTACGTTGATGGCGCTCTTCACCTCCGGATCCTGGTCCAATTTTTTCTGCTTGGCTGCTTGGATAATGAGTTCACGAGCTACCAGTTCCTCCGTGATCGCGCGACGATTCTGCTCATTGTTAGCCAACGTTGGATTACCCTTAAAAACTTGATCTACATCCCTCTTGGAGATGGTCTCTTTGTTGACCTTGGCAGCATAATCGGCGGCTAGAACAGGGGTTCCAAAGGCGACGAACAGACTTGAGATGATTACAACAGTACGGCGAGGGAACATGACGCTCTCCATAGTTTTTTAAGAGACTAGTGGGCATACCTGTAAATTAACAGGGTAGGGATTCCTTATGGTAACGCAAAAATACCGGAACTTCCTACCGTTACGTTCAGCTTCTCAAAGCAGAATTTGCCTCTTTGGCCTAGGGGACCACCATGAGCATAGTAGATGATGCGATTAGTATCCTTGTATTTTCCATACATTATCGAATATCCTAACGTCGTCTTTTGGCCTGACAAGCGCTACTAAAGGGGCGGAAAAAGCCGTCCCATTTCCTCCTCGCTGAACGGGGTTTTTCATGGATATTCGATGACGACCAAAAATGTTTTCTATGAAATACTTCCATTTCTTTACTCGGCTGGCGGTGTTGCTGTTATTATTCTTTCGAATGAATCTATCGGAAAGGCTAGTGGCATCCTCCTGATCAGCGCTGCGTTGATTGTTTTTCGGTTGCGATTAGAATACAGAAAACAGCGTGCTGAAGATGCTGAAGAAGAACTCCATTACGTCAAGCGCAAGTTTAACAAAGAAAGAACCTCTAACTAATCGTGCAAATGAAAATAAGAAATTTAAGTTGTTACCCATGATTTCATCTAGCCGTTATTCCTCCTGTCTCTAGCGGAATATTAGGAATATTAGGATTATTGGTTTCTTAATGTTTTCCATAAAGGTCCCTTTCGTTTCCGAAAAATATTATAATAGTTCTGACATTCGTAAATATTTCTGCGTCCATTGCTGAATGGTATTGTAAGTCTTGGAAATGCGGCAATCTTTTTAATTACAATGAGGTCAGGTAATTTTTGTTAACATTCTAAATCCAAGAGTGATAGTTAATATAGGCTTGGTTGGCTTAATGTAATATAAGATTTTCAAAGGGTTACTGCAGATAATCAAACTAGACCAGTGCCGCGGTGTCAGTCTGTGGAGAGGAAGGCGCTGGCCTTCGGCGTAAGTTGAAGGTAAAACCGGCCTCTGTGAAGCAGAAACCGAACACTGTTTTTCCTACGGGATAAATTAGGTAGGTTTCGGAGAACGGGCTGATCGGCGCTGACCGTGTACAATAAACCTCCTTCGGGTTTTGTATCCACGATAATCCTTACGCTTTGCATCCTTTGTTGGGGAGACCAGATGGCCAAGAATTACCTCTTTACCTCCGAGTCAGTGTCCGAGGGACACCCGGACAAGATGGCGGACCAGATCTCGGACGCCGTGCTCGATGCCCTGATCGCCCAAGACCCGAGAAGCCGCGTTGCCTGCGAAACCCTCGTCAAGACTGGTGTCGTCGTCATCGCCGGCGAGATCACCACTAACGCCTCGATTGACCTAGACCAGATCGCCCGCCAGGTGGTCAAGAATATTGGTTACACCAGTTCGGACATGGGTTTCGACGGAGAGACCTGCGCTGTCCTCACCGCCCTCGGTAAGCAGTCCTCAGACATTGCCATGGGTGTGGATGAGACGACCAATCACGAACAAGGTGCCGGCGACCAAGGCATGATGTTCGGCTACGCCACCGCCGAAACTGATGTGCTGATGCCCGCGCCGATTACCTATGCACACCGTTTGGTGCGTCGTCAGGCGGAAGTGCGCAAAAACGGAGCCCTCCCCTGGCTACGTCCCGATGCCAAGAGCCAACTTACCTTCCGCTACGAAGACCATCGACCCGTCAGTATCGAAGCGGTGGTGCTTTCCACCCAGCACAGTCCCGACATCGAGACCTCGGTTCTGCGTGACGCAGTAATGGACGAGATTATTCTCCACGTCCTCCCAAAGGAGTGGATCACCAAGGAGACTCGCTTCTACATCAATCCCACCGGACGATTTGTTATTGGCGGCCCGATGGGTGACTGCGGCCTTACTGGACGCAAGATCATCGTGGATACCTACGGTGGGATGGGCCGTCACGGCGGTGGTGCCTTCTCGGGCAAAGACCCCAGCAAAGTAGACCGATCCGCTGCCTACGCTGCCCGTTATGTCGCCAAGAATATTGTTGCGGCAGGGCTGGCTGAGCGCTGTGAGGTACAGGTTTCCTATGCCATTGGCGTCGCCGAACCCACCTCCATTTCGGTAGAGACCTTCGGCACTGGCCGCATCGCCGACGAACGCCTAGTGGACCTCATCCGCGAACATTTCGATCTGCGTCCGAGGGGCATCATCAGCATGCTTGACCTGATCCACCCCATCTACCTCAGAACCGCTGCCTACGGCCACTTTGGGCGCGAGGAAGCAGGATTCCCGTGGGAGGCTACCGACAAGGCCGATGCCCTGCGCAACGCCGCCGGTCCCCAAACCCACTCTCTACCCGTGAAATAAATCAATGACCAGCACATCACTACCCGTAGACCCCTCCCCCGCCTACCGCGTGGCGGATATGAGCCTTGCCGCTTGGGGCCGCAAAGAGATATCCATTGCCGAAACCGAAATGCCGGGTCTCATGGCTCTGCGCGAGGAGTTTGGGGCGAAAAAACCCCTCGCTGGTGCACGCATTTCCGGCAGTCTGCACATGACCATCCAAACTGCGGTCCTCATTGAGACCCTGGTAGCACTGGGGGCCGATGTCCGCTGGGCTTCGTGCAATATCTACTCCACCCAAGACCACGCAGCCTCCGCGATTGCTGCCACAGGGATTCCTGTTTTTGCCTGGAAGGGCGAAAACCTGGAGGAATATTGGTGGTGTACCGAGCAGGCCCTCACTTGGCCGGACGGTAAAGGCCCGAACATGATCCTGGACGATGGCGGCGATGCCACGCTCTTGATCCACAAAGGGAAGGAATTCGAGGCCGCAGGAGCCGTCCCCGCTCCAATCGCTGCTGATTCCGAGGACTGGACGGAATTCCTCAAACTCTTGGGCAATAGCTTTTCGAAGAATTCCGGCAAGTGGACGGCCTCTGCCGCCGATATTCGCGGCGTGACCGAAGAAACGACCACGGGCGTCCACCGTCTTTACCAGATGCAGGAAAGCGGGGGGTTGCTTTTTCCTGCAATGAATGTCAACGATTCAGTTACCAAGAGCAAATTCGACAACCTCTATGGTTGCCGCGAATCACTCCTTGACGGTATTAAGCGTGCTACCGATGTTATGATAGCCGGCAAGATCTGCGTAGTTTCCGGTTACGGCGATGTAGGAAAGGGTTGCGCCCAAGCCTTTCGAGGAATGGGTGCCACGGTATTGGTCACCGAGATTGACCCCATTTGTGCCCTTCAGGCATCGATGGAAGGCTACCGAGTTGTGACCATTGAAGAAGCCGCTCCGGTAGGCGATATCTTTGTCACCGCGACTGGTAATTTGCGGGTCATTGGTCATGATCACATGATACGGATGAAGAATGAGGCCATTGTCTGCAACATTGGCCACTTTGACTCCGAGATCGATATTGCTTCCCTTGAGGTCTATACCTGGGAAGAGATCAAGCCGCAAGTCGATCACGTCATCTTCCCCGACGGTAAGAAGATTATCGTGCTCGCCAAGGGACGCTTGGTTAATTTGGGTTGCGCCACCGGCCATCCGAGCTTTGTTATGTCGGCATCTTTCACCAATCAGGTGATGGCTCAGATGGAACTCTATGCCCATTATGCCAAGTATGAGCGAAAAGTATACGTTCTGCCAAAAGCACTCGACGAAAAAGTGGCACGCCTGCATCTGAAGAAGATCGGCGCACACCTGACCGAATTGAGTGACGAGCAGGCTGCCTATATTGGTGTGCCCAAGACTGGGCCCTACAAGCCCAATCACTATCGTTATTGATGAAGTACTAATTTAGTGTCAAGAACCCCTCGACCCTTCGGGATCGAGGGGTTTCAACGCCAAGGATTTATGAAATATGCAATCTCAGCGGCACTACCCCCGAGTTTTTAGCTTTGAATTCTTCCCTCCAAAAAATGAAGAGGGTGCGGAAAAACTGCGCCAGACTCGTGATGACTTGGGCTATCTGGGTCCCCGTTTCTTTTCCGTTACCTACGGAGCGGGGGGGTCCACTCGCAAGCGCACGATTGGAACCGTCGAGGATATCCAAAAAGCTGGTTATGCAGCAGCGCCCCATTTGTCCTGCATCGGTTCTACCCGAGAAGGTATTCGAGAGATCCTTGAGGATTATCGTGCTCTAGGTATTCGTCATATCGTCGCTCTGCGCGGCGATCTACCCTCTGGAACCCACGAGACGGGGGAGCTACGATATGCCAACGAATTAGTAGAATTCATCCGAAAAGAAACCGGCGATTACTTTCATATTGAAGTAGCTGCGTACCCAGAATTTCACCCACAGGCTTCTTCCTCTACCATTGATCTGAACAATTTCAAACGAAAAGTAAAGGCGGGCGCCAACAGTGCGATTACCCAGTACTTTTATAATCTGGATGCCTATTTGCGTTTCGTGGACAGTTGCGAACAGATGAAGCTGGATATTCCGATCGTCCCAGGAATTATGCCTATCACCAATTATTCGCAACTTGCCCGCTTCTCCGACCTCTGTGGTGCCGAGATTCCGCGTTGGTTACGCCGACGATTAGAGAGTTATAGCGATGACATAGACTCGATTCGTGTTTTCGGGTTGGATGTCGTCACTGAACTGTGTCGGCGATTGTTAGAGGCCGGTGCACCGGGCCTTCATTTCTACACCATGAATCAATCCGGTCCCACCCGTGCTATCTGGCAGGCGCTTAATTTAGGTACAGGCTGAGTACGCTATCAGGACTTGTGAAGTAATGTTGGTAAGGCATCGGTTATTTGCGGAAACCACTTAGAAACAAACCTATGGAAACAAATTTCCGAAGCATCCTTAAAGCAATCTCGTGGCGCATCACGGCAACATTGGTCACTTTTCTTGTCAGTTGGGTGATTACTGGTGTCTTCACGATCGCTGTTACTATTGCTCTGGCAGAAGTATTCGCCAAACTTGGCCTATATTGGCTGCACGAACGAGCCTGGAACCGAATGGCGTGGGGAAGATATAAGGCCAGTCTTCCCCGTCTGTAATATCTCACCACTTCTGGTTCCATTTTTAGTGGTGAGAAGGTTTGACTGGTGGAGGTTTACGCCATGAAGCGCACAACAACACGCAACGCGGAAATATTGTTTACGTTTCTTTTTCTGTTCGGCACCGTGCCATTGATGGCAGGGGCGTTTCCTATGCGGCTTATGGATGGACGCGAATTGCCTAGTCTCGCACCCATGCTGGCACCAATTTTGCCGGCAGTGATAAATATCTCCTCTCGCTCTCGGGTACGGGTTCATAAAAGTCCTCTCTTTGAAGATCCCTTCTTCCGTCATTTCTTCGACATTCCTGATCGCCCCCGAGAACGAATAGCACAAAGCCTGGGGTCGGGGGTTGTGATCGACGCTACTCGCGGTTATGTCATCACCAATCACCATGTGGTGGACAAAGCCGAAGAGATCACCGTTACTCTCCAAGACGGTCGTATCCTCCAAGCGCATATTGTGGGCGAGGATTCGGACACTGATATTGCAATCATTCAGGTTCCTGCCGAGCGCATTACTGCCATTCCTCTGGGAGATTCCGATCAACTTCGGGTGGGAGATTTCGTAGCCGCAATCGGAAATCCCTTTGCATTGGGACAGACAGTAACCTCGGGAATCGTGAGTGCGCTTGGCCGTTCTGGATTGGGTATTGAAGGTTACGAAGACTTTATCCAGACCGACGCTTCCATCAATCCCGGCAATTCCGGTGGTGCCTTGGTCAATCTACGCGGCGAATTGATTGGAATCAACACCGCTATCCTCGCGCCTAACGGCGGTAATGTTGGTATCGGTTTTGCTATTCCGGTCAATATGGTGCGTCAGGTCGTGACTCAAATTACCGAATATGGACGGATGCGCCGTGGTCGTCTCGGTATTCATCTTCAAGACCTTACTCCAGAATTGGCAGCGGCCTTTGGTATTCCACCCCAGGGGGCCGTTGTGGCCAAAGTGGCGCGCAGTTCATCTGCTGAGCAAGCAGGATTACGGGTGGGAGATGTGATCACCGCCATTAACGGTCGACCCGTCCGTAGTGGTCGGGACCTACGCAATACTTTCGGTGTATTGTCCGTTGGAGCTAAAGCCGAACTTCGGGTATTGCGAGATGGTCATCCCGTCCAACTCTCGGTCAAAATTGTTGAACCGCGCCAGGAAACACTGGCCGGTGAGCAATTGGATGTCCGCCTGCAAGGAGCGCTTTTCGGTACCATCAATGAAGATTCACCCCTCTACGGAGAAGTGGAAGGCGTAATGCTAGTCAAGCTAACTCCAAATAGCACAGCCGCAAGCATTGGCCTGCAAGAAAATGATCTACTGGTAGCGATCAATCGTCAGACAATACGCGATCTGGACGATCTGCGGAAACTCGGCCGAATTGGCGGAAAGAGCATGCTACTCAAAATTCGTCGGGATAATGCTTCGCTTGCGATCCTAGTACAGTGATAACTTAATTCAAATTTCCACCTATCGTCATTCTTTCAGTCCATGACGGAATGGCGGTTAGATGGAGTCATAAGGGCAACTTGAATTATGCATCAAGAAAATCTACACTATTCGAAATACAAGATGGGCTAAGAAAAATGGAGACGGATTCAGGATCGGCCAAAGCGACGTGCCAGAGCCATATCTAACGTCAGCAGTCCCAAGGAAAATGGCATGAGGGCAAGAGTCCACCCCAGAAGTACGCCCGCAGCATTGGCAGCCATGTCTGCATATTCGAAAGTGCGATAACCGCTCATGCCTTGCAATACTTCCAATATCGCTCCCATAACACAGAGAGATAATGCAGGCAACCAGCGTTGACGTGGCCAAAGCCAGGCGGCCCAGATCATCTGAATGGTATAAATCGTTAGATGGCCCAATTTGTCACCATAAGGCAGATCGATGGACGGAGGAGAAGGCCTTAGAGATAACCACCACACCGCCACCAGTAGGATTCCGCCCAGAATCAACCATCCTCGATAATAAACTAACTGCATGATATTTCCCCGAACGTTGTTCTGATATTTATCCAATTTGAGACTCACCCATGATAGCAAGAAGTCTATTCCCCGCGCTCCGATTACGCCGGATGCGGCATGACGATTTTAGTCGTCGATTGATGCGTGAGACTCGTTTGACTACCGACGATCTCATTTGGCCCACCTTCGTATTGGAAGGGGAACTGCGACGCGAAGCAATTATCCCCATGCCCGGTGTGGAGCGTCTGAGCATCGATGTTCTTCTCGAAGAGGTTGCTGAATTGGTAGAGCTGGGCGTACCTGCTATCGCCTTGTTTCCGGTCACGCCTCCAGAGGCCAAGAGCGAGGATGCCCGAGAAGCCTACAACCCAGAGGGATTGGCCCAGCGAACGGTACGCGCCCTCAAGGCAGCGTTTCCTGACCTAGGCGTAATTACCGATGTGGCCCTTGATCCCTTTACTACCCATGGCCAGGATGGACTCATCGATGCCTCTGGCTACGTAATCAACGACGCAACTACCACAGTTCTGATACGTCAAGCCCTCTCCCACGCAGCAGCCGGGGCAGATGTAGTGGCCCCTTCGGATATGATGGATGGGCGTATTCAGGCCATTCGTCTGGCCTTGGAATCCGCCGGTTATGTTCATACCCGTATCCTTGCCTATTCCGCCAAGTATGCCTCTCGCTTCTACGGTCCCTTTCGCGACGCAGTAGGGTCCGCCGCCAATCTCGGCAAGAGTGATAAGTACAGCTACCAAATGGACCCCGCTAATAGCGATGAGGCCCTTCACGAAGTGGCCTTAGACTTGGCAGAAGGGGCCGACATGATTATGGTCAAGCCGGGTATGCCCTACCTCGACGTGGTACAACGGGTCAAGGAGCGTTTCCAGGTCCCCACTCTGGTCTATCAGGTGAGCGGAGAGTACGCCATGCTCAGAGCGGCTATCCAGAACGGCTGGCTTGAGGAGGGCGTTATCTTGGAATCACTTCTTAGCATCAAACGCGCTGGGGCAGACGCCATCCTGACCTATTTTGCCAAGGAGGCTGCAAGATGGCTAAAGCGTTTGGATTAGGCTACGCAGCAGGACCATATCTACAAAGCTCGTCGCACCGGCATCACCCGCCAAAACGGTGAAGGGCTGATCGGGTTCGCCCAGGTGGTCCAACACCAGTCGAGCACCGGTAAAATCTTGTCCTTTGGTGTACTCATTGATGGTTACCAATACCGGGAGATCTGCGGCACAGGCAGCGCGTACACCGATGTGGGAGTCCTCGAAGCCTATGCACTCCGTTGGGTTAACCCCGAGCCGTTCCATGACATAAGAGTAGATATCGGGTGAGGGTTTTTTGTTGGGTACCACATCTCCGGCTCCGATACAGGCAAACCAGTCACAACCCCCGACCCCTAGGTTAGATTCCAAGAGTGCCCGGACATTGTGGGGATTGGTGGTGGTCGCAATAGCCAGTCGGAGACCTGCGGCGCGGGCCTCGCGTAGTAAACGCAAAACCCCCGTACGGAGGGGGATACCACGGGCATCTACTAATGCGGCGAAAAAGCGGGTTTTGGTCACATAGAGGTCGGCAATCAACCGTTCCAGATCGAGACGGCCCTGAAAGTCGGGGCGGTAACGCTCCACGTAGAAGCGCATTCGTTCTTTGCCACCACCTACATGGAGCAAATCCCCATAGAGTGCGACTGACCACTCCCAGTCCAGGCCGGCCTCGGCAAAGGCTTGGTTGTAGGCAACCCGATGACCGTCACGTTCCGTGTCCGCGAGAGTACCATCGACATCAAAAATAAGCGTGGTAAGTGCCATAGATTTACCCAAGAGAGGAAGAATTGAGCGATTGCGAAGAAAGACACTGTAGCATGGAGGCCACAGACAAAATCTTCTGCTAAAAGAACGGACGATTCAGAAAACCTTTGGTAACCTGCACATCCAACGTGAATTTGACTCATCGCGGACAGTTGCGATCTGTCGTTAGGAAAATGTATCAACGCGATTATCTCACCATTCGCTATAGAAAACCGTGAATGCTCTAATTATTTTGTTAATTTAATCATAAGGTTGCACTATTAAATGTTTTCCGTATGGTATCCAGGCCGGTTAATGAACGTCC
>Ga0268283_1001465_pt1 | contig 11567 bp, 9 predicted proteins | sample saktaG_13_FD_190140 | JGI IMG/M metagenome (GOLD analysis project Ga0268283, IMG submission 190140) | Saline water microbial communities from Sakinaw Lake, British Columbia, Canada - sak_2013_06_06_36m | ecosystem: Environmental > Aquatic > Non-marine Saline and Alkaline > Saline ... | reverse complement strand
GAATTTCAAAAGCGACTTGTTTCCCTCGTAACACAGCACTGGTGCCTTCTCCTATTCGAATTGCATCACCTGCTCCGTAGCAGGCTCTTCCAAAAATTTCATTTCCTTTTATCAGCAGTTGATCATCAGAAACCAAACCCGTACAAATATTTATTGCATCAATGCCATCAATAATTTGCTCGGTGCCAGGAATTGGGGTAAAATTTTCGCAATCGGCCACTATAGCTCCTTTAATGCCTGTATGATCAGCATTCGGAATAGCTTTGATTAATATTTTTGATAACATAACCGGGATACCTAAACGACGAACACGATTTGCCTGCACAGGAAATCCCCCTTCATTGGGTTGTGCTTCAATAATTGCTTTAACATGTGCACCGGCTTGCATTAACTGGTAAGATGTTAAATATCCAATATTTCCGGCACCAACAGTCAATACATTTTTACCTAATAAGGTCAATTCGCTGTTCATCATTTTTTGAACAACAGCAGCTGTATAAACCCCTGGTAAATCATCATTTTCGAAGGTTGGCATAAAAGGAACAGCACCTGTAGCAATTATCAAATGTTCAGCATCCACATAATAAATTTCATCTGTTATTATGTTTTTCACTGCAACTCTTTTACCTTCCAAGATATCCCATACCGTTGAATCCAGAAAAATCCCATCCAGTTTTTCACCGGCCAATGTTTTTGCAATTTCGAATCCCCGCATACCACCAAATTTCTTCTCTTTTTCAAAGAAGAAAAACTGATGTGTTTGCATTAAAAATTGTCCACCAATTTTATCATTATTATCAATTACAATATTTTCGATATTATATTTATTCAACTCTTCACGGGCTGCAAGTCCGGCCGGGCCTGCCCCAATAATAACTACACTGGTTTTATATACTTTTACGGCCTCTTTATTTTGAATATCAATTTGAGAAGGTTGAAAATCTTTAGGGATTTCTCTGACCTCATTAATATTATCAACTTTGGTAATACATATACGCTTAATTTGTCCATCAACCAACATTTCACAAGCTCCACATTTTCCGATTCCGCACTCAAGACTTCGTTCGCGGTTTTGTAAACTGTGGCTATGCACCGGATATCCAGCCTGATGAAGTGCCGCAGCAATAGTAAAGCCTTTCTCTCCAATAATTTCTCTTCCTTCAAACAAAAACTTTACTTCCTCGCAAACCTTTACATCCAAAATTGGATGTTTATTTATTTTATACATATTCCTAAAAATTAAGCACCATAAACTATTGTGAAAAAATTAACAGACAAAGGTAATTCTTCTATCCTATTATTGATAATTTGAAGAAAAAAAAGGAGTAATTTTTACTTAATCAAAATAAGAAAGTCTATTTTTGCAACAGATTAAAAGTTAAACCCGATTAAAAAATACAGCTATGATCAATAAACTGATTTCAAGAATTTTGCCTTATATGCCTAAAAACTTTGTATGGTTATTTTCCAAACGTTATATCGCCGGAAAAACAATTGAAGAAGCCATTCAGGTTTCAAAAGATTTAAACGCGCAAGGTGTTAAAGTGACCATCGACCTGTTAGGCGAATTTATTACTACCATCGATCAGGCCATTGAGAATACCGAAACATACCTCAATATTATTGATACTGTGCAGGAACACAAAATTGATGGAAATTATTCACTTAAACCAACCATGTTTGGATTGTTGATTGATGCTGATGCATGTTATACCTACATCCGAAGAATTGTTGAAAGGGCAGCAAAATATAATAATTTTGTCAGAATCGACATGGAAGATTCACAATGTGTCGACTTGGAACTTGATCTTTTTAGAAAAATAAAAATCGAATTTCCAAAAAATGTTGGTCTGGTTTTTCAAGCCTATCTGAAACGTACACTTAATGATGTTAAAAGTCTTCAGGATTTAAATTCGGATGAAACACCAATTAATTATCGCTTATGTAAAGGTATTTATGTTGAACCAGCAGAGATCGCTTATAAAAAATATGAAGTAATTAATCAGCATTATCTGGAGGATTTGGAATATATGTTTCAAAATAAAATTTATCCGGCTATTGCTACCCATGATAAGCCATTGGTTGAAGGTGCATATAAGTTGATCAAAAAGTATAACGTGCCCAAACACATGTACGAATTTCAAATGTTGTATGGTGTTACACCTGAATTAAGATCCTCAATCGTCGAGAATAAACATCCCATGAGGGTTTATATTCCATATGGTAAAGATTGGTTTGCATACTCGACTCGTCGATTAAAAGAGAACCCTAAAATGGCTTTTCTCATTATTAAGGCCTTGTTTTTTAGAGGATAAGATCTTCTTAGTGTTAAAATAAGTTAAAGTAAAATGCTTTAATGGATTGAGAATTAGGCATTTTCTTTTAATTTAACTCACAACTCCCTTCTCTAATCATTGAATAATAAGCAAATTATTCGTAATTTTGCATTTTCAAAAACCAATGGTTATGCAAAAAGCAAGAGTTCTATTCATTGCGCAAGAGATTACTCCGTACCTAAAGGAAACACCCATGGGGAAAATATGTAGATATTTACCCCAAGGTATTCAGGAACGAGGTAAGGAGATTAGAACATTTATGCCTCGCTATGGATTAATCAACGAACGTCGAAATCAGTTACATGAAGTAATTCGTCTTTCGGGAATGAACTTAATAATTGACGATGCCGATCATCCTTTAATTATTAAAGTTGCTTCAATTCAGCAAGCTCGTATGCAGATATACTTTATTGACAACGAAGATTACTTTCATCGAAAATTTACTATTGCCAATAAAAACAATAAGTTTTATGAGGATAATGATGAAAGAACTATTTTCTTTTCACGAGGAGTTTTAGAAACAGTTAAAAAACTTGGTTGGGCACCCGACATCATTCACTGTCATGGTTGGATTGGAAGTTTAACCCCCCTATATCTGAAGAAAGCTTTCAAAGATAACCCTCTCTTTACTGACTCTAAAGTAATTTACTCATTATATAATGACGATTTCTCAGAAAATTTAAATAAAAATTTTGCAAAAAAAATAAAATTGGAAGGCATCAGTGATGATGACTTAAAGCATTACAAAAGTGGAAATTATTTGAACTTGATGAAAGCAGCTATTGATTATTCAGATGCACTAATCATCGGTAGTGAAAAAATAAATGCGGAAACTGAAGCGTATTTAAAGAAATCAGGAAAACCATTTCTTGAGTATCACCCTGAAGAAACCTACATTGATGCATACAACCAATTTTATAATAAAATTATGGAAGAGTAATCTTCATAAAAAAAGAATTATAAACTTAAAAAGAGCTTAACTTGAAAATATTGAATGGTTCGTGGAAAATATCCATGATAGTAGTGTTGTCTTTTGGAATTTTTTTAACCTCCTGTACTAAAAAAGCTAAATTAATTGGATTAGAAGTTCGCCCAACAGCCAATTTGGAAGTTGAGTCAACTGATACTACTACCCTTATTGCTTTTTCAGAAGTTCATGATTCATTGATTACTGACAATTATTCACGAATTTTATTAGGGAGTATGATGGATCCGATTTTTGGACAAACCACAGCAAACTATTATACCCAACTTCGCATAAATACTGGGATAGACAGTTTAAACTTTGGACCTAACCCTGTAGTCGACTCACTCGTTTTATCGCTTGCCTACAACGGTTATTATGGAGATACTACAACCTATCAAACTTTAAAGGTTTATGAATTAGATGAAAAGTTAGTTACAGATAGTGCTCATTATTATTATGCATTCGACAAACTTTTACACAAAGCAACTGAAATTGGACGAATAACTTTTCAGCCACAACCCAATAGTCCATTATATTCATATGGCACAGATGATACAACAACTTATGATCCACACATCAGTATCGATTTATTAGAACTCAACAATGCATTCGGGACAAAACTTATATCTACACCCTTTGACATTTTACAAAATAATGAAAGTTTTATTGATTATATTAATGGGCTTTGTGTCATTTCTGAACCAGTAAATAGTGGTGGATCAATTATTTATATTGATCTTCTTTCTTCTTATACAAAGCTGACCTTATATTATAGAAATGATTCTGCAACAGGAAAAATTTATTCAATGAATCTCTACGATACTACTTATCATTTTAACAACTTTGATCATAATAATTACCAGGATGCTTCTTCTGAATTTAAAGCACAAGCATTGGATGGAAATAAAAGCTTAGGAGAGGAACTCATTTATGTTCAAGCTTTGGGTGGCGTTCGTACTAAAATATTATTCCCATTTGTTAAAAATCTAAAATCGATTGGAAATATCGCAATCAATAGTGCGGAATTGACTATAAAGGGCATTGAAGATAATAATGGAAGCACCCCTCCCAGCCGCTTGACTCTTGACCAAATTAATTCTGATGGCACAACCACTCAAGGAATTATTGATATGGTAGAGGGGGATGCTTATTTTGGCGGTTTTTATGATTCCGTTAATAATGAATACAAATTCCAAATTGCCAGATATATCCACAATTTAATTAATACAGATGCCAATGATTATGGGATATATCTGAAAGTTTATGGGAATGCAACCGGCGGAGGTCAGTTTATTATAAATGGAACAAACCCGGCTTTGCCAACTCCTTATTCTGACAGACTAAAATTAAAGATTACATATACAATTATCGAGTAGGCAAATAAGCTACTTTATGTAAAAGTATTTTATATTTTTATTTTTTTAAAATTACTAAAGATTAGTTATTACTATGTGTGGCATTGTTGGATATATAGGGAAAAAAGAAGCATACCCGATTTTAATGAAGGGGTTAAAACGCCTTGAATATAGGGGTTATGACAGTGCAGGAATTGCCTTATTAAATGGTGGTCTACATGTATATAAAACCAAAGGTAAGGTTGCCGATCTTGAGGCATCAATCTCTAACAAAAACACCAATGGCAATATTGGGATTGCTCACACCAGATGGGCTACTCATGGCGAACCGAACGACCTAAACGCTCATCCACATTATTCAGAAAGTAAAGAAATTGCCATTATTCACAATGGAATTATTGAAAATTACAATTCATTAAAGGCAGAACTGCTTAATCGCGGGTATATATTTCAAAGCGATACAGACACAGAAGTGCTGGTATATTTAATTGAGGATATTCAGAAAAATGAAAATGTCAATTTGTATGAAGCAACGCGTATCGCATTAAATCAGGTGATCGGTGCTTATGCTATCGTTCTGATATCCAAAACAGAGCCAAACATGCTGGTAGCAGCTCGAAAGGGCAGCCCACTCGTAATCGGAATAGGAGATGATGATTATTATATTGCATCCGATGCTTCTCCAATTATTGAATATACACGAAATGTAGTTTATCTTCAAGAAGAAGAAATTGCGTTAATCAGATACAAGCAAAAACTTGAGATAAAAACAATAAAGAATAAAATTCAAACACCCTATATTCAAAGGCTGGAAATGAATTTAAGTGCTATTGAAAAGGGCGGATTCGAGCATTTTATGCTTAAGGAAATTTATGAACAACCCCGATCGATACGAGACAGTTTTAGAGGAAGATTAAGCCTCGATAAAGGCATTGTATCTCTTGGTGGAATTAAGGATTATGAGCAAAAGCTCGCTAATGCTAAGCGTATAATAATTGTAGCTTGCGGAACTTCATGGCATGCCGGAATGGTTGGTGAATATTTATTTGAAGATCTCGCCCGAATACCAGTCGAAGTTGAATATGCTTCTGAATTTAGATATCGTAATCCGGTAATTTACGAAGATGATATTGTGATTGCCATATCACAATCCGGCGAAACAGCCGATACGCTTGCTGCTATACAATTGGCTAAATCAAAAGGAGCTACTATTTTAGGAATTTGCAATGTAGTTGGCTCATCCATCGCTCGAGAAACCCATGCCGGATCGTTTACACATGCCGGACCTGAAATTGGGGTTGCCTCAACAAAAGCCTTCACGGCTCAGGTCACTGTACTAATTTTGATGGCATTAATGGTTGCAAATAAAAAGGGAACAATTGCACAATCAAGATTACAGAACCTTTTATTCGAATTGGATGCAATTCCAGAAAAGGTAGAAAGGTTACTCAATTCTAATTCGCAAATTATTGAGATTGCCAGAAAATTTAAAGATTTCCGTAATTTCTTATATTTAGGTCGAGGGTACAATTTCCCGGTAGCATTGGAAGGGGCACTTAAGCTTAAAGAAATTTCATATATACACGCTGAAGGATATCCTGCCGCCGAAATGAAACATGGCCCGATAGCACTCATTGATCGGCATATGCCAGTTGTTTTTATTGCAACCAACAGAGGAACATATGAAAAGGTACAAAGTAATATTATGGAGGTAAAAGCCCGACAAGGACAAGTTATCTCTATAGTTACAGAAGGCGACACTCAAGTTAAAAAAATCTCTGATATTGTGATTGAAATTCCGGAATGTGATGAATTATTGGTGCCTTTGTTAGCAACCATACCCTTACAATTACTTTCGTATCATATAGCAGTTATGCGAGGTTGTAATGTTGACCAACCACGAAATCTTGCGAAATCAGTAACAGTCGAATAAGCTAATAAACAAAAACTGTTAACGTTTATTTTAAACTTGCTGTGGAGCAGTTGGATCCGAATCTCTTATTTCTTTTTCAACCGGAGTTTCTTTCTTTATTTTTTTTGATTCGTCGGTAGCAGAATAAACATTCTCCTTAAATAGTTGAATAATTTTCTTTAGATTCACATCCGTAGAAAGTTTTGTTGAAGCATCAACATTTATCAAGATGTCCTGTATTGCGTTGATTACTGCATTGTTTGGTATTTGAATGAAACAGTTCAAATCACAATTCTCTTCATTCTGGAATAGTTTCGTGAAAACTTGTCCCTTGATTTTGGAGCTTCCAACAACACTAAATTTACCGGTACAAAAAATATTACCTTCAAAACTACCACTAATAAGCAGCTCTGAACAAACAATATCTCCTACTACTTTAGAGGTTTCGTCAATGATTACCTTCTCAGTAGACAACAATGTACCGTAGAAATTACTTTCTATTCTGAATGATTTTTTGGTCTTAATAAATCCCTCAATAATGCTTTCTTCAGGAATTAAAATTGGACTGCTGTTTTCGCCTGGTTTCATTTTCTTACAAGATTAATAAGTTTCATACAATTTTAATGAAAATTATCATTCTAAACAAGTTAATAGCTAACATGATATAGAAATTAAATAAGGATTTAATTAATCCTAAAATAAAAAGTTCCAGAAAACAGGAGCTTTGAATGATTTTTTAAGAAGTTAATACAGGTTAGAATCTGTTAGCAACCGATTTCCAATCAACTATCTTCCAAAAATCTTCAACATAAGCAGGTCTTCTGTTTTGTTTATCCAAATAATATGCATGTTCCCAAACATCACAGGTTAATAGAGGAGTTAATCCTTGTGTCATAGGATTGATTGCATTTGACGTTTGAATAATTTGAAGTTTATTCTCTTTGTTTTTTACAAGCCATGCCCATCCTGCTCCAAATAAGGTTACAGCCGCTACCGAAAACTTATCTTTGAATTCTTCAAAAGAACCAAATTCGTTTTTTATAGCATCAAGCAATTTCCCTTTAGGTTCACCTCCTCCTTTTGGAGATAGACAATTCCAGTAAAAAGTGTGATTCCAAACCTGAGCGGCATTATTGAAAATGCCTCCATCAGCTGTTAGGATAATTTCCTCTAAACTTGATTTTTCAAACTTTGTTCCAATAATCAATTTATTCAAATTGTTTATGTAGGTTAGGTGGTGTTTCCCATGATGAAACTCAAGAGTTTGCTTTGAAATAAATGGTTCCAAGGCATCCATTGCGAATGGTAATAATGGCAGTTCAAAGTTCATAATGTTTTGTTTTAGGTTAATATATCAGGTTTATTTTGATGTTAAATAATTTTGAGCTTTAATGATTACCACATCATTTTTATTAAAAATTGGATAAAAAGCATCGTTATCTAAAATATTTCTTCCAATATATGCCTTAATCAAAGATTTTAATTTTATTGCTGATTTTTTAATCTCTGCTTCATTATTATCCGCTCCGTTTGAAATAGCAAATGCAACAAATTCATTATACATTTCATCTGAAAATTCGAACGAATCAATAAAGTTTATGGGCTTTTTGTATTTACTTAATTTTTCCCTGTGCGTATCTGTATAATTAAAGGCAAATTGATAGGCTAGACCCTTGCTTATAACAACAGTATAAAAATTTGGGTTTGTTGTTTCAATAGGAACAAAGATATCGGGCATGATACCACCACCACCATAAACAATTTTCCCGCCAGGAGTTTTAAACATCAATGAATCAACGAATTTAATACTATCTGCACTTAGTAATTCACCATTGGTATAACGATGATAAAATTCATTATAATATTCGTCAAAACCATCACCATACGACCGCTGAATTGATCTGCCGGTAGGTGTATAATAACGGGCTATGGTCATCCTTAAACCGGAACCGTCCGGAAAATTAAGTTGTTCCTGCACCAATCCCTTACCAAATGATCGTCTACCAATAATGGTGCCTCTATCATTATCCTGAATGGCACCGGCTAAAATTTCACTGGCCGAAGCAGATGCCTCGTCAATTAAAATGACCAGGTTTACAGACTCAAACAAACCATTTGATTTGGCATAAACCGAGCTTTTAGGACGATTGTTCCCTTTTGTATAAAAGATTAGCTTACCATCGGCCAAAAAGTCATCAGCAATCTGAATGGCCGGCTTTACATAGCCTCCGGTATTTCCTCGCAAATCTAAAATGATGCTTTTTACTCCTTGTTTTTTAAGTTCTTTTCCAGCCGCTTCAAACTCTGTATAAGTAGTTGCAGAGAAAGTATTTAGTTTCATATAACCAACCGAATCATTGATCATATAAGCCACATCAAGGCTATAAGTAGGAATAATATTTCTGATGATATCGAAATCTATAAGTTCAGGAAATCCTCTTCGGAAAACATTCACTTTTACATGCGTGCCACGTGGACCTTTTAATAATTTAATAGCGCCATTGTTTGTAATACCAACTCCTGCTATTAATGAATCATTAACCATTGTAATTCTGTCTCCTGCTATTATTCCCGATTTTTCTGAAGGACCTCCCGGAATTACCTGAACAATTGCTATGGTATCTTCTACGACATTAAATTGTACTCCAATCCCATCAAATGAACCCAATAGCGGATCATTCACTGCGTTAAATTCTTCCTGACTAATATAAGAGGTGTGAGGATCCAGTTCTTCAATGATCGATTTGATTGCCTTAGAAGTCAATTTTTCACGATCAACAGGATCTACATAATCCTTCTCAATATAGTTTATAATATCAGTCAACTTATTATACTGACTGTTTGTGTTTGATGGCATTAAAGCCTGATCAAGCGTAAGCCCGGAGTTAATGTTTTTTCCAACAAAAATCCCAGTAATTAAAACAATGGCAAAGGCAATTGGCAGATATACGGTAGCGTTTTTAAAGTTAATTTTCATCAATTAAAATTTATTTAATGTTAATCTTTTGGAACAAGAATGAAAACCATAATTTATTCATACGAAAAAATACTTCAACAGTTTTCAGGTTCATTTCAAAAGAAAAGTATAGTATATAGCAAAAAAAACGCTCTACTTTAATTTATAAAGAGAGCGCTTTTTAACCGTACCCGGGGCCGGGATCGAACCGGCACGAGTGTTACCTCAATGGTGTTTGAGACCATCGCGTCTACCAATTCCGCCACCCGGGCATAAATGAAATCAGGACGTCTCTGAAAGTGCAAAAATACTCAAAAAAACATATTATCCTCAGAAAATATTTTAAGTTTTTGAGATAGTATGCGATTATTTTGCAGGAGAAGATTTTATATCATAATTTTGCAGCCGAAACTTACTCATTCATTTAACAATAGGCAACCATCATGAGTGTTATATTCTCAGGAAGAAATTCAAAATACCTAAGCGAACAAATAGCAAAAAGTTACGGAACAAAACTTGGGAACTCTTCAATAACAGTTTTTGCAGATGGTGAATTTCAACCTTCCTTCGAGGATAATATCAGAGGTTTGGACGTTTATATTGTTCAATCGACCCAACCTCCAACAGAGAATCTTTTCGAATTGCTCCTTATGGTTGATGCAGCCCGAAGAGCTTCTGCCAAAAGTATAGTTGCAGTAATTCCTTATTTTGGTTTTGCCCGACAAGATAGAAAAGATAAACCACGTGTAGCAATTGGAGCTAAATTGGTTGCCAATTTATTAACTGCTGCCGGTATTGGTCGTATAATTACCATTGATTTACATGCCGATCAAATTCAAGGATTTTTTGATGTACCAGTTGATCATTTATATGCCTCAAGTATTTTTGTTAGATACTTAAAGAGTCTTAACCTACCCAATCTTACAATGGCTTCTCCCGATACAGGAGGAACTCGAAGAGCTGCTAATTATGCGAAAATTTTAGGAACTGATTTTGTAATCTGTTACAAGACACGCGCAAAACCGAATGAAATTGGGAAAATGGCATTAATTGGTGATGTTAAAGGAAAAGATATTGTGATTGTTGACGACATCATTGATACTGCCGGAACCATTACTAAATCAGCAGAACTAATGATGGAAAACGGCGCATCAAGTGTACGTGCATTTTGTACACATCCAGTGTTTTCTGAAAAAGCTTACGATCGATTGGTAAATTCTCCGTTTAGCGAGATTGTATTTACCGACACCATACCAATTAAAAGAAATCATGAAAAATTTACGGTGCTTTCGACCGCCGATCTTTTTGCAGAAGTTATTAAACGACTGGAAAATAAAGAGTCGATAAGTTCATTATTCAAATTCTAATAAATTAAAACAAACAAATTATGAAAACAGTATCATTGAGCGGTTCTCTTAGAGAGAGCGTAGGGAAAAAAGATGCTAAAAAACACAGAAAAGAAGGAAAAGTCCCTTGTGTAATTTATGGCGGAACAGAACAAATTCACTTCTTTACTGATGAAACAAACTTTAAAGGAATCATCTTTACTCCACATGTATATATCGTTGAAATAACAATTGGTGATAAAAATTACACCGCAGTTCTTCAGGATATCCAATATCATCCTGTACATGATAATATTTTACATGCAGATTTTCTGGAAATTAAACCAGGCAAACAAGTTACTATTGCAGTTCCTGTTGCTTTAGAAGGTACCGCACCCGGCGTTATTACCGGCGGAAAACTCATAAAGAAAATCAGAAAAATTAAAATCAAAGCTTTGCTTGAAGATTTACCAGATCAACTGGTTGTTAATATTTCTAAATTAAAAATCGGAGACTCAATACTTGTTTCTGATGTTAAAAATGATAAAATAACTTTCCTCGACAATCCTAATGCAATCATTGTTGGTGTATTTGCTGCTCGTGCTGCAGCCGGTGCAGAAGGCGCTGAAGAAGAATCTGCCGAAGAAAGCGGATCAACTGAAGAAAAAACAGAAGAATAGCATTTTATAAAACTCATTAAGAATGGGTGTGAGGTT
>Ga0268283_1001464_pt1 | contig 11569 bp, 8 predicted proteins | sample saktaG_13_FD_190140 | JGI IMG/M metagenome (GOLD analysis project Ga0268283, IMG submission 190140) | Saline water microbial communities from Sakinaw Lake, British Columbia, Canada - sak_2013_06_06_36m | ecosystem: Environmental > Aquatic > Non-marine Saline and Alkaline > Saline ... | reverse complement strand
TAAGTAACACCGTCAGAGCGGGTCGTTTGTAATAGAAGGCTTGCCATCGGTCATGGCCGGGATGTTGTAGCGGAAACGCGAGAGCCTGGAGACCCCGATGGGTTCGCCTTTAGAACCCCCCGGCTTCAGCCGTGGGGAGGTTTAGACAACCTATTGGAGAATAGAAATGAATATCCGCCAGCGCATCATGTTGTTGGTTGTTAGCACTTTCATAGCAATTTTCTCGATCGGTGGTTTCGCCATTATTCAATCAAGATCGAATGCCAGTAAGGTTAAGACGGTTACCGAGGAAATAGTACCCAGCGCCCTTGCATCCTCTGATCTATTATCACATCTCAAGGATGTGCAATTGGCGGCAATTTACCTCGTCTCCACACATGACGACAGCATTACTGCACAGGCCCAAGAAACGCTGTCGTCACGCAACTCACAATTACAAGAAGGTTTGAAAACACAATTCGATCAGGCCAGCGGAAAGGCGCAAGAAGGTTTGGTGGTACAGGCGAAGGAAGCCTTGGACAACTATTTTGACGCCATTGATGAAATGGCAAAACTCAAACTTTCTGGTCAAACCGTTCTTGCGGAGGCCAGTCTTTCGGCCAATGTTTTCGTGTATGAAAGGGAATTACGAGAAATCCTGACCACGTTGCGTATCGAGAAGAATCGCGAAAAAGATCGGGCGATCGATGTCCTGAATCAGAGTCTGTCGAACACCGTCACCGCCGTGTCTGTGGTAACTCTCTTCGCCGTCATCATATTGGCCGTACTCGGTACACATCTTTATCGTCGGATCACGGGCCCGATTAGCCGAATGCAGGAAATGATGACCGAAATCGCATCCAATCAAGACTTCACCCATCGATTACCGATCGAACGTCAGGATGAAATCGGTCATTCTATCATCGCCTTCAATACCATGATTGCTAAAATCCAAGAAAGTTCAGCACTATTAAGGCAGAAGACGAACGACATCCACACTATGCTAAGAAATATGCCGTATGGCATCTTGACCATCACGGATGGATACACAATTCACCCGGAATATTCTGACTATCTCGAAGTGATTCTCGAGACAAAAGATATCGCTGGTCGTGGCGTGATGGATCTGATTTTCTCTAACCCTACCCCAGGTGCCGACGTTCTTGCTCAAACCGAGGCTGTACTCAGCGCCTGTATTGGCGAGGATGTAATAAATTTCAGGTTGAATGAACACCTCATGATCAGCGAGATTGAAAAGATCATGCCGAGTGGCGGCCTGAAGATACTTGAACTGAATTGGTCACCGATCACTGACGATACCGATATAACCGTCAGCCTGCTTCTTTGTATACGCGACGTTACCGAACTACGTGTGTTGGCTATCGAAGCCAAGGAGAAGAAGCACGAATTAGAAATTATCGGTGAAATTCTCGCCGTTAATCATGAAAGGTTCTATGAATTCATCGAGAACACCACCAAGCTCCTTGAGGAAAATGAGCATCTGATCCATGCCCACCCACTACAAAATTCAGACGCTATCGCCCATCTATTTCGCAACATGCATACTGTCAAAGGCAATGCACGTACCTATGGGCTCAAACACCTGAGTAACGTTGTCCATGACGCTGAACGGATTTATGACGAGCTGCGCAAGCACTACCCCAATATTGTTTGGGATCAGACCATGCTCTTAAAGGAACTTTCCTGCGTAAAAACCGAGGTTGACCGTTATGCCAAGATCAACGAAGTGAGTCTAGGTAGAAAAGGAGCCGGACGGCGAGGAAACGCTGAACGTTATCTATTGGTCGATAAAAAACAGATCCAGGAAGCGCTCCATCGTCTCGAAACGGTCAATACCTCCAATCTCTATGAACTGCTCTCGGTACATAATACCGTGCATAGAGTTTTACGCCTACTCGGTACGGAAAAGATCGAAGAAACTCTGACTGGTGTATTTGAATCATTGCCCTCGTTGGCCATGGAGCTTGGAAAAGTCCCACCGATTATCGAGATCTCAGACAACAACTATGTGGTGCGTAATCAGGTCTGCGGCATAGTGAAGAACGTCTTCATGCATCTGATCCGAAATTCAATGGATCACGGCCTGGAACTCCCGGAAGAACGACTAGCACATGGGAAAACCGCCGCCGGAACGATCCGGTTAGAGATGAACAAGATCAAAGGTATGATTCAAATAAAACTCAGCGATAACGGTCGCGGGCTCGCACTGGCACACATCCGTAAGGCCGCGATCGAAAAAGAACTAATCTTCGTCAATGACCAATTGAGTGACGAAGAGATCGCAAACCAAATTTTCCGGGCCGGATTTTCCACCGCGCAAAAGTTGACCGAGGTTTCTGGTCGTGGGGTCGGCATGGATGTGGTACAGAATTTTATTAAACGCGAAAACGGTAAGGTTGAAATTCGATTCATCGATCAGGCGTACGGTGCGGCATTCCGTCAGTTTGAAACCGTGGTCTGCCTACCAGAAAATCTTTTTGTACATATCGACGATAAAGATTATCCAGAATACGATTCTGAGGAGCATGAAGAAACGGTCATACCGATCAATACTGAAAGACTTTGTGCAGTGGCCTGACGACTTCGTAATTTACTCAACCTACAAGCTACTAGGTGCATAGATGAGCGCTAACCAACTTCTGGTAAGCAAAGTTATGATTCTGGACGATGCCCGTGCGCATTCCGAGTCTCTGAAGGCATTCTGCGAGGAATGCGGACTGGTTGGTATTAGGCCGCAGCGAGTCGATGAATCGGGTGTTGTGGCCATTCTCGATTCTAATGTTGCTCTCGGTGGCATCTTGCTCTATGAGAATTTTGGCGGGGAGGCTGGTAACGGATTAAAACTGGCACGCAAGATTAATGAGTCCAGACCAGAGTTACCGATATTTCTCCGACGCGATTCGATTGCTAGCGTCGCTGGCCTGTCTGAAAAAGATGCTGCAATGTTTCGTTGCGCCTATACCCTAGAGGATCTTCAACAGCTCCGTGCGGTGCTGGATACATCCATCTTTAGCAGAATCTATCCCGCCGAATTGGTACGCGGCATTGCTGATATGACGCGCACATCGTTGGAGACTCTGTTTCGCAATTGTGATGTCGTCGTCGAAACACCCTATCTCGTCAAGGACCGTGTTATCTATGGCGAGGTCTTTACGATGATTTCCATTGATAGCAACTGGTGTCGTGGCTATATGATGTTGCAGGCATCGGAGGAATACCTGTTAGAGTTGCTTCGACGTGACAGTAACGGGGAAACGGTAAGTGTTCGTGAAATGAATAACATTTTGGCGGAAGCAACCAACCTGATATGGGGTTCATTCAAGAATCGATATGCTGGCCATAATCATTGTGTCAGTAATCTAGCATGTATTCAGGTTCCGATCATCATCAATCATAAGCGTTCCTATATTTCATTCGGTTCGGAAGACCCGCAGCTTTGCTTTAAATACAGCCTGTGGGAACGAAATCGTGCGGATGCTTGTGCGGTACCCATCTATCAACGTTTCATTTTCAACTTGAATTGGTCCCCAGAAGAGTTTAGGGAAAACCCAACAGTCGAATCGTTGGTCGATTCTGGCGAAATTGAAATGTTCTGATTCTGATAACCTTGTAATTTCTTTAACCGATATTAGGAGGCGCAATGGCACAAGTACTTGTAGTTGATGATTCCAGCACGGTTCGCAACGATGTTTGCGGTTTTCTCACGGCCAATGGACTGACGGTCACCCCTGCCATAGACGGCAAGGATGGACTAGAGAAACTCAAGGGAGATCACGCGATCAAACTTGTATTGTGCGACATCAACATGCCAAATATGGATGGTCTGACAATGGTCGAGAAGATCCGTAGTGAACTCAAGAATACCTCGGTAAATGTCATCATGCTGACCACAGAGAACAATTCCTCAATGAAGGAACGTGGTAAGGCTGCCGGCATCAAGGGTTGGATCGTGAAACCATTCAATGGTCCGGCCGTGATTTCATCGATTAAGAAACTTGTTGCCTAAACAAGAAAGCGTCGGGGTCTCATTAATGGGTACTTTCTTGATCGCCAGTTTTGGAATAATGTTTGGAGCGATGCTTTCTTGGTTACAAATCCTTTCGCAACGGCGAAAGTATCAATCAGAATTCGAGGAACAAGAAAGGCTTATTGACGAGTTGTCCGAACGTATTCCTATCGAAAAAGCCGAAGCATGTCAGGCAGATCTGCGCACCGAGATTGAAGCGTTGCGTCTGAAATCTGTGCAGCAAGCGGATGCGCACAAAAAGGCATTATCCGATATCGTCTGCACGGCTAGAAACAATTGTGAAGAAAACCTGGCGCGGTTACGAAAAGAACATATCGCACATTTGACACAACTGCACACGACGTTATGGTCCGAACACAAAATCATCCGAAATGATATTGAGTTACTCATGGGATTGATCAAGACCGTGGAACGTTGGCACGACGAGATGCAAGCCATACTTACCAACAATCACCAATTGAAGGAGCGTAACGAAGAATTTGCTCGCATCGTTAAAATGGTTGTAATGCTGGCCCTCAATGCCTCCATCGAGGCCGCACGGGTCGGCGAGGCGGGACGCGGGTTTGCCGTAGTCGCGGATGGGGTTAGGGAATTAGCACTTACCTCGACAAATCTGGCCAAGGAATACAAAAAAACTCTCGATAAGAATGACCTTATAACGACGACAACCTTCCAAGATTTGCAGGCCAGTGCCAAGATGATCCGAACTGCTGTTTCCGGTCTGAGCACAACCACGGAGAGACTTCTATCGGCTACCGTCCACCCAATGGATCGCCATGATTAGCACAAATGCCCTAGTCTCGATAGAACGATTGTTCGAGGAATCCATACGTGGCAACAGTGTTCAAGGAGTAGAAGATGCCTGTGTCGTGAGTTTCCGGGCAGGTGTGTCGTTGGCGGGAGAAACCAAAGGACATCGTCTTGTCGTATTCAACATATCTTCCTATCTCTTTCGTATCATTGCGCTATTTGATTTCGACACGGATACAGCAACCGTCTCACATTTGGCAAAGGTAATGCACCGTAACAATGAAAGACTCACGGGAAAAGACTTGCTCGACGCCTTCGGGGAATTTTCTAACATCATTTGTGGTGAGGTCAGCCGAGGATTGGCTACAAAATTCCGGCATATTGGAATGTCGACCCCATTCTTCCTCGAAAACACTTGTATGTCTTATATATCCATATTGGAACCCCTGCAGGTACGTTCGATGGAAGTAACCATCAATGATGATGTATATTTTAGAGTAATTCTATGCATCTGTGTAGATAAAGAGAATAATCTAGATTTCCATATTAATCAAACCGAGCATCAGACTACTCCGACGGGAGATTTAGAACTATTCTAACCACAGTAGTACTGACAGAGGAAACAAAAATGCGTCAAACACCATTGATAACACTTGATACTCAATTTTTCCCAGACGAAATGATTGAAAGACCACGATTAGGCGTAATACCGTCCACTGCTGTATGTGAACTGTACAGGGAGATTCATACTCATTCAAAAAAATCTCTATTACTGAAATCCCTTGATCAATTTCGAGAAACAATGGCAATGGTTCTTTCCAGTTGTTCGATCAAAACACTGATAAAATATGTCAAACCAATCTATCCGGATGCTCGCTGTTCTATTGTGTTAGACATGTTCATTAACGACCAAACATTATTTGTGCTTCCGGTAGTAGATAAGAACAATAAACCTATCGGTCTCATCAATAGGAATAAAATTCTGGAGACATTTAGTCGGCCGTATACCAGGGAATTGTATGGAAGAAAACCGATCCTAGAGTTTATCGAAACCTCACCTATCATTGTTGAGCAGGATAAGAATATCGATGATGTCGCCCGCATTCTTTCTGATACAGGTCCACAGTCAATATCCGATGGTTTTATTATCACCTGTGAAGGAGCTTATGTTGGAATGGGTTCTGGGTATAATTTACTTAATGCTATCACCGAACAGAAAAATTCCAATCTATATCAGTTGGCGCATTTTGATTCTATGACGGGCCTGCCTAGTCGTCTATTATTTAAAGACCGGTTAGTACAATCCTGCTCTCATGCGTCACGTAAAAATAATGGCATAACACCACCACGCACTTCCGTAGCATTACTGTTTCTTGACCTCGATCGCTTCAAATTAGTGAACGATACCTTCGGGCACCACGTAGGCGATTTACTTCTCAAAGAGGTTGCACAGCGTTTGTTGTTATGCGTACGGATGGATGACACCGTGGCACGACTCGGAGGAGATGAATTCACGATTGTTCTCCCCCGGGTGAAAAACACAAAAGACGTAGCGATCATCGCAGAAAAAATAGTCACATCCATCAGTAAACCATTTAATCTCTGCGAGCATGAAGTGTTCATCGGCGTAAGTATCGGAATCGCACTTTTCCCAAATGATGATTCAGGAATTGATAATCTGATACAAAAGGCCGATACCGCTCTCTATCATGCAAAAGGTAATGGTCGGAATCAATATCAATTTTTCACGGAGGAGATGAATCAGGCAATTTCCAAGAGAATTACGTTAGAAAGAGATTTGCGTCTCGCTTTAGAGAAGGATGAGTTTTTTCTGTGTTTCCAACCACAGGCGAACATACAAACAGGACGTGTTGACGGTGTTGAGGCCCTGATAAGATGGCAACACAACGGGAAGGAAATCTTCCCTGCTGACTTTATTCCCTTTGCCGAGGAAACGGACCTAATCATAAAAATCGGCGAATGGGTATTGCGAACCGCTTGCAAACAGGGGAAAGCGTGGCAGGACGCTGGTTTTCCCCCCATGCAAATCGCAGTCAATCTGTCCATGCGCCAATTGCACCAGGCTAACTTTTTAGAATGTGTCGTTGAGACTTTGAAAGAAACTGGTTTTGATCCAGCATGGTTAGAGTTTGAACTAACCGAAAGCCTCTTGATGAAAAATATTGACAAAACTATTGTTCTTTTAGAAGACATCAAGGCATTAGGCGTGAAACTATCCATAGACGATTTCGGAACGGGCTATTCTTCTTTGAGTTACCTTCAACGTCTCCCCATTGATGCACTAAAAATAGATCGTAGTTTTATCCAAGGAATCGACACGACAGGGACAAATCTCAACATTATTCGTGCAATTATTGGATTAGCGCATGGGTTAGGTCTCGCTGTAATTGCAGAGGGAGTCGAGACAAAGACGCAGCTCGATTTTCTACATAAACAGCAGTGCGATCGAATGCAGGGTTATCTATGCTCTCGACCCTTGACACCCATCGTGCTGGAAGAGTTTCTTCTGGAGAGATGCTGAGATCTAAAAAAAATATAGGTTATATCTTGAAATCCGTTGCGATACTCTTAAGGTTCATCGCATGGTGGGTAACCATGCAAAGTTTCTCAACAAAATGACGTGTAGCAGCATTCGTTTCATCGGTCATCTGCGCTATACGGTTAACATCTTTTGCAACGCTATGAGTGGCCGTTGTCTGTTCTCTTGCAGAAATCTCCATATCTTTGCTCGCTTCTGAGAAGACATTAGAAGCGCTCATGATGGCATGAAAAGATTCCTTTACATTTTCAGATTCTTCTATGGATTTGTTCATTTCTACTAACATTTTCCCTATACCGCTGGAAACATTCGCAACGTTGCTGCGAATTTCAGAAACGAGTATATCAATATTTCTCGTGGAGGAAGTGGTCTTCTCCGCCAGTCTTTTTACCTCATCTGCGACCACCGCAAATCCACGACCATGTTCACCTGCACGAGCGGCTTCTATGGCCGCATTGAGCGCGAGGAGATTAGTTTGATCGGCAATTTCATTAATGGTATTGGTAATTTTTCCTATCTGTTGGGATTTCGTCGAGAGGGAGTCTATATGCCCAGAGGATGTCGTCATAGTGTGAGAGAGGGTATTTATCACATTCACAATGTTTTGCACTGAAACGTTTCCAGATTGAACCAATCGAAAGCTTTCTTTTGCATGCTCGGCAAGCCTTTTGGCTTGGGTACCCACCGATTCTTCTGATGCAGAAAGCTCCTCGGCAGCCGAGGCTATTCGACTTGTTATATCCACTTGAGAATCTGTCGCTCTCTTTAACTTCTCAACGGAAAGGGAGGCTTCCTCAGACAAACCTCCTAGGTTTTGCGAAACAGTCATTATTTCTTTGAAGGCATTACGCAAGGAATTTGTCATTTCGTTCAGGGATCGCCCGATCGAGGAAATTTCATCTCCCCCATTTGAATCAAACATTACAGTGAAATCTCGGTCGCCTAGACGAGAAATTCCTGATTCGGCATTACGTAGAGATTGAGTTATCCCTTTTGCAATGAACCAAAGACCCATAACCATCATGAACGACATAGTCAGCATCGATCCTTGAACGATAAGGGCGTGGATTTTGATCCTCTCCTTGTCCTTCTCGGCATCAAGGTGAGCGTGCTCGGTCATTCTTTTTGTATCATCTTGAATTTTATGAACGATGGTCTTTGCCACAATGGTCATTGCATCGTTTGCCTCGCCAGGACTCGTGTAGTACCCATTCATGGAATCACTGAATACTTTTCTGGCAACGGTCTCATACTTCTCAAGTCCATCTTGAAGCATGGTCACATCTTCTACGTAATCCGGTGATCTGGTTTTTATCTGACGATAAACCTCCGCAGTATTTATAATCGCTTCCTTCCATTTTTCCATGTATTTTTCCTGCTGTACGGGATCCCCAACATTGATAATAATATCCTTCTCCCCTCGGCGGGTTTCCAGTAGAAATTTCTGCGATATCTCACCGAGTTTTTCAGTAAAAAGATGTCCATTGATCATGGACTCAAATCCTAAGATCGTTATATGAAGCAACAGTATCGAAGTGACGGCGGTAGTGAGAAGTAATGCTCCGATCAAAATGATGCGCTGAAATATTGTAATATTTTTAAACATAGAAATACCTTTATCATAGATTGGTGTTGAGGGATATTGGTCCCTTGGATCAACACAGAAACCGCAGTGATCTCCCGGTGCTAGGCGTTGGGAAGAAAGCGGGAGTGTGCTGTCACAAACAGAGTGGGCGCATCGTGAACCTGCGAAAATCGATCCTTCGGATCACCGTTTGATCATTTCAAAGCCAGGTTATAAAGATTGCCGTGAGCAGAAGGAAACATCAGTAAGTTACGGCAGCGTAACCACGGTGTCCCCCCAACGAAAATATGATAGTTATGTGTCCTTCTCATTTTAACAGATGGAAGGTATCATACCAGTGCCTTTCGCTTGAAAAGCGTGAAATTTAGAACAATTGTTTCTGGCTATATCGAAATCAATGGGAGGTTTCCGATAATCTCTAACATGGTGGAACCGATTGTCCGTCACCTTGAAAGGTGCGACTATTTGCCGACATGGCAAGCCATGCAACAATTCACTGCCACGCGTACTTCTCAGACGCTCGATGAAATTTGGTTATTGGAACACCCCCCCGTCTATACCCTAGGTCAGGCCAGTCGCCCTGAACATCTTCTAGCACCTGATCCTATCCCCGTAATCAAAACAGATCGGGGCGGTCAAGTTACCTATCATGGCCCGGGGCAAGTAATTGCCTATACGCTGCTAGATATTGTTCGGCGGGGTCTTGGGGTACGAAGTCTGGTGAATACGTTGGAACAGGCCGTAGTGAATTTACTCGAGGATTATGGCATCGCCGCCCATACTCAGCCCGAAGCTCATGGGGTTTATGTAGGAATGGCGAAGATCGCCTCCCTGGGTCTACGTGTCCGCCACGGTCGTACATATCATGGATTGGCCCTAAATGTCTCAATGGATCTCTCCCCTTTTGCTCGGATTAACCCTTGCGGCTATCCGGGTCTACCCATTACCCAACTCTCCGATCTTGGCGGTCCCACTGACCCAGTAGAGGTAGCCGAGGCACTGGCAATACATTTAATTCAAACGCTGGAAGCAGTTTGTCATTGTCCGGTAACAAATACGCTGTAGAGTTTGAACTGGTGCGTTGAACCTCGTTTCGCTCACACCCTATGGCCACCAACGTAAAAAATGAATAGGCGATTCATGAAGTCATCGATATTTTTTGGAATGCGGCAAAGTGGATTTATCAGCCGTTCGCTGTGCTGGCCCAGGCAATGGAAATTGTCTCACCAACTGTTATTTTCCTCGTTGTTGGCGACATTGGTGTTGATGGTAGCTGCAGGAACAATAATCGGTAATGTTGAGGAACAGCAGCACTATAAGATCTATGAAACAACCTTGAAGGAAAAATTCTCCCTATTGAAGACCACCCTCCTGGATGATCTGATTGATCGAGATATTCGAGCACTGAAAGCAATCGTAGAAGAAGCTGGAAAAAAAGACAGTTATATTTTATCTTTGGAGGTATTCGGACAGGATGGACATCTCCTTACAGAATGGAAAAAACCGACATTTCTCTCATCAGTGATTTCTAAAGAAATGGAAACTGAACTGTTGGTTTTTGGTCGTCTGCGGGTAACGTGGGACATTACATCCTATCTGAAGGATATTCAGGGACATGTCCGTTGGTTACTTTATATTCTGGCGTTGACATTGTTAACCCTTGCCGTCATTCTAATTCTGTTGGCTCGGTTGATTGTGATACGACCGATCCGCATGATTCATAAATCCTTGCAGACTGAGGTTGTGTCAGGGGATACCATGCCCTATGCAGCCCTCGAATTGCAAAAACTGAGTGAGGTGGCATCCTCCCTATTAAATCTAAAACGAGAGATCAATCGAAGTGAACTACGCTATCGAGGACTGTTTGATAACATGATATCTGGTTGCATGGTATTGTCATGCACGGGAAGTAATTTTCGGATAGAGGATCTTAATGAGAGCTGTCGCCTCTTGCCAGCTTTAGGAATAAACAATCGGCAGGTAGCCAACCTTAGCGAGGTTATCAAGGAGGACGAGGCTATTACCCTTTATGAATCATTGCGAAATACAGCGAATAATCAAGTGAATTGCCATATTGGAGAGTTTTCTCTGAAAAGGGTGGAACATCATTACCGGTTGGATTGTTATGCGTTTTCACTCGATACCGGCGAGATAGTTTTGGTCATTCGGGACGTCACCGAAATAAGAATTGCACAGGACCTTCGTCAGGCCAAAAATGCAGCGGAACAGGCCAACAAACTAAAGAGCGCATTTCTGGCCAGTATGAGCCACGAAATTCGAACCCCGTTGAACGGGGTGTTGAGCATGGTGGAACTCTTACGCGGTACCCACCTCAGCAATAAACAGCAATATTGGGTGAATGCCATCCGTGGATCAGGCCAGATTCTGTTGTCCACCATCAATGATATCTTGGACTTTTCAAGGATTGAGGCAGGAAAATTACGCCTTGAGAAAATTCGCTTTTCGCTGAGTGAGGTCATTGGTAATCTGTTTAATGCAACTTCCCAACGTGCCTTCGGAAAAGATCTTGAATTAATTCTACAACAAGATCCCGATGTACCGGATCAATTGATTGGTGACCCTTTTCGTATCCAGCAAATATTGATAAACCTGGTCGGAAATGCTATAAAATTTACCGAACGTGGAG
>Ga0268283_1001463_pt1 | contig 11591 bp, 5 predicted proteins | sample saktaG_13_FD_190140 | JGI IMG/M metagenome (GOLD analysis project Ga0268283, IMG submission 190140) | Saline water microbial communities from Sakinaw Lake, British Columbia, Canada - sak_2013_06_06_36m | ecosystem: Environmental > Aquatic > Non-marine Saline and Alkaline > Saline ... | reverse complement strand
ACAGCTACCTGTGAGTTCAGCCGTTTTGATGACCCAGGGCGTACTTCAGCCGGTGAATTGGTGTTTTTGAATCCTCTCGGCGGTGGGATTGCCATGTTTACTACTACAAGAGCCACTTATGGTTCCCCTAATTTTTCTTTAAATAAAAGTTTTTACCGTTATGCATTTGATACTGACCAGAATGGAGAACACTTGAGAATGGGTGACTTGCTCCTGAAATCCAAACGCGAGAGTGGTTCTGATCCAAATGGCAAGAAATTTATTCTTTTTGGCGATCCTGCCTTACGCATGGCTTATCCGCAACTCAAAGTAGAAACTGACTCAATAAATAGGCGTCCTGTCGCAGATGGTGTTGATACGATCCGCGCACTTTCCCATGTTGTTATTACAGGCAGGATAACTGATTTAAGTGGGCAAACGGTGAACGGGTATAATGGAACCATAACACCGTCAGTGTTCGATAAAGTTACTTCTCTAACTACATTAGCCAATGATGGTGGTTCAAAATATGCATTCAATTTACAGAAAAGCATACTTTATAAGGGAATCGCTGAAGTGAAGAATGGTTTATTCTCCTTCTCTTTCATTGTTCCCAGGGATATTGCTTATCAGTTTGATTTTGGGCGAATAAGTTATTATGCATCTGATTCCAACACAGATGCATCCGGTTCATTCAAAAATATTATTGTTGGAGGGTTTTCTGAAGGCATTCAGATGGATGAGCAAGGGCCATTCATTAACATGTTTATGAATGATGACCGCTTTGTTTCAGGTGGAATTACTGACGAAAATCCGATACTGTATGCCCGTATAACAGATGAAAACGGAATTAATACATTGGGAAATGGTATAGGTCATGATATAGTTGCAGTTCTTGATGACAAGACAGATAAGCCATTCATTCTCAACGATTATTATCAGGCAGAAACAAATACTTTTAGAGCCGGTCATGTAAATTTCCCACTCTTCAATCTTAGCCCTGGGTTGCACACTCTCACGTTGAGGGCTTGGGACGTATTCAACAATTCTTCTCAGGCCTACACCGAGTTTTTAGTGAAGCCATCTTCATCTTTTACTATTGGTGATATATCAAATTATCCTAACCCTTTCAGCGATCATACTTTCTTCACTTTTGAACATAACCAGCCCGATAATGAGATGAAGGTGAATATAGACATCTATAATCTTTCGGGACAAAGGATGAAAACCCTTGTTGGAATAAATGTTGCCGGCGGATACAAGGCTGATCCTATTAGTTGGAACGGTACTTCCGATAACGGTTCTTTATTGAGTTCAGGTATGTATATTTACAGAATATCCGTTACTAAGGCTGATGGACAACTACAGCGTGGCTCGGGCAAGCTGGCAATATCGCGTTGATTTAAATAAAATACTCTTCATTATGAAATCAAATCTGATTAACTTCTACTCCAGGTTTTTTGTGCTTTTTGTATCCCTACTCATTGGAGTACAGGCGTTTTCCGGGAAATATACCAAACATGTTGAATTACAATGGACAGGCCTTGATACATATTATGTTGATAGCTCATTTTCACCCGTGGTTGCTTCGTTCAAAGGAGCAGTATATAATGAAGAGACGGGATTGTTACCAATCTATAAATCAACTTACCGGCCTTCGGGTGGAATTGGTGAATGCAAAATTACTTTCTCAAATACTGTATATAGCTCTGCTGATGAGATGTGGCAAACAGGATTTGCCGGAAACCTGTTGATAAAGGATACAATTGAAGTGCATTCCGCCATCAACGAAGTTCGAAAAATAACATCTGTTTCTGCATGGCTTATCCCATTACGGTTAAATCCAAAAACTGGGCATCTGGAACAATTGGTTTCATTCGACATGGTATTTATTTACGAAGAAGATATAACTACCAAGGCAAGTCCGGTGTATAGCGATAATTCTGTACTTGCTTCCGGCGAATGGTATAAACTGGATGTGAGCATAGCAGGAATTTACCGGATTACTTATGCTGACATTCAAAATATGGGGGTTAGTATGCAATCCATTAATCCTGCTAATATCAGGATATATGGAAACCCTGGCGGTATGCTCCCTCAGGCTAATTCAAAATTCCGGTACGACGATCTACAGGAAAATGCTATACGCGTTGTTACAGCCAACTCAGGCGTTTTTGCACCGGGTGATTATATTTTGTTTTATGGAACTTCGCCTGTTATGCAGAGTTACAACAAATTAACAAGACGTTTTGAGCATATTACTAACAACTATTCCGATAAAACCTGTTATTTTCTGAATTTTGACCTTGGCCCAGGCAAAAGACTCGGCATTTCAGATCAGTCTTCCGAAGTTTCAAACCATGAGACTTCAATATTTACTGATTTTGTTTACTATGAAAACGACTTGTATAATCTTATTCTTTCAGGAACAGAATGGATGGGAGAGCGTCTTGATAACCTCCGGCAAGCATTTGACCTTCCTATATTCTCATTCCCAAATGCAGACCTGTCAAGCCCAGCTTCAATATGTTACGGATTGGCGGGTAAAGCCACCGAAAATTCATCATTTACAATAAGTGTGAATGGAAATGTTGTAAGTAGCCCGGCAGTGCTGAATGCTGAAAGCCAGTACCTTTTTGCACGTTACCTCGTCGAAAAGAAAAATGTTACTCTTACTGTTCCATCCATGCAGGTAAATATCCGCTACAATTTACCAAACTCTACGGCCACGGCCTGGCTTGATTATGTCGAGATGAATGTGGTGCGACAGTTAATATTTACCGGTGGGCAAATGCCATTTGCCGATCCAGGATCAGTAGGCACTGACTATATTGCTAAATTTACTTTAAGTAACGCACCTGCCAGCCTTGAGATATGGGAAGTTACCGATCCCTTAAATGTAAGTATTGTAAATGCAAATGTTGAAGGTGGTAATCGGGTGTTCACTCTTGCCACAGATTCATTGCGCCGGTTTATTGCCACTGATCAAAGCGAGTATTATACAGCTTCTTTTGCCGGAAAAGTGCCTGTTCAAAACCTGCATGCCACTCAGCGGACTGATATGGTAATTGTTGCTCCAGAGGTATTTTTGTCCGAAGCTCAGAGGTTAGGCAATTTCCATTCTGCTCATGATAATCTGGTAGTAGCTGTTGTTGAGCTTGAGCAGATTTATAACGAATTTTCGTCAGGTGCTCCTGATGCTACTGCGATCCGCGATTATATGCGTATGCTTTACGACCGTTCACCTGCTGGAGAAACTCCACGCTATCTCTTATTGTTCGGCGATGGCTCATACGACAATAAAAACAGGTTGACTTCAAATACAAATGTTATTCCAACTTTCCAGACAAAAGAATCATTATATGTTATAGGCTCCTATGTTTCAGACGATTATTATGGCATTTACGGTAATTCGGAAGGGTTTGGGGCATCTGGCTCAATTGATATTGGTATAGGACGCTTTCCTGTGGTATCAGTGGAGCAGGCAAAAAAGGCTGTAGATAAAACCATTTATTATGCACAAAATAGTACGTCGAATCTTGGTGATTGGCGAAATACATTATGTTTTGTGGCCGACGATGAGAATAATGATTTACATGTGAAACAAGCTGAACAACTTTCTAGTTCTGTTTGGTTGGATCATAAAGAATATAATATCGACAAAATATACCTCGATGCCTTTAAGCAGGAAAGTTTTCCCGGTGGACAGCGATATCCCACTGTGAACGAAGCCATCAACCAGCAGGTAGAAAAAGGTGCTCTTATCGTCAATTATACTGGTCATGGAGGTGAAGTTGGGTGGGCTCACGAGCGTGTTCTCGAACTTTCTGACATCAACAGTTGGAATAATATAGATGAAATGCCTGTTTTTATTACTGCTACCTGTGAATTTAGCCGCTTCGACGACCCGGCCCGTATCTCAGCAGGCGAACAGGTCTTCCTGAATCCCAACGGCGGAGGCGTCGCACTTTTTACGACATCCCGAATTGCCAATGCCGGCAATAATGTAGAACTGAACCAGAGTCTCTACGATACCCTGTTTTCAAGCAACAAAGGGGTTTATCCACGTCTGGGCGATATTATGGCATTCTCAAAAAACGAGAATACTTCTGCAGCATCTATTCGTAATTTCGTGCTGCTGGGTGATCCTGCTATCCGGCTTTCATATCCTGATAATCATATAGTTACCACCTCTGTTAACGACAGGTCTGTTTCTGAATTACCAGATACAGTAAGAGCTTTATCCAAAATTACCCTTTCAGGATTTGTTGCGGGACATGATGGTGGCAAACTCGAAAATTTCAACGGTGAGATGTCAGTAAAGGTTTTCGATAAACCGTCTGAAATAACAACACTCTCAAACGACCCTACCAGCCCGCCATGGACTTTTCTGCTTCAAAAAAGTATTTTGTACCAGGGAAAGGCTTCCGTCGTAAATGGAGATTTTACTTTTTCGTTTATTGTCCCTAAGGATATAGACTACCATTTTGGTTTAGGTAAGATATCTTATTATGCAGAAAATGGCACTATTGATGCCGGAGGATATTATGATAATATTCTTATTGGAGGCGGAGATAACAATTTGGCATCCGATACATTGGGGCCGCAAATCGAATTATTCATGAACGACAGATCTTTCAGATCAGGAGAAGTAACCGGCGAAAACCCATTACTGCTGGCTTACCTGAAAGACGAAAATGGAATCAATACCGTGGGCAATGGAATTGGTCATGATATTGTAGCTGTGCTTGATGGGAATACGAACCAGACTATAGTCCTGAACGACTATTACCAGTCCAATTTGGATAGTTATCAGGAAGGGATATTGCTTTATCGCTTTCTTAATCTGGCAGAAGGCCCGCATAGTGTAAAACTAAAAGTATGGGATGTGTATAATAATTCAGCCGAAGCAGTGATAAATTTTGTTGTCTCAAAATCTATCCATTTCAAAATTATTGAGGCAGTGACTTACCCTAACCCATGCAAATTTTCAGATCCGCTGAATATTATATTTAAACACAACCTTTTCGATAACGAATTGGAAGTAAAAGTGGATATTTTCAATCTTAGCGGAATGTTGGTAAAAACGACAGGACTTCTGATAATTCAGTCCGGAGGTTATCAGGTCGGGCCACTTCAATGGGATGGTCGCGATACATCAGGTAACAACGTGCGGGCCGGAATGTATATTTTCCGTGTGCGGGCCAAAGATCGAAACAATAATTATGATGAGAAATCAGGAAAAATCATCATTGTTAGATAACTATGGCGTCAATCACGATTGACGCTATTTGTAATGCTGGGTAATCATTTACTTTATTGTATAAATTTCAGTTTAACGTTTGCTAACCTTGTCCGGATTTGTGAAATTTATAAGTGCATGTTGATTTGCTGTTGTTTGGAATTATCAAATTTGATCATTGGCCAAAATCCTTTTCCTCAATACAATAATAAGTCTTTTCATACGTTTCTTTGGAATTAGAAATAAATATATCTTTGCAAACTCATTAATTAACAGTAAGTTTTATGCGTCGTTACTCAATTATCAGTGCATACTTTACACTTTCATCTGCCTTGTTCTTCCTTTCCTTCAGTCTTCCGGCTCAAACAATAAATAATTCGCTGGGTCAGGAATTAAATGTCATAACAACAGCTGTGCCTTTCCTCATGATTGCTCCGGATGCGCGGGCAGGAGCCATGGGTGATGCCGGGGTTTCCTCTACTCCTGATGCCAACTCTATTCACTGGAATCCGGCTAAATTAGCATTCATCAACAAAGACATGGGATTTTCGGTTTCTTATAGCCCATGGCTGCGTAAACTGGTTCCGGATATTAGCCTTGCCTATGTTTCGGGATTTAAAAGGTTAGATGATAAGCAGGCTTTTGGAATGTCGCTGCTTTATTTTTCGTTGGGCAATATAGATTTTACTGACCAGAACGGTTTGATAACGGGTACTTTTAATCCCAGCGAGTTTGCATTGGATGCATCCTATTCACGTAAATTCACTAAAACTATTTCAGGGGCTGTTTCTGGCCGGTTTATCTATTCAAACCTTACACAAGGGCAAGTAGTTCAAGGGGCTCAGACCAAAGCAGGTACTTCTGGTGCCGCAGATGTGGCTGTATACTCACATCACCCGATTAGTTTTAATAATATGACCGGGATTTTCGCATGGGGTATTAATATTTCAAACATCGGTGCTAAAATATCCTATGGTAAAGGAAAAGATCCTAATAGTACAGATTTTATACCTACGAATTTGCGCTTTGGGCCGTCAATAACACTTGATTTAGACGATTACAACCGTATGACATTTATGCTCGATTTCAATAAATTATTAGTACCAACTCCTCCTATTTATGAACTGGATAGTAACAATCAACCGGTTTTCAATTCGGATGGAAGTCAAAAAATAAAAGATGGAGAAGGTCTAAGTCCAAAAGTTTCTGTTCCGAAAGGTATGCTACAGTCGTTTTATGATGCGCCTGGTGGCTTTACAGAAGAAATGCGCGAATTCAGTTTAGCTGCCGGCTTAGAATATTGGTACGACAAACAGTTTGCATTACGAGGTGGATTCTTTTACGAGGACAAGAACAAAGGTAACCGCAAGTTTTTTTCGCTTGGGGCCGGACTAAAGTACAATGTTTTTGGACTTGATTTCTCATACCTTATTCCAATGGAGCAACAGAATCCACTTGAAAACACACTTCGTTTCTCTCTTATATTCGATTTTGACTCGTTCGGGAATCAGGGAAGTACAAAATAATAATTTTATGCCCTCAAAAATTGAGGGCTTTTTTTTTTGAGAAATATTATAATAATCCACAAATGAACTATCGGATTGGCTTCGGTTACGATGTGCACACGCTGGTGGAAAATCGGGAACTTTGGCTCGGTGGAGTAAAAATAGAACACTCTAAAGGTGCATTAGGCCATTCCGATGCCGATGTGCTTATTCATGCTATTTGCGATGCCTTTTTGGGGGCAGCTTGTCTTGGAGATATTGGCATGCATTTTCCTGATACTTCAGAAGATTATAAGGGCATTGACAGTAAAATCCTACTGCAAAAAGTGATCGCTTTGCTGGAAACCAAAGGTTATCACCTTGTGAATATAGATGCAACTCTGGCCTTGCAGCGTCCGGTAATTGCGCCCTATATTTCTGCCATGAGAAAAATACTTTCCGAAGTAATGGGACTTGGAATAGACGATGTCTCCATAAAGGCCACCACCACCGAAAAACTTGGTTTTGAAGGGAGGGAAGAAGGCATTTCTGCTTATGCCGTTGTACTTATTACGAAATAGTTATAACATTGTTCGGTAAAATTTTGTAAACTACTAATTATCAACACGTTGCATGCATATCTGCTGCAAGTGTACAATGCTGATAACCAATCCCTTGCGTCTTTGCGAGAAATAAAAAGTTACCGGAGTTTTGCTATAATTGACCATTATCCAAAAAATCTTTCCTGAAAATTAACGAAAAAGACCATCTGACTGGCTCGCGTAACTGCAGTGTATAGCCAGCGCATTAATTCAATATCCACCTGTCCGTCTGCCAGATACCCATGATCGATAAAGACAGCATCCCATTGCCCACCTTGAGTTTTATGACAGGTAAGGGCATAAGCATACTTTACCTGTAAAGCATTGAAATAAGGATTGCTTCTTACCATCTCTGTGCGTTTTCGGCGTTGGGGGATATCAGCATAATCCAGCATCACTTCATCGAAAATTTTGCGGTTCTCTTCCATTGATAGGGCAGGGGTTTCTGTAGCCAATGAATCCAGGATCAGCTTGGCGTCAATATCAGGTTCGTCAGGATAATCAATCATTCGTATAGTGACATCAGCAAATCTGAAGCCATAGAGGGTTTCTGTCTTTCTTATACGTTTAACTTCGGCAATATCTCCGTTCGCTAAAAATCCGGCCTTTGATTCAGCCGAGAGCCAGAAATAATTGTTGCGGACTACCATCAGTTGATCGCCAGCCGCCAGTTCGTCCTCACGAAAAAGAATACGGTTGCGGATTTCCCGGTTATAAATATTGGCTCTTTTATTAGATCGTGTTATCACTACCACATTTTCAGCACCATACCGGGAGTAGGCAATATTCAACATGTCCTCAAGATCGATGCCTTCTACACGTTTCACATCATTAAAAATAGTGGTGCCAAAGAACGGAAATGCAGGATCCTTTGCAGTAATTTTGCTACGGATAGCTGTAGCGTTGGATAAGATGCCCGATTGCCTGGCTTGCCTGACTACTTCTGTAAGTTCGTAACTACGGATTTGCATGTGGTATGTTTGTAAAAGCCAGTTAGTGTCCAGCGCAGGGCTCTGGTTTGAACCAACCGGAGGTAGTTGAGCTGTGTCGCCAATGAAAAGCAGGCGGCAGTTTATTCCTTCAAAAACATATTCCACCAGGTCGTCCAGAAGGTTCCTTGACTCGAAGAGGCTTGAGCCTCCTTGTGATGATTGACCATGAATCATTGATGCTTCATCAACAATAAAAAGCGTATTCCGATGTATGTTTGATAGCAACCGTAATGTAAGGCTTCCATTGGAAGTTGTATGAGGCATATAAATCTTTTTGTGAATGGTAAAGGCATGCGTGTTGGAATAGGAGGCCAGCACTTTTGCAGCCCTGCCGGTTGGAGCTAATAGTACACTGTCAATTTGCAATAAAGGCAGTGTTTTTACAAGCGCGCTTACAACTGTTGTTTTTCCTGTCCCTGCATACCCTTTTAGCACAAATACCTGACGCTCATTGGCTGGGCTGCCAATAAATTCAGCGAGCAAGTTTACTAACTCAGACTGCCCACCGGTAGGTGTATATGGGAAGTGTTTCCCAACGGCATTACGAAATTCCTGAACAGTCATTAAAGTATCGGGTAAAATATGTTAAATGTAATACTTAATATAGTCTGTCCATGATGTCTGATTTTGAAAATTAATGAGCAGAGCGAATAATCAAAACAATGCCACTTTAGAAGCAGACATAAAATAAGCAAGTTATTCCTGACAGGAAATTATTTTTGAGTAGTTAAAAAGGATAGCCTATTCCAAAATTCCACATAATATCCAGAATTTTAAACTTCCCAAAGCTAATCCAATCACTGGAGTTGCTAAATGAAGGCTTTTTCATTTTCAAGGCACCATCGATACGGAATATAAAGAAACTGAAATCCCAGCGAAAGCCAAGCCCTGCATCTATGGCAATTTGTTTTGCAAAGGTTGATGCTTTAAATTCGCCACCTGGATATACTGTGCTTTTGCGAAGAAGCCACACATTTCCTGCATCAACAAAAAAGGCACCCAGCCAGTATTTATAAATGGAAAAACGATATTCAATGTTGCTTTGAATAATTAAATCACCCATATTATTGTAATTGGAATTCCCACTCGGGTAGGCACCTGGTCCCAACGAGCGAATTGCCCATCCTCTCATATCATTGGCTCCTCCTGCATAAAATCCTTTTTCAAAAGGTAATCCTGTTGAGTTCCCATAAGGTATTCCAATTCCCATCAGAGCCCGAAAAACAAAGTTTTGATCATTTGGCAGTGCAAAATATTTTCTGAAATCAATATCTGATCGCAGGAATTGTGCATACGGGATGCCATAAAATGTATACTGACCTTCAGAATTAGCTGGCAAATTACTACCGATTTGCACAAGGTTCATAAGGTTTCCTGCTGGTTCAACATTCCATCTCATGAAAATGAAGTTTCTTGTTTTGTTCAGCTTTTGGTTGTTAAAGATATAACTGAATTTGAGGCTGGTGATAAGGTGATCAGTATATTGATTACTCAGGCGTGCATCATTTGCAGATTTAAGATAAGCTGTAAATACCGAGTCTTTGAAAATGCTGACAGAGTTTATGTCAACCGGGGATAATATGAACCGGCTTTGTTCGCTTCTGTTCCATTCGTAACTAAAGGAAGAATTGATGATATAACGGGTATAATTTGGCTGTCTCTGCATATTAAAGCCAATATTGACAGATGATTTAGGTCTGGTCGACCTATCAACACGTTTAATATTGAAAGGAAGAAGCAAGCGTGGGAAGTCAATTCCCGTTTCCGCACCTGTTTCGTAAGTGTTAAAAATAAGGAAGTCATTGGTGTTATCGTTACCAACCGATGGTTGTTTTTCTACTGATCCTTTTAACCTGATCCGAAAGGTTTCACCCCTTCTGAAGATGTTGCGGTTATTGTACAACATGCTGGTTCCCAGCCCTAAATATCCGGCAGAAGTAGTGCCTTCAGCATCAATGGTATAAACATTTACAGGGGCACGGGTAATTTTAATTGAACAATCCAGTAATGTGTTTTTTACAATAGCAGTATTTTCACTCTCTGGAATATCGTAGGAAATGCTCACAAAACGGTTGATAGGGAAGTTTGTCATCCGCTTATATGTGAGCTCATGATCGCTCAGGCTATAAGGATAACCATTGCGTAGAAAAAGAGCCTGGGTTAGTGCTGATGGCTTGATCCGCAATTTATCCTTGTAGATTAAAAAACAATGCTGTACAGTTGTATCGCCCGGGTCGAAATGATAGTTTACATTAAGTGTATCTTGTTGCGAAGTGTCCTGAACCTTTTGATTAACATCAGCATAGATGTATATGTTATTGATTGTATAGCGTGAATGGTATGTTTCAATTATTGAATCTTTGTTGAACGGGGAATTGATCCGGAAGTTCCGAATCAACATTTCAATATCTATCTGATGGCTGTTCAATGAACTGTCTGCCTTGAAACTGATGTAATCTTTTACAAACGCAAAATAGCCCGAATTTTTTAATTCAATGGTAATTCTATCGCGTTCCTGATCAACAACATATGAGTCGTAAATATTGTTTTCTTTAATAAGGGAATTTGCGGAAAAAGCAAGGAAAGTTTTTTTGAGTAATGTGTCCTTTATGTTGTACGAAATTTTACGAATAGTATATGGTTTCCCTGCTTCAATGTGGTATGTAACATTCACCCATGCCTTATGATGTTTTACAGTGCTTGAAATTTTCGGTTCGAAATAGCCTTTATTATTCAGGTAAGTCTTCATTGGCACTATTGATGACTTCATCATCAGGGAGTCGAAAATGACGGGCTTTGCCCCGAGATTTTTCATAACCCATCTTTTAAAACCATTGCTTTTCCCATAATCAAACAATTCATAAATACGGTTGCTTAGGTGCATTGAACCCAGAAAAGTAGATGTAGGTTGCTGTTCTACAAATCCTTCAATTTCACTTGGTTCAAGTTTTGGCGTGTCAACCTTGATAGAATTATTATTCAGAAGATAACCTCCACGGTGCTTAATCCTGTGTGTAGGGCTACAGGCTGATAATATCAGGAGTAGAAAAAACAGGAAATTACGTGTATCAAAAACAGTTACTCTCAATCGTTGGAATATGGAAAATGAGTGTTACAAATGTACAATTATTCATACGCCTTAACAACAGATGCTGCGGCCCTTTCTTATTTCTGTATATATATAAAATTGAAAAAGGCTACTTCTTTAACGAAGTAGCCTTTAGTTGTGGGAGTTACTGGATTCGAACCAGTGACCCTCTGCTTGTAAGGCAGATGCTCTGAACCAGCTGAG
>Ga0268283_1001462_pt1 | contig 11601 bp, 12 predicted proteins | sample saktaG_13_FD_190140 | JGI IMG/M metagenome (GOLD analysis project Ga0268283, IMG submission 190140) | Saline water microbial communities from Sakinaw Lake, British Columbia, Canada - sak_2013_06_06_36m | ecosystem: Environmental > Aquatic > Non-marine Saline and Alkaline > Saline ... | reverse complement strand
TAATCGTCCGTTAAAATCACTTTCGGATATGCTTAAAGGTAAGCAGGGTCGTTTCCGTCAGAATCTTTTAGGTAAGCGCGTAGATTATTCCGGTCGTTCCGTGATTGTAGTTGGCCCGGAATTAAAGCTGCATGAATGCGGCCTGCCTAAACAGATGGCTTTAGAGCTATTTGAGCCGTTTATTATTAAAAAATTAAGAGAAAAAGGTTTTGTACATACGATTAAAGGTGCGCGGAGAATGGTTGAGCGCGGCAAGATTGAAGTCTGGGATATTCTTGACGAAGTAATCAAAGACCATCCGATTATGCTTAATCGTGCTCCAACTTTGCACCGTTTAGGTATTCAGGCATTTCAGCCGCTATTAATTGAAGGAAAATCAATTAAGATCCATCCGCTGGTTTGTACCGCTTTTAACGCTGACTTTGACGGCGATCAGATGGCGGTGCATGTGCCGTTATCTTTGGAGTCGCAGTTGGAGACTAAAGTATTAATTATGGCAATTAATAATATTTTCTCTCCGGCTGACGGTCGTCCGGTTATTTCTCCTACTCAGGATATTGTTTTGGGAGTAGCGTATTTAACTCGTGAAAAAGCCGGTGCATTGGGTGAAGGTATGAGTTTCTCCAGTGCTGATGAAATTTTAATTGCTTATAATGATAAAGCGGTAGAGCTGCACGCTAAAATTAAAATTCGCGTTAGCGGTATATATGATTTCGATCAGAAGAAAGCAATTAATGAAAATAAATTAATTACCACTACCGTGGGACGGGTAATTTTTAATCAGACCTTGCCTGCGGAGTTTGGTTTTGTGAATTGCGATTTAAAAAAGAGCAAGGTAAGCGATATTGTGGTGAGTTGCTATAAGAGATTTGGCCATGCCGCAACGATTAAACTGCTCGATGATATTAAAAGATTAGGTTTTGAGATGGGTACCTTAGGGGGTATTTCAATCGGCATCGATGATATGACTGTGCCGTTAGAAAAGCCGCAGGTTCTGAAAGAATCCAAAGAAGAAGTAGCCAAGGTTGAAGATCAATATCGTAAAGGTATTATTACAAATAGCGAACGTAAATCAAAGATTATCGATATTTGGACGCATGCCACCGACAAAATTTCAGATTTATTATTTAAGGGGATGGATTCGTTCAATCCTATTTTTATGATGGCCGACAGCGGGGCGCGTGGATCACGTCTACAGGTTAGACAGCTTGCTGGTATGCGCGGACTGATGGCTAAGCCCAGCGGTGAAATTATTGAGAACCCGATTACCGCTAATTTCCGCGAAGGATTAAATGTTTTAGAGTATTTTATTTCTACCCATGGTGCGCGTAAAGGTTTGGCGGATACCGCACTTAAAACCGCAGATGCCGGTTACTTGACCCGTCGGTTAGTGGATGTAGCCCAGGAGGTAATTGTTTGTGAAGAGGACTGCGGCACGCTTAATGGTATTACCGTGGCGGCGATTGTGGAAGGCGATGAAGAGGTAGTGGGTCTAAAGGATAGGATTATCGGGAGAGTAGCTTTGGATAATGTGGTTGATATCATTACCGATGAGGTAATTATTCAACAGGGTTGTGAAATTACTGAGGATGAAACAGATAGAATTGAAAAATTGGGCATTGAAAAAATTCGTATTCGCAGCGTATTGACCTGTGAAAGCGGAAGGGGAGTTTGCGCTAAATGTTATGGCCGTAATTTATCAACCGGCAGAATAATTGAATTAGGGGAAGCGGTTGGTGTAGTGGCAGCGCAGAGTATCGGAGAACCGGGTACACAGTTGACGATGAGAACCTTCCATATCGGAGGTACAGCCTCTCGAACCATTGAGCAGTCATTTATTAAAGCTAAAAATAATGGTTTTATCAAATACCATAGTTTAAGGGTTACCTTGAAGAATAAGGAAAACGTAGTCTTAAATCGAAACGGGGCAATTAGCGTTAATGACGCGCAAGGCCGCGAGTTTGAGCGTTACGCACTTCCTCAGGGCGCTTTAATTTCTTTTACTGACGGTGAGGAAGTTAAAAAAGGAGTTTCCTTAGTACATTGGGATCCTTATACCTTACCGGTACTTACGGAAGTTCCCGGTTCAGTGCGTTTTGAAGATTTGCGTGAGAGCGTTACGATGCGTGAAGAGATTAATCCGGTCACAAAATTAGCTGAGCGTGTAGTAGTGGAACATAAACCGGAGTATCATCCGCAGGTAGTTATTTTTAATGAGAAAAAAGAAGTATTGGGTATTTATCCGTTGCCGATTGGTGCGCATATTATTGTGCGTGATGGCGAGCAAGTCGGCGGAGGAGATCTTTTGGCAAAAATTCCGCGCACCGTAGTTAAAACGCGCGATATTACCGGTGGTTTGCCGCGCGTGGCGGAGCTTTTTGAGGCCCGACGCCCGAAAGATCCAGCGGTAATTAGTGAAATAGATGGATTTGTGGAGTTTGGCGAAAGCAAGAAAAATCAGCGCGTGATTATCGTAAAATCTGCCACCGGAATGGCTAGGGAGTACATTATTCCGCATGGTAAACATCCGAATGTTTATAAAGGTGATAAAGTTACTGCCGGTCAGCAGCTTACCGATGGGCCGGTAGTTTTACAGGATATTTTGAGTGTCTGCGGCGATAAAGTTTTGCAGGAGTATCTGGTCAATGAAGTGCAAGAGGTTTATCGTTTGCAAGGTGTACGGATTAATGATAAACATATCGAAGTTATTATTCGTCAGATGCTTAAGAAGGTTAGAGTGGAAGATCCCGGCGATACAGAATTTTTAGCTACGCAGCAGGTTGATAAATGGGTTTTTCAGAAAGAAAATACCCGAGTGATAAAAAAGGGTGGTAAGCCGGCCCAGGCTACACCATTACTTTTGGGGATTACTAAAGCATCACTGACTACTGAGAGCTTCATTTCTGCGGCGAGTTTCCAGGAGACAACGCGTGTTTTAACGGAAGCGGCTACCAGCGGTAAGCATGATGAGTTATTTGGTTTAAAAGAAAATGTAATCGTGGGGCACTTGATTCCAGCAGGTACCGGATTCAGGGCGCATCGCGATATTGAGGTAGTTAAAGTCGCCGCTGGCGAAAGCGATGAAAAGAAAGAAAAGGAATAACCTATGCCCACAATTGCGCAGTTAATTAGATTTGGTAGAATTTCTAAGAAAAAGAAAAGTAAATCTCCGGCTTTAAGGGCCTGTCCTCAGCGAAGAGGTGTGTGTCTTCAGGTGCGTACGATGACACCGAAAAAGCCTAACTCGGCTTTGCGGAAAATCGCCAGGGTGAGGTTGACTACCGGATTAGAGGTTACCGCTTACATCCCCGGGGAAGGACATAATCTTCAGGAGCACTCGATTGTTTTAGTCAGGGGCGGTCGCGTCAAAGACTTGCCGGGCGTGCGGTATCACATTGTGCGAGGTTCATTAGATGCTTCCGGCGTAAATGCGCGCAGGAGAAGCCGTTCTAAATACGGAGCTAAAAGACCAAAGGAAGGGAAATAATGAGAAGAAGAAAAGCGCAGGAAAAAGTTATTTTAGCCGATCCAAAATATAATAGTAAAGTCATTGCTAAATTTATGAATATGGTAATGTACGATGGCAAGAAAGCGATTGCCGAAAAGCTAGTTTATAGCGCTTTCGATATTGTGTTGAAGAATTTAAATGAGCAGGACATTTTGAAGGTATTTTATAAAGCGCTGGATAATGCCCGGCCGCGTCTAGAAGTAAAACCGCGCAGAGTGGGTGGAGCCACTTATCAGGTGCCCATCGAAGTTCGGCAGGAGCGCGGCACCTCGATTGCTTTGCGTTGGCTCAGGGATTTCGCGCAGAATAGAAAAGGTAAACCAATGCAGGAAAAATTAGCGGATGAGATTATCGCAGCGTACAAGGGTGAAGGTTCGGCAATTAAAAAGAGAGATGATACGCATAAAATGGCTGAATCGAATAAAGCTTATGCACATTTTAGGTGGTAAATAAATGAGAAAGATACCGTTAGAAAAAATTAGAAATATCGGAATAATCGCGCATATCGATGCCGGCAAAACTACGACCAGCGAACGTGTTTTGTTTTATACCGGTAAAAATTATAAAATTGGCGAGGTGCATGATGGCGCCGCGACGATGGATTGGATGGTTCAGGAGCAGGAAAGAGGAATTACCATTACCGCTGCGGCCACTACCTGTAAATGGAAGGATATCACGATTAATTTAATTGATACGCCAGGCCATGTGGATTTTACGATCGAAGTGGAAAGATCTTTAAAGGTATTGGATGGAGCGGTTGTTGTATTTTGTGCGGTGGGCGGAGTTGAGCCGCAATCAGAGACTGTTTGGCGTCAGGCAGACCGTTATCATGTTCCGCGGTTGGCTTTCATAAATAAAATGGATCGCACAGGCGCAGATTATTATGCCGTCGTTGCCCAGATCCATGAAAGATTAGGGGCAAATGTTGCGACTGTTCAACTACCGGTAGGCCGGGAAGCTGGTTTTAGCGGCATAATTGACCTGGTAGATAAAAAGCTTATTCATTATAAAACTGATCTAGGTAAAGAAGACATGGGTAAAAGTTTTGAAGTTAAAGAAATCCCTGAAGAGATGATGGCGGAGTTTGAAAAATATCGCATGATTCTGGTTGAGAAGGTTGGCGAAGCGGATGATCTGATTATGGAAGAATATCTAGCTGGCAGGACAGTGACTAATGAACAATTGAAAGCTGGAATTCGACGCGGATGTATTGCGAATAAATTTATTCCGGTACTTTGCGGCTCATCTCTTAAGAATAAAGGCGTGCAGATGGTTTTAGATGCGGTTGTTGACTATCTTCCTTCTCCGATTGATGTGCCGCCGGTTAAGGGCACCAATCCGGATTCCGGTGAATTTGAGGAGGTGGTTGCCGATGATAAAGCTCCTTTTACTGCGCTTTGTTTTAAGGTGGCTTCGGATCCTTTTGTGGGGAAGATTTATTTTACCCGGGTGTATTCCGGTATGCTTACTTCGGGCACCTATATTTATAACGCGACTAAACGCGAAAGAGAGCGGGTAACTAAAATTGTTAAAATGCATGCCAATCATCAAGAGGTAACTGAAAGTATTGCTACCGGTGATATTGCGGCATTAGTCGGCTTAAAGGATACTAAAACCGGCGATACTCTTTGTATGGAAAAAAATCCTATTTTAATTGAAGCGATGCGTTTTCCGGATCCGGTTATTCAGCAGGCTATTGAGCCTAAAAGCAAGGATGCTCAAGAAAAATTAGGTATGGCGATGCATAAATTAGAAGATGAGGATCCTTCTTTTAAGGTTACTTATAATCAGGAAACCGGGCAGACTTTAATTGCCGGAATGGGGCAGCTGCATTTAGAGATTATTGTGGATAGAATTTTACGTGAATTTAATGTGGAAGCAACCGTTGGAGCTCCGCAGGTTGCTTATCGTGAAACAATTAGAAAAAGTGTTGAGAGCGTGGGGAAATTTATTTCACAATCCGGTGGGCGCGGACAATATGGACATTGTGTAATTCAAATGAGTCCGCAGGAAGTTGCCGGTACGGGAATTACTTTTGAAGATAAAATTAAAAGCGGCTCGATTCCGCGAGAATTTATTCCGGCGGTAAAACAAGGTGTCGTCGGTGCTGCTAAAAATGGCGTATTAGCCGGCTATCCGGTCACGGACATAAAAGTAGTTTTAATTGATGGCTCTTATCATGATGTTGATTCTAGCGAACTGGCTTTTAAAATGGCCGGTTCGATTGCTTTTCAAGACGGAATGAAAAAAGCGCAGCCGGTTTTATTGGAACCGATTATGGATATTGAAGTGGTCGTGCCGGAAGAATTCATGGGACAGATCATTGGTGACTTAAGTAGCCGACGGGCAAAAATAATTGCACTTGGACAGAGATTGAATTTACGCACCATCCGAGCGCATGTTCCTTTATCGGAAGTTTTTAATTATGCAACTGTAACAAGATCCTTGACACAAGGCCGTGCATCGTATACAATGGAACCTTCCTTCTACAGCGAAGTTCCCGCGCATGTAGCGGAAAAAGTAGTTTCGGGATCAGTAAATACAAACGCTAGAAAAACTTTTTAAAAAACGGAGGATAGAAGAAATGGCTAAAGACAAATTTGTAAGAAGTAAACCGCACGTAAATATTGGAACCATTGGGCATATTGATCATGGTAAAACCACGCTTACGGCTGCCATTTGTAATGTTTTATCAAAACTCGGTCAAGCAGTATCTCGTGATTATGCGGATATCGCTAAGGGTGGTACCGTTCGCGACGAAACAAAAGTAGTTACTATTTCAGTTGCGCACGTTGAATACGAGACTGGCGCACGTCACTATGCACATATCGATTGCCCGGGTCATGCCGATTATATTAAAAATATGATTACCGGTGCGGCTCAGATGGACGGAGCGATTTTGGTGGTTTCGGCTGCTGATGGCCCGATGCCTCAGACCCGCGAACATATTCTTTTAGCGCGTCAGGTAAATGTGCCTTCGATGGTTGTATTTATGAACAAAGTAGATTTAGTTGATGATAAAGAGCTCTTAGATCTAGTTGAGATGGAGATCAGAGATCTTTTAACTAAATATGGATATCCGGGAGATAAAACGCCGATTATTCGTGGTTCTGCGAATAAAGCTTATAAGGCAGCGGATGCTACTTGTGAAGAAGCTAAGTGTATTATGGAATTAATGAAAGCGGTGGATGAGTTTATTCCTCTTCCTCCTCGTGAATTAGATAAACCGCTGTTAATGGCGGTAGAAGATGTTTTTAGTATTGAAGGTAGAGGTACTGTGGCTACCGGAAGAATCGAACGTGGTAAGGTGAAGGTTGGCGAAGAAGTTGAAATTATCGGTTTGCGACCTGAAGCTAAAAAATCCGTAGTTACCGGAATTGAAATGTTTCGTAAACTTCTGGATGAAGGTCAGGCCGGTGATAATGTCGGACTGCTCTTAAGAGGTGTAGAAAAGAATGATATTGAGCGCGGAATGGTTATTGCAGCGCCTAAATCTATTCTACCGCATACAAAATTTAAAGCGCAGGTGTATATCTTAACCAAAGAGGAAGGCGGTAGACATACTCCGTTCTTTAAAGGATATCGGCCGCAGTTTTATTTTCGGACTACCGACGTTACCGGTGCCGCTACTTTACCTACGGGCGTAGAGATGGTTATGCCGGGTGATAACGTAGCTTTGGAAGTAGAGTTGATTACACCGATTGCGATTGAGAAAGAATCTCGTTTTGCGATTCGTGAAGGCGGGCATACCGTGGGTGCAGGAGTGGTTACGGAGGTTATCGCCTAATTATCATGAATACGCAGAAGATTCGAATTAAATTAAAAGCCTATGATCATCGGTTACTTGATCAGGCAGTGATTGAAATTGTGGATACGGTTAAGCGCACCGGGGCCAAGATTTCCGGCCCCGTACCGCTACCTACGAAAAGGGAAATTTACACTGTTTTGCGTTCCCCGCACGTTGACAAAAAATCACGAGAACAGTTCGATCTGTCTACCCATAAACGCCTTATTGATATCTTTGAGCCTACAGCCAAGACCATCGATTCATTAAGGAAGTTAAACCTGCCGGCAGGAGTGGATGTAGAGATCAAGTAGCAAATCAAAAACGGATAAATTATATGATTGGATTGATTGGAAAAAAAATTGGAATGACGCAAATGTTTGCAGCCGATAACCGCCAACTCGGAGTTACCGCGATTGTCGCCGGGCCGTGTCCGATTCTGATGGTCATGGATAAAAATATTCAGTTGGGATTTGATCTGGTTAAAGAAAAAAGCTTAAAAAAAGCACAGCTCGGTCTTTATAAAAAACTAAATATTGCTCCGCGTAAGGTAATTAAGGATCTAACGCGTGAGGCAAATGTCGAGTATAAAGTTGGCGACGAACTTAAGGTGGACTTATTTGCTGAGGGTGATTTTGTGGATGTCAGCGGAATTTCTATCGGTAAAGGTTTTCAGGGTGGTATGAAACGTTGGCATTGGAAGGGCGGACCGCGGACGCATGGTTCCACTTCGCATCGTCGGGTCGGCTCAATCGGTTCCAGCACCACTCCCGGAAGAGTTTTTCGGGGGCATCATATGCCCGGTCATATGGGCGCGCAAAAGGCCACTGTACAAAATTTAAAAATTATTAAGATTGATTTAGCGAACAATCTTCTGTTGGTTGAAGGGGGAATCCCCGGGCATAAAAACAGTTATGTTGTCGTTACTAAAGCGATTAAAAAAAAGAATAAGAAAGTAGCGGTTAAGAAATAATATGTTTACATTACCGGTTTATAATTGTGAAGGCAAAGAAGTTGATTCACTCAAACTCAGCGCCAGTGTTTTTGACGGCAGCCAGAATTTAGAGTGCTTGCATCAGGCTATTTTGGGGTATCAGGCTAATCAGAGAAAAGGATTAGCCTCTACTAAGACCCGTGGCGAAGTTTCCGGAGGAGGAAAGAAGCCCTGGAAGCAAAAAGGAACCGGTCGGGCGCGCGTCGGTTCAACCCGTTCTCCGCTTTGGAGACACGGTGGTGTAGTTTTTGGGCCTCACCCGCGGGATTTTTCATACCAGATTCCTCAAAAGATTAAGGCCCAGGCTTTAAAAACAAGCCTGAATGTTAAATTGAATGAAAATAATTTTATGATTATTGATGAATTTAAACTTTCGGAATCTAAAACTAAACAGGCGGTAGGAGTATTTTCTAATTTAAAACTGTTTTCCGCCAAGAATAAAAAATTAGTGAAAGTTTTATTTTTGACGCATAAATTGGACACACAATTAAAAATAGCTTTAAAAAATATAAGTTTTTTAACGGTGGATTTAGCTTCGGATTGCCATGCTTATGAGGTAATGAATGCTAAGAAGATTTTGATTACTAAGGCCGGTTTGGCGGTTTTGACAGAGAGGTTAAAGACATGAGCCAGATTGCTTTGATCATTAAGGCTTTATTAACTACGGAAAAATCGAGCGGTTATTTGCCTGAAGGTAAGTATCTTTTTTTAGTTGATAACGCTGCCAATAAGATTCAAATAAAACGCGCGGTGGAATTGGCTTATAAAGTTAAGGTAAAAAACGTGAATACTTTTGTTTCGCGAGGTAAGCTTAAAAGGGTGCGGCATCAATTAGGTCGCACGGTCGATACTAAAAAAGCGGTAGTGACCTTAATTGCCGGTCAAAAAATAGAGGTAGTCTAGAGATGGGGATTATTAAATTTAAACCGACCACACCAAGCCGCAGACATATGATCGGTCCGGATTTTAAAGAAATCACTAAAAATAAGCCGGAGCGCTCATTGCTACTTCCGCTTAAAAAAACCGGTGGAAGAAATGCGCGTGGCCGGATTACTACTCGGCATATTGGCGGCGGGCATAAGCGCATGTTGCGGATTATTGATTTTAAACGCGATCTGCGGGATTTGCCGGCGCAGGTTTTAGCGATTGAGTATGATCCTAATCGTTCCGCGCGGATTGCTTTAGTGGAATATCCGGACAAGGAAAAGCGTTATATTATTGCTCCATTAGGCTTAAGCGTTGGTGATACGATTATTTCTAGCGATCAAAAGGAAATTGAAATTAAACAGGGAAATTGTTTATTGTTACGCAATATTCCTTCCGGAACGCTGGTGCATAATATTGAACTATCTCGTGGTAAAGGTGGACAAATTGTGCGTAGCGCAGGAACAAGCGCTCAGATTATGGCTAAAGAAGCAGATATCGCCCATGTCCGTCTACCTTCCGGAGAGGTAAGATTAGTCAGTTTGGATTGTCATGCTACGATTGGCCAGATCGGCAATGTTGATCATGATGCGTTGATTTTGGGTAAGGCCGGAAAAAGTCGTTGGTTAGGAATCAAGCCATCCGTTAGAGGTGTAGTGATGAATCCTTTTGACCATCCTCACGGTGGTGGTGAAGGTAAAAGTGGCCAGGGTAATCCGCATCCGGTTACTCCTTGGGGAAAACCGACCAAAGGCTATCGCACGCGGAATCGTAAAAAGTATTCCAATAAGTTTATTGTTAAGAGAAGGAAGCCATAATTATGCCGCGCTCACTGAAAAAAGGACCATACGTCGAGGAAAGTTTATTAAAAAAGATTGAGAAACAAACTAAAGCCGGTTTGCGTCAGGCCATAAAAACCTGGAGTCGGCGTTCAACGATTATTCCGGATTTTGTCGGATTAACTTTTGCGGTTCATGATGGCAAAAAGCATGTACCGGTTTTTGTTACCGAAAACATGGTTGGCCACAAGCTAGGCGAATTTGCGCCTTCGCGGATTTTTAGAAAGCACGGCGGTATTAAAGCCAAGAAGGGATTGGAAAAGACGTAAAATGATTGCTAAAGCTGAGGGAAAATTTTTAAGGATTTCACCGAGCAAGGTGCGCATTGTTTTGGATTTGATCCGAGGCAAAGATGCTCTTTTGGCGCAAAGTATTTTATTGCATGTGAATAAAAGATCAAAAGAGTATCTGATAAAAATATTAAAATCCGCGATCGCCAATGCCAAGGTCAAAGGGTTTAGCGCTGATAAATTATATGTTTCTAAGGCCCTCTGTAATTGCGGTCCGATGTGGAAGAGATTTAAGGCCGCGGCTTTTGGGCGCGCCGCTTCAATTGTTAAGCGCACGGTACACATAAAGATAGAGTTGGATTTAAAAGGGAGAGAATAATTCATGGGTCATAAGGTAAGTCCGCTATTATTAAGGATTGGTTTTATTCGGCAGTGGCATTCACGTTGGTTTGCTAAGCCAAAAGATTTTCCCCTGTTTATCCAGCAGGACTATAAAATTCGTAAATTTATCAAAAGTAAGTTTAAACAAGCAGCGATCTCTAAAGTTGTTATTGAGCGCTTAGCGGAAAGAATTAGAATTCGTATTTTTTCGGCACGCCCGGGATTAATTATTGGTCGTCATGGCGCAGATATTGAGCGGTTGCGTTCGGATCTAAATGGTCTAGTAAAAAATGAACTGTCGATCGATATTCAGGAAATAAACAATCCTACCTGGGATGCGCAGTTAGTGGCGGAGAATATTGCTTTGCAACAGGAAAAAAGAATCGCTTTTCGTCGGGCGGTTAAAAGAGCGATGGAGCAGTCCATGCAATCAGGCGTAAAAGGTATTCGCTGCAGTTGTTCCGGCCGTTTGAACGGTGCGGAGATGGGTCGCAAAGAAACCTATAAAATGGGGTCGGTGCCTTTGCAAACTTTACGCGCGGATATTGATTATGGTTTTGCAGAAGCTTTAACCACTTATGGTTTAATTGGAGTTAAGGTTTGGATCTATAAGGGTGATGTTTTAGGAAAACAGTTCATTCAGGAAGAAACTAAGAGTGCGCAGCAATCTGGTTCCCGGGAACAATCTCGGTCTCAGCAGCGGCCGCATTAAGGAAGCTCCCGCGGAGCAATTATTCGGCGGGATTAATTCGCGCATTAACTTACTCATACTTCGTATTCGTAAGTTAAGCGCTCATTAAGGAGTGTTATAATGGCTTTAATGCCAAAAAGAGTTAAATATCGTAAATTACAGAAGGGCCAGCGCCGCGGGATAGCCACGACCGGAGCGGCTGTTTCTTTCGGTGAATTTGGTTTAAAGTCATTGGAAAATGGATGGATAA
>Ga0268283_1001461_pt1 | contig 11604 bp, 13 predicted proteins | sample saktaG_13_FD_190140 | JGI IMG/M metagenome (GOLD analysis project Ga0268283, IMG submission 190140) | Saline water microbial communities from Sakinaw Lake, British Columbia, Canada - sak_2013_06_06_36m | ecosystem: Environmental > Aquatic > Non-marine Saline and Alkaline > Saline ... | reverse complement strand
GAACTGATCAGGTAGTCGCTGTACAAATCTAAAAGAGGGTTTTTCATGGGACACGTTTCCAATAAGCCAGATCAACAGCGGCATTTTATGCCTTTATCAATGCCCGTGCGTAACATCAGTTAAATAATTCTTCTTGAAACCCACCTCGCCCGTGCCAACGGTTAGGATGGCGGAAATGTCGGGGGTTACTTCGGCCTCGGTGATGGTTTGCCAGTGTGTCATATCGAAACGATGCCACACGCCCACTTGGTTGTTGAAACGGAGTTTTCCCCGAAGCAACAGGGCAACCTTGTTAGCCGCTATCGACTCAGCTACCAGTTCTGCCCTTTTGCTTTTCTCGTCAAACATCAACAAACCGTCTTTGACAGCGTCATATGCAGCCAATCGGTTTGTATAGGATTCGTGTAGTCCTGTGTAGGTTAAGTGTAGATTACAACTTTCTGTAAATAATTGATCTGATTTGGAAAGTGTAGGTTGTGTAGGAAATGTAGGGTCTGTACAACTTTCGTAACGCGAGAGTGGTTCTGCATTTTCCGGCACATCTGCCTGATATTCTTGGCATTGTTTCCCGGATTTCGGTGCGCGAGAAGTGTTTGCAGTGTGGGCAGGGCGGGCAGTCGCGGCGGGTTTTGCTTGGCCCTTGGCCGTCTTGGGCGGTTTGGCATTGCGCGAGCCGTGCTTGTCGCGGGCAGGGGTGGCGGCGGTCGCCACGTCCGGCGCGAAATCGAACTCATAGGGTTCGTGGTGTGGCGAAAATTGCGCGAAGTATTCTGGGTCAAACGGCGGAGGTTCGGGTGGCGGCTGGATGTGCCTGATTACCGGTGGCTCGGCTTCGGTGTGAAGGAAAAACTTCTGACCGCCGTGCGCGTTGGAGTTAATGACGGGTTTATTCTCCCGCGTGTTCGCGTAGAATTTCGCCGTGGTGCGCCCGTATTCCGGCCCTTCCATTGGGTCGGCCAGGGCTTGACCCTCAAAGCGGGCTGGATTCGCCAAAACGTCTTTGACGCTCGCAAAACCCAGTTGGGCAAATTCAAGGGGAAAGTCGGCATACAGGTCGAAACTGCCGCCATCCTTGGCAATCCGTGAAATTTGCGCCCGTGCGGTTTTTTCCGGTACACCCTGCTGAATCATGTCGGACACCTTGTTCTTCGCCCATGCCGCCCGTTTTGCTTGGCGGTCGGATTCGCGGGCTTGCTTGGCCTGTTCGACCAATGCCTTGAGTTGGGCTTGTTCCGCTTCAGTCAAATCTGGCAGGGATTGGGTGTCCAGATATGTGCCATCAAAGTAAGCTGGCTTCGGCGTTTTGAATGCCAGTCCTTCTCCGACAACCGGGCTACCCACAAAGTCCAGCCTCTCGCCGTCGAAAACAGCAGCGTCGATCATCGAGCGCACCAAACAACTCCCCGCCACTGATAGCGCAATGAAACCATGCCCTGACAGCCACAAGCGATTGAACAACACCTTCCCAAATCGCGGGATGTCGCTCGCATTGGTCACAGCGAAATACAGATGAAAGCCTCTCTCCGACTTGGCTGTTTCTCCCTTCTTGTAGACTCCCGCCGAGAGTGAGCCGCGCACCCAACACGCGGCCTCGGCAAATGGTGGATGAATATCGGCCAATATCGTCTGCAACTCGCCGGGTGTCAGCGTCGGCCCGTCTGGATGCGGGTCGTGGTCTATCATCAGGATGCCAGGTTCAACCCGGTAGTCGAAAAATTCACGGGTTCGCGCCAAAATCTTCTTTTCCGGGTCGGCCTTGGTTGCCGTTGCGATTTTGACAACCTCGCCGTATTTCGCGTTGTCGTGCAAGCCATAGCAGAAGGCCACATTCGGCCCAGCCCGGTCTAAGCATTCGTCGAACTTGTGAAAGTCAACAGACTGCCGCCGCGCCCTGCCGGTGGTCATCTGTGCGGCGGGTATTTTGGATATGGCTCCGTCTTCCGCCAATGCGAAGCGTTTGGATAGCGGTTCCGGCGATTGAAAAACGGTAAAAAGGACTTTGTTCATTGTAATATCAACAGGCTACTTCTTGGATTCACCCCTGCCATGCCGTTGCTGCGGCCGGCGGGGGTTCATGTCCGTTTTTGGAATTCATCTCACCTCCTTATGTCGATCTCTGAGCCATCTCGCTAGTGCTGGATAGGGTCAGTTTGCTGGCTAGGTGTGCCTCCACGTCTTTTTTTACATAGAACACCTTTCCTCCAAAAATCTGCACCCTTCCGTTTCGGTCGGCTTTCGATGTGCCGCCTTCACGAATGAACGGGATACCGCCGCCGCTCCATCGGTCTCTCTGTAGTTTTGCCAAGCTGCACAATAAAACAGCGGCAAGCATCTGTTCATTGATGCGGGCATTTTCGGGAAGAAGATTGTATTCCGCCAAAAGCTCTGCGCGGGTTGGCTTGGGCGGGGTAATTCGCTTGCGCCGTGGTGTAGGTTGGTTTTGTGGTGCGTTCATCGCAATGTTTAGCCCTTAATATGGGTTGTTCAAACGTTGCGAAGAAGCTTAATTGAGAAAAACCGGCTTTTGAAACCGCCTAGCCGGTTAAGCGCACACGCCTAGCCGGTTAGCCGTTTCCCTTTTTTTAGGTTCAATCTCCATGTCTGTATCGTTTGCCGTCGTTCAATTCCGGTCTTGTCCATCATGGCAGTATCAAACGCAGTGACATTCTTGTATAACTGTTTATCGACTTGCCATTTATCCCAAAATTCCTCAACAATGGCTCTTTCTTCATTTTTCCGGCTTTTTATCCTTGGTTTTTTGGCTATTTCTTTTTGAAGGTCTGAACTTCTAAGCCCTCTGATTTCTAATTGACCCGAAGCAAAGCCTTCAAATCCGCTCATGCCCAGATATTGGGCTTGCGGTATCTCCGATTGCGGGGTTGTTTCGGTATCAGATTCTTTGCGTTTCCTAAATTTTGGGTTTGACCGGGAATGTTTAGAAGGGGTATACACTTGGTTTGACGATTTTGTCTCTTCTTCTCGATACCAAGCCAAAAAATCGGCGGGGTGTTGAAATAATAATCGGCGCTTAAATTCCGTCTCGGTGATTTTTACAGCCGTTTTCAATGGGGAGTTGTCGAATTGCCGGTCACAATCCATGCTTTGGTATTTGTGCTTGAGCCAATCATGAAAGTATTGGCATTGATCGTGAAAATGGGCTTTGTATTCCAGCCCATGGTACGGGTCATTGAAAAACTCAAGCAATTGATCGGAAATTTCTTGATATAACTCCTGCTTATCTCCCGTTGATTCCGTGATTTTACCAATCAGGTATTGATTAAAGTCCAGAAGGGTTTGCCTGTGCCACGCTTCATAAGCGGTATTGTATTCGGGGTTATTGGCTATCGGGAATGCCCATCCTACGCCATTCGGAAGCGGTGTTGCAGTGTCCAATGCCACGTCAACAATACCCTTGAACGGGTTCATTCCTGCCATGTCGCGCAAACACCTTAAAAGATGGTGCGCTTGATTCGCTTCCTTTGTCTGGCCTTTTCCGTCATGCGCTTGTTTGCTTTTTTCCAAGTATCCCTTAAGGAGCAATAGCGCGTTTAGGCCAGGAATATTAGGATTCTCGTCAAGATGGCGCATAACCCCCTTTGCCACATCTGATTCTACGGTTACGGCCTTTTCCGCCGTGAGACATTCAGTAAGGGAACTTCTAAAATTGGAAATCAGCAGCGAGCATCTTGAATCAATGACTTTGCCTGTTGACTGGTCGGCCTGTGGTTCTTTCGGGTGAATATATTGCTTGGCCTTTTGTATATCCGCCGTTGTCATAAATATCTCCATATCCACAATAAACCGCCTCTCGCCTTCAAGATCATATCGTTTATCCCCATGCCAAACCTCTGCGGCAATGACCTCATTGGGATGGTGATCTATCTCCCGAATATCTTCATTGTTCAAATTAAAGTAATTTTCGGGCGGTTTTAATTCCTGCGGCAAGCCTTGGTAGGTCTTGAAAGACTTTCGGCTAAACTTGTGTGTGCGGATAATTTCCTCATCATCAAGGCAAACGGCCCATTGAACCCGCCCATCTATTGCCAACTGTTCCAATTCGGAAAAGGCACACTTCAGATAAGCCGCCACATAGCCTAATCTGCGGTATTGAGATTCGGCTTCATGTTGGGCAAGCCCATTGGCTTGTTTCACTTTCCCGCCAGTGGTTGGCGTGGGTTTCTGGATTTCGGCTAGGGTACTTCCTGTATTCAATAAAACCCTTTCATTGCCAAGATTCACCCAAGGGAATGCATCGCCCCCTAATTCCTTGCAAACCCTGCCGTACTCGTTGCGGTGAATTTGGTAGGCTTGAACCTCTTTGGGCAAATGTTTTTCCCAACGATCTTTTTTATCAAGGGATGCGCGTAACTCCCTTTCGTCGAGGAATGTTTCCATTTCAATGTAATTATCAAGCCCCGAGAATAATGAATCTTCATGCTGTTGGTGCGCGGATTGACAGGCTTCAATTAGCTTTGATGAATCAACCTGATTGCCTGTTGTGTCATAAACCCTTAACCCGTGGTTTATCGCATGAATAAATAGCGAGTATCCTTCATCATGAAAATCTATATCAGAGTTGAAATACCACTCAAATTTATCCCAAAGAACATCGCCATTTATGCCGCCATCAATCGCCTTTAAGATATGGTTAATGGGGCTACTAGGTGCTTTCTCCTTAGACAAAAGCCGTATGAATTTATCCAACGTCAAAATATCCGGGCCTTGGCTGTAGACATCTTCCGCTTTGGCTTTGTTTTCCTCGCCTAGCCGGTTCCAATAGGTTTGGGTTGTTTTGTGTTCGCCCCAAGGCCATCTGCCTCTAAGAGTATCGGCATAATTCTCTATATCTTTGAGAGCATCCTCCCACTCGGCAAGGATGTTTTCAATGATCGTTTTTTGAATGAGTGTGCCGTTAATGTATTCGACATACCTAAGATGTTTCAACTGGCACTTAAAACCACTAGGCACAGAAAATTCAAACCATAGGCGACCTCCCTCTTCATCGTCTGCCTCTGCCATCACACAATGGGCATTGTCAATCTCCCCGCCCAACAATTCGGCGGATTTTTTCCGTAAAACGCTTTCGTCCTGCCCAACACCTATGGCATTGGCCCTCTCTTCAAGTGCCTTCTTAAAATGCTCATACCGTGCTTTGCACAGCAAAAAACGCTCGGTCATTCACTCACCTTTCACGGGGTTTCAGCCTTTCATGGGGATGCCAAGCCAGCCGGTGAAAGGTGTCCGGCGTTCGGGAGCTACCCTAGGCTTGGCAAATTCAATGATAACGGTTTGCGGCGACAACCCGCGCCGGTCGGGGTATAGTCAAGCCGCTTTCCTGTCTTCGGTTTGTATCGGGTACATGCCTTCTTTTTGCGCGTCTAGGATGGTCATCTCCACCAAGTCGCCGTCTGCCGCATAAGCCATGTTGACATTCCAACCGTGTGAGACCTCCCGCGCTATGGGCTTGTCGTTGAAGCGCATGTAGAGAATGTCGTCTTCCGGGTAGTAGATCGTTTTCATGGCGTTTCAGATCATGCCGCCTTGCGTCTTGGTTCCGGCAAGGTACGCCCTAGCCCCAAGGCCGCGCCTATCCATAGGCGCATGGCAGTTTCCATCTCCTTGACGGCCTCTTGTGGCGTGTCGCCTATCGCGCTGCATCCGGGCAAGTCCGGTGCTATGCACACATACGCATCACTGGCTGCGTCCCAAAACACTTCAAGCGGGTATTTATGCTCGTTCACAGCTTTTCGCGCTTGGTCATAGCCAGCCTTGCCTTTACGCCGCACATTGCTCTTGGCTGCGCAACAGGTCAAGCAGGAACTCCGGCGCAAGGTCTGCCCCGTTTTCCCAAGCAAGGGTTTCCATTTCGCCATCCACAAACGCGGTGGCAAACAGGGCTTTATCCCTCAAAGGCTCAAACACTTCGCCCCATAGTTCGCGCTCCAAGTCCACCTCCCCGGTTTCGCCGTTGCTGAAAGCCAGCCAGAGCCGGTAATCTTGGGTGTGCCTCGCTTCTGTGACATGTAAAAACATAACCGCTACTCCAATGGTTGGATTTGATGGGGGGCTTTGCCCTGTTGGATAAGCCCCCAGTTCTGCTTTAACTCCGCTTGGTGCGCTTGCGCCCATTCCAGCACCAGCAACAAGGCCCGTCTGGGGAACTCGCCTTTAACTACCAAATTATCCAGCGTCACCGATATTTCATAATCGCCATACCGTGCGTGAAAGTGCGGCGGGTTATGGTCGCGCCAGTTCATGAAAACCAATATGCCAAGAAACCGGCTGATTTTGGGCATGGGTTCAACCCCGCGCCTGTTTCAGTTGGATAACCTCGGCGGTCGCCTTCAACCCTGCCGATTTCAATACAAAGTCGGTGATCTTCTGCATGGGTTCGCGTAGCCGCTCCGCGTCTATCTGAATGTAATCGCCGGTAACGTCGTTGCTGGCTGAATGGTTTAGCAACCTTTTCAGGCTGTAGCCCGGAATGTCCAGACTTTCGGCTATGGAAATGAAGGATCGCCGCAAATCGTGGACGGTGAACTCCACGCCGCTGGCCTTGGTCACTTGCGCCATCTGCTTCCGGGGTTCTACGATGTAACCCCCCGCGCCGGTTCCGGGAAACACGAAGCCATTGACCGCCGCCGCCTTGCGCTTGGTGAACAGTTCAAACAGATAATCGCTCATGGGCAGGGTGTGGTCGTTGTGGTTCTTCGGGTCAATGACCGTGAGCGTCTTGGCGGCCATGTCCACATTGGCCCATTTCAGCTTTGCCGCCTCATTTTTGCGTAGGCCGGTCAAGATGACCAATTGCAGATAATCCCTCAGCGTTTCGTTGGGCAGGGCCAAAACGCCTTGGAACCACGCCGCAAGCTGGCTTGCCTTGACATGGCCTTTCCGCTTGTCCACCTTGTACCATGCGCGGGTCTGGCTTAGGCGTTTGACGGGGTTCTCCGGGATCAGTGAGCGGCCTTGCGAGTCCTCGTATTTCCCTATGGCGAAGTTGAACAAAGCCCGAATCACCCGCATTGACAGATTGGCCCATGCCTCGCCGTTTTCCTCGCCTAGCTTGGTGTGCCGCTTGGCTATCATGTCCTTGGTGATCGCAAGCAGGGGCTTGTTGTCCCAGTCGGCGAAGGCCGTGGAAATGACGCGGTTGTAATCCTTCAAGGTCTTGGGCTTTAAATCCTTGCGGGTGGCCAGATAGTCGGCGAAGGCTTGGCCCAAAGTCACGCCCTTGAGTTCCTTCTCCTTGCGCTCGGCTATCGGGTCGCCGCCCCCGGCAATCTCCCCCGCCAGTTTCACCGCAAGCTTGCGGGATTGCTCGGCGGTCAATGCGCCATACTTGCCTAGGGTGATGCGCTTGTCCTTGCCGTTGATGCGCTTTTGGAAGATGAACGCCTTAACGCCCGTGGAAGTCACCCTAAGCCCAAACCCGGCAAGCTTTTCATCCCAATGGATGGCATAGCCCTTTTCCGGTGTCGCCAGTGTTTCGATGGTGGTCTTGTTCAAGATCATGGCAGCAATCCCCGTGTCGGTAAATTAGTTAGATGGTCGAATCCATGTAAGCACCATGTAAGCAGATGGTTTAAAATCACTTCAAACCGCTTCTAACTAATTATAGACTATATATCATTGATTACAAGGGAAAGTTAAAACTTCTTCAAACTGTGTAAGAATGCCTAAAAGTGCCGTTTTTCTAATTTGTAATCAGCCGGTCTGGGGTTCAAATCCTCTCGCCAGCTCCAAATAATCAAAGGCTTACAGGTTAATTCCGGTAAGCCTTTTTTATTGGTGCTACGCATTTTCAAAATTCCGGCGTTTTCCACCCCATGTAGCCCTTTCCCACCGCAAACAACGCCCACCATCCCTTGGAACATTCCGGCATCAAACCGGCGCATCCAATGCGGTACGGTTATAAGCCGCTGCCTATATAAAACCGACACGATGGATCATCATTCTTGGTCATAGGCAAGGCCCACGGCTTCACCCTGCCAACAAGGCAAGGCCGCTGGTTTACTACTGTGTCGGCATAGCCTGTTTACACTGTTTACCGTTAGCTGTGTAGCTTGCCCGCTTTTTTGTTTACGGTGCTTACTGTTGACCGTGTTAGCAGGGTTCCTCTCGCCGGTCGCATGGGCCTTGGTGGATGTGAAGGCCCGCGCCAGACCGTCAAGCCCTGCCCGTGGTGCTAGGCTGTCGAAATCCTCCAATTCCGGGGGCATTTTGATGACCCGCTTTATGGATTGGCCGGGGATGCTTGAATAATTCGCAGGAAGCGGTAAAAAAGGGGCATCGCAAGCAATCGATCGGCCACGGGGATCACCCATAGCCATGCATCAACGATCAAAACCGGTCGGTCTTGCGGCCCGGCACGTTCTTGGCGTGGTGGGCGTTGACCGCATGGGCCGTGATGCCCGCCGCCTCCAAGGCTGCATAGACGCTTTTCCAGTAGACGCCGGTGCTCTCCATGACCACCGTTCCACGGCCAGGGATTGCAGCCAGGCGACCAGTTCGCGCAAGTCGCGCCTGAAGCTGCCGAACGACCGTTGCTGCTTGGACAGGCTGCCGTCGTCCAGTTCGACCAGCACGGTGAGGACCAGGAGCATGCGATGCACGTCCAGTCCGGCGACACGATGATCTAGGGATTTCATGGCCGTTCTCCTCAATTGGAATTGGGTTTACACTATTCCCGTGGGAGGCAGCGGGCATGCCGGCCCGGAAGCTTTGCGCCAAAAACACCGGCGCAGCTCACTTTACCATGCGTCCTCTTGCGGACAATCTGGGGTGCGAAAGGGCCGGGCAGGATCAGGTTAAGAGTCGGGGTCAAGCCACCAAACGTAACACGACCTCTTGTCCGCTGCCTCTCTTTCAACAGCTTTGACACAAATTCAAACCGGCTTTCATGGTCGGGGGCGAGAGAAAGTCGATCATGGTGGTTAAGAAAGCCGAGCTTTGCCTCGAATGCGAAAACGGACATTGATGGAGCGCCTAGCCCCAGCTTGGCGTCGGCCAACCCAAGGCCAAGCTGGGGCTTGGCGCTCCGAGAATCCTTAAGTTAATGGCTTTGACGCTGGAGCTTGGGAACGAGCAAAAGATGCGAAAAAACTTACTGCTGGCGGCTTGAAGCAAAAGGTTTAAATTTAATAACCATTATTCAGAAAGACCCATATCAATATCCGCCTGAATATGAATACCTCAAAGGCGACATGCAAGGATTAATCAGCAGAAGAATCAATAAACAGCACCGGTTAGTCTACGAGGTCATTGAGAAAGATAAGACAATCAAAGCATATCGTATGTGGACTCATTATGAATAATAGCCGGTCGGGCAACGTCTTTTCGTTGCCCACCGATTGATCCGGTTCCGCGTGGGCAAACGGTGAAGCTGTTTGCCCACCCAGTGCTCCACAATCAGGAGAAGGTGACATCAGTGAATCAAATCAAGAATGCCGACGGCTATGGCGGCCCGCCTCCACGCCATGGGCTTCGATGCCGGGCGTTCCGCCTATTCAGTCAAAGCCTTGGAGACGTTAACCAAGCGATCGCCTCGCCGGACTTGACAACCATCTGTTTACATTGAGCTTGATTTTCCGTCCATGTTCCCAAAAAACCCGAATTTCGGTAATTTGATTGCTACTTGCAATTTTTCGAGTATCTTATGCATGTGCGTTCGCGTTTCAGGGCCGATCTTTTTCTCAAGCTCGCTGAGGTGGATTTCGGCAGCTTTGACCCTGATGCCCAGTTGCTGGGAGAGGTGGCGGGCGGTAGCCCCCCCATCTTGCGCCACAATCAAGAAAACTTTAGCCTGCGAGTGGGTCAGCGCCTTCAGCTTCGCGGACAAATCTTCCCCAAGATGGCCCTCCGCGCAATCCAACACGGATTGCCACTGTTTAAAATCCAGTGCAGTTGGCGCGTTCAGCATCTGCGCAAAAACCTCCGGGTCAACCAATGGCGCGGACTTTCTGTGCTTTTCTGGGGTTAATTCTTCGCGCAGGGCTACGCCCAAGGCGGTTGCCAGAATGGGCTTTTGCAGAAATGCCGTGGCCCCTAATTTAGCTGCGCGGAACCGGATTTGTTTGTCCGTGTAGCCACTCATCATAATGACTGGGGTTGCCACTTTATGGTCATGAAAATGCTTAAGCAGATCCAAGCCCCGGTTAATATCGTCTCCAAACATGACATCAAGCAGGATGCAGTCAAAACCTTCGGCCTTCGAGGAGCCGAGAAAGTCGGTTGTATCGAAAAAAAATGAGGGCTGAAACGCCAACTTTTCTAACAAAATGCGTAGACTGTCATGAATGTTTACGTCATCATCAATGACCGCTATACGCATTAACGCATTGGGATTAACCGCATGATCAGGCATATTTCGATTCCACTCTATTGGCTAATGGCGATGACGGGCATCGTTTTGCCGGTCGTCTTAGGGTATTGGTTGGACCGACAAATAAGAGTTATCCCCGAACAAGAATTGGTGCAGCAAGAAAACAAAATATTTTCCCAAATGGAAAAGCGGCTGAATGAATACGCAACCTTGGTCAATTCAGCGCAGGAAATGTTCGCAACACCCGGAATCATAGCAAATAATGCTTATCAGCGGTACCTGGACAAACTACCAGTCACGCATTACCCCGGCCTAACCCATCTGCGCGTCTTGAAAGAAGGCGACCAGAAAGAACGGGAAGGGAAACCCTGGTGCAAGGAAGAAGGCTTGGTCTCACCGCCCCAGGGCGGAGACGGGCAAGTTAGCCTCGCTTGGTATCTCCCTATAGAACAACTCAGCAGCCGCCACAACACAGCGAAAACGGGCCGCCCCGAGTGTGTTGGCAGCTTGGAGGTGCTTTTCGATGCGGAAAAGCTGTTTGACTATGCGTTCGAGATGGCCCGCAACCAAGAATTGGGTGCGCAATTGACGGTCTGGCGTCCCGGTGGAAAAGGCACTTTGGTTTTTTCGGAGGGCGTCCCTCCGGGTGCGGATGCAACCAATTTGAGGGACAAACCGGGAAACCCTATGTTTTTCTTTTTCTCCGGCACACCCTTCCAAGTCACGTTTTTTCCTCCCCCGAGAAGTTGGTTGATGGATTGGGCCGGCTACTTGGTTGCGGCGGCAGGCTTATTGTTGAGCGGATGGCTGCATCGTGTTTTCCGCCTCCGTGATGAAAAGAAACAGGAAGAGGCGATGCGGGAAACCCAACAGCGAGTTTGCCTGATGGAACGACAGCATCGCCTTGAGGTTTTTGCCTTCGTTGCCCACGAATTGGCCGGCCCGATGACCCTCATCAACTCCTTCCTTGAAGTTCATTGGGATGCCTTGCAATCCCATGATCTGCCTCAGAACACGCTGAACGATTTGGCTGATGTCAAGGAATGCTCCAAACGCACCCAAGTCATCATTGATGATATAAAGCGAACCCACGGTGGAAAAAAAGTCTATCCCACGGTCGTGCTAGATATTTTCCGCCGAGTGACCGCCTTGGCCGAGACAAATTCCCGTTTCCACGGCATTACGGTGACTTACAACGCCCCCGACCCCGAACTTCGCGTCCTAGCCAATCACCTTGGGTTGGAATTGACCTTATTCAATTTGTTGCGCAATAGCGCCGA
>Ga0268283_1001458_pt1 | contig 11610 bp, 12 predicted proteins | sample saktaG_13_FD_190140 | JGI IMG/M metagenome (GOLD analysis project Ga0268283, IMG submission 190140) | Saline water microbial communities from Sakinaw Lake, British Columbia, Canada - sak_2013_06_06_36m | ecosystem: Environmental > Aquatic > Non-marine Saline and Alkaline > Saline ... | reverse complement strand
ATAGTGGAGCAACAATTAAGTTTGTTTCTGAACTATTGGTAAAAGAATATTCTGTTAAATCCGTAAAAACTGCAACTATTTTTATAAACAAGATAAACTGTAAATTCTATCCTGATTATTCATATGAAGAAGTAGATAAATGGATAGATTTTCCTTGGGATAAATTTGAAAATAAATAATCCTCTCACAAAAGAGCCAGCTACATAACCAAACAACCAAAACCTTTATATACTTGAAAAACTATATTATTTATATAGCTTGTGCTTTTCAAGAAGAATCTTTAATTCTTTTAAGATTTTAAAAACTATTGTGTTTTCTTGATTTTAGTAAACTTAATTTAAGAGTGTGAGGATGTATATTTAGCTAATTTTTATTTATTATATTTTTGATTTACAAATAATTAAACTAAACTTTATGTCCTAAAATTTATAGAAAAATAAACCTAGAGGTGTTGAGAAATGGTTAAGTGTCCAGAATGTGGTTCTGAAAACGTAGTAAGAGATCCAAAAACAGGAGAATATGTTTGTAAAAAATGTCATGTTGTAATGTCTGAAGATCAAATTGATATGGGTAAAGATTGGAGAAGTTTTGAAAACTCAGATAAGCAAGATAATGTTGGAACAGGTTCCCCAATGAAATACACAAAGATAAATAAAGGTCTTGAAACAATGATTGAGCGTAGTGGTAGAGATCTAAGAGGAAATAAACTTTCAACTAAATCAAGAGCTCAAATGTATAGATTAATTAAATGGCATAAGAGATCATCAATTTCAAACTCTATGCAAAGAAATCTATCAATAGCATTAACTGAACTAAGAAGAATTGCTTCATACTTAAATATTCCAAACTCATTAGTTGAAACAGCTGCTCTTCTTTATAGAAAAACAGTTGAGAAAGGATTAATTAGAGGAAGATTAATTGAAGCTGTTGTTGCTGCTGTTCTTTACTCTGTTTGTAGAACATACAATGTTCCAAGAACATTAAATGAAATGGCTGAAGCATCAGGATTAACAAAGAAAGAAATTGGAAGAACATATAGATTCATTGTTAAAGAATTAGATATTTCTGTTCCATTAACAGATCCAACATATTATATATCTAGATTTGTTTCTGTTCTTAATCTTTCAGCTGAAGTTGAATCAAAGGGTAAGCAAATTGTTAAGAAAGCAATTTCTTCAGGTTTAATTTCAGGAAGAGGACCAACTGGTGTTGCTGCTGCTGCTGTTTACATAGCTGCATTAATGTCAGGAGAAAGAAGAACTCAAAAGGAAGTTGCTAATGTTGCAGGTGTTACAGAAGTAACTATTAGAAATAGATATAGAGAGCTCAAAGCTAAGCTTAAGCTTAAAGTAGATGCAGATATTTAAATATCTGCATTTAACATCTTTTTTATTTTTTAAATAACATCCATATATTTATATATTATTTATTTCCTTATTTAGTTATGAGAAGAGCAATTCAAGTACCTAAAAGCAGAATGAATGTTCGTACAGAACATAAACTTAAACTTGCTGGTGCTTCCAAGGACTCATTAATTACTTTAGAAAGACATTATCCTAAAAATTCAAATGATTCTCAAGTTGCAAAAGAATTAACTGTTGCAAATATGAAATACCTAGTTAAAAAAGAAACAAGTAAAGAACAAGTATTTGTAATTAAGAAAAAAAGAGTAATGGTTAAAGAAATTGATCTTGATAAGGATTATATTTATGGTTTTAGTGCAAGTAAGCATAAAACAATTATAACACAAATAAAAGATTTGTTAGTTTCAAAAAAAATAAAGCCAACAAAAGAAAATATTGCAAAAGCATATAACAATGTTATTATTAAAATGAGAAAAGAAGGAATTCCTCTCCCCAAAATGAAAGCAATTGTACTTGATGATAAACTTTTATTAATAAGCCAATATTTTGGAAAGAGAAATCCAAATAGATTAGTTAGTAAACTCGAAAAAGTATTAGAGTATTCATTTCCTGAAAATGCAAAAAAAAGTGAATTATTAGACCTATATGCAAAAACAATAAATGCTGGCTTCTTTCCAAGTTTTGATTTTATTGAAGTGCTAGAAAAAAAAGATGGTTCAACTGAATATTTGCCTTTTGATATTGATCAACAAGTACTAGATTATTTAAAATATGGGGATATCAGACAAGTTGATGATAAACAAAAACCAGAAGTCATAAGAGAAATAAAGGCTGGTATATCATATGTTATTTTTAGAACCACCTCCGAAGAAGAAGTAAAAAGAAAATTTAATTATTTAAGAAAGAGAATAACTATAGATTGGGTTGCAAAAAAGCTTAACTACAATCCAAAAACCTATTATGATTAAAATTTTAATTAAAATTAAAAGAAAAAGTGAAATTTATGGAAAAAGAAAATATTTACGATTTAGCAATTGTTGGGGGAGGTCCTGCTGGACTTTCTGCTGCAATCTATGCTGGAAGATATAAGATGAAAACAGTAGTTATCTCTGGTTCTCTTGGAGGGACTATAACTCTTGCTCATATGGTTTGTAATTATCCTGGGTTTATTGAAATATCTGGAATGGAGCTCATGAATAAAATTACTGAACAAGTAGAAGCTCTTGAGGTTCCAATATTTTATGAAAAAGTTATGGATATTAAAAAAGATGGAGAAATATTTATAGTTAACACTGACACAAGAACATTTAAAGCTCATAAAATTATCTTAGGGCTTGGAAATACAAGAAGACAACTTGGACTTGATAGAGAGAATGAATTAATAGGCAAAGGTGTTTCTTATTGTGCAACTTGTGATGGTGGATTTTTTAAAAATAAAATCGTAGGTGTTGTTGGTGGAGCTGATGCTGCAGTAACTTCTGCTCTTGTTCTTTCTGATGTTGCAACTAAAGTTTATTTAATTTATAGAGGAGATAAATTAAGAGCTGAACCAACCTGGGGAGATCTTGTACTTAAAAATCCAAAAATAGAAGTTCTTTATAATACAGAAGTAACTGAACTCTTAGGAGAACCAAAACTAACTGCAGTTAAGTTCCAAAATGGAAAAGAACTAAAGCTTGATGGACTCTTTATTGAGATTGGAGCTGTTCCAAATACTTCTATGTTAAATAACTTATCAGTAGATATTGATGAATATGGGTTTATTAAGGTTGATAGGTCTCAAAGAACTAACATACCTGGCTTATTTGCAGCAGGAGATATAACAAATGCAACAGAATTAAAGCAAGTACTAACAGCTGGAGCACAAGGTTCAATTGCTTGTTTTGAAGCATACAAGGAACATAAAAAAGATGTTCCAAAATGTAAATCTACATAAAACAATAACTTTTAAAACCCAATTAAAGTATATATGATATGGGGTTAATTGTTAGATAAAAAAGAGGTAATCTATTATGAATGATGTTAATACTAAACTTAAGAAGACATTCGAGTCTTTAAATAAAAACCTATATAGAACAAACAAGACTCTTGAACTATATAATCCTGTTTCTGAGATATTCAATTCAATAACAACAGACTTAAAGGAAATAGAAAGTTTATATGAAAAAAACAAGCATCTTGAAAAAGAACTAGAAGATGAAATTAAAAAAAGAGAATTGCTTTCTTTATACAAGAAGATGCATAACGTTGTTTCTCAAATTAAAGATGAAATTGATTATTTATATAAAGATATGAATGATGGAAACAAATTCTTAGAAGAATTTAGAGGATATAGAACATATATTTTCAAAGATTCAGTTAAAACACAAGAATTTTTAAAAAAATTAATACAAACCTTCTCAATTGAGACCTTTAATTTAAAGTTTAATGTTGTAGGTAATATTGATTTAGCAGATATTGCAACTAGAGTTCAAGGTAAGAAGAATGGAATCGATATTTCTGTTCCCACAGAAAACATTAGTTTAATCTTTGAAGAAGTAATTAAAGCACAAACAACAAAGTTTAGATTAATTGCAGAAAAAATAACAATCTACTTTGAAAAAGAGAATATTGTTTATATTGAAGGTCCAAGTCAATCAATTAAGTTTGCAGATGGAGATGCAAAACAGTTTGGTGCACAAGTTTTAGAAAACTAAATTTAAGTTAGTTTTCTTCCTCTTTTCTCTTCTTTCTTTTTCTAAAATATGTTTATAAATATGATGTGCTATTGTATTATGGTAAAGGTAAAGAAGTAATAAACAAGGTTTTAGAGATGGAAGATAGACTAATACAAATGATTGATCAACCTAATTGGAAGATACTTCTCTTTGATCTTGTTAAAGAGAATGATTTTGATGTTTGGAACATAGATATCATTAACCTTACTGATTTATACTTAGAGAAAATTAAGTTATTAAAAGAAAGCAATCTTTTAATTCCAGCTAATGCTTTACTTGCAGCTGCTATTCTTCTTAGATTAAAAGCATACTCAATTAAACTAACTTCAATTGATGATGAGCCTCTTATTATTCCAACAGATCAAGATATTTATAATCTTAATTCTATTAATCTTGCTAATTCAATCAAACTTAGAGAAGGGGCAGTTTCTCTTGACGAACTAATAAATATTGTTGATTCAATCATGAATAAACCAACTAAAAGCAATTTAAATCGTCAATTAAAAGAAAAAGCAGAAACAATTTTTACTATTCCTCGTAAATCTATTGATATTACTGAGAGAGTAGATAGATTATTCTCTATTCTAAAAGATGAAAAAGATAAAGAGGGGTGTCTTGTTTTCTCTAAGATTAGAGAAAGAACAAAAGATCCATTTGAAATCATTGAATTCTATTTTATTCCTCTATTATTTCTATCTCAAGAACAGAGAGTTAATGTTTGGCAAGATGATTTCTTTTCAGAGATATTTATTAAGATTCTTTAATGTTTTCAATACATTTTTAAATAGTAAAGATAACATATATTTAAGTTTTTTAAACTTTAAGTTATAGATAAATATACTAAATATGAGAAGATGAATGTATGATTAAAGAAAAAAAGAATAAAGGTCAAGTTTCTCTTGAAATTGTAATATTAATTGGAATATTAATTACTGTTGCTATTGTTTTAGCTGCTGTATTTTTAGATTTTTCAGGTAAATCAATAGATTCTACAAAAGATACAGTTTCTGGTACAGATGATACTGTTGATGATTTCCTAAATGATGTTAATGGTAACTTAAGTGCTTACAATACAACTGTTTACATTAAAGGCAATACTAACTTAATTTTTTAGTTGTTAAGTTTAGCTAAATTAAAAGATGTGAGAATTATGTTTGATTACAAAAAAAGTAAAGGGCAAGTTTCTCTTGAATTAGTAATATTAATTGGAGTTTTAATTACAGTTGCTATTGTTTTAGCTGCTGTGTTTTTAGATTTTTCTGATAAATCAATTGCATCAACAAAAGAAACAGTTACAGGAACAGATAATACTTTTGATAATTTTTTAAGTGATTTAAACACAAATAAAAATAATACTCCTGATGATAACGGAGGCACAGTAATTGTGGCTACTGCAGACCCATTAGTTGCAGCAATAACAAGTCCTGCAATGCATGGTACCTATAGTAAATCTAATTTGTTATCTCTACATTCTGTGGTTTCTGATGGTGTTCCAACTTATACTTGTTTCTGGCAAGTTATTAATCATGATAGTACTTCTTGTATTACCACATCAGATGCTTGTAACGTAACTACAAATGTAAATCTTTCAAGTTGTTTACTTGGATCTGCAACAGTAATATTAGAAGCACACGATAGTAATAATTCTATATTAACTAAAACAGTAGGAATTACAATTTCAAACACAAGTATAATTGTTATTGGTAGTGAATTAACTGTTGATCTTACTTCTCCTAGAGATGGAGAAGCGTATAGTTATTTAGATAAATTACCTTTATCTGTAGATGTTTCTGGTGGTACTTCTCCATATAGATATGATTGGGTAATTAAAGACAGTGCAGGAACAGCATGTGCATCTAGCACAAGAGCAAGAACAGAGGTTGATATTTCTCATTGTCGTCCAGACCCTGATAACCCGGCAACAGTAAATTTAACAGTAACTGATAATGCCGGAAATAGTGATAGATTAAGAGTAGATATAGTAATTAAATAATTACTATTTTTTCTAATTTTAAATCCAAAGGATATATAAATTATTATAGTATTTAATTTATTTATGGCTATAAATCCAAAATCAATATTATTAACCAAGATATTAAAGATAAATAAATCTGGTTACAAAGCAAAAAGTATCCCTCCTTTATCTGCTCTTAAAAAACGTACTGTTGTTTTTGAATCTAAAAAACATGAAGTGAGTTTATCTGAATTAAGAAGTAGAATTGCTGATCTTAAAAAGGAACATAGAGAACTAAAAGAAAGAAAATTAGAACAATTAATGTTTGAATCAGAACATAAATATCTACCTGAATTGAATGCAGAATCCATTTCTAAAAAAGCAAAGATTGCTAAATTAGAAATATTAATGAATTTAATCTTACAACAAGAACTAATTGCAAGTACACCTGCATTAAAACCAAAATATACTAGAATAATTAAGCGGATATATGCAGATGTTGATTTATTGTTTAGTGATAAACAACCAAGCACTGGTGATAAAAAATATATTTATTATTCACGAATTTTGAAAGAATTTACTGACAATCTTAGAATTAGAAATGAAGCCAACAGATTAAGGTTATTTAATCATATTGAAAAAAATTTATTAAATGAAAATGTAAACCAATTAAATTTAAATTTCTGATTTATTTGTTTGCATAATCTTTATATTCTTTATCTATTATATATTGATAATATTAATATTAAATAAAATAAAGCAAATGTTAATGATTTATTATGGTTGAAGAAGAAAGATCTAATGTTTCTCAAAAGAAAGAACCGCAAGTTCAAATTAAACTTAATCCAGAATTGTTTGATTCTAATTATTTAAAAGGAGCTCTTGAAGCAATTATCTTCATGTCTCCAAAATCAATTAACATAAAGCAAATTTATAAGGTTCTTCCTGGTATCTCTCATGATTTAATTGATATCCAAATCTCTGAACTTATGCACGAATATTCTAAGAGAAATAGTGGGATAAGTCTTGTTATGGATTCAGATAATCTTGAAATGGTTGTTAAGCCAGAGTATTCTTCATTTAATGTTTTTTCTGCAGGTGCTGCATTAAGTAAAGGAGAACTTAAAACCTTAGCTTATATCTCTCTTAATTCTCCAGTTATGCAATCAAAGATAACAGGAAAGAGACCATATGATCATATCCAGAAGCTTAAGGATCTTAATCTAGTAACAGTTGAAAAGAAGGGTAGACGTCATGTCCTAGTAACTACAAAAAAGTTTGAAATGTTATACCCTAATTCAAAAAAGAAGAAGAAGTAAGAATCCCTTTTCTTCTACTAAGTAACATTTAAATAATCTATATCCTATATATTATAATACAATAGAAAGGTGTAAACTTATGTTTAAAAAAAATATTCTAGTTTTAAGTATGCTATTCTTAGCAATAATAATTATTTCTCCATTTTCATATGCTTTAATTGAGCATGGTTCAATGAAGATATTTGCAGTTTCTGGAACTGATTCAGCAATGGATGCTACTCTTAATATTGAAATACATCCTGGAACAGGTCAAATCTTAGCAAACATAGATTCTCTTGTAGGGAATGCAACTCAAGAATCTCAAAAGAATGCAGTTAATGCTACAGATAAAGTTATTGGGGATACAAAAACAAAATATGATTATGTTTTTAATATACAATCAGGAGCTTATTCAATTGATGGACCTTCTGCTGGAGCTGCTATGGCTCTTCTAATGGTTTCAATGTTTAAAGATAAAAATATAGCCACAGATGTTAGTATGACTGGAACAATAACCCAGGATGGGTATGTTGGAGATGTTGGAGGAATATATCAAAAATCTAAAAAAGCTTCTGAAGTTGGAATTAAACTTTTTATGATACCACAAGGAAATAGAGAACAAGTTGTTAACATTAATGGTGAAGTTCAAAAAATAGATTTAATTGATTATGCTTATAAAAATTGGAATATGAAGATTGTTGAAGTACATACATTAAGTGATGTACTTGGATATGTTTCAAGAGATATTAGTTCAATTGATATTAATGCACTTCCACCAAAGGACACAACTACATTTATTCCAGATAGTATTGAATATTCAAATGCTCTAAACCCAATGAGAGATTTAGTTGATAAATATATTAAAGATTCAGAAGCTAAGTTAAAAGAAGCAAAAGACAATTTAAATAATAGTGATTTAATTAAGGACCCTGGTATTCAAGAAAATATTTTACTAGTTATGGAAGGAGCAGATGAAGCAATTAAAAATGCAAAAATATATTCAGAAAAAAATTATCTTTATTCAGCTGCAAATAATTCTTTTGTAGCAATAGCAAACATCACAATAGTTAATGAAATAATAAGTAATCCATCAATATTAAGTGATTCATCAACAGTTTTTGATGATAGATTAAAAACACTTGATGACAAGATTAAATTAACTGAAAATCGTAGTTCACTTTGTTCTCTTGATAAGATTGAATGGTGTATTGGAGCTAAACAAAGATTAACTTGGGCAAAAGATAAACTTAATTCTTTAAAAACAGACACAGCAACAGATCCATTAACAAAAATATCTGATTATAGTTATGCAATATCTTGGGTTGAAATTTCAAATGATTTCTTAGATATCGGAATTACTGATTCTAAATATAAGTTTGTAGAATCAAGTAAATTTAAAGAAGAAGCACAACAAAGAATAATTGATGTTGAAAATAAAATCGTGCTATCAAATACAGAAATTTCAAAAGATGAAGATCTGAAGAAAAGATTAAATTCCGCAAAGATTAATTATCAAAGAGGATGGTATGTAACTTCAATGTATGATTCAACAACTGCAATGGCAGTATTAATCTCTAAAGAAGATGCAGATAATACTTTATTTAATAATAGTGCATTTCAAACTAAGTACAATAAACTTATAACTGATTTAAGATCTGCTAAAGAACTAAATTCAGAAGATCATGTTTGGTCAAAAATGTATCTTGATCATGCAATTTATTTTTATAAATCTTATGAGAATAATTTAGTAACAAATCCAGAACAAGCAGGAAGTGATATCCAAACCTCAAATTCAATAACAAATATAGCTTTAAGTTTATTAGAGGTTGAAGATGAAGTAATAGCATATTATAATAGTGCAGATATTGAAGTGGTTGTTGTTGATACTAATACAGATATTTCAGGTACAGTAAATACAAATCCAGATTCTACAAATCCAAATAACCAACCAATATATGTTTACTCAAAAGATAAAGACACAAGAAGTAATACTTTACTTTATGTGATTGCTGGTGGGCTTTTCTTAATTATTGTTGCAGTTGTAATTGAAGTTGAAAGATTAAGAAAAAGAAACTCAAAGGAGTTTGTTCAAAAACAAATAGCAAACTTAGATGAACTTCTACTTGAAGGTAAGATTAGTGCATTTACATATAAAGAAATGAGAGCTAAGCATTTAGAAGAATTAAGACTTATTAAAGAAAAAGAATTCAAATCTCAAAATAAGAAAGTAGAAATGAAACTTAAGAAAGAACATTTTGAAGTTCCAAAAGAAAGTAAAGAACAAAAAAAACCAGAAGTAAAAGAAAAACCAAAAAATACAAATAGAAAAGAACAAGAAAAACCCAAAACAAAATTATCTTTAAAGAAAGGGTTATAATTCTACTTTTCCATAAAACCCTTTTGGATAATATATAAGTATAATTAATAAAAGAGCAGCAAATAATATTTGTCTTCCTGGTCCTATAAGTGATGATGGGAGTCCAACAAATCTTAATATTTCTGGAATTAATGTTAAAATTATAGTAGCAATAACTGTTCCCTTAATTGATGCAAGACCACCAACAATAATTATTGTTATTACAGGAATTAGAGCCATGAAAGTAAATGAGGATGGGTCAATAAATGTAATAAAATGTGCAAATAAACAACCAGCAACTCCAGCAAAAAAAGCAGAAGTCATTAAAGCAATTGATTTTATTTTAAAAGTATCTTTACCAAGTGATTTAAGTGCTGGTTCATCATCTCTTGTTGCTTCAATAACTTTCCCAAATTTACTAAGTACTATTTTTTTAATAATTAAATATGAAATTAAAGCAATAATAATTGTTAAAACAAGAAAACTAATATTAGAATAAAAAACATATCCAAATATTTCTGGTTTTGGTATACCTGGTATTCCAAGAGGCCCTCTGGTTAGGCCTGTCCAATTAATTAAAACAGCATAAACTAAATACGAAAAACCAATAGTTGAGAGAGCAAGATAATCTCCTTTAAGTTTATTTGTTGGAATGGATAATACATATGCAAATAAAGAAGGAATTATTGCAGCAAGAAGAAGAGCAAAAAGAAAAGGGACCCCATTAATTGTTAAAAGTGCTGAAGTATAAGCCCCAATAGCAAAAAACGCAATATGCCCAAAATTAAGAAGTCCAGCATAACCTATTGATATTTGTAAAGATAAACTTAAGATTAATTGAATTATAATAATTATTAATAAATGTATAAAATAAGCAGTAATCATATTCTTATTCCTTTATCCATCCTTTATTTACCCCAAGTATTCCGTTTGGCTTAAAGAGTAAGAAAATAAATAATAACATAAACGCAATTGCATCTTTATAACCACTAGGAAGATACCAAATTCCAAAGTTTTCTACTATACCAAGCACAAACGAACCAAGTACTGCGCCTGGTACAGAGGTTATTCCACCAATAATTGCACCAGTAAACCCTTTAATCATCAAACTTGATCCCATACTTGGTTCTAAGTTTTGTTCAAGAGAAATAAGTACGCCTGCTGCTCCTGCAATAATTGAACCAATAATAAAACTATAAGCAAATAACTTTTTTGAAGAGATTCCTTGAATCTCAACTAAATCCCTAGATTCAGAAACTGCTCTTAAAGATTTACCTAACCCTGTTTTTTTCATTAATAATAAAAGAGATACAAATAAAGCAATAGAGGTTATAATTATAATAATTTGAAGAGGGGTAATTATTGCTCCTAAAATTTCAAGTCCTTTAACTGTTTTAATAAAACCAATTGTTTTAACATCAGCTCCAAATATAATTAATAGAAGAGATTCAATAAGTATCATTATTCCAATAGAAGCAATAAGTAAAATTGATGATCCTGCTTTCTTCTCACGAAGTTTAGTGTATGCAGTTCTATTTATTATCCACCCAAGTGCACCAGCACATAAAACAGACAGAATAATACTTACCCAAAAATTAATTCCAACCAAGCTATAGAAGAGGTAAAGCAAGTAACCAGAAGCAACAACAACAGCACCATGAGCAAAATGTACAAACTTATTTGTTGAATAAATTAAAGAAAACCCAGTTGCTATAAGAGCATAAATTGCACCAGCAATAAGACCATTAAATAGTAATTGTGTAAATATCATATCTTTCTGCTCTTTTTCATGTGTTCTAATTTTGTTTTAATCTAGTTTTATTATTTGTATATATTTAAGAGAAGAAAAACAAATATAAAGATATGTGTATTAAATTATAAAGTACTAGGGGGAAGTTATATTATATAAATAATTATTGAT
>Ga0268283_1001457_pt1 | contig 11610 bp, 3 predicted proteins | sample saktaG_13_FD_190140 | JGI IMG/M metagenome (GOLD analysis project Ga0268283, IMG submission 190140) | Saline water microbial communities from Sakinaw Lake, British Columbia, Canada - sak_2013_06_06_36m | ecosystem: Environmental > Aquatic > Non-marine Saline and Alkaline > Saline ... | reverse complement strand
CCAACAAGATTCATTTTTTCGGGAGAAGCGCTGAAAACATCTATTGTGTTTGTCTTCTGAATATCCTGGTCGCGGGTTTGAAGAATGTACAGATCGTCCGGATTATTTGATTCGAAGGTAAATTCAATTTCCTGCGGACTGAAACCATGATTTTCAGTCATGTCCGTGGCTATTTTGTGAATCCGTTTATATATTTCCGGCAAGGTAGTCTGCAATGATTGTCCTTTAATTTGCTGCTGGGCGCGTTGTGTCTCGCCTACTGGCAATGTGTTTACAAGACCACCGACAATATCTTCACCCTGGCTGCACAATGTAAAATCACCATAAAGATGCACTCCGGGTCGTTCGCGGTTTGGATTTTGAGTAAAAATAACCCCGGTCCCGGAGTCGCGGTTAAGGTTACCGAGGATCATCTTCTGAACAATTACTGCTGTGCCCCACTCATCGGCAATCTGGAGATGTTCGCGGTAGACTTTAGCTCGTTTAGAAGACCAGGAGTCGAAAACGCTGTTAATGCTTAAAAGCAGTTGTTGAAAAAGATTCTGTTCAAAGTGAACCCCCCGTTTTTTGAGTAATTCCCTATAGGCCATTGCAATCTGACGCATATGGAAAGGGGAGAAGTTCATTTTAAGATCCACCTTGTAGCTGGTTTTGTATTCGATCATGATACGATCGAATTCGTCGCGGGCAATACCATGGGCCATTCCCCAACTCTGGATAAGCCGGCGGTAGGAATCCCATGATGTCCAGCCATAGTTAGGTTGTTTGCTCAGTTCTTCAACAAATTCATCGTTCATGCCAACGTTCAGATATGTATCCATTGCTCCCGGCATGGAAATGGCGGTACCGGATCTCACTGAAAGCAGCAAAGGTTTCAAAGGATTTCCATACTGCAGGCCTGTTTGCTTTTCGAGTTTATGCAGATTTTCCAGGATAAGTTCATCCATCTCTTTTTTTATATCTGCATGGTTTTGGATTGCCTTGCGCCGCCTGAAAACTTCCGTTGTCAGAATAAAACCCGGAGGAACAGGGAATCCCGCAAGGAAGAGTTTTTTGAGAAAAAATGCTTTTGATCCAAGGAAGATCTGGTTGTCCATCCTTATAGTTTCCCTGTTCAGCGGGCTTATAACGAGATCGGAATTGTACGACATCACATCGCTGATAAGTTCGGGAGGAAGGCGGTCGGCCATATTATGCAGGGAACCCAGCAATTGCGAAATCAGGTTGTCAAGCGGTTGAATAAGGAAAGCCGATGAGATCACATCACGGAAAAATTCTTCCGATTTGCGCACGACCAATTGCTTGCGTTCCTTTTCCGGAAGTATGCCTTTCGGATCGAAAAGTTGGGGAATGATTACCTGTAGCGGGTATTCGTAAGTTTTCAGAAAATACTTATCAATTATCTTTTTTATATCGTCAGCAATAAATTGAAAGATGTTGATGTATTGCGACAAGGAAAAACTTCTGGAAGTAAGGCTGTACTTCAACATCATCAGGTTAGAATTGAAGTTTTGGTTGTTAATGCCATCAAGTTCAAGCCCTTCTCTGAAATATTCCAGTACCTCGAAAATCCGGTTTAGTGTTTTGGCTGAAATATAATCGAGATTTATCTGGTTAATCAGTTTCTCCATGAGGCGCGTAGCCACTTTCTCGATGCGGAAGGTAAGGCCGAGAGCTTCGAATTTGTCTTCCCGGTAAGTGCCATACATGGAAGGAATGCCAATGGCAATATGGCGTTTGTGATAAATATTTTCCCACCCTTCACTGAACTGTGGATTGAAAATAACCTTCTTCAGTTTGTCCATAAACTGGAAGATCATTTTCAACGACTTGTCGAAATCCTGTTTTTGCAATGCCTGGTCGAACCGTGCAATTTCCTCGGGATGCAGGAAATGCTGTTGTTTCAGGAGCAGAACGATATTTTCTGTTTCGAACGAATATTTTTCCTTGAGGAGTGCATAAAGATGGCGAAGATTGCTCAGGCGCTGCAAGTCGCGGTCGTTGGCATCTTTGAGCTTCACGAGAAGGGTGTCAAATTTATCGCCATCAAATTCGAGAAGACCGGCCGGTTTTTCATTGCTTATTTTGCAAAGTTGTGTGACCATGCGGTGCACAGGAGCGTACCATTCGCTTTCAATGTCAATGGATTCAAATACATCATCCGGAAGCAAAGGTTTTAAGGCTTCCAGGTCAGCATCATACCAGAAATTAAAAACCTTCCGGGCTAGTTCAATAAGGGTGTTGTTGCTCTCGGTATGAACCTGCTTACGAAGGAAATGTATCAGCCTGTCCTGCCGCCCCGAAACCTCGTCCATAGAAGTTGTAACATTTCGGATCTCTCCTTCCGCTCCTATTTCATTAAAATAGACAGGGAAGATTCGCGCAAGTTGCTTCACTTTTTTGAAGTAAGGCGCTATATTTGAATTCAGGATTTGTGTTATTTCACGCTGGAAAAGGTCGGTGTCACTAATAAAAATGCCACCCACACGGAGATTAACAATCAATGCTGAAAGCAGCTTCTCCATTACCGACTGGGAATACTCGATCAGTTCGAGCCAAACCCTGATATTTTTGATGTGGTTCTCATTAATATGAAGTTGCCAATCGTTGTTTACATAAACGATGCCGGGAGTTTCAAACCCGAATGCAATCAGTTTTTTTTCAAAATAATTTACCTGGCTTTTATCTTCTGTAATGTCCATGTCAATTACTTTCTTGCCCAGTGTAAGCAGGCAATCTAGTACCGACGACATGTGGCTTTTACGTAGTTCTTTTGTGAGGTCGAACAGTTCGTCGATAAATGAGATCAGATGATCGTTGCCTATTTCGTCCAGAGCGCTGCGGAGAACCTTGTCAATGTTCCAGATCAGCCTATCCTGGATATTCTTCATACCAGTCAGGTGCAATAGATAAAAGGTATAATGGAATTTTGCAATGAAAGTATCAAATTCGTCAGTGAGTCCGGCAAATTTGTCAGCTATATCGTCAAACACAGGAGCTTTATCCATTAGCTCGTCCCAGTTTGAAGCAGCAGCAAGGCTTTTCTTTATGGATGAGAAGTAATCGGGACCCAGGCCATCAACAATCTGGCTGTAATCGTTTTGAAACAGATGTTTTTTTTCAGCGTACCATTCCCTTATTAACGTTGTACTTCCCCAATAGTCAACATTCATAGACAATACCAGCCGTGTGAGATCAAAAAGTTCGTTGGAAAATTCAGGTATTCTGGCAGTCTTATCCAGATATTTAAGAAAAAACTTTGAACTTTTAATACTTGCCGAAGGCATTGCCGCGATTCGGTCAGCAAGTAGTTTTATCACTTTATGTAAAGTTTCGTGTCGATCAACAGCTTGTATTGCAAGTTTTTCTGAGAACTCAAGCAAGGTACGGATAGAAAGGATCTGCATGTCTTCTTTAAGCTTCTCATTCAGTAGGTTGGCAAATATTTGAAGCAGAATATCATAGTTTTTGATTGCTTCCGGAAGGGCATTGTAAAACCAGAAGTCGGTGAGTAGAATCTCACGGAGTTGTTCAATAACAAACTTCCTGTTCGAGAAAGGGTGCTGATATTCGATAATACACTCCTGGGCCCGCTTGTTCAGACCATAATAGGCTTTCGAAAGGTCAATAAATTGTTGATGCCCGTCGGGGATAATAATATCCTTGTACCGGGTTTCGGCCAGGTTGGCTTCGAGGGCTTTGGAAACAAATTTTTCAGTCATCTGTCTATGTTTGGCATTAATGTCAGACCAGGATATGTATGTTCAGGATCGGTTTTCAATATACAAAAATAGCACGAAAGCATCAGCAATTGGCGTTTAAGATTGAACAAGTTTTTAATTTTGATTTGCTGGTAACTTCTTTCCATCATAACATCCTTCAATTATTGATTGTAGGGACTATGCGTTAACTAAACTACTTTTTTACATTAAACGGGAATACATATATCATGAATAGTTGCCGTTTTATAAGTACTTTTGCACCTCAATACAGAGATATTTATTAACCAAAAACGATAAACATGTCAAAGATTAAAGTTGCTATTAACGGGTTCGGGCGGATTGGCCGGAATGTATTTAAAATTGCTCTCGAAAGGAACGATATTGAGGTTATCGGTATCAACGACCTCACAAATACTAAAACCCTTGCTCACCTTCTGAAGTATGACTCTACGCAGGGCAAATTCAACGGAACCATAACATTTGATGATGCGGCTCTGATTGTTAACGGGAAACGTTATCCTGTTGCTGCCGAGCGCAGCCCTATCAGTATTCCTTGGGCTGTAGCCCCTGACGTTGTTATTGAATCAACGGGTGTATTCCGTGCCAAGGAAAGCCCAAAAGGCGGATATGGCGACCATCTGAAAAATGGCGCTAAGAAAGTTATCCTTACTGTTCCTGCAAAAGATACCATTGACCGTACAATCGTACTTGGCGTAAATGATAACGACTTGCTGGATACTGACCAATGTGTTTCAAATGCCTCATGCACCACAAACTGCCTGGCCCCTATCGCAAAAGTGTTGAATGATAAATTCGGCATTGAGAATGGATTGATGACGACCATACATTCCTATACCAACGATCAGGTGATTCTTGATGCTCCTCACTCCGACCTGCGCAGGGCACGTTCAGCTGCCATATCCCAGATTCCTACAACCACAGGTGCTGCTAAGGCAGTTGGGAAAGTTATTCCGGAACTTAAAGGAAAAATTGATGGACTGGCTATACGCGTACCGACACCAACCGGTTCACTTGTTGACTTTGTTGTTAACCTGAAAGTGGAAGTTACCAAAGAACAGATCAATGCTGCCATGAAGGAAGCTGCCGAAGGCCCGATGAAGGGTATTCTTGAATATACTGAAGATCCTATCGTTTCGGTGGATGTTATTCACAATCCTGCTTCTTCAATCTTTGATGCCGACAGCACAATGGTGAATGGAAAAACTGCCAAGGTTTTATCATGGTATGATAATGAATGGGGTTATTCCAGCCGCGTTGTGGATCTGATTGAGAAGATGTTTTAAATTCTGTAAATTCAATAAAATTGTAAAGCCTGCTCGCGAGAGTGGGCTTTTTTATTGCAACGGAGATAGTGTGATTGACGGCGGCGACATGTCGATCATCGAAAACGATGGAGCATTGGCTGCCGGCGCAAGAGCCCAGCTATTAAAACTGAGTATTGGTTATTGAGCAGTAGCAGAAGCAAGCCAAAATAAGTTTAAGTATTTCGCAACCCCGAAGCAGACCTGAGGTCTTTAAAACCCGTCAGTTTTTTAAAATCTTCAGCAATCTCAAGTCTGGCATGTAAGTTAAATCCTACAAATAAATCAGCAATGTCTTACGAATAATTATCCATTACCCTACATTTCGTTAGGTAATATATTTATTAATTTACATTGGCTTGTATATAGTAAGCAGGGGGAAGTATTTAAAATGATTCAGATGATTCTGAGAGCATACAGCGAAGCCAGGTTTCAACTTCAGGAATCTGACTGTTTCCGCCACAAGGATTTCAGGAAATCAGCTATAACCTGTTTGGATAAATCATGCAATAGGCGACCAACTTTGCCTCAGAGATAAAAGCATGGGTGCAAACCACGTAAATGACTAATAATGAAAAGAACAGATAATAGATCGTACAGTAAAAACATATATTAATTATAAACCAAAACCAAATTATCATGGGAAAATCAGTTCTTTTGCTAATTCCGTTGTTCCTTTTGACTACCATTACGTATGGACAGGCTTCAGCGAACCATAAAACCGGAAATCCTCTTCAAACAAGCCAGTGGGTTAAAAATGCTGGTACACTACAACACATCTCACAACCCTCTATCAAAAAAGCTACTCAAAACTACAACCAGGGGTTTGCCACAGCAGCTTTACAGCACATCAATTCTACATCTATCAAAAAAGCTTCCCAAAACAACATCACGGAACAAAATCCAATAATGCCAAAAGCTCCGAATGCATGGACATCAGTGTGGTACTTCTCTCAAACACCTGGAACCTATACTGCAATTACAGGAGGTACTGTTTTAGGAACCACTGCCAATGATGAGAATGTTTTTACTGCATTAAGTATTGGATTCACATTTAACTATAATGGTATTGCATACACCCAATTCAGTGCTGCAACAAACGGGTTTATTGCTTTAGGCGCAACTGTTACAACTGCTACTTTACCTCTTAGTGCTGGGACAACCAACAACGTTATCAGTGCTTTAGGAATGGATTTGATAGGACAAACAGGAGCTTCATTGCAATATAAGCTTGAAGGGACCAGCCCTGCCAGAACACTGGTGGTTCAGTGGACTAATTACTTGAGAAAAGGGAAAACAGGGGATGCCATTAACTTCCAGATCAGATTAAATGAAAATAACAATTCAATTGTATATAGTTATGGCACATTTACAATCGGTGCAACAAATTCAACTGCACAGGTTGGAATAAGAGGGGCATCAAGTGCAATTGCAGATATTAGCAACAGATTAGTTAATACAGCAGGTGTAACTACCTGGGGGGTATCTATTCCAGGAACAGCTAATACCAGCAATTGTTACGTACGAACAGCTACTATCCCTGAAAACGGGCAAGTATACGGATGGACTCCTTATTCGGCACTATCAGCAACGCTTCCGCTATCAGAGAATTTCGATGGTGTTGCCACAGGAACGTTACCTGTTGGTTGGTCAGTAGTAAACTCCAATGCAGATGCCTGGGCATGGAATGCCGGATCCCTTCTGGGAAATTCTGCTCCTAACCATATGTATATTCAGTATAATTCTGCCTTAGCAATGAATGACTGGTTCTTCTCTCCCAGGGTAAGCTTAACAACCGGCCATACTTACAAAGTGACCTGTTATTACATGAATGATGGCGGAACAACATATCCTGAAAAGCTGGAAGTAAAATATGGTCTTACGAATACAGCAGCAGGCATGACAAGTGCTGCCCTCATCAGCAACGCGGCTGTTACAGGAGGATACCAATTAGGGTCGGGAACATTTGTTTGTTCGGCAACAAATAACTATTACTTCGGCTGGCATGGATTCAGCGCAATGAACGAAGATCTCCTTTTAGTTGATGATATTACAATCTCAGAAGTGGTTACCGACGATGTAGGACCAATTGCACTTATAAATCCCACCAAACTCCCTAAAAGTCAGCAAATGAAATGGTTTGGGAATGTTCAAAATTTTGGCATGAATACTGAAACGTTTAATGTTGCTACAAAATTGAGAGAAAATACAGTTCTTTCTTCAACTCAAACCAATACAGTTACTTCACTGGCTCCCAATGCCACGTCTTCACTTAATGGTATTTTTAATCTTGCAACATTAGGTTCTGGCAGTTCATTTGATCTTTCTTTAACAACCTTGTTAGCGGGCGATCTTACTCCTGGGAACGACATTCTTCCTCAATATACACGTGCATGTACAAGGGATACTGTATATGCATGGGACGATGGAACAGCAGAAGGTTCTATTGGTTATAATACAGGTTCCGGCTGGCTCGGTCAGTTGTATTATCTTTCTGCTCAGGATACACTTACTTCAGTTACTGTTACCTGGGGAACTATTCCCGGAGCCTTAGCAGGCAACAGTCTGGAAATCTATAATGTAGTTGCGGGCCTTCCAACAACAAAATTCGTTGATATTGTTACAGGAATAAGCCTGACACTGGCTTCCACTGATATGAAAGTAACTTATAAACCAAGCTCACCAATAATTCTTCCGGCCGGAACATACTGGATAGGAGCTCAACAATCAGTAGCATTAGCTGGCACCTACCTTGTAAGCGATGATCAAACCGGGTTTACTTCAACCAGTTTCATATCAGGATTAGCCTTTTATAGCTCAACAGCAGTGGAAGGTTCCTGGACAGATTATTCGCCGGATTTAAATATGATCAATTTAATCCGTCCAAACTTTGCTAATATTCTTGTACCATTTGTAGCAAACCCGACAGCTTATGCAGCTACTGCAGTTAGTTCATCGGAAATTGACCTGGGATGGGCATTAAATGGCAACGGAAATAATGTTCTTGTTGCATGGAGTCCCACAGGCACATTCGGGAATCCGTCCGGAGGAGCTTATGTTGCGGGCAGCACAATCAGTGGAGGAGGAACAGTTCTCCAGTTTAACGCTTCCACGTCATGCCATCATACCTCACTTTCATCAAACACACAGTATTTTTATAAAATATGGTCCTATAACGGATCTATCTATTCCGGAGGTGTAACATCAGATGCTCAGACATTCTGCGCTGAAACACCTTCTCCATGGTCGGAAAGTTTTGAAGCCACAACTTTCCCACCAAGTTGTTGGGGAATGAATACCGGTGCTTATGAATGGACCTACACAACAACTGCCAGCAGCTATGGAACAGGAACGGGTTCTGCCTTTGCCGATTTCTTTAACATTCCTGCCGGGAATTCATTTGGATTATTCACATTGCCATTCAGTCAAGGATCCTTGGCAGCACCAACGTTGTCTTTTGATTATGCCTATGCGACTTTTTCAGGTGAAGTGGACGAAATGGATGTTTTTTATTCGACAGATGACGGTACAACTTTCACTTTGTTGCATGCTATGCCAGGCGGTACATCAGGCATCCTGAACACAGGTGGAACGCAAAGCGGAACTACTGCTGCCTGGATTCCTACTGCCGCACAATGGGCAACAAAAACGCTCTCCCTTCCTGCAGGTACGAATATGGTCGCATTCAATGCCACCAGTGCATATGGGAATAGCCTGTATCTTGACAATGTGAAGATTATTGAAGGGCTTTTACATGATGTTGGTGTAAGTAGCCTCGACGTGAGGGACGTTTATCCTTCCGGAACGTTTTCTCCGGTTGCCACATTAGCTAATTCTGGAGGAAGCGCCGAAACCTTCAGCGTAAATATGACTATAGGCGCTTACACTTCAACAAAGTCTGTTACGTTAGGCGCAGGTCTTAACCAACTGGTAACCTTCGATCCATGGGTAGCTGCTATCAGCGACTATACGCTTACTGTTACAACTACCCTTTCCGGAGATTTGAATGTTGCAAACAACACTGCCAGTAAGGCAATTAAAGTTATGACACTGAACAAGGTAGTTTATGGTTATACTACTTTTACTTCTACAGATAATGGCCCGGTCACTTTTAACCTTAACAATCCCGGCACACTCATAGAAATAGTGAATGATTTTCCTGCTACCTATCCTGGAGCAGGAACATGGGCCAATGGGGCATGGTACGCAGCCATTTATTCAGCTGCCACTCCATTTAACCTTGTCACATTCAACACCACCACCGGAGCGCGCACAGTTGTTGGCAATATGGGAGTTAATATAAACGCGTTGTCGTACAACACAGCAAACAGCATCATGTACGGTGCAGGGTATGATGGTACCAATTCCAGCCTCTACACCATCAACCTTACAACAGGAGCTGCAACATTGGTTGGTGTTATCGGAACCCAGTTGATCATAAACATGGCCATTAATAATGCCGGTGTATGTTATGCAACTGATTTAGGCAGCAGTACATTAGGGACTATCAACCTAACTTCGGCTGCATTTACTGCTATTGGATCTGTTGGGTTTGCTGTAAATTATGCACAGGATATGGAATTCGACCGCGAAACCGGCGAACTTTATATGGCTGCCTATGGAACAACCGGCGAATTGAGGTGGGTTAACAAGACAAGCGGTAATACAATGTTGATCGGCGAATTCCAAGGTGGAGCTGAGGTGACAGGATTCGCAATCCCATACTCGACCAACAAGACCCTTAACCTTACCGGTGTGACACTTCAAGGATTGTATGATGGTAGTGGAACAATGCTTCAGGCCATGGATGAAAATGGAATACATTGGCCAGCTGGCGTTGCCGATCATATCACGGTTGAGTTGCATAATGCAGCCAGTTATGCAACAATCGCTTATTCAGCCGATGTGGCACTCAGCACATTCGGAGCAGCTACATTAACAATACCGGCAGACAAAAGCGGATCGTACTACATTACTATTAAGCATCGTAACAGCATTGAAACTGTTAGTGCAAATGCAGTATCATTTGCAGGTAGTACTGTCAACCAATCATTTGGCGCACCTGCTGATGTTTATGGTGGCAACCTCTTGGAAATGATCGATGTGGGTTATGCAATCTATGGTGGCGATGTGAACCAGGATCGGATTGTTGACGGCGGTGATATGTCAACTGTTGAAAACGATGCAAATAATGCCGCTTCAGGTTATCTGGCTGATGATTGCAACGGAGATGGTGTGGTTGACGGTGGCGACATGTCGATTGTTGAAAACGATGCAACTATAGCTGCTGGTGCACAAACCCCATAATTAATTTTCAGGAATTCGCCTGTTTATGCTGATGAATTCCTTACTCCTAAACGTAATTTCTATTTCTAATAAATCCTAATGTTAAACCAATAAATCTAAAATCAAATGAGAAAACTACTCACACAATTACTTAAAGCCATACCATTGCTTCTTGTGATGCTGGCTGTAACCCAGGTGTTCGCCCAGAGGCCGTTCGCACCTATGGCTCCTGTGGGACCTGCTGATTATAATTTTACCTTGCGAAATGATGTTCAGGTATCTGACAGAATTTTGGAATTTGACCTTTACCTTCAGGATCTTGATGCAACCGAACCTTTCGAAATTGCAACAGCTCAGGCTGGTATTACTGTAAACACTGCAGGCATCCTGAATGGTGGTGTAATTACTTGTGCTGTTGTTGCCGGTTCTACGGCAGAAATGGTTGCCGGACAGCGGATTACTACCGTTCTTTGGGTGGCTTCACAGAATGTAATCAAGATCACTCCTAAAACCCCTCCGGGTTGGGGTGGTGGAACGGTTATTAGCTCAACAGCTCCGGGAACAAAGTTTGCCCGTATCCGTATTACCAACACTCTTGCTTTTACTGCTAACTCAACTGCTAACTTAGCATTCTGCTTTACCACGGTACCTTATCCTACAAAAATTTTCAGGTATCAAAATGCTGATGAAGCATCGCCAGGAACTAACACCCAAATGGCGAATGATGTAACTAATACTTACAGTCTGCTTACAAACATTGTACTTAACGCCACAGCAACTTGTAATTACCCTACTGCTTATAATGTAACCGGTGGTGGTTCTTTCTGCGAAGGTGGTTCAAGTACTTACCATGTTTTACTATCTAATAGCGAAGCCGATGTTAGCTACCAGTTGTATGACGGCGCTGCTACTGTTGGAACTCCTGTTACCGGAACAGGCGCAGGCCTGGACTTTGGTGTACAGCCAGTTGGTTCTTACACAGTTGTAGGCACAAGAGTTTGTACTCCCGGACCTAACAAAAGCACCACAATGACTGGTACTGCAGTAATTACAATGAACCTGCTACCAGCAGCACCAAGCTTTACGCAAACTGATCCAACCTGTGCTTCAGCCTTTGGTTCAATCACCGTTACTGCTCCTTTAGGTTTAACCTATAGCATTGGTGGCGCTTATCAGGCAGAAGTACTGTTTGCTAATGTAGCAGCAGGTCCTTATACACTTACCGCTAAAAGCGTGGCAGGTTGTATTTCAGGAGGCGCTTCTGTAACTATAGCAGCTCA
>Ga0268283_1001456_pt1 | contig 11615 bp, 7 predicted proteins | sample saktaG_13_FD_190140 | JGI IMG/M metagenome (GOLD analysis project Ga0268283, IMG submission 190140) | Saline water microbial communities from Sakinaw Lake, British Columbia, Canada - sak_2013_06_06_36m | ecosystem: Environmental > Aquatic > Non-marine Saline and Alkaline > Saline ... | reverse complement strand
GAGCATATACTGGCATATGGTATCCAAATTGTTGCTTGCCGCCGAGGAATGCTATTTCAAAGGCGTATACGAAGCGGCCGATCCGGTTGTGGTTGGCGCAATAAAAGATCACTATTTCGAAATTAAAGCAGGAATTGGCTTAAATAAATCACCCGAATTATACGGAGCGTTTCCTACGGATGCATATTCCCATACGCCTGGAAATGCCGGTGCCCAGCAACCAGGTATGACCGGTCAGGTAAAAGAAGATTACATCTCCCGGATGAGAGAATTAGGTATTCATATCCAAAATGGAGAAATTGTATTTCAATCCTCCTTGCTTAATCCCAACGAATTATTGAATCAGAGCAGTGAATTCAAATATTTTGATTTGAATGGCGGTAAACAGCAAACAACGCTGCACAAAGGACAGCTTGGATTTACTTTTTGCCAGGTACCGGTTTTCTACAGTGCAAATTCCGAAGATAAAATAAGCATAACACGCAACGATGGAAAAAAGATCCCAATAGTAGGGCATACAATCGGTAAAGAAATGAGTGCCAGTATATTTCATCGCTCCGGTGAGATTGTTCAAATTGACGTTTCGTTCAGGAGTTTTACGATCTAAATAATTGATAAACATAATTTTAACAGAGAGGGAATTAATATGTCATTTAGAAATGATTACGTGCTTTCGCTGGCAGGACAGGATATAACCAATAAAACAGAAGCAGATCTGAGGTCCATTTTTACCGAATTGCTGAACAAGGGCATGCACGGAGTTTGCTTCAGTCCCTATCTGGAAAATCAGAAGCCGGGTTCTATTATTACTGAGGAACAGATCCGCAATAAAATTGAACCGATTTTGCCATATACCAAATGGATCAGATCCTTTTCGTGTACCGACGGAAATGAAATGATTCCACGCATAGCAAAAGAATATGGATTAAAAACAATGGTGGGAGCGTGGCTTGGCGAAAACCAGGCAATTAATGAGGAGGAAATAGCCAATCTTATTCAACTGGCAAAAGATGGATATGCTGATATGGTTGCCGTAGGCAATGAAGTATTGTATCGTGAAGATTTAACAGAAGAAGAACTTCTGAAATTCATAAGGCAGGTGAAAAATGAATTACCCGGAATACCTGTTGGTTACGTTGATGCATATTATGAGTTCTGCAACCGTCCTGCTATTACAGAGGCTTGTGATATCATTTTCGCAAACTGTTATCCTTTCTGGGAAGGCTGTCACATCGACTATTCGTTGCTTTACATGAAGGATATGTATCAGCGTGCCTTGAAAGCCGGAAATGGTAAGAAAGTGATCATCTCCGAAACCGGCTGGCCAAACCGTGGAACTGCTTTTGAGGATTCTGTACCTTCTTTATTTAATGCGATCCGGTATTTTATCAATACCCAGAACTGGAGCAATGAAGACGATATAGATATATTCTATTTTTCGGCATTCGACGAAATGTGGAAAATGAGCGATGAAGGCGATGTAGGAGCATATTGGGGACTCTGGGATAAAGACGGAAAATTGAAGTACACAAAATAGGGAAAAATTAAAAGCTAAAAGTGAAAAGTGAAAAGGAAGTATATGTCCCTTATAACTTATAACTTACACCTTACTCTTTCCTCCCAAATAAACAGGAATAACGAGAAATAACTTATGAATCTATATAAAACATTGGGCATTGCAAGTGGGAAGGGAATCTGTTATTCAGGTTACCGGGATGGGCAAAGTCCTGAATTGGGAATATTCCCTACTTATGAACAAATAAAGGAAGATCTGCTGTTAATTAAGGCGCATTGGACTTACCTGCGTTTGTATGATTGCAGCGAGCATGCCGAAACAGTTTTAAAAGTTATTGAAAATGAGAAGCTGAACTTCAAAGTGATGCTTGGGGCTTATATTGCGGCAGAGTTAAACAATTTTGGTTGCCCGTGGGGTACCATTTTCAGCGAGGAACAACTGGAAAAGAATAAGAAAAATAATGTGGTCGAAATCAGGAAACTGATAAAACTGGCTAATCAATATCCGGATATTGTTTTTTCATTGTCGGCTGGTAACGAAGCTACTGTAGACTGGACAGATCATTATGTTTCGGTTGAGAAAGTGATCAGCTATGTGAGGATGATAAAGAAAGAGGCCAAACAGCCCGTTACTTTCTGCGAGAATTATGTCCCCTGGTACGATAAACTGAAAAACCTGGTTGATGAAGTGGATTTTATTTCTATTCATTCGTACCCGGTTTGGGAATACAAGCATATTCACGAGGCTATGGAATATACCAGGCAGAACTACCAGGGCATTGCCGACAGGTATCCCGGGAAGCCTGTTATAATTACCGAGGCCGGCTGGGCAACCAATTCAAACGGGCGTGGAATAAATCCCGAAAATGTAAGCCAGGAATTTCAGGCCATATATTACAACGACCTTGTGGAGTGGAGCGAAAAAGAAGGTATCATGACTTTCGTTTTCGAAGCATTCGATGAGAACTGGAAAGGATCGCACGAAGCCCTTGAACCTGAAAAGCACTGGGGTCTTTTTACCATCGACAGGAAACCTAAAAAAGTATTTCAATAAGTCAAAACCAAAAAAAGAACCGCAAGTAAAAAATACACCCGATTTATACCTAACTTATTTTTAATACTAACCTTTAAAACTAAATCTATGGAACAGCACAAAACAGCTCAGAAGGATATTGTACCATTAGGCCAGAAATTTGCATTTGGTGCAGGAAATTTAACAAATCAGTTATTGCCTGCTGCATTGGGCGTTTTTATGTTTTTCCTGGTAGTGGGGTTTGGTATGAGTCCGTATAAAGCGGGTATTTTATCTGCTATTCCAAGGTTTATGGATGCAATTCTTGATCCGATTATGGGCTATATTTCCGACAATACCCGTTCCAGATGGGGGCGTCGTAAACCATATATTTTTGGTGGAGCTATTGTAGTTGGTATTTCTTTCGTTTTGATGTGGCAATTAAAAGCACCGGAACCGGGTAACACCCACGAAACCTATAATTTTATTCACTTCCTGTTAATGTCTGTTATCTTTTATTTAGGATACACCGTTTTTGCAGCTCCTCTTATTGGCTTAGGTTACGAAATGACACCTGATTACAATGAGCGTACACGTCTTATGGCTATATCGCAATTTATGGGTCAGATAGCATGGATGATTGCACCATGGTTCTGGTATTTGATTTCACGTCCTGAATTGTTTCCAAATGCACCAGCCGGTGTGAGCACCTTATCTTATTATGTTGGATTTATTTGCTTGGTAATGGGTATTTTACCTGCGTTGTTTTGCAAGGAAATTGACCAGGCACACTTAACAGGGCAAACAAAATTATCATTCGGGAGTATTGTTTCGAATGTGAAAGATTTTTTTAGAGATGTGAAACAAACTGTTAACAACAAACCATTTCTTCGTCTTTGTGCAGCCACTTTCCTGGTATTCAACGGGTATCAGATTGTCGCTTCGTTTGCTTTCTATATCGTTATATTTTATTTATTCAACGGTAACCAGATGGCTGCAGGTCAATGGCCGGCATGGTTTGGCACCGTTAGTGCTTTGTTAACTGCTTTTCTGGTAATTCCGATTATTACCTACATGTCGACCAAAATCGGAAAGAAAAATGCCTTTGTAGTTTCCACATTAATTTCGATTGTAGGATATACCCTTAAATGGTGGGGATTCTCCCCGGGAAATCCCTGGTTAATGTTCCTCCCACTGCCTTTAATGTCGTTTGGAATAGGTGGTTTATTTACTTTGATGATGTCGATGACCGCCGATGTATGCGATTATGATGAACTCCGAAACGGAATGCCGAGAAAAGAAGCATTATTTGGAGCTGTATACTGGTGGATGGTTAAACTCGGAATGTCGCTTGCATTATTCATGAGTGGAGTGATTTTGAGCGCAGTGGGTTTTGACGGGAATGTCCAGGCACAATCAGAACATACCATAACAATGCTACGTTTAGCTGATATTTCTATTCCTTCATTGGCGGGGATACTGGCTATATGGGTAATGTGGAAATACGATATTACCGAAATAAGGGCCAGGGAAATCCGGACCCAATTAGTCGAGCGAAGAGGCGAATTATAATTGAATGACACTATCTCTTGTATAACTTATTTAACATAATCGAAGGTTGAGGTTAAGTATCCAACTGCTTAACCTTTTCCTTCACCTTCTAAATTTTTACTCTATTTTCTTATCTAGGATTAACTCGTTAATAAACTGAGTCTAATTAATTTAATATATAATATCTATGTCAGTCAGAGAAGGAAAAATCATGGCTTTGGCCGGTGGGGTAGACTTTGCCGGTAAGACCAAAGAAGAATTACACGATCAGTTCAGAAAAATCCTGAACAATGGAATGCACGGACTCTGCTTTAGTCCTTATGAAGAAGGGCAAAAACCCGGGGATGTTCTTTCAGAAGATCAGATCAGAAGAAGAATGAAGATTATACAGCCATACACAAAGTGGGTTCGTTCTTTTTCCTGTATCGAAGGCAATGAACTGATACCAAAAATCGCAAAAGAATTTGGCATTAAAACCTTGGTTGGTGCATGGTTAGGTAAAGATCCCAAAGTGAATGAGCAGGAAATGGTATCGCTAATACAATTGGCAAACGAAGGTTATGTGGATATTGCTGCTGTTGGCAATGAAGTGTTGTACCGTAGCGACCTGACCGAAAATGAGCTTTTGGATTGTATTAACAAGGTAAAAAAAGCTTTGCCTAACATCCCGGTCGGATATGTTGATGCTTATTACGAATTCACTATTCGTCCAAAAATTACGGAAGCGTGTGATGTTATCCTTGCAAACTGCTATCCGTATTGGGAAGCCTGCCACATGGATTATTCATTGATGTACATGAAACAAATGTTTTACCAGGCTATGCAGGCTGGTGGAGGCAAAAAACGAGTAATTATTTCAGAAACCGGATGGCCAAGTGAAGGCGAAAATTACAAAGGGGCCCAACCTTCCATTGAAAATGCTATGAAATACTTTCTGAATACTCAATTATGGTCGGAAAAAGAAAATATCGACGTCTTTTACTTTACCTCATTCGACGAATCATGGAAAGTTGGCGCCGAAGGCGATGTTGGAGCTTACTGGGGGATATGGGATAAAAATGAAAATATTAAATACTGAATAAGAGACTGTTTAAATTTGTGAAATAAAAACAATTAGTGGATTAAAAGTAGGAAGACAGGAGTCCGAAGACGGAAGTATACTGAATTGAAGTTCAGGTTTTAGTTGATATTTTGGCTATCGCCCCTCGCCGGTTCTCCCCTTCGCCCCTCTGAAAGTTAAATACATTAATTTTAAACAGACTCTAAGTTAGCTTAGATATTATCAGCAAGGTATTTTATGGAAGAATTCATAGCATATTAAGAAAATGTATAAAAAATAAAAGCTGATTCAAATTGCATAAAGGTATCTATTAACCCTTAAAATAATAAAAATATGAAAAAAGTCTTGTTAACGTTTGCTCTTTTCTTGTTTGGTACAACTATTATTTTTGCGCAGGTAGACAAAGTATCGGTTGTAAATAACAATGAGGGAGTTAAGCTGAAAGTGAATGGCCACGATTTTATAATTAATGGTATGAATTGGGATTATTTTCCGATTGGAACCAATTATACATATAGTTTGTGGAAGCAATCCGATGATTTTATTAAAGCGGCGCTGGATACAGAAATGCCATTGCTCAAAAACATGGGGGTAAATGCCATCCGCGTATATACCGGTATCCAGCCAAAGTGGATTAAATATATCTACGAGAAATACGGTATTTATACCATGATAAATCATTCTTTCGGGAGATATGGATTAACTTTAAATGGTACATGGGTATTAAATACCGAATATGATGATCCACGCGTTCATGATTTGCTCCTAAAAGAAGTAACTGACATTGCTAAAGAGTATAAAAATACCCCGGGTTTACTTCTGTATTTATTAGGAAACGAAAACAATTACGGGCTTTTCTGGCAGGGCGCCGAAACGGAAGATATTCCTGTGGATCAAAGAAAATCAACAGCTGGGGCCAAAGCTTTGTATAAACTCTTTGACGAAGCGGTTGTTGACATGAAAAAAATAGATAACTCGGTTCCGGTTGCTATATGTAATGGCGATGCACTTTTTATAGATATTATTGCTGATGAATGTAAAAATGTAGACATATTAGGCATAAACTGTTACCGGGGAGTATCCTTTGGAGACATATTTGAAAAAATAAAAAAAGCCACTAATAAACCAATGATGTTTACCGAGTTTGGTGCCGATGCATTTAATGCCGTTACCAATCTGGAGGAACAACAATCTCAGGCGAACTACCTGACAAACAATTGGCGGGAAATCTATCAAAACGCTGCGGGCTTAGGTAAAGCAGGAAATTGTATTGGAGGATTTACTTTTATGTTCAGCGATGGTTGGTGGAAATACAAACAAACTGAAAATCTGGACATTCACGATACGCATGCTTCCTGGGTTAACGGTGGTTATCTGGAAGATTATGTGCCTGGAGAGAATAATATGAATGAGGAGTGGTACGGTATATGTGCAAAAGGCCAAACAGATGAAAGAGGCCATTATCAGTTATATCCCCGTGCTGCATATTATGCATTGCAACAAGCCCATAAGTTAAATCCGTTTACAAATAATTTAACAGCCGATTCGATAAGCAGGTATTTTTCAACAATCCAGATCACAAGTGATGTTTTGAAAGCCAGGGGCGATAAAGCTGTTTTGGATGGTGAAATGGCACAAAAGATACGTATTAGCAGTCTGCGTGCTGAAATATCAACTTACAGTACCGGTGGCAATATGATTACCACACCCGACAAAAAAGATCCGAATGCCTTAACGCCGTCATATCCGAGTTATCTGGGTTTTGACCATATGGAGTCTTATTATATTGGCGTTGAAGCGAAACCTACCGAAAATGTGAAAGCAAATATATCTTTCAATGTTCTTGGGAATGTAGCAGAAAATCCGATTGATGAAATATTTTATGAAAATCGAGGCCGGATTCAGGAGGTACAAACAAATCAGGGTACATTGGCTTTACGGTCACTGAACCGGGTACAGGTATATAATGCCGATTTTACATGGAACGACAAGTGGTTTAATCTCAGAGGTTTTTATCGTACAGGCCATTATCATTGGGGCGACGAAGGCGACTTTTTCGGATTGTATCCGGAAGCAAATTATGGACCAAACATTGATATTTATGATGGAGGCGCACCCTTTGGCTTTGAATTCGAAGGTAAAAAAGCACTCGAAGGTTTAAAAGTCGCTTTTGGCCCTGAACTTTGGTGGGGTGCTAACCCGGCAATATTATTAAAATATAGCCGAAAAGTAAGCATCTTTGAAGTGACCGGGATGTACCATGAAGATTTAGACCAAAATACTTCAGCACAAAGCTCCTATGCTATTCCAACACCTCAAACACGCAGAGCTTCACTGAACGTAAAAACGGATATCGGGAAATTAGGTGTTGATGTGGGTGGTATCTGGGCCGGCCAGCCTCATAATGGCGAGACCTTCCAGATTGTTGGTGGCAGCGAAGGTAATTATGTCGTATACCAGGACAAAATCACATCAAAGGACAACTGGGGAGGAAAGGTTAAATTAACTTATTCTGCCGGGCCAATCAAATGGTATTCGCAGGGAGCTGTAATGGGATTAGTTGCCAATGGCGGAGCAGATTATACGAAAACTTATACCGGATGGCGTCTCAAAGATTGTGGAAGTGGTAACCAGTATAATGTTTTAACCGGTTTCACATATACAATAGGCGATTTTCAGATAGCTCCGAATTTTCTTTGGCAAAAACCAATTGTTGGACCCGTATCCAAAGATGTTCCTGCCCCGGCAAGACCAAGAAACATACTCGAAGACCCGTTTGCAGTACGGTCAAACAGGGAAACTACAGCTGGAGAACTGTTAATAGCATATGATCCGACACCTGCCTCATGGTTTTGGGCATGGGATAATGACGAAATGGAAGATGCTCCATTTGCAATGAGTGCCGATTTTGTTTATCGCCATCAAACCACAACCCAGGATGCTGCAATTGGTATTATGGCAAACGGACGTACAATTTTTGCATTTCCAGGTGCACCTTCTGCACACGATTTATGGGAAGTAAGTTCACGTATTGTGTCAAAATTAACGCCCGACTTTGGATTTATTGTCAATCTTTATGGCGGTAATGCACAGTCGAATGGAAGTGATGAAAGAATAATTGAACGTTTTGGGACTGATGTCAGGTTGATTTACAAAAAAATGAAATTAATCTCGACCGTGAAAGTAAATGATTGGGGACCCTACGATTATCACCGCGACTTTAACCTGACCTACCCGCTACAGGTAATGGCAGATTTATCGTATTCTGTTGTAATGCGTAAGTGGTTTATTCTACCCGAAACACGAATGGGAATACGTGGTACTTGGCGTTCCCTCGACCAATATTCTCCCAGATACTGCCCGACAACAAAGTTAGAAAGTAATGGCGAATGGGTGCCCGATCCTACTGCCTTTGGATATGGAAATGGTAATGAATGGGAAATCAGAACTTATCTGAACTTTAGTCTTGGTAAATAAACCTAAAAACTTTGACTCAAATGAAAAATATAAAATCATATTATTCAATAACTGCCCTGGTGGTAATGCTACTGATTGCAGTTAGCTGTGAAAGAAAGCTTGATGGACTGGAATTAGCAACTTATCCTTCAACACCTGAAGTTTTCATCGATGGATTTAGTTCCGGATTGTATTATGCAGCCTATGGAACCTCAAAAGTTACCGCGTTCAGCGTCGATAACAATATAAAATACAAAGGTTCATCATCAATGAAGTTCGAAGTGCCCGATACCACTGACCCTAATGGTTCGTATGTGGGCGGGGTTTTTGGAACAAATCCCGGCCGTGATCTTTCCGGATACAACGTACTCACATTTTGGGCTAAAGCTTCTCAACCAGCAGTGCTTAACGAAGTAGGATTTGGTAATGACATGGGAGAATCTAAGTATAAGGTCATGGTCACAAATGTAACTGTTAACTCAAACTGGATGAAATATTATGTTCCCTTTCCTGACGCATCGGTACTAACGCAGGAAAGAGGCATGTTTTTTTATTCGGCAGTACATCAGAATGGAAGAGGTTATACCTTCTGGATTGATGAAGTTCAGTTTGAAAATCTGGGGACAATTGCGCATAAAACTGTTGGAATTTTAAACGGGCAGGATGTAATTAAAAACAATGCTGAAACTGGCGAAGAATATAGCATAACTGATTTATATGCTACATTTAATTTGCCTACCGGTGTCGATCAGAAAGTTAGTTTATCCGGTTCTTATTTTACATATACCTCATCCAATCCGGCTGTTGCTACAGTCGACAAGTATGGACTTGTGAAAATAGCGGATAGTGGTTTGGCTGTTATCACAGCCAGGGTCGGGGATATGCAGGCGAAAGGTTCATTAACAATTAATGCAATAGGCAAATTGGTTGCACCTACCGTACCTGCTCCAACTCCAACTGTTAACAGTAATAATGTAATTTCATTATTCAGCAATGCATATACAAATGTTAAGGTGGATACATGGAATACACACTGGCTGTATTCCACAGCAGAGAATGAGGATGTTCAGATAAGCGGAGATGATGTAATACGTTACCGAAATCTCAACTTTGTGGGTATTGAGTTTACATCACAACCAATCAATGCCAGTGCTATGACTAATTTCCATCTGGATATCTGGACACCTGATGCAACCAATGGTAAAGCATTTAAAGTAATGTTAATTGATTTCGGAGCCGACGGGGTGTTTGGTGGCGGAGATGATTCTCAACATGAAGTTTCCATTACCAGCCCTACTTTGGCTACTCAAAAGTGGGTTAGCATTAATATCCCAATGTCAAGTTTTACCGGGTTAAAAAGCAAGGCTCATTTAGCTCAATTGGTTCTTTCGGGCGATTTACCAAATGTATATGTTGATAATGTGTATTTCAATAATTCGGGAACCACACCAACTTCACCAGCTACGGCTGCTCCGGTACCGTCCTATAGCGCGGCAAATGTTATCTCGGTATTCAGCGATTCTTATACCAACGTGGCTGGTTCGGATTTAAATCCTAATTGGGGGCAGGCTACTGTTGTTTCACAGGTTGTAATTAACGGGAATAATACCCTAAAATATAAGGGATTAAATTACCAGGGAATACAGTTAGGCAGCAACCAGAATGTTTCGGGTATGACTTCTCTGCATTTGGATATCTGGTCAGCCAATTCAACCGCGCTGAATGTATTCCTTATAAGTCCCGGCCCCGTCGAAAAATCTTTTAGTTTAACTGTTCCTACTTCAGGGTGGACAAGTTTGGATATTCCATTATCTTCTTTTTCATCCGTGGATTTGTCGAAAGTAATGCAATTTAAATTTGAGGGAAATGGAGATGTTTTTCTCGACAATATCTTATTCCACAAATAAATTCCCATCTATTTAAAGTTATTCATCAAAAAGAAAAGTCATGAAAAAAAATAGCAAAAAAATGGTTCCTTTAGCCATATATTCATTATTGCTTATAACACTGTTCGGATGTCAGAAAGATAATGTTCAGAAGATTGAACAACGTAACTGGCAACTGGTGTGGAGTGATGAATTTAATGGTGTAGCCGGCGAATCGCCTGATGCTGCAAAGTGGAAATTTGATATTGGTGTCGGGCCGAACAACGATGGTTGGGGAAATTCTGAATTGGAATATTACACAGATCGAACTACTAATGTATCAACGGATGGCAACGGTAATTTAGCTATTACTGCCAAAAAAGAGTTGTATTCTGGCTCTGGCTTTACTTCTGCCCGTATTAAAACAATAGGATTATTTGATCAACCTTACGGGCGTTTTGAAGCGCGCATTAAAACGCCTTGGGGACCTGGTGTTTGGCCTGCATTCTGGCTACTTGGCTCCAATGTTGATACAATAGGATGGCCTCAGTGCGGAGAAATTGATATATTGGAACTTCGGGGACAGAAACCAAACATTATGAATGGAACAGTGCATGGTCCAGGGTATTCAGGAGCGGCATCAATCACGAAAAGCTTTGCGTTTGCAAATGACAGATTCGATGTTGACTTCCATGTGTTTGCTGTTGAATGGGGAAAAGATTACATAGATTTCTTCGTTGATAATACACTTTATCAGAAGATTACACCTGGTAATATAACGGGAGACTGGGTTTTCGATCATCCATTCTTTATTTTGCTGAATGTAGCTGTAGGGGGTAATTATTTAGGTTTCCCTACAAGCCAGACTCCTTTTCCTCAATCAATGCTTATCGATTATGTTAAAGTTTACAAGGAAGTTGGGTAATTTATCAATACTTTCAAACCAAAGAATAAAATCAGAGGTTTTAAACTTAATTTATTTTTATAAAATGTATACCTGACAGAGCCGAGACAAATTTCGGACAACCTGACTGAAAACCGGCACAAGGCTTGACGAGAGCCATACTTGCCGGTTTTCAATGGTTGTTCCGATTAAATACCTGATTCACTGAAATGGATTCAAATAATTTAGACTAAAAATACACACAACTACTTA
>Ga0268283_1001455_pt1 | contig 11625 bp, 11 predicted proteins | sample saktaG_13_FD_190140 | JGI IMG/M metagenome (GOLD analysis project Ga0268283, IMG submission 190140) | Saline water microbial communities from Sakinaw Lake, British Columbia, Canada - sak_2013_06_06_36m | ecosystem: Environmental > Aquatic > Non-marine Saline and Alkaline > Saline ... | reverse complement strand
CGTTCAGATATTCAAAAAGCTATAATAGACGCGGGGCACATCCTAGAATTTTTGCCCCCTTATTCGCCTGATTTGAACCCTATTGAACACAAGTGGGCACAAGCAAAATCTATTCGTAGGAAAAAAATTGTTCTATTGATTCCCTCTTTTCTAATTATGTTTTATAATCATTTTATAGAGGTTTAGCTATAATTTTCCTTTGCCTCCTCAGAATGAATCGCAATCTCATACAATATATTCTTCGGAACGCCCAAAATCTTAGCAGAAAGCTCTACAGCTTGGCGAGTAGAGACCTCTTGCAACAAAATTTCTAAAACTCGTTTGGCTTCCTGATGATCCACATCTTCTATTTCAAGTGCTCCTTCAACCAGTAAAACAAACTCCCCCCTACGTTGATTAGGATCGGAATCTACTAAAATAACCAAATCGGCCAAGGTAGCCGAGTAAATAACCTCATGTATCTTGGTAAGTTCTCGTGCTAACACTGCATGACGTTCTTTTCCAAAGATGTCTACTAAGTCAGAAAGGGTTTCTTGTACTCGATGTGGAGATTCATAAAACACCACAGTCCGAGTTTCCACGCGCAAAGACTCCAGACGAGAACGACGGGCGGCAGCCTTGGCAGGCAAGAACCCTTCGAATACAAATCGATCACAAGGGAGACCAGAAACGGACAATGCACAAGTCAAAGCACTTGGGCCAGGAATTGGGACTACAGAAATACCTGCCTTTCGGGCAGCACGCACTAACTGAAATCCCGGATCGCTAATCAGTGGGGTACCTGCATCAGTAATGAGTGCAATGGACTGCCCACTTTGCAGGCGAGCCAGCAAAGTTTTGGCCATTTCCCGTTCGTTATGCTCATGGTAGGCCACTAAAGTTTGATTGATCTCAAAATGGCGCAACAAAGGAGCACTGTGACGGGTATCTTCTGCGGCAATGCAATCTACTTGGCGTAATACCTCAATAGCACGTTGGGTCATGTCACCCAAATTGCCAATCGGCGTGGCCACTATGTACAAAGTGCCTTGTCGTTCCATTAATGATTGCTATTTTTTGGGAGAGTACTTTTTTCTAAAAACCAAGCTGTGGCCATTCCTGCAACTGCACCCACTATAGACATCCCACATCCCAACACTCCTGCCATCGGACCCGTACTAACGATTGAATGTACTACTCCGGTCGCAGCCAAACCTGGCGCAGCCGTTGCCATCCAACCTGCAGAAGCACCCGCAATGCACCCAATGGCCAAAGAATCCGGTGTAATAAAGTTATCCCCTCGCCGAATTAAGAGAACTGTCTCTTGCACCGCTTCACTAATCGGCCCTGTCAAAAGCAGCAAAATTTCAATCTCTCCGGGAAGTGCTTGTGCTGGAGAGAGAAGCGTCATCCCAGTACAAAACAGTAGAATGCTTGCGAGTCTATGTTGCATCGATATTTGTCTTATTACTACTTATGACCCGAGGTCGAACTCAAGTTAGCTCCTAGTTTTATTGTGTCTTTTTTTTGTCACATTTTACGAATAAAATTTTAACACTTTTATACACTGCGGGGAACACTGCGTTTATGATTTACCCAGAAGAAGTTTCTGCTCGGGAGACTATCTCTCCGACCCCTGATAGCAACATAAGCATGATGATTCGAAGTGCTTTAATAAAAGAAATTATAAAATATATCCCGCCAGTGTATTTAGGCACTCCTGCTACAGAGGTACTGGATTTATTTATCAACGAAAAAGAAATACATGTTATCCCAATAATAGATGGAAATGAAATACCGGTAGGTATCATTACTCGAAATATGATTCTCGAAATTTTTGGTAGACCTTATACTAGAGAATTATATAGTCGGAAAGAAATTTTTTATTTTTCGATCCGTCCCTCCGTAATTGTAGATTATGAAAAAAATATTGATGATGTTGCACATATTGTATCGAGTATTGGATCACAAGCAATTTCAGAAGGATTTGTTGTTACACGTAAAGGAATGTATTTAGGTATGGGAACAGGACATGAGCTATTACGTGCGATTACAGAACAGAAAAATGCACATTTGTATCTATTAGCACATTATGATTCTCTAACAGGACTTCCTAGTCGTTTATTATTTCAAGACCGATTGATTCAAGCTTGCACTCGAATTTTAAGAGAAAATAAGGGATTAACATTGGTAAAATCAATGCTAGCTCTATTATTTCTTGATCTCGATCGCTTTAAGCCAGTAAACGATATGTATGGACACCATGTTGGAGACTTGCTCTTACGAGAAGTCGCAAAAAGGCTTACAGGTTGCGTTCGTGCGGAGGATACGGTAGCACGTCTTGGAGGAGATGAATTCACGGTTATTTTGAATCGTATCAACAATACTCAAGATGTGGTAAAAATTGCAAAAAAAATTCTCTCTATAATTGGAGAACCCTTCCAAATTTGCGAATACAAAATATTTATTGGTATTAGCATTGGAATTTCCATTTATCCAACAGATGGGAATGGAAGCGATCAAATAATCAAGAATGCTGATGTTGCTATGTATAGGGCTAAAGAAAATGGAAAAAATAATTACCAGTTTTTTACAGCAGAGATGAACATTGATAATTCAATGCGATTGAGCTTAGAAAAAGATTTACATCATGCACTAGAAAATAATGAATTTTTTCTTCTCTTTCAGCCTTTCTTTAACTTACAAACAGGAAGAATCGACGGCGCAGAAGCACTAATTCGTTGGAGGCGAAATGGAAAAATATCTCTTCCATCAGAATTCATTCCATTTTCCGAAGAGACAGGATTCATTATTCAGATTGGAGAATGGGTCTTACAGGCTATTTGTATTCATGGAAAAGCTTTACGAGACGCTGGATTCCCCCTAAAAATTGCAATGAATGTTTCCATGTATCAGTTACTAAAAAAAGATTTTTTAGACTGCGTTCATCGTGTTTTGAAAACTACCGATTTTGACCCAAGTCAATTAGAACTTGAGCTAACGGAGAGTGTCCTAATGAAAAATATCGGTGAATCGATCCCAACGCTAGAAAACTTGCGTTCCATTGGGATCACGCTCTCTATAGATGATTTTGGAACGGGATATTCGTCGCTCAATTATCTACATCGCTTACCCATCGACGTGATTAAGATTGACCGTAGTTTTATAGATAATCTCGACGGCGACAATGCAAACAAAAATATCGTTCGTGCTATTATCGGACTTGGACGAGGTTTAGGTCTAACAATTATTGCAGAAGGGGTGGAAACCCAAGCACAGCTAAACTTTATTCGTGCGCAAGGATGTGATCTAGCGCAAGGATACTTTCTGAGTTACCCAATTTCCTTAGATCAGTTAAAAGATCGGTTATCAGAAGAAGCTAATTTTTTGAAATTATCCAGAGGTATAGTTGAATCAACATAAAACGGTTAAACCATGTTCTAAGAAATTTTTGGACTACTCGAAGCCATCAAAAGATGGCTTTCGATTTTGCGTTGATTTAGCTACAACAGATGGTAAAAGCCAAGCAGTCAAAATAGCAACCACACTGCTAGCAGCACCAACGCCACAACCTAACCCGGTCAAGTAAGACGCCAGCAAAAAACTTTCTGAAATACCGATTCCACTAGAAAGAGCCCGCGTTAGCGGGATACTGCCTGCTAACATACCAGCAGCAGCACCAGAGGTGCATCCAATGATAACTGTATCTAACCGAATGAAATAGTCTTCGCGGATTGCTTCAGGTTCCAAAGCGTACGAAGCATGCCCCATCCCTAAAATGATTAGGAAGACGCACCCCTTTTTCCACGATGTAAATACAGCTTTTCCGAAACCAAAATGTGATTTTTTGGCCCCTCGGTTAACCTTGATTGCCCACCTCCTAGCTCATGAATCCAGTTCTCCCCAACACAAGAAATCTTGATTTTCAGTGCAGGTTGCAGAGGCGATCATAGCCTTAGGATCGAAGCCGGGTAAAGCCATGAGCCGATCTAAAAGCTCTTTTTCGCCCGTTGCCCCTTGCGGAATGACACACCCACCTTTGCTGCCAATCAAGATCCAAAACACATCAGGCTCGAAAGGACCAGAATCCGTATTTCGTAGAATGACAGCTTTTAGATCGTTCCAAGAAACTTTTTCGATTTTACCGTTTGATCGTTTGTACCGAATCTCGGTTTCGTCAAATTCCACATTGAATAGACCCACACCAAACCCTCCTTAGTCATACTATCCTAGGCATTGTACATTTGTGTTCTAAAAATCGCAAACTTTTACGGCAAGTTTCAGTTACAATTAACCTAGGTGTTCAAACTAGGAGCCTTGATCATGGTACGAATTGGGATTCATGGAGCCGCGGGGCGAATGGGCAAAAATCTCATTGAAGCCAGCCAACTTGAGCAGGGGGTTTCTCTGACTACTGTTGTGGAGCGTGCTAAACATGAGTCAGTAGGAAAGGATGCAGGGGTTTTGGCAGGATTGGACAATCTCGGTTTGCAAGTAGCTGCAAACTTGTCTGATCTCGTCCAAAATTTTGATGTGTTAATTGATTTTACCCAACCCGAATCGAGTTTGGCAGCTTTGGAAATCTGTCGGAGTTCGGGTCGTGCAATGGTGATTGGTACCACTGGTTTTGCAGCGTCTCAAAAAGAAGTTATCAAAAAGGCAGCTCAAGAAATCCCAATAGTTCTGTCACCTAACATGAGTGTTGGGGTCAACCTTTGTTTAAATTTGCTAGATTTAGCTGCTCGGGTGTTAGGAGAAGAAGTAGATATCGAAATCATAGAAGCACACCATCGCTCAAAAGTAGACGCACCTTCTGGTACGGCAGTTCGAATGGGAGAAATAGTGGCTTCTGCACTCGGACGAGATTTGGAAACATGTGCAGTCTATGGTCGTCAAGGTTATACGGGTACTCGTCCTAGATCTTCGATTGGTTTTTCTACCATTCGGGGAGGAGACATCGTTGGAGACCACACGGTTTTATTCGCAGGAATGGGAGAACGTCTGGAAATCACCCATCGAGCTTCTAGCAGGATGACTTTTGCGGTAGGGGCTTTACGTGCAGCACAGTGGTTGGCTAGTCGTCCAGCAGGCCTCTACGACATGCAAGACGTACTCGGATTAAAACACTAGTTTTTAACAATATTGGTCTATGACTTGAACCGAAAGTCTAAGCTTCCCTCTTTTTCTTCGATCTCTACTATTCCGCCATTGACCAATTTTCCGAACAACAACTCTTTTGCAAGATTTTTCTTGATTTTTTCGTAAATGAGACGACTTAAAGGACGGGCTCCCATCTTTGGGTCGTATCCTTTTTCTGCTAACCAATGTCGAGCGGATTCTCGGACGTGAATGATTACATTTTTATTTTGTAATTGAGTTTCTAGCTCTAAAAGAAGTTTATCAACTACTCGTATCACTGTCTCCGGACTTAATGGTTTAAATGGCAAGATAGCATCGAGACGATTTCGAAACTCTGGTGAGAAAACCTTTCGGATCGCTTCTAATTGATCAGAACTATGGTCTTGCATAGTAAATCCAATAGAAGGACGACTGATTTGATCCGCACCAGCATTGGTGGTCAAAACGAGAATTACATGTCGAAAATCAATTTTTCGCCCGTTGTGGTCTGTTAAACTTCCGTGATCCATTACTTGAAGCAACAAATTAAAAACATCTGGGTGTGCTTTTTCGATTTCGTCCAACAAAACGACGGCGTGCGGGTGTGTAGATACGGCATCGGTAAGCAATCCTCCCTGGTCAAATCCAACATAACCAGGAGGCGCGCCAATCAGTCGTGAGACCGTATGCCGCTCCATGTACTCCGACATGTCAAAACGTAACAATTCAATTCCAAGCGAAAAAGCTAGTTGCCTCGTAACCTCAGTTTTTCCTACTCCAGTGGGACCAGAGAATAAAAAACAACCCACCGGTTTTTCTGGATTACCAAGCCCAGAACGTGACATTTGAATAGCCGAAACCAAGGCTTCAATGGCAGCGTCTTGGCCAAAAATCATTCTCTTCAAATCAATATCTAGGGTACGTAAATGCTCTAAATCTGAAACAGAAACTCGCTTCGGGGGAATGCGTGCCATTTTGGCGATCACATTTTCCATGTCTTCTTCTGTGATCCATTCCTTTCGTGCAGATATAGGCAAAAGATGTTGAGCTGCGCCTACTTCATCTAAAACATCCACGGCTTTATCTGGTAGATGTCGATCATTGATATATCGTGCTGATAATTCTGCTGCAGCCCGCAAGGCACCATCGGTGTACTGCACCTTATGGTGTTGTTCAAAACGATTTTTGAGCCCTTCTAAAATTTGTAACGTCTCTTCAACACTGGGTTCGCTAATGTCAATTTTTTGGAAGCGACGGGCTAGCGCGTGGTCTTTTTCAAAGAGATTTCGGTATTCTTTGTACGTAGTGGAACCAATACATTTAAGTGATCCAGATGCCAATAAAGGCTTGATAATGCTAGAAGCGTCTATTGCACCTCCAGAGGTAGCCCCCGCGCCCACAATGGTATGAATCTCATCAATAAACAAAATAGCCCCCGGCTCTTTTTGCAATTCTGCCAGTAAGGCTTTCAAACGCTTTTCGAATTCTCCGCGGTATTTGGTTCCTGCAATCAAGGTTCCTAAATCTAACGAATATATTGTACAAACAGAAATAATTTCTGGAACTTCACCTTCTACGATCTTTTTTGCTAACCCTTCTGCAATGGCTGTTTTACCTACGCCTGCTTCACCTACGAGCAAAGGATTGTTTTTTCTTCGTCTACATAAAATCTGTGAAACTCTTTCAATTTCCGAGATTCTTCCAATGAGTGGATCAATCTTACCCTGACGGGCAAGGGCATTTAGATTGGTCGAATAAGCATCTAGTGCGGCATGTCCCGATTCCTCTTGCGCTTCTGAATCTGGAACCAGTTTTTCTTTACTTTTGGAAATACCATGAGAGATATAGTTCAAAATATCTAAACGAGAAATATCTTGTTTAACTAGACAGAAAACTGCATGGGATTCTTCTTCATTAAATAAGGAAATCAATACATTGGCACCATTGACTTCGCTCTTTCCAGAAGACTGAACCTGCAGGATGGCGCGTTGTAAAACTCTTTGAAAACTGAGGGTAGGTTGAGTTTCGTCTTCGCTGTGTACTAAAGGGATTTGTTCTTCTAAAAAATTGGTTAAATCCTCACGCAATTCGTCTACGTTTGCGCCACAAGCATTCAACACATCTGCTGCTTCTGGATTGTCAATCAACGCGAGTAACAAATGTTCTAAAGTAATAAATTCATGTTTCTTTTCGTGTGCGGATTGAAAAGATTGATGCAAAGTTTCTTCTAGTTTTTTTTCTAACATAGGAACCGAAAATAATGCTGCCTCAGCTTAAATTTCTTCTTTGGAATCCGACTCGAATGAGCAATCGAGAAACTTCCCTGATTCTCTCTGCGCACGTAAAGCCAGTTCAGATTCGGACGCCAGTATTCCAGAAATGACTCCGCCCACCGGCGTTTGCTAGTGGTCGCCCGCGTAGCCGAACATTACTTCCAGGCCTACTTTAAGGAGAAGATTTCTCTAAAGGTTTTTCTTGGCTCACTCCTTCCATAGCAGAAGAGGGCTCCGAAAAACTACCAAAAAGTGAGAAATTCTCCGGGATTCGATCCACAATCGAGGTATAAGTCATGACTGCTACCGGAGCTAAAGCAGCCCCAATGTAACAAACACTCGAAAAGATAAACGAGGCAGCCGCCGCACCTTCTAACACTCTAGGCGCGGGCAATGGCCCTTGGAAACCAGACCTAAGCTGTCCGATCCCACCCATGAGGTAGGCTAAAAAACCACCAGTAGCCACGCTAGCGGTGAGACAACCCAACCCTCCGATCTCTGAATCTGTAAAAGGAGAAGTAAGCTGGTCAATAATTGGGAGTGGTTGTTGTGCTTGGACGGGTGTGACCAAAATCGCACCCACGAGTACGAGAGATCGTATGGAAGGCATCACAGTCCTCTTGGAGCGGGTGATGGGAATCGAACCCACGCCATCAGCTTGGGAAGCTGAGGTTCTACCATTGAACTACACCCGCATGGCGTTCATTGTAGCGATTAACAAAAATTGGTCAAGACCTTACCTTGCGAGTTTATGCAGTGAAACTTACTCCAACTCCCGTAATTCCCCTTTTTCAAGTGTCAGCATCCGATCCATTTTCCTAGCCAACCCAAGGTCATGAGTCACTACTACCAAACTGGCCCCAACCGCTTGGTTAAGTTCTAACAGCAGATCAAACACCCGAGAGGCTGCCCCTTGGTCAAGATTTCCAGTAGGCTCATCGGCTAAAACGCAACGTGGTTTCGTGATTAGTGCTCGTGCCACTGCCACCCGCTGACGCTCTCCTCCGGAAAGTTCGCCTGGTTTGTGGTGAACACGGTTTTCAAGGCCAATGTGACCTAACAAAGCACGTGCTTGGTCGATTGCCACTGAAAATTGAATTCTGCGAATTAACAGAGGCATTGCTACGTTTTCGAGAGCCGTGAACTCGGGAAGAAGGTGATGAAATTGATACACAAATCCAAGAGCTTGGTTGCGCAGTCGACCACGTGCTGATTCGCTTAGCTGCGCCATATTTTCACCAGCTACCCAAACCTCTCCTGAAGTGGGGAGATCCAATCCTCCCAACAGATGTAACAACGTGCTTTTACCGGAACCGGAAGTCCCCACAATGGCTACCCGTTCTCCTTGTTGGATCACAAGGTCAACGTGGCGCAAAACTTCTACCTGTAACGTACCCTCAAAAAAGGTTTTTGCTAAACTGCGTCCTTCCAAAGCAATGTCAGACATGGCGCAGTGCCGTAGCAGGCTGGACATGGCTTGCACGATATGCTGGAAACCAAGTCGCTAACGCAGACAAGAGAAAACCTATGGCAGATGCGCGCATGACATACTCCCATTGCAAGTCAGTAGGCAACTTTGTGATGTAGTAGACATCGGGAGAGAGCACGCGCGTCCCGAAAAGCTGTTCTAAGAACGAAACCAGAGGCCCTAAGTAAGTTGTGAGCAAAATGCCTCCGATGACTCCCAGAGTAGTACCTAGAAAACCAATCAGGGTACCTTGCACCAAAAAGATACGCATGACGCCAGAAGGATGCAATCCCAATGTGCGCAGGATGGCAATGTCAGGTTCTTTTTCGGTCACCGTCATGACCAAGGTCGATACGATGTTGAAAGCTGCGACCGCTACGATCAGCGTCAAGATGATAAACATAATAATTTGTTCCGTTCGCACAGCATGAAAAAAGGCCACGTGGGTTTTGCTCCAGTCTTCAATACGGACGGTTGGTGGCAACTCTTTGGCCAGTTGTTTAGAGATTTCTGGCGCATCATCAGGAGATTGGAAAGTCAAACGGAGTCCGGTGACCTCTCCTGAACTGAGGCGAAATAAGCGTGCTGCATCTTGGAGATGAATTACTGCCAAGGCACTGTCATATTCGTACATCCCCACTTGAAAAATGCCAACCACGGTGAACCGTTTGAACCGAGGCATAGGACCAAGTGGAGTAGAGGTCATTTCTGGAATGGCGAGAGTGACTTTGCTTCCCATGTAAGCACCGAGGTGCGTAGCCAAATCTCGCCCTAAAAGGATGCCAAAACCCCCTGGGTAGAGATCATCAATTTGCCCTGATCTCATGCGCTTGGCTAGGATGCTGGTTTCAGATTCTGGGACAACACCCCGAATGGTTACTCCTGAGACCGTGCTACCTTCAACCAACATGCCTGAGCTTTCTATGTATGGCGCAGAAGCGACTATCTTAGAATTTTCCCCAATCTGGTCTGCAATGGTTTTCCAGTTACTTAAATAATCCCCAGAACCCGTGACGGTCGCATGGGCAACCATCCCAAGTATTCGGGTGCGTAATTCTTGCTCAAAGCCGCTCATGACCGAAAGCACCGTGATGAGTGCCATAACCCCCAAGGCGACTCCGAGCATTGCACTCACGGTAATGAACGAAACAAAGCGGGTGCGTCGCTTTGCACGTGTGTACCGGATTCCGATCCAAAACTCTAACGGTACTCGCACTTTGTTTCCTTGGAACAGTTGCAATTTTTGAAAAATGCCACCAGAATGATCTTTGGGTCACTAGTCTACCCTGGTGCTAATGTTAGAGGAATACGTCATGAACAAGAAATTTACTGCTGGTATTCTTGGATTAAATATCACAGGAACGGTAACGAGGTATTGGCAAGGTTTATGATATCTCCCTTTATTTTGACTAGCACACCAATCTGACATGCACGCATTAAACTCCAAAAGCTTAGTAGCTACTAAGTGTGTTTGTTGCAATGGGCACAGGTTGAGTAAGTCTCCTGCAGTTCTCATGCCATTTGTAGCACATAGAGCATTAGGCTGGGCACCAGTAGAGATTACCCCAGAATGGGGTTTAAAAACTATTCAAAGTGGAATGGCTTATTCAATCTGTAATTCTGTCTTGTGTAACGATTGTGAACACCTGTTTTTGGATATCCGGTTCAGTGAAATAGAAATGGGTTCCCTATATCATGGTTACCGAGAAGAAGAATACACAGCACTCAGAGAACAATACGAGCCTGGATATAGAGAAAGAAACGAAAAGCTGAACGGTATCATTAACTATTTACCGGAGATTGAAGCATTTTTGTCTCCACATCTTAAATTTCCGATTCGCATTCTCGATTGGGGAGGAGACACTAGAAAAAATACGCCATTTAAGACACGCAATACAACATTTCACGTATATGATATTAGTAATAAAGAAATGGTTTCCGGTGCAAAAAAGATAGAAAAAATAGTTGCTGCCGAAAATCAATATGATTTAGTCGTATGCAGCAATGTACTAGAGCATATCCCTTATCCAATAGAAATCATCTCAGAAATTAAAGAATCAATGGGGAGCGATTCTCTACTCTACGTCGAAATTCCATTAGAAGAGGTAGTACGGGTAAACAACGCTGAAACAGCTTTAGTCAAAAAGAAGCACTGGCATGAACATATTAATTTTTTCACGGGGAAATCGATTAAAGCTCTGTTTGTTCAAGCAGGGCTTTCTATTGTAGACGCACGAGAACTAGAAGTAACCGTCAGTAGTCAACTTTCCCACATATACATGATAGTTGCTAAGTTAAGGCCAATTTTCAAGAGTAACGAGTCTGAACCCAAACATGTTAGAACTCAATCCATTTTTTAGCAGAATCCAAGACCTCGAAGGGCGAAGTCAAGCCCTGAGGGGGTATCTTTGACTACGATCACAAACACGATCGGTTGATCGAAGTCTTACGCGAACTAGAAGACCCATCCGTCTGGAATACTCCAGAGCGTGCTCAATCTTTAGGACGAGAACGCGCCCAACTTGAACAAGTGGTGCAAACCCTCGGAACCCTCGGGGATCGTTTGCAAGAATCCCAAGAACTATTGACAATGGCAGATTTAGAGCAGGACGAAGCCATTGTACAGTCCGTTTCTCTTGATTTAGATCGGGTTGATCAAGATTTGGCAGCTCTGGAACTTCAGCGCATGTTTTCTGGGCCCATGGATTCTCATAATACTTTTTTAGATATTCAGTCCGGTTCAGGGGGCACAGAAGCACAAGATTGGGCCGAGATGTTGATGCGCAT
>Ga0268283_1001454_pt1 | contig 11629 bp, 11 predicted proteins | sample saktaG_13_FD_190140 | JGI IMG/M metagenome (GOLD analysis project Ga0268283, IMG submission 190140) | Saline water microbial communities from Sakinaw Lake, British Columbia, Canada - sak_2013_06_06_36m | ecosystem: Environmental > Aquatic > Non-marine Saline and Alkaline > Saline ... | reverse complement strand
GGTATCCGCTGAAAAATCTGCGGCATACAGTTTACCTTTATCTTTTAGATAAGGTGCCAGAATTTCGGTATACCAGCCTTCACCCGGCCATATTTCAACCACCGTCATATTTTCTTTAACATCAAAAAATTCCAGCGTTTGTAATGGATGACGATATTTATCGCGGGCTTTATGTTCTGCGGATCTTTGTGTTCCCGAGATTGCCCGTTCTAAAGAGGTAAAATCCTCTGCCGCCTGTACCGATGAAAAGCTTATTGCCAGCAGCAATGCCCATAACACTTTTTTCATTAAAATATCTCAATTAAAAACACGCTAAAAATGACCGATTAAAAAGACCAGACCTTGAACCTTTATTTTTTCTCACAATTCCAGATTTGTAACAAACTCAAGGTCGCCAGCATTAAAAAAGCGACCAGCGTCCAGGCAGGCATACTAAACCCCAAAAGCGTCCAGTCTACTTTGGCGCAATCACCCGTACCACTTAGCATTAACTTAAGGGTATCGAACAAGGGAAAATTTTGAAACATATATTCCAGCCCAGGGCCACATTCCGGCACTTTATCGGGGGGCAAATGTTGTATCCAGACATGTCGGATTGAGATGGATGCGCCTAATAAAGCGGTGACGGTTCCCAACACGGCATAACGGGTTACGCACGTTTGCCCAGGGTTATGTAACCCGGCAATCAAGAACACCAGACCCGTCAATAAAATGGCCAGACGCTGGGAAATACATAAGGGGCAAGGTTCCAGACCACCAACCAGTTGAAAATAAGCGCCCATCCCGAGCAAGCCCGTACAACCTGCGAAGCCTAACAAAAACCAGATTCTCGAATTAAACTTTAGTGCTCTAAACATAGTTGGCTTCTTTTTTAAACTATCTACAACCCAAGATGGGATTTATACACCTAAAAGATGGTTACCCACTTTAGACGGGACAAGCAAAAAGGCTTAACCGTCAATACGGTTAACTTAATGATAAGGCATCAAAAGAGACCGTTCGCTGAGCGGATTCGAAGCGAGTTGTCCGCTTCGACTCCGCTCAGCGAACGTAACTATTCAGTCCCCCTCTTTGAAAAAGAGGGGTTAGGGGAGATTTTATTAGATAAATCCCCCTCAATCCCCCTTTTTCAAAGGGGGAGGTGAATACTTACCAGCGAACGGTTTAACCTTAAACTGTCCCGTCTTAAGTAGGTAGCCTAAAAGATGGCGTGCATTTTACCACTAACAGGCAAAACTACAGCTCCAATTTGAAGGTTTTCAATTCTAAGGAACGCACATGAAACAACTTGACCCTTTATATCCGCTCACCCCAGCCCTCTCCCGGCGGGAGAGGGAGCAAGATGCCGAAGTTATTTCACGCGCATTCCTAAACAGTTTCAACTTCTTCTTTAAAAGCCCTGATTTCCCTTGATGGCCCCAGCACAACCAGAACATCGCCGGCGTTAAGGGTATATTCTTTTTCGCCTATGACAAAATGCAATGCTTCACCGGACTCTTTATCTACTACACCGATAAGAATCAAATTATGTTCTCCGTCCAACCTTAATTCGCTGGTTTTGGTGTTTTCAAGATAAGACCCTTCAGGAATTTCTATTTGTGCGATATGTAAATCATGCCGACCAAACACGGCGGCATCCAGGATATTGGTAATATCCGGCTTGGCCAGCATGTCATGGGTTTTTCTGCCACAAATCTCATAAGGATCGATGATCTTGTTGGCACCTGCCGCCAATAGTTTTTCTGCGGACTCGGGATCGTCAACAATGGCAACAATACCAAGCGTTTTATCAATGGCCCGCGCTGAAATGGTTAAAAATACATTGTCAGAATCTTTCGGATAAAAGCAAAAAATAATATCAACATCAGTGCCAATACCAATTGATTTAAGCGCCTCATCATTACGAAAATCAATAATTTTGGTTTCAAAACCTTTCTCAGCAACCACATCCGCCTCAGACTCGTCTTTAGCTATAAAAACGAGGCTGTATTGATTTTCATTTAACCGGCTCATCACTTCTAACGACATGATACTGTAGCCAAATACTGCAATTCGTTTCATCGTTTGCGCCCTTTTTTTACCCGGCTTTTATCAATCTGATCCCGAAAATAATCAATCCCGATCTCCCTGCCCAACACCACCAGTAAGTCACCTGCCTGCAATACAAAGTAAGTTTCGGGGTTAAAATAGAAATGCTCATTTTTTAACTTATAGCTGTTTTTATGTTTTCGATGCACCGCATTTGCACTGATTACGCCTACCAGCATTAATTTTCTGCGCTCAAAGTCAACCTCGGCAATTTTCATCCCGTCAATCACAGAGCCTGAATGCACACACAAGGTTTCCATGATGAACTCTTTTTCTTCACGGATAATACCCAGAATAGCTTCAAAAGCAACCGGCTGACCAATATATTCGGCAACCACCATGGCGGCTATTTCAAAAGGCTGGATCACATTATCAGCCCCGGCCTGATAAAGTTTTTTCACATTATCCTGCTTATTGGCACGGGAAATAATCCGGATCGCCGGATTTAAATGTCGACTGGTCAGGGTAATATAAACATTGACCACATCATCACCGGTGGTACATAAAACAGCCGTCGCTCTGTTTTTAATACCGGCATTAATTAGTACTTCATTTTTACTGGCATCGGCATGAATAGTCAGGTAGCCCAATCGCCTTGCTTTTGAGGCGTTGACTTCTTTACTATCAATAACTACAAAATGTTGCTGGTGCTTTTCAAGTTGCAGGGCGATATGCCGGCCTACCCGACCGAATCCACAAATGATGACAAAACCTGGGTAGCGCTTTAGTTCTGCGTAGGTTCTGTTTTCTCGCAAATCCTGCATTTTGTCACCAAATGCAGAAACGATAATGGAGATAAAAAAAGATAAAACACCCAGCCCCGTTAAAATCAATGCCATAGCAACCAGTCGACCACCGGTTGTTTGTGGCGCTATATCGCCATATCCGACCGATGAAACGGTCACTATCGACCAATAAGCGGCATCGAACAAATTACCCACTTGCCGGGTATTGGTTGGGTGTTCAAATAAATAAATGCCGGAGCTCCCGATAAATATCAGAAACCCCAGAAAAATTGACAAGTTATAAAGCTCAAAGCGCTTACTGTTTAAAACTTCAACAAATAATTTTAAGCTTGTGAAATATCTTAATAACTTAAACAATCGAAATATAAGCAATACTCTCAGCATGCTTAAGGGTCGATAACTCGGCAAAATAGCCAGTAAATCAATGACTGCCAACGGGGTAAAAATATACTCGATTTTCTTGGCCAAAATTAACCGGATTACCTCGCCCACTCGAAAAGGGCTATTTAAATAGTGGGCCTTTTCGTAATGCGCCAGAATAATTTTATGACTATCATTATAAAGCCAGCCACGCAGCAGGTATTCAATGATAAATAAAAAGATGATAACCTGTTCAAATAGCCTTTCAAGTCGTGTTAACTGAGTATCTACTTCGTAAATCAATAAAATAACACTGAACAGAACCAGGCAAATCATAACGATATCAAAGTTTGATTTAATCCTGCTATCCGGATTATCCAGTAAATTATAAAAAAATCGCTTGGTATTTCTATAATAGGGCGATGTTTTTAAAAAATAGGCAAAACAAACAATCAGTCGAGTTAACATGACATAAGCATGGCTACCGGCGATAAATTTACCTGTCAGTGGGTAATAACGAATATAAGGTTTTTAGTAACGCTTCATTGGTAAACGGCTTTGCCAAAAAAGTATAGATAATGCCTTCAGCAATGGCATCATGAACCACAGGATCATCCTGATAATGATAACCGGAAACCAAGACAACGCTCGGCCTTTGCTGTACTAGGGTACTGGCACGCCTGGCAACTTCCAAGCCGTCCATATCGGGCAGTTTGGCATCTAAAAATACCACAGAAAAATCGCCGTTTGCCAATTTAAAGCAGGCATCCGCACCGTTTAAAGCCGTAACAACATTAAACCCTTGTGATTGAATAAGATGGGAGATGGCCCAACACATATCGGGATCATCATCAACTATTAAAATAGGATCATTCATGGCGCTACAGCAGTGGCAACGTAACAACAATGGTCGCACCTTGGCCTAAATGGCTCTCGGCCTGAATAGAACCCAGATGTTGGCGAATAATACTGTAGCAAATAGACAACCCCAGTCCGGTGCCTTGCCCTACCGGCGAGGAGGTATGAAATGGATCAAATATTTTTTCCAACTCACCGGGAGGAATACCAACGCCCGTGTCGATCACGCGCACAATAACGCGGTCTTCAATGGTGTTAACCTTAATGCTTAACATGCCGCCTTCCGGCATGGCATGAATGGCATTAAGACAAATATTCATAAAGACCTGCTGTAACAAACCCGAAACCCCCGTCACCAGTATAACGGGTTTTTGTAGGGACAACTGAATTTGAATTTTCTGTACCTTAGCTTGATTGGTCACCAGTTCAATGGTTTCTTGCAATACCGTAATCAGATCGACTTCACTCATGTCGGTATCCAGCGATGAACGCGCAAAGCGCAGCAGATTTTCGATAATGGCAGAGGCTTTTTGAATATTGGTTTGTATTTTTTGCGCACATTCTTTATGAAATTCAGGGGTGACATTATCTTCCAATAAAAATTGTGCTGATGACGAACAAACGGCCAACGGATTACGGATTTCATGAGCAATGCCTCCAGCCATAACGCCTAAGGCCGTTAATTTCTGCGATTGACGCAATTGCAACTCCAGTTTGCGCCGTTCCGCCAAATCACGACCAACCACCACGATTCCTACCGCTTTACCGTAATCATCCAACATGGGTGAAAATACCCAGGAAATAATAATACTGCCCCCTTTGCTAGGCGTTAGCAAATGAAATTCGGTGGTATGCGGCTCATTGCCGGCTTTCATACGCTGAAAAATCAGCTGTACCGCCTGTTTTTGATTGGCATCACAGAGATCATAAAAGAAGACACCATGAACTTCCTGTGTCGTTAAGCCGGATTGCTTTTCCGCCGCTGAATTCCACGTTAAGATGCGCCCGTCAATATCGGTCGACAGCACAATATCACTGGCACTTTCGACAACTGAAGCTAGATGCCGCTCAACGCGACGCACTTCTTCAGACAGCCGCATCTGCTCGGTGACATCCTCCATAATCAGCATAATCTGATCATTGGGAACCGGTAAAATAGAGTAGTAATAAATTCGCAGCGGCACACCCGGCGCACGAAAAGTCATTTTTTGACCCTTAATGGCGACACCACTATTAAACACATTGCGTATGTTTTCTTCAATGCCGGTGCTTTGTAAAATAACCAGCGGAAATACGTCGGCTAACAGGCGACCCACTGTACTCTCTTTGCTACGCTGGCTTTTTGTTAAAAAATTGTCATTCACCGAAAGTACCTGTAGATGCCTATCGATGATCAACACCGACGATGGAATAGCATTCAGGAGCATGTCGTAGCGAACTTCAAAACGGGAATTGTTACTCATCATGGATTAACTCCAGTCCGGTCAGTTAACCGGCAAAATTATAAGGTGGCCAAGGGCCGCTAATAAAACCCAAATCTGCCCTGCTATTGGCCAATGCATTCAAGCGCTCACAAAATGCCGGCAACTGGTTGCGCGGCACTAAATAGCTTAGTAGATAAGTCTGACTTCCATTAAAAACGCTAAGGGCTGCACAGTGCTGTCGATACAGACCGGCCAAGGCTGTATTCAACATGACGGCATGCTGTTCGGCTTGTTCGGGTACTGCGTAAGCACGTTTTCGCGCCAGTAAATAATGGTAGCCGCTCACTTGCTGCTGCGTAGTCTGGAGTTCATCTGGAATAATATCCAATGTTATCCGTACGCCCATTTCTTCACAGTTATCCAGCTCAGCCAGACGGGTTTGGTAACGTACCTGATGTTCGTGTAAGTGTTCAATGACTGCCTCGTCATCTGCCAGCACACTGCCATAGCGCATGGGAATCAACGTGGTTTGTTGATGAAGTTGCAGCACCTGCTCACCAAAAGCCAAAACGACAGCCGGTTCCCGACTTATTTCCGTGTCGTAGGCTTTAACGATAGCTGCTAACCCCGCTGACTTAATCAATTGTAGCGTTGGTTCAACAATGTATTGCGCATCGTCTGTAACGATGCCGTAGAGCAACCAACTCATGCCACGACAAGCTGGCAAAAACTATAAGCCGCCCACGGCCCTGTTACCCGGAAATGAAATCCGTAGACTTCATACCGGTTGGTCATCACGCTGACCTGTTGTTGAAAGGCTGGGATCTGTAAAACCGGCAGCAAAAAAGCCCACTGCAACACTTTATCATCCAGCAATCGCCGCGAGCGAAAATCCCGCGTCAAGGGCTGCAAGTCCTTATGCAGGGACGTTAAGCAATTCGTTAACCAGTTATTCATCTCGGCAGTCAACTGGCGGCGTAATTTCTGCTCTTCCAGATGACGGCGACCTGCGGCTTCCGGCAAACTAAAGCGCCCCGATTGCAGACCTTCTGTTAATAAAACATCAACGGCCTGTTTACGATCCAGCGTTGCTTCCAGTGCCCATTCTTGGCAGCCGGTTATGTGCTGCAACACGGCCAATACGTCAATCGAGCGTTGGTTCATTTCTTGTTCTAACGCACTCAAACCGGAAAACAGGGTGCCAAATGATAACGGATAAACCGGCCCGTGCTCCATCAGTTTATCGATAACCAGCGCATGCCGACACGCGCGTGGTGTTAACCACGCGATATTCTGGACATTGTCTTCACCGATTTCGCCGGTAAAATCCGCTAATGCTACTGAACTGATGATTGCCGTCAAGCCTGCGCATTGATGGGTGCTGATTAAATGCTCATCATCAACGCCCAAAATCGGTGGTGCGACTGAATCAGGTAAGGTAAAACCGTAGAGATAAATAGCCAATCCAGTTGGCGCTTCAATCATCACCGCTGGGCCTCATCCCCAAACATCTCGACAATTACTTGATCAAAATCATGCTGCTCTATACGCACGGCTAGTTTTGTCGGTACTTCATCGCCTTTACATTGTTGCACTGCACGACGTAACGCAGCCAAGGCGGCACGATTACACACGGCGGCTAATTCGGCACCGCTGGCATCAACGCACCGCGCCGCCAAGTCATCAACACGAATATTGTCCCCCAGCGGCTTGTTGCGCAAATGCACGGCCAGAATTTGTTGACGAGCCTCTTCATTGGGCAAGCCCAGTTCAATGATTTCATCAAAGCGTCCGGGACGGAGCATGGCCGGATCAATCAAATCGGCACGATTGGTGGCCCCCATCACAAACACGCCTTTGAGTTCTTCCAGGCCATCCATTTCGGATAAGAATTGACTCAATACCCGTTCGGCAACGTGTGAATCGGTTGAGCCTTCGCCACGCGCGGGCACCACAGAATCGACTTCGTCCAGAAAAATAATACACGGCGATGCTTGACGGGCTTTGTGAAAAAGTTCACGCACACCTTGTTCAGAATCACCGACATAGCGCGACATCAACGCTGGCCCTTTAACGGAAATAACATTAACGCCACTTTCATTGGCAATGGCTTTGGCAATCAAAGTCTTGCCCACCCCTGGAGGGCCTGCCAACAACAATCCTTTTGGTGGTTTAACACCCGCTTGCTGATAGAGTTCGGGGTATTTAATCGGCCATTGCACAGACTCTATCAGGCGGCGGCGTAAATCATCCAAGCCGCCGACATCCTCCCAGCGGACATCGGGAATATCGACAAATAGTTCACGAATCGCGGAGGGTGATACCTCACACAAGGCAGCGCGAAAATCGTCCATAGTCACTGTCAACGCCGCCAAGCGTTCATAAGGTATTTCGGCGGCACTAAAATCGATTTCAGGCAGCAAGCGGCGCAAGGCGCTCATGGCGGCTTCCCGACATAGGGCTTCCAAATCAGCACCAACAAAACCGTGGGTTACATCTGCCACAATGTTTAGCTGGACATCGTCATTAAGCGGCATGCCTCGACTGTGAATTTCAATGATTTCGCGGCGACCATCACGGTCGGGGATAGGAATGCTGATTTCCCGGTCAAAACGGCCGGGGCGCCGCAACGCTGGATCAATGGCATTAGGCAGGTTGGTGGCGGCAATAACGATGACTTTGCCCCGACTCTTCAGGCCATCCATTAATGCCAGTAATTGTGCCACGATACGTTTTTCGACATCACCGACGACCTTGTCACGGTGCGGCGCAATGGAATCGATTTCATCCAGAAAAATGATACTGGGGCCTTTACGTCCCGCTTCTTCAAAAATTTTGCGTAAATGCGCTTCACTTTCACCGTAAAACTTGTGCACAATCTCAGGGCCGCTGATCGTGAAAAATTCAGCATCGGTTTCTTGCGCAATAATACGGGCGATCAGGGTTTTACCGCAGCCTGGCGGTCCGCTGAGCAAGACGCCTTTGGGCGCATCGATACCTAACCGTTCAAAGACTTCCGGATACTTTAGAGGTAGCTCAATCATTTCCCGAATGCGCCGCACCTGACCTTTAAGTCCGCCAACATCTTCATAAGACAAACGTTGTGCGCCCGATCCGGAGCGCTTCTTGCCGTCAGCCGAGTTGCCGATCACCAAGGCTGTGGTGGGATTAATCAGCACGGCACCTTCGGGCACCGTACTGTCGACTTTAAATTCCGCCGAACGACTGCCAAATAGATGCGCACGTAGCAGATCGCCTTTTTGAACAGGCAAGCCATCAAGCAGACTGCCAATATAGTCCATGTCACGCGGATTCGGGCTAATGGTTGTGGGCGTAAGGACGATGCGGGTGGCTGGTTTACAGGCGACCGCTTCAATGACGGCCTTATCATCCAGACTCAGTCCGGCATTGCTCCGCGTCAATCCGTCTAATTGCACAATGGCTTTACCGCGCATATCCGGATAAGTCGGCATTAGCTTGGCAACACCACGGCCTTTTTTACTGGTTATCTGCACAATGTCGCCGACAGCCAGGTTTAATTTAGCCATATCAGTAGGATCTAAACGCGCGTAACCACGCCCCGTATCTTTAAGCTGCGCTTCAACGACTTTAAGTTTAAGTTCTTCAGACATGACAACATTATCCTTTTAGGATGACTTCCAAAATACCGTTTCGACAAGACCGCTCCATCGCGTTGTTCTCAAACGCACGCGGCAACACGATTTCTTTGTGATATTTCTTGCTGCCTTTTTCAGCATGCAGCACCAGAATGTCACCGTTTAAATCTAAATGGACATCTTCGTCAGCAACGCCCGGCATTTCAGCCAACACTAAAATGTGATCAGTTTCTTCGATCACATCAATCAACGGCTCAGACACTTCCTGTACCGTTGTTTCACCGGTTTTCTCATCGCGATGGACATTACCGAACGGCTCCACACGCGGCTCCTGATTGCCGTCCAGACCCATTTTCATAGAAAAACCGTAGACGGCCTTGGCATTTTTGCCACCACCGGTATCAATATCGAAGACGCCGCTGCGTTTCATTTCTTCGCCTTTTTCGGCCAGATCGCCCAGCTTTTGCACCAAATCGCCCAAGCCGCGTAATATGCCTTCAAAATTACCTGTTACATTACCTTTTTTGTCGCTCATCATGATTTCTCCTCGAAGATGTTTATTTTTTTGAGTTTAGAACACAGTGTTTTATAGTCAATATTTAAGCGCCTTGCCGCTTCCGCTTTGTTGTTTCCGGTTTTTTTCAGGGTATTTTGAATAATAATACGCTCTATTTCATCAATATTTAACTGGGTGATTTCTTTAAGAGAAGATCCTTCAAGATAGAAGTTTGGGATAATATCAAGACTATTTTTTTTCATTGGCAACGATGCCGATGTTTCCCTAACCACTAAACCGAGGTCTTCAACATCAACTTCATTTTCAGAGATTAAGGCGGCACGTCGCATAACAGCGCGTAATTCTCGCACGTTACCTGGCCAGCGATAGCGAAGTATCGACTCTTTGGCGGCAATAGAAAAATCAAGCGGTTCTTTATTTAATTCGAGACAGGTTTCTTCCATAAAACGATGCGCCAAAAAAAGAATATCTTCGTGCCGGTTGCGTAATGGCTCAAGACGAATAACGTATTCATTCAAGCGATAGTATAAATCCTCACGAAATGTCCCTTTGACTACTGCATCCAGCAAGTTTTCATTGCTGGCCGCGAGTACCCGCACATTGATAGAAATGGGTTTTATCGCCCCGATTCGGTAAATAACCCGCTCTTGCAGTACACGCAGTAATTTGGCTTGTGCGGATAAAGACATATTAGCGATTTCATCCAGGAACAGGGTACCGCCGTTGGCGGCCTCAAATTTGCCTATGCATACATGATCTGCACCGGTGTACGAGCCTTTTTCATGACCAAACAGTTCGTTTTCGATTAACGAATCAGACATGGCACCACAATCAATGGGAACAAAATCTGCCGTTGCACGCTGACTCGCCAAATGAATTTTTTTTGCAATCAATTCCTTGCCTGTTCCTGTTTCTCCTTGAATAATAACAGAAAAGTCCGTGTGTGCTACGCGCACAATGTCTTTTATAACTCGTTGTGTTTCTGGACTATTTCCCATTATGGCAAGAATACGATCACTGATATTTTTGTTGACTTGGTCGTTGGAATCGCATTTGTTCTCACGCGTTTGCACCGCACGATTTACCAACTCCAACACCCGATTGTTATCGAATGGCTTGGGAAGGTAATCCCACGCACCTCCCTTAATGGCACAAACTGCACTGAGAATTCCCGCTGTGCCCGTGATAATAATAACGGGAAGTTGCGGATACAGCAGATGAGCTTTGGCTAATACCGCCATACCATTGGGCTCAGGAATTACGCTATCAAGTAGCAGTACATCGGGTTCACGCTGTGCTAATAATTTTATTGCTGTGGCACCATCGTAACCTTGCTGAGTTTGATAGCCCGCCTGCTCCAGGAGGTGCGTTAGCAAATCACAAATATCTTTGTTGTCATCAATTATTAAAACATAGCCTGAATCAATAGCTTTCATTGGCTACATACATTGGGTTATCCTTGTTAATTAATTGTGGTTAATAATAGTAACACTTCGGACAGCTTTAAGTTATTTAAATGATATATTATTTGACGAATAGTTTCAAAAAACTGATTTATTATACTAATAAATAATCATTTAATTTTCAATTGGTTAGAATTTAATGCGGCTCAGCATTTTTCATGAGTTTGATTTAATTCTCCACAAGCTACTAAAAGCCTTGTTATTCGTGAAGCACCAATTATCAAAACTGTACGAAGTATTGTTATAGTATTCCGGCAGTAAGATCTAAAAATACAATCCTCACTTAGGCGGTTGTATTAGCTCACTGCAAAGATAATTTAACGAAAATTCAAGCAACATGAATATAATTAATAAAAACCTGCAATATTTAAAAGCGCGGTAAATATTAAATAAAAGATACGCACCAAAAGTCACTTTTTATAATTCCTGATTTAAATAACACTCCTGCAATAATCAAATAAAAAATTGAAGCTCCAATGAAAGCATTATCTCTGATGTATAATACCTTCGTCAAACGGAAAAGCTAATGCGACAGTTCCAAGATATGAATATTAAG